>Ga0302319_10007416_pt1 | contig 21588 bp, 12 predicted proteins | sample Bog_T0_2_FD_203319 | JGI IMG/M metagenome (GOLD analysis project Ga0302319, IMG submission 203319) | Peat permafrost microbial communities from Stordalen Mire near Abisko, Sweden - Bog_T0_2 | ecosystem: Environmental > Terrestrial > Soil > Wetlands > Peat | place: Sweden: Abisko, Stordalen Mire... | reverse complement strand
CAGCTGAAGAACCCTACCGGCCTTGGTCGCTACCATCGCCCATGAACTCGGGCATGTGATCCTGCTCGGCGGTGGAAAAATCTCCCGGGATAACCCGGATCACGAGTATCTTACGGATCTGATCACGGTATTTTTTGGCTTGGGCGTTTTTACGGCAAATGCCGCTTTCCAATTCTCTCAATGGCGGGACCACAGCCACTCGGGCTGGAGCGCGTCACGCTCGGGTTATCTATCTGAAGCAATGTTCGCTTATTCGCTCGCTTTGTACGCTTGGATGCGCGGCGACACCAATCCCCAATGGCGCGGCCACCTGGCGATGAACGTGGGGGCTCATTTCAAACGGTGTCTGAAATATCTGAATAAAGGCGGCCCCACGACGGTGCGTCAATTGGTCCAACCACCGTTCCGATGAAACGCCTGTTCGCCGCCATTCTGTTCTTCCGTCTGGCCGCCGCCGGATTGGTCGCGGGCGACGCGTTGCCGGCGGTCATTCCCGTACCAGCGAAAATGGAATTGCGTGGAGCCGGATTTCAATTCGATCGTTCCACCCAGATCTACCCGGACGCCGCTGGGGAGGTGGCCAACTATCTCGCGGACACCTTGCGCCCGGCCACCGGCTTTCCGCTGCCCGTCGCAAGCCGCCGCCCCGCTGCCAATGCCAACGCGATATGGTTGACCACCGGCGGGGCAGAAACGAATTTGGGTCCGGAAGGCTATACGCTGGACGTCTCAGGGAAATCTATCGTTCTTCAGGCGCCGACCACCGCGGGTCTGTTTTACGCCGCGCAAACTTTGCGCCAGCTTCTACCGGTCGCGATCTTTGCGACCAATCCCATTCCAAACGCCGGCTGGACCGTGCCGGGCGTGCATATTGAAGATCGGCCGCGATTTGCGTGGCGCGGAATGATGCTGGATGTCAGCCGGCACTTCTTCAGCAAGCCGGAGGTGGAGCAGTTGCTGGATGAAATGGCGCTCCTCAAGTTAAACACGTTTCACTGGCACTTGACGGATGATCAAGGCTGGCGCGTCGAAATAAAAAAATATCCCCAACTCACCCAAGCCGCGGCGTGGCGTCCGGAAATTGGCTTCGGCCTCGACCCAAAAGCATCCACTGCTTACGGGCCGGACGGGCTTTATGGCGGATATTATTCCCAAGCGGACGTCCGTGAAATCGTGGCTTATGCCCAAAAACGTTTTATCACCATTGTTCCGGAAATCGAATTGCCCGGCCATTCCCGTGCCGCCCTTGCCGCATTTCCGGAGTTAAGCTGTCTGGCTGAAAGTGGCGGCGCCACCAATTTGGTTCGGGGAGCGGGAGTGTATTGTGCCGGCCGCGAGGAAACTTTCGATTTTTTGACGAATGTACTCGGCGAAATCATGGATTTGTTTCCGGGCAAATATATTCACATCGGCGGCGATGAAGTATCCAACGCTAACTGGCGAAAATGTCCCCTTTGCCAGGCCCGGATGCAGGCCGGGGGATTGCGGAACACGCATGAGCTGCAAAACTATTTCGTCCACCGAATCGATAAATTGATCAACCAGCGCGGCCGCGTCCTCATCGGGTGGAGCGAAATTCGCGAGGGCGGCCTGGCTCCGAATGCCGCCTTGATGGATTGGAATGGCGGCGGCCTCGCCGCCGCCGGCGCCGGTCACGATGTCGTGATGACGCCAACGGCGTACTGCTACCTTAATTATTATCAAAGCCAGGATCTTTCGACCGAACCGCGAGCGATGGGCCGCTTTTTGCCGCTCGCGAAGGTTTATAGCTTCGATCCAATTCCGCCGGGTCTCGCACTTCAATTTCAGAACCACATTCTCGGCGCCGAGGGCGTCGTCTGGACCGAATACATCCCGAATCTGCACGAAGTCGAGTATATGGCGTTCCCGCGCCTGACCGCCTTGGCGGAAGTGACTTGGTCGCCGAAATCGCGCCGTGATGTTGATGATTTCAACGGGCGGCTCGCCGGATTCAATGAGCGTCTCGCTCTGGCCGGAATCAATTGCCGCCGCGCTACGTTTGAAAAAATTGGCGCATGGCAGCCGAAGCAGCTCAACTCCGACGGCGTGACGCTGGAATGGGACATAACCAAATATCTGGATGCGGCGGGCCCGCGTCGCGTGACCTTCGATCCTTTTGCCGGTACCAATGGTTTGGACATCGCCTGGGTCGAATTGGCGGAGAACGGCCGGGAAATTAGCCGTGATGAACACACGGGCTATGCCGGGGACCAACCGGCTGATCCATCCAGTCCGAGCGATCCCGTGTATACGCTATTTGTGCCTGCGCCCAAGCCAGGGGCTCACTATTCCCTCCGGGCTCGTGTGGCCGGAAGCGGGGGAAATGATTCATGTGGCGAAGTGAATTGGAGTTTGAAACCCGTTCCGTGACGGCCCGCGGTTTTAATTTCTTTGCCTGTCCACCCCTGCGGCTTCCGCCGCCAGCGTGCCCAGTTGGCGGCGCAATCCCGCCACGCTTCCCTGCCCGTCTGGATGGCTCCGGTTGGAGAGAAAAATCACAAACGTGCGGCTGGCCGGGTCGATCCATAGCGATGTGCCCGTCCACCCCGTGTGGCCATACGAACTGGCGGAAAATAAATCCCCGCGCGGTCCGCTATAATCCGAGTCAATGTCCCAGCCCAACCCGCGCCGCGCCTCAATGTTGGTGGGCGTCTGGACCGTGGTCATCAGCTGAACCGTTTCAGCTTTGAACAATCGCACGCCATCCAATTCGCCCTTATTCAGCAGCATCCGGGCGAAGCGCGCCAGGTCCCTCGCCGTGGTAAAAACTCCGGCGTTGCCCGCCACCCCGCCCATCCGCCGCGCGGTTGGGTCGTCGACGATTCCCCGGAGCGGACGCCCGTCCACCATGTCCGTCGGAGCAATCTGGTCCCATCTTGAAGTTGCCGGCAAATAACCGGTGTCCCTCATTTTGAGCGGTCGGTAAATCTCGTGGGCGACAAATTCCTGCAGGGGTGTTCCGGTGCGCCGCTGAACCAATTCTCCGAGCAGGATGAAATTGAGATCACTATAAAGGAAAACTACACAGGGCGGATTCAGCAGCCGCTCGTGGCAAATCTTCTGAATGGCCGCCGCCCACCCTTGCCACCCCGACCGGCTATCAATTCCCGCGCGCAGTCCCGAAGTGTGCGTGAGCAATTCCCGGACGGTGATGGTTTCCTTCCCGCCGCCCGTAAACTCCGGAATATAAGTGTGTACGGGTGCATCAAGATTCACCTGCCCGCGCTCGATCAGGAGCATCACGGCGGGCGTGGTGGCAATGACTTTGGTCAGCGACGCCACATCAAAAAGCGTGTTCTCCGTCATCGGTTCAATCGCCGGCACCAGTGCGCGGTTGCCATAAGCCCGGTGGTAGCTGGTACCGTTATGTTCCACCCAGAGCACGCCGCCGGGACACTGCCGCGCGGCAATCGCGTTTTGAATCGCCGCATCCATTTCCGCCAATTTGTCTCTGCGTAACTCCGAATGTATCGTCCCGCTGGAGGTCTGGCATCCACCGCCCAACAACCCTAAAAGCGCAAATAACCCCGCTGCCAGGCGGAAAAATGAAAGATTCTTCATAAATAATGAAGGGTTGCTTTCAGGCCGTCCCGGTTCAGCGTAGCTAATTTGGTCGCAGGGCACGGAAGGGGCGTTTGATATGGATGCTTGATAATCGAATGCCAGAGTTTATTGTATCTACATTATCACCCGAGTTCCCGATTCCAAGCCGGATTTGGTAGAATAGTTCGGGGCACGGTCTCAGACGTGGAGTGAACATTAAACTTCAATATTTGGCATTGTCGGTGGCTGCAGTTTTGATTATCGGTTTTCCCGCCGAAAATATCTCCGCCGCGCCCGTCTTGTTGGCCGACGTCTTTTATACCAATGTCGTGGTAGCCGAAATTCCCTGGTCGATCCAGCTCGTCACAATTCCCCGCAACAACCGCCTCTTTGAAATTCAGTCTTTCCACGCCACCGGCCGCGCGGTGGGGTTGGATACGCTCAGCGACCAGGTCGCGGCAGCGGCCACGGAAACCTGGGTTCCGGTCGCGGCCATCAATGGCGGCTTTTTCCTGCGGGACTACAGCCAGACCAACGCTTACGCGGGCAGCTCGCGCGGTTTGCAGATTGTGAACGGTGAGGTGTTCAGCGCGCCGGACGGCGATGCCACCCTGTGGCTGGATTATTCCGGCCAACCCCATGCGGCGAATGTCGCCTCGCACTTCGAAATCACCTGGCCGGACGGCCATTCGACGCCGTTCGCGTTAAACGGACCGCGCACGAACAATGAAGTGGAACTTTATACTGCGACCGCTGGATCTTCCACCCATACGAGTGGCGGCCGGGAATTGGTGCTGGAATCGCCAGCCGGCGGCCCCTGGCTGCCGCTGCGCATGGACCGCGAGTATTCGGCGCGGGTGCGCGAAATTCAGCCGAATGGCGACAACCATTTATTTCCAGACACGATGATCCTCTCAATTCCCTCGGGCATGACCGCGCAATTTCAAACGGTTAGCACCGGCGCCGTGTTGCGGATTTCCACCAGGTCTCTGCCCGCCTTATTCACCGCCAAGACGGCCCTGAGCGGCGGCCCCCTGCTCGTTCACAACGGTTCGCCACAAAGAATTCGTGCCGCGCCGGATGCGCCCTATGAATTCAGCTCCATGCTCGAGCGCCATCCCCGGACGGCTTTCGGATGGAATGATACGGCATTTTTCCTCGTGCAGGTTGACGGCCGGCAAAAAGATTTGTCGCTGGGCATGACCTTGGCAGAGTTGTCAGATTACTTAGTCAAATTGGGCTGCACGGACGCGGTGAATCTCGATGGCGGTGGATCCTCCTGCCTTTGGTTCGATGGTAAGGTGCGCAATAGTCCCTGCGACGGTTATGAGCGTGGAATTGCCAACTCGCTGTTGGTGCTGCGCAAGCATCTGACCACGAGCGAATCTCCTGCCGGACTGACCCATGCTGACGCGCTGCGGGAAAGGAACACGCAAAATGGCCTCTAAACAGAATCTCGCCAAATTTCCGGCAAAATTCTCCCGGCACTTTTTTTTCCGGGCGACGTTTCCTTTTGTGATGCTGATGCTGATGCTGATTTGGGCGACTTCCGCCTTGGGTCAAGCAACCTCGGACGGTTATGTGTCGTACACCAACGACATTGTGCCCAGCGTACCTTGGTCCATTCACATTGTGAAAATTGATCGGACCGCCAGGAATGTCCGCCTTTGCACCGGGTTGGGCGGCGGCAATTTCTTGGGCATGGGGATCGTCTCCGACCAGGTTAAGGCCGTACCCGCGGGAGGGGGTTCCCCGCTGGCGGCGATCAATGGCGATTTTTACGAAAAGGCCCGGCAGTATCCTGGCCGCCCGCGCGACCTCCAAATCCGCAACGGCGAAGTTTTAACCCAGCCGACCGGCCACGCCTGTTTTTGGATCGATTCCGCGGGCAACCCGCAAATGACCAACATTATTTCCCGGTTTCGCGTGATTTGGCCTGACGGCCAAAGCACTCCTTTCGGTATGAATTCCGATCGGACCAATGGCACGCTAATATTATATACCGCCGTTCTCGGCGCTTCCACGCTCACCGACGGAGGCTTGGAATACGTATTGGAACAGAGCCCTGGCAACGACTGGTTGCCCCTCCGCGCGGGACGGATTTACCAGGCCCGCGTGCGCCGGATCAACCATCTGGGCAACTCGCCCATCGAGCCGCACACCGTCGTGCTATCCCTTTCGTCCGATTTGACAAACCAAGTCCCCCCGCTAAAACCAGGCGACACCGTTCAACTGTCCACGGAAAGTATTCCGGATCTATCCGGTGTCGAGGTGGCCATTGGTGGCGGACCCACACTCGTTCAAGACAGCCAAATTATGTCATGGAAAGGCTGGGTGCATCTGCCGCAGCCACGCACGGCGCTAGGATGGAACAAAAAATATATTTACCTCGTTGAGGTGGACGGTCGGCAACTGGACCTGTCGTTAGGCATGACCTTTACCCAGCTCGCCAAATACCTGCATGACTTGGGCTGTGAACAGGCCATGAACCTTGACGGAGGCGGTTCCGCCACGCTCTGGGCCTTTGGTGAGGTTAAGAACAGTCCCAGCGAGGGGCAGGAACGTCCGGCTCCCAACTCCCTGGTTCTGGTCACTTCCACCCCTGTCGCCGCCGCCAAATGAACCACCCTTTTCTCCATGGTGGCCGCCTCTTTCTGTTGGTTTTCGGCAGCGCGGCACTATGGTCGGCTCGCGGCGCCTTCGCGGAAACGGTGCCTTCCGAATCAGACCTCTTTTTCGCCGGAACGATACCGCAACTGCGGATCGAGCTCGATGCGGCGGCGCAGGACAGCCTCCGGCAGGAACCGCGTGAATACGTGACCGCCACGGTCACGGAAGGCACAAATGTTTATCTGCAGGTCGCCCTCCATTTGAAAGGCTCAGTCGGCAGCTTTCGTCCGCTCGCTGACAAACCGGCGTTGACCCTCGATTTCAGCCGGTTTCAGCTCGACCGGAAGTTTCATGGCCTCCGCCGGATCTACTTGAACAACTCCGTGGAGGATCCGAGCTATGCCAACGAAAAAATCGGGAGCGAATTCTTCCAGTCCGCTGGCGCCCCGGCGCCGTGCGTCACCCGCGCCATGGTCGGCCTCAACGGCGGCCCGCTCCGGCTCTACGTGCTCGAGGAAGGTTTTACGGAGGATTTTCTGGCGCGGTATTACCATCGCATCAGCGGTGAACTTTACGAGCCCGGCTCCGGCCATGATGTGGATGAAGCGTTGGTGCGCAATGCCGTCGAAGCTCCCTATGACCGGAAGCAGACCGCTTTGAAAAAGCTCGCCGAGGCCACCTGGGAACCTGATCCCGTGCAACGCTGGCAAAAGTTGGAGGCGTCGCTCGATACCCGACAATTTCTCATTTTCATGGCGGCCGAGGTGATGTTGGGACATCGCGACGGCTATTGCATCAACCGGAATAATTTTCGCGTCTATCACGATCTGGACAGCGGTAAAATGATTTTCTTCCCCCATGGCATGGATCAATTGCTGGGGACGGCCGGCCTGCCGTGGCAGCCGAACTGGGCGGGACTGGTCGCGCAATCGGTCATGAGCACGCCGGAAGGCAGCCGGGGTTACGCCGCCGTTTTTGGCGTTTTGTTAACCAACCAATTCAATGTGGAAAAACTCACCGCCCGCGTCGATCAACTGGTGGCGGAACTTCGCCCGATGCTGGATGATGATGAGTTTGGCAAAATGAAAACCGCCGCGGACGTGGTCAAGGACCGGCTGGTGAAGCGCAAATCAAGCCTGATTGCCCAGCTGTCCCGTGCCCCGCTGCGCCCGCTTGAGTTTGCCGCCGGAACCGCCCATCCCGATGGCTGGGAGATCGCCGACCAGCCGGACGAGGGCGGTTTGGATCAAACCCGGAAAGACGGACTGGCAACGTTGCACATCGCCGTTCACGCGGAATCCCTGGCGTCATGGCGAACCACGGTGTTGCTGCCGCGCGGCCATTACTCTTTCCAAGACCGGGTGCGGGTCGCGGGTGTCGCCCCTTTGCCGTTTGGCGCGCATCAGGGCGCCAGTTTGCGTGTCGGCGGGACCGTGGGGGAGGCTCATTCTTTGATGGGAAGTTCGGATTGGCGTGAATTGTCCTCCGATTTTGAGGTCGGCCAGCCGATGGAGAGGGTGGAATTGATTTGCGAATTGCGCGCCGAGTCCGGCGAGGCGTGGTTCGACGTGGCCGCGTTGCAGATTTTACGAACTGACTGAATTTATGAAAACTAACCTTCGTTCGCGTGCCTTCACGCTCATCGAATTACTGGTGGTCATTGCCATCATCGCCATCCTGGCGGCTTTGCTGCTTCCGGCGCTGGCTCAGGCCAAAAACAAGGCCAAGGACATCGCCTGCGTCAACAACCTGAAGCAAATCGACCTCGGCCTCCGCTTGTGGGCAGGTGATCAGGGCGACAAATATCCGTGGCAGGTGAGCACCACCGCCGGCGGCAGCATGGGTTCGGCGGACTGGGCGGACAACTTTCGCGTCGCTTCCACCGAACTCGTCAGCGTGAAACTGCTTCTCTGCCCCACCGATGCCGCCAAGATTTTGAATCGCGCCGCCACCAACTGGACCTCTTTGCGGGGTGACCTTAATGTGAGCTACTTCATCGGCACCGGCACGAATTTTTCCAGCTTGAACAAAACGATCGTTATCCTGCTCGGCGACCGGAATGTCACCGGGGGCAGTGGCGGATTGGATGCGAGTTGGAACATTTTCATGGGCAGTTCCATTGACGCCGCCTGGGACAGCACCTTGCATGTGCTCAAAGGCAACATCGGGACGCTCGATGGCAGCGCCCGCAAAATTCCCACCGCTGCCCTTCGGGAGAATGTCTCCGCCGAACTGGCCGGAGGGGTGAATCCCGTCATATTTTCCAAACCGCGCGGAGTATTTTGATGCAGGATAACAGAATCATTCAAGCAGTGGCCCTCGTTGCCACACTCGGCGCCGCCACGGCAATGGTCATCATCGGACACGGCGGTTTTGGGCCGCCCGTGGTGCGTGAGCCGCACCTGGCCGCCGGTGTCGAGCTGGCCCGCCAGGCCCTGTCGCTGTTGCAACCCGGTGGCCGGATTACCGTCATCACCCGCGACACCGGTTTGTTCCCGAACCCCGCCACCGATGTTCTGATGGAGGGCTTTCAGAAGGAGTTGGGCGCGAAACATGCCAGTATCAGTGCCGTCGAAAAACTGCAAGTTGATCCTTTGCGCCTCATCCAGGTGCCCCCGGGAGATTTTCAAAATTGGATTCACCAGGCCGCCGCGGGTGATGTTATTGTCTCCTTCATGGGGCCGCCCACGTTGACTGCGGTGCAATGGCAGCAGCTGGGGGAGATCAAGCCGGCAATCGTGGCGTTCTGTCCCGGCAAGGGACCGGAACCCGTCGATCTCCGCCCGCTTTTCGCCCGTGGCGAGCTGCAGGCCGCCATCGTGAGCCGCCATGACCAATCCGCCTCCCGGGCGAAACCCGGAAATCCTCAGGCTTGGTTTGATCGGGATTTTGTGGTGGTGACCAACGTGGACGATTTCGCGGCGCTTCCCGAAAAGACCGCCGCCCTGCCGTGAAAAACCACTTTCCATCCCGCATCTTCAAAGAGCATTCGGGCGGCGGCTTTACGCTCACGGACCTCCTCATTTTAATGGCCTGCGCCAGCGTGCTGGCCGTCGTCGTCCTGGCGGAATTGACCCGAGCCCGGGCAAATGTCCGTTTGAATACCTGCACGCGCAACCTGGGACAGGTTAGCCACGCCATCCTCGCCTACGCGAACGATACTCACGCCCTCCCGGCCCGGACCGACCCGGATAATCATGATATCTGGTGGTGGTACAAGGAATCAGTCAAATCCTATGCCGGCCTGCATGGCGATTCGTCCGGCCAGGATACGTTGTTTGCCTGCCCCATGGATCGCGGTTATTCCGATCCCACGCCGTTTCATCAAAGCGCCCGGTTTGATTTCAGCAGCTACGTTTTCAATGGCGTCACCCTCCCCGGCATGCCGAACATCAGTGGGCTCTCGCTGTCCGGGGTGAATCACCCCGCCCGCACCCTGCTGGTCATGGAGTGGACCGCGCACGCGCCCCTTTCCTGGCACGCGAGCAAGACTGGCCCCAAAAATTCCCCGTTTTATTCGGATGCGAAAAGCGTCGTCGGATATGTGGACGGCCATGTCAGTTTCATTCCCATCTATTTTGATGGCTACAACGCCGCTTATACCCAGGACCCAATCCCCAGTTATGAATACCAATATAGCGCAAAATGATTCGCTGCCGTCGCTGCCACCACCCGCGGTCGGCAGACTCCCGACCAAACCTGTTTCCCTGATGCTCCTGCTATGGCTGGCCCTGGGCCTCGCCGGGTTTGCCGGCATCGAAGCCCGCGCTGCTACCTACCTGAGCCCTTGGGCGCCAGTGTTCAAGGGAATTGATTATGCCGTCGGCACCAACACGGCGGGCGGTGGCGGGTTCGCAGACCTGGAAGTTGTGTACTGCATGCGCGTGGATTTGACCGACCCCGATATCTCCTTCTATACGTCGCCGCGCTATTCCGGTTATGTGGTCGATTCCGCGGAAACCGCCGGTTACACCACGACGAACTTCCTCAAAAACCACAATCTCCAAATTGCGGTGGGCGCAAACCAGTTTTATCAAGGCAGCTCAACCATGTCCCCGGGTTACCTTTTGGCCGAGGGCACTCCTTTCAATGTGGATGGTTTGTTTATCAGCCAGGGCGTGCTCGTCTCCCCGCAGGATAATGCTGAGGAAAGCTCGGCGTTTCTTTTCACCAAAACCAATTCTGTCACCTTTATCCCGACCAATTGGCCGCCCGCATCGACCGCTGGTATCTACACGGCCGTGGATGGCACGCATACCATCCTCTCTCACGGGGTCAATTTGGGTTCGAACTACCTGAATACCAGCCAGCTAAGCGGTTTGAATCCCCGCACTGGTTTCGGGCTCTCCCGAGACCGCCATTATTTGTACTTGCTCGTCATTGACGGGCGGCAGTCGGGTTATAGTGATGGTGCGTATGATTGGGAAACGGCCGCCTGGCTTCAGTTGGCGGGCGCCTATGACGGCGCAAACATGGACGGCGGCGGCTCGGCGTGTATGGCCATGGAAAGCAGCACGGGCCTGCCTGTGTCCGTAAACCATGATAGCGCCTCCGCATCCGTTGGCCGCGAGCGCACCATTGGCGCGCATTTCGGCATCTACGCCAAGCCGGTGCCGGGTCTCTTTACCAATATTGTTGTTTCGCCCGCCGACACGGCAGCCACCATTGCCTGGTCGACCATCGGCCCGGCCACCACGCTTTTGGGCTATGGCACCACCACCAATCTGGGCCTGCTCTCGACGTCAAATGCCGTGCTCGTCACCAGCCACGCCGTCCTGCTGACAAACCTCACCTCGAATACCACCTATTATTACGATCTCCAGGCCAGCATCGGCGGCAGCGGCTACACTTCCCCGACCTATGTGTTCACCACCACCAACTACGTAACCACGAATCTCCTTTTTGATTTCACCAACGTCTGGACCTACACTACCAATGACTTGGATGGTATCAATTGGACGGCGGCCAACTACGACGATTCCGGCTGGCTCGGCTCCGGTCCGGGCTTGCTGTGGGTCGATAACCGCGGCCCCAACAGCCAGATTCCCTATCTGGACGCCGCCATGCCGTTGGCGGGCGACGGTAATCCCTGCAGCGCGTACTATTTCCGAACGCATTTTAATTTCACAAACAGCCCCGTGGGCGTCACCTTTCATTTGCAGGCGTACGTGGATGACGGTGCGCTCTTTTACCTCAATGGTACTCAAATCTGGAATTTGCGCATGCCGTCTCCGCCGGTTCTGAATTCCACCCTGGCGGCCGGTTATCCTTGCAGTGGAGACGCCACCTGCATCGACCCTAACACCATTGCCAGTTCGGTTCTCACCAATTGCTTGGTCACCGGAGACAACGTGCTGGCCGTCGAAGTGCATAATTACAATCCCATCAGTCCGGATATTACCTTCGGCCTCTCGGTTACGGCCGATGTGCCCTATTCCATGAACCCCATTTTGAACGTCGTTTCCACGAACAGGGCCCTCTTGTTGAACTGGGCTTCCGGCGGTTTTACCCTTCAGCAAGCCAGTGCGATCACCGGTCCCTGGACGAATGTTTTGGGTCCCGTCATCAGCAGCCCCGTGACCATAACCAACGCCAGCGCTGCCCGGTTTTTCCGGCTGGTGAAATAAGGATTTGCTAGCCATCAGCCTCAAAATGCATTTTTTATTTTCAACGACTTGCTTAATCTCACCCCTCACCCCGGCCCTCTCCCCGTTGAGGGGCGAGGGAGAATTGTCCGCCATTGGTCGGCCATGCTCCGCGATCCAATCAGGTGCATGGTCCCAATGCATTCGAAAAAACGAAGGCCGTTCATGAAAACACTACTCATTGGCATGGTTGCGCTGACAACGCTGTTCGCTCCGTTAACCCGGGGGACCAGCCAGACTTTGACCGTTAAGGCGGCCAATACTCTGTTGTCTCTCAATGAAAAATGGGCGCAGGCCTATGAAGCCAAACATCCCGGCGTCACCGTCAATGTGACTGGGGAAGAAACGCCCGCGGCAATTGCGGATCTGGCCGGAAAAAAGACGGACATTATTATTCTCCCGCGCGCCATTCACTATAAAGAAGCGCAATCGTGCGAGGCGGCTTTCGGTCGGCGGCCGGCCGAATCGAAGTTGGCCGTCAGCGGGGCGGCGGTTTTCCTCAATACCAATAATCCGGTGAAGGTTCTCACCTATGACGAGCTTTCCGACCTCTTTCAAGGGCAAACGAAGAACTGGAAGGAACTGGACGGCGGACTGGACCAGGCCGTCTTCGTTTACGCTCAACCGACGAACACCGCTCTCGGCGAATTGTTCAATGAAGAGGTGCTCAACGGCCGGGGCTTTCCCGACGCAGTGCATCTCCGGCACGACTCGGACGTCGTCAAGGCGGTCGCAACCGATCCTGGCGCCATCGGCATTTCGGCGCTCGCCCCCGCGGAGGAAGCGCAGCTCGTTAGCATTAAGCGCGTCCGGTCCTCCACCCCGGTGATTCCCACCGAGGAAAAGATCGCCCGCCGAATTTATCCGATCTCCCGTTACGTTTTCAGCTACGTCAACCCGGGCGGCAGCCCGGACGCGATCAAGGCCTACCTCGATTGGATTCGCAGCGAGGAGGGACAGCAGGTTGCCAGGGACGCCGGTTTTTACGCGCTGCCTCCCCTTCTCCGTTCAAACCCATGATCGGGCGCCGCCCATTCGTTTTGTGGTTGGGTGGCGGGATGCTCGCCCTCTGTATAGCCTCCGCAGCCGACCGCTTAGCGCATGGATCTGAATTGCTCTTTAATCATCCCGGTGGATTTTGTGATTCAGCGTTCTCTCTTGCGCTAACCACCGCGGCGGACAAAGCGACCATTTATTATACAACCAACGGCGATGAACCGCTTCCCGGGAAAGCCAAGCGATACGTCGGCCCTATTATTATCGGTACCACCACCATCGTGCGCGCTGCCGTTTTTGATTCAGCGACCAATCTCGGCGATTCGATGGCCCGGACTTTTCTTTTTGTCCCCGACGTAATAAATCAGACCGGATCGGCATTTCCCCAAACGTGGGGATCAAGCGCAGGCAAGCCGGTCCCAGCGTATTATCATCTCACAACCGCGATGGAGACCAACGCGACCACCCGACCATCGGTGGCAACCGCCCTTCGATCCTTGCCCACCTTTTCCATAATCGGAACTCCCGCTGACTTTTTTTCCCCGGAAACCGGCATCTACAGCCACCCGATGGAACGGGGTCGTGATTGGGAACGCGGCGTATCGCTGGAAATGTTCGACGCGGACGGAAAACTGACGTTCCAATGCGCCTGCGGATTGCGCATCCACGGCGGTACCAGCCGCCAGCCGGACGTCTCGCCCAAACACTCGTTTCGAATTCTTTTCAAGAAACGGTATGGTACGGCTCGACTCGATTATCCCTTGTTCGGTCCGGAGGGCGTTCAACGGTTCAATACTCTGATTCTGCGGGCCGGAAATAATGACTCCTGGCTGGCGAGACCGGGTGAAGGCGGTCGGCGGGCTGATTATCTGCGGGACGAATGGATGCGCCGGAGCATGCAGGCCATGGGGCATCCCTCCGCGCGCGGCTATTTCGTGCACCTCTATTTGAATGGTCTTTATTGGGGGATCTATGATTTGTGCGAAACTCCTGGGTCCGACCTGCTCCCGGCTGACAACGAGGACGCCGCTGCCGGATACGATGTAAGAAAGGGCGACAAGATTGAAGCCGGCGACGCCGTGGCGTGGAATCAAATAATAACCCTGGCCAATGCCGGCTTAAACGACGACCGCCGTTACCAGGAGATTAGCCGTTTTCTGGATTTGCCTGAACTGGTCGACTATTTGATCTTGAACTTCTATGCGGGCAACTCCGATTGGGATCGCTCGGCCAACTGGGTTGCCATCCGCCCGCATACCCCCGGCGGCCGGTTCCAATTTCTCGTCTGGGACGGCGAATGTACCCTGGGAAATGTCGCTGCGGACACCTTGGGCTTCGACGATGATGACAGTCCGCCTCACCTTTTCCACAAACTATCCGAAAACCCCGCCTTCCGGAAACTATTCGCCCGTCGAGCGCAACAGCTTCTGTTCCGAAACGGACTCCTGTCACCCGAAGCCGCCGCCGACCGTTACCGTGCCTTGGCGAACTCTCTCGCCCCGTCAATCGCAGCTGAGGCCGCCCGGTGGGGGGCTTATGGAAAGTATCTGAATGGTTACCGGAATACGGTTTCGGCCTATACCATCGAAAAGGATTGGAAACCCGAGGTAGAACGTATTCAAATTCGTTATTTTCTCCGACGCGGTGACGTAGTAGCTGCGCAGTTCCGGGAAAACGGTCTTCTGCATGATTCCATGAATCACTGAAATGGTATAGCCGTTTTATCCTTAAATGTTTGGATCGACATCGCGCTTAAGGAGTTCGGTTTTTTCGCCAAGCCAGGTTAAACCAGCGGACATTAAATTAGATTATAGGTTTGTGGCCACTTTATGCCACATGACAGTGGCCTGTTGAAGGGATAAAGTCATTCCAAGCCCATGACTATTTATGCAGGTTTTGCATTCGATTGCAAAGCATTGTCGGCATTTGTTTGCTCCGACCAAGCAAAGGTGTCCTAGGCTGGCTGTACCCAACCAAAAACTCCGAAAGCCATGAAATCAAAAAACAACCGAAACCTCCTGCAGCGTGGATTGACCCGCGTTGCGCCCAACCGCCTGAAAGCCCTACTCCTCTGTTCCGTCGCTTTGCCAGGTTTACTTTCCGCCCAGACTCTGCAGCACGAATGGTCTTTTAATGAAAACGGTGGGACGACCGCCGTCGATTCGGTGGCCGGCGCCAACATAACCCTGTTCGGCAGCACAAGCCTGGGGGGTGGAGTTCTCACGCTGCCGGGCGGCGGTGGCAACTACGCGCAATTTCCCAACGGAATACTCTCCACCAACCAATCCATCACGATTGAAACGTGGCTGACCGACAATCAGGGACAGACCTGGGCGCGGGCCTGGTCGTTCGGCGGCAGCACGACCGGACCGAATAACAATTTCATCCATAATAACTATATTGACTTGATTCCGCACAGCGGGCCCGGCCCGTTCTGGACTGAATTCAATCATAATGGCAACGTGGATGCGGAGTCGCCAGCGCAGTTGCCCACGGGTGTGGAGGAATACACCGTCGTTACCTACGACGCGCCCAGTCAGACGGTCAGGCTCTACCTCAATGGCGACCAGGTGGCAATTGCCACCGGTGTCACCATCACGCCGGCCAGTTTGGGCTTCACCTACAACAACTTTCTTGGACTTGACCAGTGGAACGACGCGGTCTTTAATGGCACTTTCGATGAAATGCGCATCTGGAGTGGCGCGGTTCCTGAGCGTTATATCGGGGCGAGCGCTTTCGCCGGCCCGGGTGTCGTCGTCAATAATCTGACTCCTACGGCGGTTACTGTCACGGCCGGTTCCTCTTTACCGCTCACGGGCGCCGAACAAGCCAGCGCCACGGCCCTTCTGGCGGCTAGCGGCGCGAATGAGGTGGCCGCCACCAGCGACGTGACCAACTGGATCAGCAGCAATCCGAACGTTCTCAAGGTGAATAACACCGGCTGGATCACCGCGGTCGGTATCGGCTCCGCCACCATTAGCGGCACGGTTGGCGGCATCAGTGCCACTAGCGCTCCCGTTACCGTCGTTCCGTTTGGCTTGGCACACCGCTACAGTTTCATCAGTGATGCCTCCGATTCGGTTGGTGGCGCCGATGGAACTATCGTGCCACCCACCACCGGCTCCCCCGCCACCATCAATAACGGCCTGGTCCTGCCTGGCAATCAAGGCGGCGGAAATGGCGTTTCCGGCTATGTCGCGCTTCCGGCCGGTATCCTCACCAACACCACCTCGCTGACCGTGGAAGCCTGGGTCACGCAAAATACCCCATACGGTTGGGCGACAGTCTGGGACTTCGGTACCGGTCCCGGCAACAATTTCGAAATGTGCCCCAATCCGCAACGTGGCATCAATAACTTGGATGTCGCTGTCAATCCGCCCGAAGGCGAAATTGACGCGGTCACTCCGACTCTCTTCCCGTCCGGGTCGGCACAATATGTTTCATACACCTTTAATGCTAGCAGTCTGACCGGCAGTATTTATACCAACGGTCTGCTCTCTGCGACTGCCACCTACCCGGATGTGACATATATCCCCGGTTCCATCGGCGGCGCTGGCGGTACCACGGAAAACTGGTTGGGTAACGACGTTTATGGCGATGCGCAATTCTCCGGCTCCGTCTATGAATTCCGTATTTGGAACGGTGTCGTCTCGCCCACTTATATCGCGGTCAGCTCCGTTGTCGGGCCCGGCACCGTCATTACCAACGTCATTCCCCAGTCCCTGAACGTCTCGGTTACGACCAGCATGATCGGCAGTCAGACGCAGCAGGCCAGTGTTACGGGCAATCTCATTCAGGTCTCTGGTATTTCGCTGACCCGCGCCGTGACCAATTGGACCAGCAGCGCTCCCAGCGTGCTGACGGTAGACACCAGCGGTCTCATTACTGCTGTTAATGGCGGAACCGCCACCGTGAGCGCCACGGTGAGCGGTGTGACGGCCACCAGCGCAACCATCACCGTTGCCGCGACCGCTCCGTCCATCGTGCAGGGACCAGCCAATCAGACAATAGCCTTGGCATCCGCCGCGTCCTTTAACGTCTCCGCTTTGGGTGGCTCGCTCAGTTATCAATGGAGCCGGAATGGAACCTCGATCCAAAACGCGACCAATGCAACCCTCACACTGACGAATATCAGCTATGCCAGCGCCGGGACGTACAGCGTCAAAGTGTCCAACACCCAGGGAAATATCTCTGCCTCGGCCACGTTGACCGTTGTGCAAGCCGCCCTCCTCCATCGCTACAGTTTCGTGAGCGATGCCTCTGACTCGGTCGGCGGTGCCAACGGCACAATCGTTCCGCCTACCACGGGCTCGCCCGCTACCATCGCCAACGGCCTGAACCTGCCGGGAGACTCAAATGGTCACCATGTTGCCGGCTATGTCGCCCTGCCTGCGGGAATCCTGACCAACACGGCTTCCGTCACGCTCGAGTGCTGGGTGACGCAGAACCAGGCCAATGGCTGGGCCACCGCGTGGGACTTCGGCAACGACGGGCAGCATAACTTTGAATTCTGCCCGACGCCCGCCTCCGGTCGCAATAGCGGTAACACCATCGTCGCCTTCGACCCGAATAATAACGAGCGTGACGTGAATGCGCCCACACCTTTCCCGACGGGCGTGGAAGAATACGTCTGCGTTACCTTTAATGCCGCCACTCTGGTGGCCGATCTCTACACCAACGGCGTCCTCGAAGCTTCGAGTGTTCTGCCTGATTCGACTTACATTCCCGGCACCATCGGTGGTGCCAATGGCACGGTCGACAATTGGTTGGGTGATAACGTTTATGGCGATCCCCAGTTCTCCGGCATCATTAATGAGTTCCGCATTTGGAGCGGCGCTGTTTCACCGCTCTACATCGCCCTCAGTTCCGTCGCCGGTCCCGGCCTCGTGGAGACCAACCTCTCGCCCATATCGATCGCCGTCACGGCGAACACCAGCATCCTCGTCGGTGAAACCGAACCGGCTACCGCCACGGGAACCTTCCAAGTGGCTTCCGGCGTGCCGCTCACGGGTATCGTCACCAATTGGAGCACCAGTGATCCAAGTGTCCTGACCGTGGATAGCAGCGGTGTGATCTCCGCAGTCGGCACCGGCCACGCCACCGTGAGCGCAACCTTCGGGGGCATCACCGGGGTGAGCGCAACCATCACCGTCCCGTCCAGTGCCCCCGTGATTACCCAGGAGCCTACTGGCTCGTTGAACCTGCTCGCCGGTGCGACCTTGGATGCCAATATCTCGGTCGTCGGCAATCCGCCCTTCGTTTATCGCTGGTTCTTCAACGGCGGAGCGCAGCCGATCTTCATCGCCACCAATTCCTCCACCTTGTCGCTCTCCGGCTTGGTTTCGGCTGATAGCGGCACGTACACGGTCCTGGTCAGCAACGCGGTGGGCACGATTGCTGGTTCCCCGATCTCGGTCACCATTACCGCCCCGACGCCTTATGACCAGGTCTTGCTGCAATTGAATCCCCTGGGTTACTGGCCTTTGGATGAAACCAGCGGCACAATTGCCTATGACCTCATTGGCGGCAACAACGGAACTTACACGAACCTGAATACCGGGATCGGGATTTCCCAAGGTGTTGCCGGACCGACCAACGCGTTCTTCGGCGTTAACAGCCTGGCGGCTTCTTTTGATGGCGTCGGCGGGGTGGTTGATATTCCTGAAGGCCCGTTCAACCTCACCGGCGCCATTTCCGTGGTGTCCTGGGTTCAATTGGAATTTCAGCCCACTTTTGATGGGTTGATTGGGCATGGCGACGCCTCCTGGCGCTTGAGTATCAACCCCAGCGGTGAACCGGGCGCTGCCGATGGCAGCGCGCTTGATGCCACAAGTGCTAATAGTATATATGATGGTAATTGGCACCTGGTCGTTTATACCTACACCGGCGTGCTTGGCGCCAATACCAACGGTACCTTGTATGTGGACGGCGTAGAGGTCGCGACCGATACGGTAACCACCGCCCCGGCGGGTGATAACCTGGATGTTTGGATTGCCGGTGCGCCTGATTACGGCACGGGACCCACGCCATCACGGTTTCTGGGCGCCAACATCGCTCACGCCGCCGTCTTCAACTACGCCCTCACCGGTGCGCAGGTCAATGGCCTTTACAATGGCCTCTATGTGGTTGCGCCGACCATCGGTATCACGCGCTCCGGCAAGAACGTTGTGCTCACCTGGATTGGTGGAACCCTCGTTCAATCGTCCAGTGTGAAGGGGCCGTGGACGCCGGTTGGCGGCGCAACCTCGCCCTACACGGTTCCGGCAACTGGCGGCGCAGAATTCTACCGCCTGCAGACCAGCCCATAAGCGGAACCCGCCGTAAAAGGCTGGAAGCAAACATAACCTCAGACGGCCGGAGCAAAAGCTCCGGCCGTTTTTTCTTCCACCCCTGACGCTGGGGGCGTCAAGAATTGCAGCCGGTGGTCGTAGCGCAGCAAAGACCACCGGCCCCCCTCCACCGATACAACCCCCATCCCGGAGGGATGGCAGAACTCTTTTCCCCCTTAAAGCCTTCCAAGATAAATGCAAATATCGGCTTAAATTGATTTCATCAATGAATCCTCTTCCGAAAAGCCGAAAATCTCTCCGTATTCTCCTCCGCGCCTCCGCGTCTCCGCGTGAAATCCGTTCCCCGTTTCCTCGCGTGAAACTTGTCTTGGCGGCAGTTATTGCGGCGGCGCTATGGCCAGCTTTTGGCGCAAGACTTTCGAATGGCTGAGCGCCAACGCATTCCCCGGAGTTTGCGCCAGAATCTGGTCGAACTCTTTCAGGGCCCCCCCCAGATCGCCTGCGTTCTCCAAAGCCATGCCCAAGTTCAACCGGGCTTCCGTGAGATCCGGCATGATGCGGAGCGCTTCGCGAAACTGTGCCGCCGCTCCGGCGGCATTGCCAGCTCGCCCGAGTTCCAATCCATCCAGAAAATGCGCCTGTATTAAATTCGGCGCCACTTGGGCCGCCTTCGCGTAATGCTGTTCCGCTTCCGTATGGCGACCCAAAACGTCAAGATTTTGTCCGGCTTCCACGTACAACATCGCGTCTCCTGGATTCAGCGATAGAGCATCGTCATAATTGGTAACCGCCGCTTCATGCCAGCCATGTTTATCACAGAAGCGCGCCAGCGTCGCCAGTTCCGGGCCGTGATTGATCCGGTTCACCAACGCGTGGTGATAACAATGCTCCGCCTCGTTGGTTTGTCCGGATTTTTCCAAGATCTGCCCCATCCCAATCCAGGCGAGACCGAAGCGCGGATTGACCGCCAGCGCATGCTTATATTCAGTCATGGCTTCCTCCGGATGCCCCAGGCTCGCCAGCGATTGTGCCAGATTCTGCAGCGCCCACACGTCCCCGGGATTCAATTGAAACGACCGGCGAAATGCCGCGGCCGCCTCGTCATACTTCTTTTGATTCGCCAAAATTATCCCCAGTTGTGACCAGTCATCAGAACTGCTGGGAAGCAGGGCGACAGCTCGTTCCGTGTTGGAGGTGGCGGCGGCCAAATCGCCGGATGATTGTTCCAACGCTCCCAAGTGAGCCCGCAACACCGGGTCATCGGGCGCTTCCGCCAGGGCGTTTTCGCATAATCTTTCCGCCTGCCGCAGGCCCGACGGTTGTGTGCCGGGAATAACCTTTTCAAGTGAATCGTGGAAGCGAACCAGCTCGGCGTAATGCGTGATCTGTGCCGTGAATGGCGGCCGCTCCAGACGGTTGAGAATATCGGAATAGGCGTCATATTGGTCCCGGTCAGACCACCCCAACCTTCGGGCGCAATCCGCTTCGGATGGCCAAGGCTGGCGGGTGGGAACGGTTGCAGCCAACTGTTTCGGCAGCAAACCTTCCACCTTCGCAGCCAACGTCCGGGCCAATAGGTAGTTTCCGTCGAAGGTTAAGTGGACGTGCTCGTAAAACCAATTGTCGCCTGGCAATCCGTTCTGGGATAGATGGGCAAAACTCTGTTCCGCATCCGCCAGGACAATCCGCTGATCGCCATATCGGGCAGTGGTCTGGCGGATCAAATCATTGATCCGGCTGTCACATCGAAAACGCAGAGTATCCTCATCGCGCGCGGCGGCATAGTCCTTTTGCGCTTCCGCCGTCTTGCCCAGAGCCAGCGCGCAACCGGCTTGGCGAAACCGGAGTTCCGCAAAACCGTCATCGATATGAGCTGCCTCCTGAAAGGCCCCGGCCGCTTCGTCCATCCTTCCCTCGTTCTGGGCCGCGACCCCCTTTTTATAAAGCGCGTCCCAGTTTTTTGTGTCGGCCTCCGTCAAACCCGGCCGATGGGCGGAAGCAAAGGGAGCGCTATCCATTAAATTCACCGCCACCGTGCTCACCACTATTGCGGCGCCGTGACTCCGGCCGGCCTCAATAATGTCCGAGAGGTTCAGCGCAAAGTGTTCGTAAACCGCACTCATCCGGGGATCTCCCGAACTGATTTGCTGGTTCAAGAACATTTCCATTCCACCCCATTCGTTATTTGCTTTTCCCCGCATTTGAATTTTGGTTAGAAGATATTCCAATAATTGCCCGGTTCGAGTTGATTTTAACGCTAAATTTGCCCGGATCAATGGAAGTGGCAGCGCTTGTTGACCAAAGACAGTGCCCGCGCCGAACGGGCCCACTACTTCGTTATTGCCCATGTAGATTAGCCAAATATCCGCATTTAACGCGGTACAATCTCGGGCAATGGGCAAAATGACGTTGGAGTTGATTGCCGTGATCGCGGAATTTGCGATCTCGAAATGCGTGCCCGGATAACGTAACTCCAGCAGAGC
>Ga0302319_10007415_pt1 | contig 21589 bp, 21 predicted proteins | sample Bog_T0_2_FD_203319 | JGI IMG/M metagenome (GOLD analysis project Ga0302319, IMG submission 203319) | Peat permafrost microbial communities from Stordalen Mire near Abisko, Sweden - Bog_T0_2 | ecosystem: Environmental > Terrestrial > Soil > Wetlands > Peat | place: Sweden: Abisko, Stordalen Mire... | reverse complement strand
TTGCTGAAAGATCATGTCGTCCGGCGTCTGGTCCCCTGAACTCATCCTTGCTACTCTTACTGAATACGTCTCTAACCAAGGTTGTTCGGTAAAATATTAGCAACCTGAAAAGGTTTTTTGCAAGGTCATCACGTGCTGAAACTGCAGCGTAACTGAGTGCGAGATGGCCGAAAATGGCTTGCGATTGGGCGCCATCGTGGCGACATTCGGGTGGCCTGGGCTGATCGCGCTCGATGGCCCCGCGCCGGTACCACGGCAGATTGTCCGGCATCGGCCGTTGCCTCTGTCGTGTTTTGCTGTACGACGGAATTGTTGCCCGCCCGGCCGCCAAACCTGCGGACCCGGATCCCGCCTCAGCTGTCGCAAGTAGCAAACCCATGTTCAAACGTATTCTGATCGCCAATCGTGGCGAGATTGCCTGCCGGGTTATCAAGACGGCCCGCCGCATGGGGATCGAGACGGTCGCGGTCTATTCCGAGGCCGACCGCGATGCGCTGCATGTCGAGATGGCCGACGAAGCGGTTCTGATCGGTCCGCCGGCGGCCGCCGAAAGCTATCTGGTGATGGACAAGATTGTCGAGGCCTGCCGCAGGACCGGGGCGCAGGCCGTCCACCCCGGTTATGGCTTCCTGTCGGAGCGCGAGGCCTTCCCGCGCGCCCTGCTCGAAGCCGGCATCGTCTTCATCGGACCCAATGCAGGCGCGATTGCTGCGATGGGCGATAAGATCGAATCCAAGAAGGCCGCCGCCAAGGCCGATGTCTCGACCGTGCCGGGCCATCTTGGCGTCATCGAGGACGAACGGCATGCGGTCCAGATTGCCGACGCCATCGGCTATCCGGTGATGATCAAGGCCTCCGCCGGCGGCGGCGGCAAGGGGATGCGGATCGCCCATTCGACCTCGGAAGTCGCCGAGGGGTTTGGCCTTGCCAAGGCGGAAGCCAAGGCTTCGTTCGGCGACGATCGGGTTTTCATCGAGAAATTCATCGTTGATCCCCGCCACATCGAAATTCAGGTGCTCGGCGACAAGCACGGCAATGTCATCTATCTCGGCGAGCGCGAGTGCTCGATCCAGCGCCGCAATCAGAAGGTGATCGAGGAAGCGCCGTCGCCGCTGCTCGATGACGCCACCCGCCGCAAGATGGGCGAGCAGGCGGTCGCGCTGGCCAAGGCGGTGAACTATGATTCCGCCGGCACCGTCGAATTCGTCGCCGGCCAGGACAAGAGCTTCTACTTCCTGGAAATGAACACCCGTCTGCAGGTCGAGCATCCCGTCACCGAACTGATCACCGGCATCGATCTGGTCGAACAGATGATCAGGGTCGCCGCCGGCGAGAAGCTCGCTCTCGCCCAGAAGGACGTCACGCTGACCGGCTGGGCGGTGGAGTCGCGGGTCTATGCGGAAGACCCGTTCCGCAATTTCCTGCCCTCGATCGGGCGGCTGGTGAAATACCGGCCGCCGCTGGAGAGCCGCCAGGGCGGCGTCACGGTCCGCAACGATACCGGCGTGCAGGAGGGCGGCGAAATCTCGATCTATTACGATCCGATGATCGCCAAGCTCGTGACCCATGCCGCATCGCGCACGGCCGCCATCGAGGCGCAGTCGACCGCGCTCGACTCGTTCTACATCGATGGCATCCGTCATAATATCCCGTTTCTTTCGGCCCTGATGAACCATCCGCGCTGGCGCGCGGGACAATTGTCAACCGGCTTCATTGCCGAGGAATTCCCCGGTGGATTTGCGGTTCGCGTGCCGGAAGGCGAGATCGCCCAAAGGCTGGCGGCCGTCGCCGCGGCGATTGACCACGTGCTGGGCGAACGCAAGCGCAGGATATCCGGCCAGCTCACCGGCCGGCCGGTGCAGCGGGAGCGGCGCCGCGCGGTATGGCTGGACCGCAACGAGATCGCGCTGGAGATTGCGCGCGAAGCCGATGGCATCGCGGTCCGGTTCCTCGGCACCGATGGCGGGTTGGGGCATCGCCATCAGCTGGTTTCCGCCTGGAAGCCTGGCGACCCGGTCTGGCAGGGGAGCTTCGATGACCGGCTGGTGGCGATGCAGGTGCGCCCGATTGCCAACGGATTCCGCCTCGCGCATCAGGGCTTCGAGGTCGCGGTCCATGTCTTTACGGAATCGGAGGCCATGGCGGCGCGACTGATGCCGGTCGGTACCCGGGCCGACACCGGCAAGAAGCTGTTGTGCCCGATGCCGGGCCTTGTGGTGTCGATCGCGGTGAGCGAGGGCCAGGACGTCAAATCCGGCGAAACCCTGGCGGTTGTCGAGGCGATGAAGATGCAGAACGTGCTGCGCGCCGAACGCGATGGCACGGTGAAGAAAATTCACGCCGTTGCCGGCGCGACTCTGGCGGTGGATGCCCTGATCCTGGAATTTACCTGAAGCCTGCTGATTGAAACGCGGCGGCGGCCGGAACTTGCCGGGCCGGGGAATTTTACATTTTTAATACGGCTGCGTGTCCTAGGCGGTTTTTCTGGGTTAATTTATCCTGGCAACGGCGCAGGCGATTAACGCGACAGGGACGGGCGATGGCAATCGGAACGGGCCGCGAGGCCCTGCGAGCGATCCTGGCGGGACAGGGCTGCGTCCGCCCGGGATCGGTCTATGACGCGATTTCGATCCGCATTGCCGAGGATCTCGGTTTTGAGCTCGGCATGTTCGGCGGATCGGTGGCTTCGCTCGCGGTGTTGGGGGATCCCGATATCGCTCTGATTACGTTGACGGAACTGGCCGAACAGATGCGTCGAATGGCGCGCGCCTCGAATTTGCCGGTGCTGGTCGATGCCGACCATGGCTATGGCAATGCCTTGAATGTCCGCCGTACCGTCGAGGAGCTGGAGACCTCAGGCGCCGCCGGTCTCACGATCGAGGACACCTTGCTGCCGCAGGCCTTTGGTGCGGGCAAAACCCAGCTGATCTCGCTGGCCGAAGGCATCGGCAAGATGCAGGCGGCCTTGGATGCGCGCCGTGATCCACAGCTTGTCATCATCGGGCGCACCGGCGCGGCCTCGATCGCCGGTCTTGACGAGGCGATTGCGCGCGCCAGGGCCTATCAGGCTACCGGTGTCGATGCGCTGTTTTTCACCGGCATCAAAAGCCAGGCTGAGCTGCGGGCCATCCATGCTGCGACCAGCCTGCCGATTGTGCTCGGCGGCGCGCCGGAGCAACTCTCCGATCCCGGCGATCTGGCAGCGTTCAGGGTGCGGATCGCGCTGCAGGGGCACGCACCGTTCGCTGCCGCCACTCAAGCGGTTTACGAGACGCTGAAAGCGTTACGCGAGGGATTGCCGCCAAAGGCCTTGAAAGGTCTCGCCTCGGCCGAACTGACCGGCCAACTCGCCCGCGAGGCCGAGGTCAAAGAGCGCTGTGCCAAATTCCTGGGATTGCAGCGCTAGATGTGCAGCGAGATTCGCCAGGTGATGATCCGGGGAAGGGTGCAGGGCGTCGGCTACCGCGCCTGGGTCGAGAACCGGGCCAGGGCGGAGGGGCTCGAGGGCTGGGTGCGCAATCGCAGGGAAGGCGGCGTTGAGGCGGTGTTTGCGGGGCCGGCCGAGGCGGTCGCCGGCCTGATCCAGCGCTGCCGGCGCGGGCCCTCGACGGCGCGGGTCGATGACGTGATCGAGCAGCCGGCGGAGGCCGACGCGCTCAATCTGCGTCGGCCCGGCGAACGCTTCTCGGTGCTGTCGACGGTTTGAAAATCAACTTTGCAAAAAAATGCAACCTTAAGTTTAAAAATTCGAAAAGAGTTTTGTGCGAAGTCATAAGGACATTGAACCGGCCTTCCACAGAAAATGGAGGATGACCCGTGACAGGCGAATCTGTCGCGCAGCTTCGCAAGCATGGCGCGCATTTTGAACTCGTGTATCCCGAATATCGGCTGACGCTGCGCGCGCCCTATGCCGAATGGATTTTTGAAGCCGCCGCGGAAATCCTGTCCTGCATCGAAAAGCTGCGTATCGAAGGCGAGATCGACGAACTTGAGATGATCAGGCAGTTCGCGGACGCCGATGCGGTCAACATAGCAATCGACAGCATCAAATACGAAAACGGCAATCGGTTCGACGTCTTTCCGCAATGCGTCTTCACCATGGCCGACACCGATTACCGCTGGGTTTCGCCGCTGGCGCGCGATCCGAGAGCCAGCCATTTCGGGCAGCGCTTGCACGACATGTCGCTCACCCGCAGCGGCCAGTATGCCACGCGCAACGGCCAGACCTAACCGATCTTCTGACAATTCAAGCCCTTAACCCGAGGACAAAACATGGAAATCATCGCGTTCGGTTCCAAGGATGTCGACAATCTCCTGCAGCGCGACCCCAGCCGCATCGAGTTCCTGCCGTTCGGCGCCATCATGCTCGACCGCACCGGGAAGATCGTGAAATACAGCGCTACGGAAAGTGTTCTGGCCGGACGCGCTGCCGGCGATGTGCTGGGGAAAGACTTCTTCAACGAAGTGGCGCCCTGTGCCAAGGGCAAGAAATTTCATGGCGAGTTCATGAAATTCATCCAGACCGGGAGCGTCAATACGTTGTTCGACTACGACTTCGACTACAAGATGAGGCCCGTCAAGGTCCGCATTCACGTCAAGAGCGCGCCCGATGGCCAGAACTGCTGGATCTTCCTGAAACGGTTCTGACGCCATGGCCGAGATCCGATCGATCAACGCGACGATCACCGGTCTGGCCGCGAGCGACTATAGCCGTCAGGCCAGGAAGCGGCCTTCCGACCGTGCCGACCATGCTTCGCCACCCCTTGTGTTCAATCCCGGCGGCTTATGTCCCGCCCAGCCTGTGAGGATTTCCGATGGCGCCAGCAGCCCAGCTGACGAGCCGTGACTTGTCCGCGGCGAACAATGTCGAACCGATGCCGGCTCCGGTGAGCGGCTTCGCTCAGCTTGGCAAGGTCAGTCTGCCGCGCACCGGCCAGCGTCCGCTGGTGTTCGAGGGCGAAGAGATCGTCTCAGCAACGAGCTGTGCGCCGGGGCCTCGATTCTGGTACGAGATCAATCTTTATCGCCGGCAAGACAATTCGCTGGTCGTCAACATTTGCTGGTTCGGCAAGCCGAACGATCTGAAGGATCGTTTCCGCGCCTTTCCGGTCGACAGCCTTGACGAGGTCGCCCATGTCTTGGAAACCTATGATCCGGCGCTCGATATCCATGCCGACATTCCCGCCCATGATGACCAGGTGCCGGTCAGCCTGATCGCGCTGCAGGCCGCGATGATCCGGATGCAGATCGACGAGGCCCGTCGTCAGTTCGCCGACCTCGCCGGCGAGATCCTGCATCAGCTAAGCGTGCGATCGAGCAGGGGACACTTTGCGACGGTCGCCGAGCGCCAGATCATGCCATGTGACACGGCGTCGATCCGCAGGATCGTGAGCGCGTTGATCGCCGATGAGATCGGGCGCGCGACCCAGCGCAGGATGGCGCCGGCGACCTTCGCGGCCTGGACCGATTCGACGGCGATCGACGAGGACGGGGTCGGCGTCGACTCGCTGCTGCGGTTGGAATGCGCGCTGCGCGTCAATGAGTTCTTCCATCTTCACGAGGTCGGCTCCGAGGATTATCTGCTGATTCGACGGACCATCGGCGATTGGGTGGAGGTGGTGGCGGAAACCCTCAAGCGACAATTTCGCGCCCTTACATTCCGCACCTCGGGATCGACGGGCACTCCGAAACGATGCACGCATCTGGTCGCCGATCTCGATACCGAAGTCAGGGAGCTGAAGCAAATCGTCGGCTGCCGCCGCCGCGTCGCGGCGCTGGTTCCTCCGCACCACATTTACGGCTTCCTGCACACGGTCCGTCTGGCGCGTCATCTCGGGGTGGAAATCGTCGATCTTCGCTCCTCGGGTCCCGGCGGCTGGAGTTGCGCGATCGCTCCGGGCGATCTCGTTGTTGCTACGCCGCATCTGTGGTCGCTGTGGTCCGAGACCGGTCAGCCATTTCCGGCCGACGTGGTCGGCGTGACCTCGACGGCGGCCATGCCTGCCGTCGTCGCCGAGCAGCTTACAGCGCTCGGGCTGATGCGGTTGATCGAGGTTTACGGCAGCTCGGAAACCGCCGGAATCGCTTGGCGGGATGATCCCGCCGCCGCGTTCCGGTTGTTCGATTTCTGGCAGGTCGCGGATGACCGTCAGGCGCTGGCCCGCGCCGGCGGCGAACCGATCCGGTTGGAGGATGTCCTGAACTGGACGGGCGACCGGACGCTGCGCGTTGGTCCGCGCCACGACGGATTGATCCAGATCGCCGGCACCAAGGTCAATCCATCGGACGTCGTCCGGCGCTTGTGCCAGCATGAAGCCGTCCTTGATTGCGTGGTGCGCGCGCAACGCGATGCCGATACCGCGCGGGCCCGGCTGGAGGCGTTCATCGTCACGCGTGCGCCGGTCATCGACGAAGCCGAATTCGCCGAAGAGCTGGCGCAATGGTGCAGCAGAATATTTCAACCGGCGGAGCGTCCGGTTGCGTTCAGGTTTGGCACCGCCATTCCGCGCGATTTCATCGGCAAGCCCACCCTGTGGTAGCGGGACCGACCCATGATGCCGGTCTCGGCATGGCGGCCCCGAACCGGTCAGCGTCGTGCAACCGATGAAAATGCACGGTCGCCCCATGCTTCTGATCACCTGGATCGGCCAATCGATCGGCAAGGCGCTCGCGGTAACGGTTCGGTCCGTGACCGCGCTTGTCCGGGGCGAACGCGAGATGGCGATCCGCGGCCTTGGCCGCAAAGACGAGATCGGCGATATGGCCGGGGCTGGCGAGAGGTCCAAGACCCGGATGACCGAGACTGGGCGGCTGCGCCAAGAGCAGGCCGCAGCCGAGCCATGCAAGCTGCAAGAACAGCGGGAGGCCTGGCGGGACATGGCTGCGATTGTCGAACGCGAGACCCGTGCGGCGGTCGCCGAGATGTCTTCGGGGACCGATCGCATGGCCACGAATGCCGCGTGTATGAGCGAGAGCGCATCAAAGCTGGCGGACAACAGCTTCATGGTAGCTGAGGCGGCGGAGCAGGGTATCGCCAACGCCTGCTGCTTATCACGCGCCGCCTCGGAGCTGAGAGCAGCGATTACCGACATCGCGACAAAGGTCGTTTCGTCCAGAACGCTCACGGTCGAAGCGGTGATGGCATCGCGGGAGGCTCAGGCGACCATCGGCAAGCTCTCGGACGCGGCCAGCAGGGTTGGCACCGTAACCCGCCTGATCCGTCAGATCGCCAGCCAGACCAATCTCCTGGCCCTCAACGCCACGATCGAATCCGCGCGCGCCGGCCAGGCCGGGCGCGGCTTCGCGGTGGTTGCCGCCGAGGTGAGGTCGCTCGCCGAGCAAACCGCCAGGGCGACCGGCGAAATCACCGAGCAGATCGCCGAGATTCAGCGAGCGACCGAGGCATCGGTGCTGTCGATCGGTGCAATCGGCGAGGCCATCCGCAAGGTCGATGCGACCGCCTCCGGGATCGCCTCGGCGGTCGAGAAGCAGGGCGAGATCACCGCGGAAATCTCAGGCAGTATCGAGCTGTATTCGATGGCTGCGAACGAGATCTCGGACCAGATCAGCAGCGTATCGACGGAAGCGAGCGAAACCGGCAAACGGGCCATGGAAATTCGCGACGGGGCTGCCGAGATCGCCGCCAAGGTGAATGGCCTGCATTCAACGCTGGTCCGCGTGATTCGGACCTCCATTTCGGATGTCGACCGCCGCCAGTCCGTCCGAATCCAAATCGACAGTTCCGGGGCACGATGGTCAAGGGCTGTGGAAAATCTCGGGGTTGAACGCACCGAATTTTAACCCGCATTTGTTCGAATAAGGCCCGATAAGGAGTTGGAACTCCGATTCAGAATTAAATCGCGGCGCGGCGGTCCGCCGAGGCTGCCTACCGGTCGTCCGGAGTTCGGCGCGACGCTGCGGGTCAACCTGATGGCCTCTCGGCGAAAAATCACCCGCACAAGGCGGCAGGGCTGGATCGAGGGGACGCGCGCATGATTTTGCTGAGCTACGCCTATCGCTTCGCCGTCAACTTCGTCTTTCTGACGGTAGTCTATTTCAGCCTCAATTTCCTGGAGAAGTACCCACAGCGGATGATCGTGGCGATGCTGGTGTTGACCTATGCGGCGATGCGCGCGGCATCGGCGCTAAGGTCCTTCCACTTCTACCAGCTGGTCGAGCAGTTGGAGGTCGAGGTACGGCGCCTCGCCGCGCTGGTCGAGGAACTGCCCTCCGCAGCGGCCGCACGCAAGCACATCGGCAGGGATGTTGGAAAATTGCGTCACGCCAGTGAATTCAAGTCGTATATCGATTTGTTCTTTATCAGCCTGATCGTGGCCTTATGTGTATCCAAGATCGTGACGGATTGACCGGTCTCGCCTGATTGATCGCAATCCTCTGGGATCCCGGTCGCACCCGCAAAACGCCGGATGGTGTTTGCGTGACTGCCGTCGACGACAGCGCCTGACGTTCGGCCTGGGCCGAACCCTTCGACCCAGCCTGTGTTTGGCCGTTGCGGGCGTCGCCGGGCGGTCGCTTTCAGGCCGGGCGAGGGAAAATCTGCAAGGCCTGATGCAATGGCGCGAGCCCGTGGGTGGCGGCGGGCTGCTTCTCCTGGATCTCGAAAACGCTCTGCGCGGGGATCGGCAGGGTGACGGCGGCTCTTTCCTCAGCCGGCAGCGGCAATAGCCGCGGCCAGGGCGGTTCGCGCGGCAACGGCACGCTGCGACCGATCCGTCGCGGTCGATCGAACGGTTCGACCAGCCGCAGGCCTTGTTCGTCGTGCCACTCCTGGTCGGACAATTCAGGTGCCGGAAGCGTCTCAGCTTCGGTAAACACAAAATCGGGAATTTTCGGCCAATGTGAAATGGCCACGGTTTCCGAGTGAGGATGGAGCTGCCATTGCTGTGGCTCGCTCGGGGTCGCGGGCTGCTCCGGCGTCGCGGCCACCACATGAACGATCCGATAGCCGCGTGCTTTCAACTCCTGCAGGATGTGCGGCAGGGCGGCGACCGTCCTGGCCTGGATGTCGTGCAGCAGCAATATACCCCTTCCCTTGTCTTCAAGCCGCTTGATCGCGAGTTCGTAGACCCGTGCGGCGGAAATATGCCGCCAGTCGTCGGCCAGGAAATCGGCGCTCCAGACTTGGATGCCCTCCGAGGCGAGGTAGCCCTCAACGGCTTCGGCGCGCATCAGCCCTGGGATACGAAAAAACGGCCCGGGTGCGCCCCCGTCGCCGAGCGCCTTGGTCACCGCGGCGATGCCGTCATCGATCTCCTGCCGATCATGCTCGAGCGATGCCCGATTCATGTTCAGCGGATGCGTCATGCTATGTGTGCCGATGCTATGGCCGGCATCGCGCAGCTTGCGAACGCCCTCCGGATAAGCCTGGGCCATGCTACCGATGGTAAAGAAGGTCGCCTTCACGCATTGCGAGGCCAGGATATCCAGAATTTGATTGCTGTTGCGCGGCAGCGGTCCGTCATCGAAGGTCAGGACGACTTCGTGATCCTGAAGCGGCAGGGTTTCCGGATATTGCATGGTGCCGAGGCGGGGATGCGCCTTGGGATCAACCACGAGCGTCCGCGCGGTGCCGAGCGCATCTGGGTGTCCGGGGCAATCGGCGGCCCAAACGGTTCCGGAGGTCATGCAGATGAGCAATCCCAGCCCCAAGACGACCCCCAAAGCGACCGATGGCAAACTTCGAGCACCAACGCGCACATGACCGATTTCAAACAAATTCCACATTCCCTTGACGCGGCAGTCGACCGGCATGGCGGTCAACCGCCCCGGAGATCATCAACGACCGATCGGCCGCCTCCGTTCCCGGATGATTTCAGGATCAGGGCATGCCGTCAAATCAGGTGCCTTGCCCTGTCGGCACCACGTGGACAATTCGATAGCCATTGTCCCTTAGAAAGCGTAAAAAATCAGGCAGCATTGCCGCGGTTTGCGCTCTGGTATCGTGGAACAGGATGATGCCCTTGCCCTCGGCGCTGAGCCGATCTGTGATCAGCTTCAATTCCTGGTTCGGAGTCATAGGCTCCCAATCGCTGGCCCAAAAATCGGCTCCGAAGACCACGATGCCTCGCGATTGCAGCAAATCCAGCTCCGCGGGCGTCGACGCGAAGAACGGAAAACGGAAAAACGGGGTCGACGGAACGCTGGTCGCAACGCCGTGCAGCGCCCGTTCATTGGCGGCGATGCCCCGGTCGATCTGCTCGATGGCGTCAGCCGGCGGAATTTGCGCGAGATTGGGATGGCTCCAGCTGTGATGGCCGATGGTGTGGCCCGCGGCCGCCATCCGGCGCACCAGTTCCGGATGTTCCGATGCGGGTTTGCCGACCAGGAAAAACGTGGCGCGCACGCATTGCTCGGCCAGCGCCGCCAGCACCCGCGGCGTGGTGCGGGGCGAGGGGCCGTCATCGAAGGTCAGCACGACCTCATGGTCGTGCAGCGGCAGCGTCTGGGGAAAACTCTTCAGTCCGACGCGCGGGGTGGTCGCGGCATCGACGCCCAGAACACGAAAGGTGCCGAGAGTTCCCGGGCGCGGGCAATCCGCTGCCTGGCTTGTCGTCGCCAATGCCGGCACAGCCAACGCCAGCGCGCCGAGCACGGTCAGCGCATGGATCATGTGAAGAGCCTGGTTTCGCCGAGGTATTTTTGTCATTGCACTTGGTAGTGCCTATTGGGTAATGCCTCAACCGGTAAATCAGACATGTTAAGTATGTCTGTCAAACCGGCGAGGCGCCGCATGGCCGAAACCATCGATGCAGCTCAAATCGCCGATGCATCGGTTCTCGACCGACTCCCGATGCGGGATCAGGATGGCCGGATTCGCGGCGAATTCGTCGCGGCCATCGCCAGCGCGATCCATGCCGCCAACGCGGCCTTTCTGCGCGTCGTGGTCGCTGAACTGCATGAGGCCGATCTCGGCGATCTGATTGTCGCCCTCGATCCCGACGACCGCGTCAACCTGGTTGAACTGACCGGGGCGGACTTCGACTTCTCGGCGCTTAACGAAGTCGATGATTCCGTTCGCGAGGAGATCCTCGATGAACTCGAACCTGAAACGGTCGCGGAGGGCGTTCGCGAATTGGAATCCGATGACGCCGTCGAACTGCTGGAGGCGTTGGACCAGGAGGACCAGGAGGAAATTCTCGACAAGCTGCCGCCGTCGGAGCGCGACGCGATCGAGCGCAGCCTCGAATATCCGGAGAATTCCGCCGGTCGTCGGATGCAGACCGAATACATCACGGTACCGCCGGAATGGACGGTCGGGCAGGCGATCGATTATATCGGCGATACGCCGGATCTGCCGGAGCGGTTTTACGAGGTCTACGCCGTGGATAAGGCGCAGCGTTGGCAAGGCGCGGTGGCGCTGGATGCGCTGTTGCGCTCGCGCCGGCAGGTAGCGCTGGCCGACCTGATTGACGCGGATCGCCGCCGGGTCTCGGTGCTGGACGATCAGGAGCAGGTCGCGCGCCTGTTCGGCAAATACAACCTGGTCGCGGCGCCTGTGGTCGACACCAAGGACCGGCTGGTCGGCGTCATCACCGTCGATGATGTCGTGGATGTCATCGAGGAAGAGGCCGACGAGGAGATCAAGGCCCTCGGCGGTATTTCCAGCGATGAAGAATTGTCCGACAGCGTCTGGACCATCGCCAAGGGCCGCTTCAACTGGCTGTTGGTCAATCTGGCCACCGCCTTTCTGGCGTCCTCGGTGCTGGGACTGTTCGAGGGGCAATTGCAGCAGATGGTGGCGCTGGCGGTGCTGGCGCCGATCGTTGCCAGCCAAGGCGGCAATGCTGCAACCCAGACCATGACGGTCGCGGTGCGCGCATTGGCCACCCGCGAACTTGGTTCGCATAACGCGCGGCGGGTGGTGATCCGCGAGGGACTGGTCGGGCTGGTCAACGGGCTCGCTTTTGCGGTCATCACCGGCGTCGCCGCGGTGGCCTGGTTCCGGATCCCCGCGCTCGGCGTCGTGATCGGATTGGCTATTGTCTGTAATCTGATTGCCGGTGCGCTCGGCGGAATCCTGGTTCCGATGGTGCTGGAGCGGGTGCGTGCCGATCCGGCGGTGGCCTCGGGTACCTTCGTCACCACCATCACGGATGTGGTCGGCTTCTTCTGCTTTCTCGGCATCGCAACCTTGTGGTTCGGCCTGAAATAAACCCTAGATAAGTCTTGTTTGCGAAAACGTCCGGATGGCGTGCTGCCTTTGGTTGGCAGTGTGGCGTCGGGGGGACATAATCGAAATCGTTCACCGCGAGTGTCCGCACATGCAATTCATCGAAGCCAACGGCGCAAAAATCCCAGCGATCGGGCTCGGTACCTGGGAATTGAATGATCGAGCCTGCTCACGCCTGGTCGAGCAGGCCCTGAGGCTCGGCTATCGCCATATCGATACCGCGCAGGTCTACGGCAATGAACACGAAGTTGGCGAGGGTGTTCGCGCCGCGCGGGTCAGACGCGAGGAAATCTTCATCACCACCAAGGTCTGGACCACCCATTTCGCGCCCAACGATCTGGAACGTTCGACCAAGGAGAGCCTGAAACGGCTTCGGCTTTCCGAGGTCGATCTGCTGTTGTTGCACTGGCCTAATCCGCATGTGCCGCTGGCGGAGACGCTGGGTGCGCTGGCGCATGTCAAGAAACTCGGAATGGCCAGGCATATCGGCGTCTCGAATTTCACGGTGGCGCTGCTCGACCAGGCGGTCGCCGCCTGCTCGGAGCCGCTGGTCTGCAACCAGGTTGAATATCATCCCTATCTGGACCAGACCAAGGTCAAGCAGGCCTGTTTGCGACACGATGTGGCCTTGGTCGCCTATAGTCCGGTGGCGAAGGGCCGCATCAAGCACGAGGAAACATTGCTGCAGATCGGAAACGCCCACCACAAGACTCCGGCCCAGGTCTGCCTGCGCTGGCTGGTGCAGCAGAACGTCTGCGCGATCCCGCGCACATCGCGGATCGAACGGCTGTCGGAAAACATCGATATCTTCGATTTCGTGCTGTCCGACGAGGAGATGCAGCAGATTTTCCGGCTGGCGAGCGCCAAAGGCCGCCTGACCGATTTCGGTTTCGCGCCAAAATGGGATTGAGGCCACCCGATTGGCCGTTATGGTGACGGGAGGGAGCGCTATCGAAAAGCCGATCGGACACCATGCAATCGCGGCAGACTGTGGTCACAGGTCTTACAGCGTCGGCACTGGCGCATCTGGCGGCATTGGCGCTGGTGATCCTGCTGACGGATGTGCATCCGTTCAGCCAGGTGACCGCCGAGCCGATCGCGGTCGATCTGGTTTCAGCGGCTGATCTGGCGCCCGCGCCGGACCAGGAGCAGCCGCTTGCCGAGCTGAAAACCGCGCCGTCCGATGCCTTCAACCTGGCTTCGCCATCCCCGCCCCTGATTTCGCCGCCCGTGGCCGCGCCGCGGCCTGCGGCTCCGCCGCCGCCGCCGGCGCGTCCCAGCCGGAAACAGGCCGGTCTACAATCTCAACCGCAGTCGCAGCAACCGCTGCCACCGCAGCCGCAACAACCGCAACCGCAGCAGTCGCCGCAACCGCCGCCGCAACAACCACCGCCATCGGCCTATGTGCCGCCGGAGCCCGATCTTACCGTCAAATATGGCGTGCAGCTGGGCCTGCCGATGGATCTTCCCGCGGACCCGACGCCAGGCAAATCGCCCGACGAGGTGGACGTGCCCGCGGCCATTGCCGCTTCGCTGGTGCAGGAGTTTCGGCGCCGGCTCAGATCATGCGCGAAGCTGCCCGCAGAAGTCGATCCCGCCGACCATTTTCAGATCACGGTGCGGGTGTTCTTGACGCCAGAAGGCAGGCTCGCGGCGAACCCCGCAGGGATCGAGGGACCCCTGAACCTGAAAGGACCGGCCCTCATCCAGAGCGCCATCGCCGCGATTGCGGCCTGTCAGCCCTACACGATGTTGCCGGCAGCGCGCTACAGCGAATGGAAGGTGCTGAACATCAGCTTCACGCCGCAGGATTTCGCCGGAGGCTGATGCTGGTTCGGCTCAATTCCCCATTCCGGTGCAGCAAACCTTGTCGCGATGGCATTGCGGGGCGGTTCGCGGCTCGATATACGGAAATCATGATGGCGCAGGGTGGGTTTCGCGGCGTAAATCGGCTTTCAAAGCCAATTTCCCGCGACGGACTGGCGCACCAGATTCGCATCCGTCCTGCCCAGCCTGCATGATGCGGAGAAGCTTTGCATGACTTTGAAGCTCGTGATCGGCAACAGGAACTATTCCTCGTGGTCGATGCGGCCATGGCTTGCGCTGCGCGCCAACCAGATTGCCTTCGAGGAAGTATTCATCCCGCTCTATGCCGAGGCGGCCGACAAGCGGCGGATCCTCAGTGTCACGCCGTCGGGCAAGCTACCCGCGCTGATCGATGGCGACGTCACGGTCTGGGATTCGCTCGCCATTATCGAATATATCGCCGAGAAATTTCCGGATAGACGGTTGTGGCCGGAAGATCGCGCGCAACGGGCGCATGCGCGTTCGATCGCCTCAGAGATGCATTCGGGCTTCATGGCGCTGCGCAACGAGTGCGGCATGAATCTGCACCGGCCGGTCGGGGCCATCGCGCTGTCGGCAGATGCGCGCGACAACGTCGCGCGCATCCAACAGATCTGGGCCGATTGTCACGCCCGTTACGGCGTTTCCGGGCCATTCCTGTTCGGCGCCTTTGGTGCTGCCGATGCGATGTATGCACCGGTGGTGCATCGTTTTCTGACCTATGCGATCGAGATCGGGCCACCGGCGCGCCATTTCATGGAGGCGATGATGGGGCTGCCGGCCTTCCAGGAATGGACCCGCGCCGGCCTCGCTGAAACCCTGCGGATCGAACGATTCGAGACGGTATAGGCGACAGCGGCCGGCTGCGAGGCCGCCTCTCACAGGGAAGTGTCTGCCGCGGTTGCTGATGTGGACAACCATGGGACCGCGCCCGGATGAGCCGCCTCATGCTTGACGTATCCCGAGCGGTGGCGGCTTGACTGACGGCGGCGAACGCGTTCTCAATCATTCGATCGCGGCGGCGTATCAGCGAAAGGCTTGGAAATGGGAATTCTCGATTCATTGGAAAACTCACCTCTCCTCAAAGGTGCGCTCGGTCAGCTGGAGGCGGCCGTGCTGCCCGTCGTGCTCAGCGAAGTGCTTGGCAATGGCAGCCAAGGCGGGCTCAATGCGATCGTCGCCAAGTTGCAACAGGCGGGGTTTGGCGATCAGGTCAAATCCTGGATCGGAAACGGGCAGAACCTGCCGATCACGGCCGAGCAATTACAGCAGGTGCTAGGGAGCGATACCGTCAAGCAGCTAGCGGCGCGGTTCAATATTCCGATCGATCAGCTCAGCCAGCTTCTGGCGCAGCAGCTGCCCTTGGCGGTGGACCATGCCAGCCCGGACGGCAAGCTGCCGCATACCGCCTAAGCGGGCGAGGGCGCCGGCCTGCGGTTCAAGCTGTGCCGGATAAGCCGAACCTATCATACTGAAAACTCAAAGGAAGAGACGTTCTGGCGATGTTCGGTATGGACTGGCCAATGGGAGCTTGCGCGTGCTATAATGAGATTGGATTGGCGGTCGAAGCGAGACCTGCCGACGAAAGGCCCGGCTCGCAAGATCACTCTTCGAGAGGTTGCGCAGAAAACCAACTGCTTGATCTGGATGCATCCTCCGTTGGCTTAAGGGACATCGCGCATGAACTGGTCCTGGGCTACATCGCTCGACCTGATCTCGAACTCGCCGGCGTTTCCGATGTGGCTGACGGGTGGCGTGGCTGGGTTCTTTGCGATCATCGTCCTCATCTCGTTGCTGCGCGCCGACCGATCGGCAGCCAACGGCGCGCTGTCGGTGATTGCACTCCTGGCGATTGGTGTCGCCGTCGCCGCAACCTTGCGTAGCCCAGGTCTGGGCGGCAAGCTGTTGGCGGTCGAGGAGCCGGCATCAGCTGCACCGGCCGGCGCGGCGCTGCCGGCCTTGTCATGTATCGATGATCTGGCAGGCGATGCCGTTTTGACGGCCTGCGAAAAGGCGCTGTTTGGTTCCGCCGAATCGGTGGCCGCCGCGGTCTCCTATGCGGCCGCCCAGATCAACCGGCTGACCGAACTGGGCGATGCTGCGATTGCCGACAAGAGCATGACGCCTCAGTTGCAGCGGTTGCGGCGCGCGGTCGAGCGCGACCGCTACGGCCTGATCGCACAGGTGCTGACAACGCGCGACCATTGCAAGCCGACGGCCTGCGCGGCGTTTCGGGCGCTGACGGATAGTCATCAGATCGTCTCCAACATGGATGAGCGGCTCTATGACGGCATGGTCACCCGCTATGCACCGTCATGGAATTTGCCCGTGGCGCCAACCACAATGCCGGCGCCGGCACCGGTCGCGGCGCTGGTGCCGGGGGTGCCGACCGGCCGGCCGACCAACGCCGAATTTCCCACCGCCGCCTCAACGCCGGCGGTCAGCATCATGACAGCTGAGCCCGTCGCGAGTTCGCCTCCAGCGCGAGCGCAGCAACCTCCGCCGGCGGAAAATGCCCGATTATTGTCGCCGCGTCCGACCGCATCGGTGGCGCCGGCGCTGGCGGCGGCCAAAAAGCCTGCGACGCCGAAACCCGCGCCAAGGACGGCAGCGGTCAAGCCTGCGCCGGCGGCGGCCGCGCCGGGGTCACCGGCCGCCGCTGCGCCCGCTCCGGGAGCCTCGGCTGCCGCGACGGACAGCGAATGATGCTTCCAAAAATCCTGGCTGATCGCTAACCTCTCACCCATGCCGCTGCATCTCGTTAAGCTCGCCGTGGGTTGCGAGTCCGTGAAGGAACTCAAGGGTTGGGTCGCCGAGCGAATCCAGGTCGCCAAGAAAAAGGGTCAACCCGCCCATCACATTCACATCACCCGGATGGTGCCAAAGCGTGTCGACGAACTGCTGGCAGGCGGCTCGCTCTACTGGGTGATCCGGGGCGAGATCGCGGCCCGCGAAAAAATCATCGCCATCGAACCGTTCCGCGATCGTGATGGGATCGGGCGGTGCCGCCTGGTTCTGCAGCCCAAGGTGATTGCCGTGTTGTCGCGACCGATGCGGGCGTTCCAGGGCTGGCGCTATTTCCTAGCCAGCGACGCTCCGCCCGATCTCACATCCGCCGGCGCCGGTGTCGCTGACATGCCCGAACCGATGCGCCGCGAATTGCGCGAGTTGGGACTGCTCTGAGAATCGAAAGAATGCATCCTTCAGTGCATAGGCGCGATTCAGCTAGACCGCTATATTGTCGATCAGACGGGTGTTTCCAATCCGCGCGGCGACCAGAATGCGCCGCGGTCCGCCCTCGCTGGCAAGCGGCGCCAGCGTCTGGGCATGCCTGAGTTCGAAATAGTCCAAAGCGAGACCCGCGCTTGCGATCATGCCCGCGCCGCCAGCCATCGCCAGCGCAATTTCCTCGCCGGCGCGCAATCGCCCCGCGCTTTCCTTCATTGCGCGGTAAAGAACCGGGGCGGCGCTTCGTTCGGCTGCCGAGAGATAGACGTTGCGTGACGACATCGCGAGCCCGTCCGGCTCGCGTATGGTTCGGCAGCCGATCACCCTGACGCCGAGGTCGAGATCGGCGGCCATCCGCGCCACCACACGCAATTGCTGGAAATCCTTTTCGCCAAAGATGGCGAAGTCCGGCCGGCATTGCGTGAACAGCTTTGCAACCACCGTTGCAACCCCGCCGAAGAAATGCGGCCGAAAACGATCCTCAAGATTGGCTGCGGCGGGCCCGTCGGTCAGGATCCGGGTCGCAAAGCCCTCTGGATACATCGTCCCGACGTCGGGATTCCAGATCAGGTCAACCTTCTCGGTAGCCAATTTGGCGACATCGGCCTTCCAGGTCCGGGGATAGGAACCGAAGTCCTCGGTGGGCGCGAACTGGGCAGGGTTAACGAAGATCGAGACCACGACCTTGCTGCCACGGCGTTTCGCCATCCGGACCAGCGACACATGACCGTCATGGAGCGCTCCCATTGTCGGCACCAGGGCGATGGTGTTGGCCTTCTTAGATCGAAGGTCGTCGAGCGCACGACGCAGCGCCGGGACCGTGCGGACAATCATGGGTATACGCGGCATGAGGGCTTGATCTCGCGAGGTCAGGGTCGCGGATGACCCTGACTGAATGGGTGCAGGCCGTTACCTTAGCAAGACCCATCCGGCGGCAGCAACTTCGGCTTGCCGGCGATTCCGCGCGACATCGGGCCGCTGGTCGCTTTCCTCAGCAGCGCCGCTTGCTCTCGTGATTCATCATTAAGGGCACACGCTCCAGGATTTGAGCGACTTGTGAAGCATTTCACTTGACCAGCGTCGCGCGTGAGAGAAGATATGGCGAGAGGCAAGATGATGCTGGTGCAGGCTCGTCAAAGGCAAACTGGTTCGGCACATGTCGTGGTGCTGGGCAATGAAAAGGGCGGCTCGGGTAAATCCACCACAGCCTTGCACATTGCGGTTGCCTTGTTGAAAGCAGGCCAGCGCGTCGCCACCATCGATCTTGATTGCCGTCAGCAAAGCTTCACCCGTTACATCAACAACCGCGGCGCCTGGGCGCGCCGCACCAGCCTGCCGCTCGAGCTGCCGGTACATCGTTGTATCAAGCTTGGCGAGACCATGCAGATCGCCGACAATGAATCGTCGGAGTTTCAGCAGTTCGTTAACGCCGTCAGCGCTGTCGAACAGACCTTCGATTTCATCGTGATCGATACGCCGGGATCGGACAGCTATCTGATGCGGCTGGCGCACTCGATGGCCGATACGCTGGTGACGCCCATCAACGACAGCTTCCTTGATTTCGACGTGCTCGGGACCGTTGATCCGGCGACGTATTCGGTTACCGGCGAGAGCCATTACGCCACGATGGTGCGAGAAGCCAGGCGCAATCGCCGCCAGCTCGATGGCGCCAGCACGGATTGGATCGTGGTTCGCAACCGATTGTCGATGCTCGGATCGCGCAACAAGCAGCTGGTCGCCGAGGGATTGAAGGATCTGTCGTTCCGGTTGGGCTTCCGCTCGCTTGATGGTTTTGCTGAGCGGGTGGTCTATCGCGAGTTTTTTCCCCGTGGATTGACCGCGCTTGACGATATCGACGAGACGACGCTCGGCACCCGGCCATCGCTCGGTCATGTTACCGCGCGTGAGGAGGTCACGAGCCTGTTGCGCCAGTTGAAGCTTCCGCTCGATGAGCGCGGTCGCCGCCGCGCCGCCAACCGCGCCGAATGGTTCAACCAGGTCGACAAGCCGCTCGAACTCCATGACATCGTCGGCGCGTGATCGTCACCGGCGTTTAGTCCGGGAGTCAGCGATTTTCTTCGCTGCGGCCGGACGAAAGCAGCTTTGATTCGCATTTTAGCGAATCTTCGGACGGACATTTCAATCGAACCCCTCAAAACCTGAGCGATCAGGAGCACCCAGCGCATCCACGCTGGGCGGCTCGGGTGCGGCGCACAATATTCGGGCCGGGATTCACAATATTTCATCTTTCCATCACGTGGCCGTGACGTATATTAACGAGTAGTTAATAGAACTGCGCGGATGGCGGACAACGGTTAGGTTGAGGACGACCATGAAACGTGGAATCTGCGTTTTGCTTTCGCTCGGCACGCTGGTCGCGGTCGGCTACTTCTCGGCGAGTAAATGGGCGATCCGCCACGAAACTCTGACTTTCCTTGACCCCGCGCGGGACAACCGGCCGGTAGAGGTTGATATCGCCATTCGGCGCGACAAGGAAATGCAGGCCAATGCCGGCATGATCACGCTACCGGTGGCGATCCTGAATCACGGCAATACCGTTAAATTCACCGAATATTCTTTCCTGGCCAATGTCTTTGCCGCGCGCGGCTATATCGCGATCAGCATCCAGCACGATCTGCCGACCGATGCGCCCATGGTCACCAAAGTGGGCGAGCCCTATGTCGGCCGGCTCCCGCAATACATGCGCAGCATTGCCAATATTCGCTTTGCCGTCGATCAAATGAGGAGGGTTCAGCCGCATGCCGATTACGACCGTCTGACCATGGTCGGCCATTCCAATGGCGGCGATATCTCGGTGTATTTCGCCAAGCTTTATCCGGATCAGATCAAGAAGGTGGTGACGCTCGACAATCTCCGCGTGCCGTTCATGACCGATGGCAGGTTCAGGATCCTCTCATTCCGGTCCCAGGATCCGGTGTTTAAGCCTGACCCGGGCGTCGTTCCAACCGACGAAATCTGCGCGAAGGCTGGAATCACCGTGGTCCGAACCGGGTTCCAGCATAACGACATGCGCGACACCGGTCCCGACGAGGCCAAGGCGTCAATCCAGGGCATGCTCGACAAATTCCTCGAGGATGATAGCCCGCTCAACCCCGTGGGCAGCCAGATGCCGCAGCCTGTCCTCACCGAGGCGGCGCCGCTGGCGCCCGGCGGGTCGGTCAAGAACTGAACACTGGCGCGGCGGTTCTCGGGGTCAGAGGCGTCACAAAATCGTTGCATATTGCCCGCATTGGGGTTTGGCTGATGGGCGGCCCATGGCGGGCCCGGCAATGATGCGAGCGGGCCATGTCCGGCGAACCGACCGAATTGGAAGCTGCGGCTGAGTTGTCCGCAGAGCAACAGGGAGCGTCCGGCGCCGTGCCGGAGGTCAAGCGGTCGACGGCGGCGGATATCGCTGCCTTCCTCGCCCGGGCCCGCGCCGCGTCCCCCGACGCGAAGGGGCGGCTGATTTTCGCGCTCGATGCGACCATGAGCCGGCAGCCCACTTGGGATATGGCCTGTTCTCTGCAGGCCGATATGTTCCGCGAAGCGACGGCGATCGGCAGCCTCGAGATCCGCCTCGTCTATTACCGCGGCGGCGATGAATGCCGTGCCAGCAGATGGATTTCCGACAGCGCCCAATTGGCGCGGCTGATGGCCAAGATCGATTGCCGCGGCGGCAATACCCAGATTGGCAAGGTGCTTGCGGACGCGCGCCGCGAGGCGGCTGCGTCCGCCGTGCGCGCCGTGGTGTTCGTCGGCGACGCGATGGAGGAACATATCGACGCCCTGTGCGCCAAGGCCGGAGAGCTGGGATTGCTCAAGGTGCCGGTGTTCATGTTTCAGGAAGGCTGTGACATCAAAGTTGAGCGGGCTTTCAAGGAAATCGCCCGGCTGACCGGCGGAGCTTGGTGCCGGTTCGATCCGGGCGCCGCGGCGCAGCTGCGCGATCTGTTGCGCGCGGCGGCGGCCTATGCGGCCGGCGGACGTGAGGCTCTTTTGCTGATGTCGAAGCGCGGCAACGGCGCGGCCAGTTTGCTCGGCCAGATGCGGTGAAGCGGCCGAGGCGCAGGTGGGGGTGAGGGCTGGCGGGGCAATGAGACGCCGCTGAGCCGCGTCCCGGTGGCCCTGGCGGTGTGCATTTCATCGCCGAAGGCCCTATATTGCGGCTATGCCTACCCTGATCGCTGGCGTGGTCGCCGTTATCCTGCTCTATTCGATGCTGCAGATGTTCCGCGCGGCCAATCCAGCCGTGCTCGCGCGCGCGGTCAAGATCGGCGGGGGCATCTTGGCACTCGCGGTGGCAGCATTTACCGGTATCAAGGG
>Ga0302319_10007414_pt1 | contig 21589 bp, 13 predicted proteins | sample Bog_T0_2_FD_203319 | JGI IMG/M metagenome (GOLD analysis project Ga0302319, IMG submission 203319) | Peat permafrost microbial communities from Stordalen Mire near Abisko, Sweden - Bog_T0_2 | ecosystem: Environmental > Terrestrial > Soil > Wetlands > Peat | place: Sweden: Abisko, Stordalen Mire... | reverse complement strand
CATTTAACTCTTGGACCTCACAATTCATTTGCCGGGTTTGTGCCCGCACGCACAGCTCCACCGCCTCTTTGATCTTCCCTTGCAGTACCCGATACCAATATTTTGGCACCCAGACGATGTGGTGCTCGCAGTGCCAGATCGTATGTGACAGTTTTTTGAAGCTGCTCATGTTCTTTTCCTTTCGTTTGGTCGTGGAGACAACACATACCAAGGATGTCATGGGCAGATTCTTTCAGCAGAGCTCTTTTTCTAACCCCGTTCACAGAACGGGGGGGTCCCTGCTCTCCACTGAAATTGGTGATACCTCTGGAGTGATATCCGTCAGCGTTCTCGCCGACAATATGGAATCGACAAAAGAGATTTCGGTAAGGAGATTATATGCTTGTGAATATCCGACCGACCGGCCTATGTTTGCACACGTCAGAAGGTCAGCGCTCATATATGCTTCCAAATCAGGCTGATGAAACAGCCGTCAGCACATTATCGTCCGCGGGGGCGGTGGCCCCACCGTCCGGGCTCCCGCCGCCGGCCGTTGCCGACAGCCCGGCCTTTAATTTTGCCGCCCGCTACCTGCCATGGTTGCTGGGCGGTTTGATGTTGGGCGTTTATCTGCTAACCCTGAACCATCGGGTTTCGTCGACCAGTCTAGGGCAGATAGATGCCCTCGAGGGTTTGAATGGATCGCCGCGGCTCACACAACCGGTGGCGTATCTGTTCACCCGGCCGCTCGGGTGGCTGCCGGCGGCGTGGATACCCCTGGCGGCCAATGTTTGGACGGCCGTTTGCGCCGCGTTAAGCCTGGTCTGGCTGGCTCGGTCGGTGGCGTTGCTGCCGCATGATCTCACCCGGTTCGCGCCGTTGACCACTTGGAAACTCGGTTTTGTCCCGCCGCGGCTGATGACGTCGCGGACGGCATGGTTGCCGCCGCTGGCGGCCGTGCTGGTCTGCGGGTTGCATATAAATTTTTGGGCGGACGCCGTGGAGGTGAACAGCGACCTCTTCAATTTGATGCTGTTTTCCTTGGTGGTGCGGAGTCTGCTGGAATACAACGCCAGCGGCCGGAATGCGTGGCTGTTGCTGGGCGCGGCGGCCGGCGGCCTGTGCGTGGCCAATGACTCGATGATGCTGGTTTTTTTGCCCGCCGGTCTGCTGGGCCTGATCGGGGTGAAGCGCATCTTTGTATTCAACGAGCGGTTTTTGAAGCGGTTGGTGCGGCGTCAAAAGGCACATGAGCAGGAATTGCGGTGGTGGCAAATTCCGGGCCGCTGGCTGCGGGAGGAACCGCTCTTGTGGCAGTTGCCGGGGTGCTGGCTCGCCGGGGTGTCGCTGTTCTTTCTATTGCCGTTGCTGGCGGGTTGGCATGCCTTCTACCCCATCGATTTCGGTCCGGCCTGCTTGGATGCGTGGCGGCGGTATTCGGCGGGGCTGCTGCATTTTCATCCCCATTTGTTGCTGTCGGCGGTCATGCTGTCGGCGATGCTGCCGGTGATTCTGGCGGGCCTGCGCTTCTTTCACCTGCTGTCGACGGGCAGCCGGTTTCAGTTTTGTTTTGGTGCCATTTGCCTGCAACTGGGCTACGGCTTCATTTTTCTTTTCTGCCTGTGGATCCTGTTGGAAACCCCGTTCAGTCCGCGTGCCTTGGGACTGGGGGCGGCCAGTCTGCCGTTGTATTACCTGGGCGCGCTGACCATCGGCCATATCGTCGGCCACTTTCTGCTCACGGCGGTCATTGTGCCGGGCCGCGCCCGGTCGCGGAGGAGGATGAGTCCATTGGAATTGCTGGAGGCCCGGATCAATCTGTTCGTCCGCTTGCTCAAGCGGGGGACGCTGGTGTTGCTGGGAGTTTGTGCCCTGGGTTATCCGGCGCTGTTGATCCGGAATAATCTGTCGGAGATTCAAGGGCGGCGGGCGGATCCGGTGGGCGCCTATATTGATCGGCTGGTGGACACGCTGCCAGCCAAGGGGACGGTGATTTTGGGCGATGACCCATTCCGGCTGGCTTTCCTGCAAATCACCCTGATGGTTGAAGGCCGGTCGGCGGATTATCTGGTGGTGCAGGCTGATGCGCTGAACACGAGTCCAGCCTATTTGGATTTTTTAAAAAAACTCAATCCGGGCTTCGATCTGGAGCCATTGAACGTCGATCCGGCGGCCAACAATGCCGCGAAACTGAAGCCGGTGGCCATGCTTTTGCGTGCGCTCAGCCCGGCTCATGAGTTCTTCTGGCTGCCGCCCGTGCCCCTGCCGGAGACAGTCGGTTTTTTTGATTATCAGTTTACACGACTGTGGAGCCGGATGCAGCCGACCCGGGAGAAAAAGCATTATATCGAGGCGCTGCCGGCGGCCCTGCTCCAGACCAACGAGCTCTTCTGGCAACAATTTCAAGACCATGAGCTGCCCGGTCTGGCCGGGCGGATCAACCCGCCGACGGAACCGCCGGTGCGGGGCTGGGGACGGCGTTTCTTAAACACCTTGAATTATACGCCAAATTCGGACCGGGCGGTGATCGTGGCCGCGGCCTATTATGCGACGGCATTGAATGACTGGGGGGTTGAGTTGCAACGGGCCGGGCAATACCCGGAGGCGGGCCGATGTTTTGCCGGGGCGCTGCTATTGAATCCTCACAACGCCGCCGCCCAGATCAACCAGCAGTTCAACACGGACCACCAGGCCGGGCGCAGCGAACCTTTGCGGACGACCTCCGCCATCCTGGCCGGCCTGAAGACAATGGCGGACTGGAATCATGTCCTGCAGGACGGCCGCCTGGATGCCCCGGATTATTGTTTCCTGGCGGGATCTGTGCTGGCGGATGAGCATTTCTTTCATGGGGCGATCGACGAGTTTGAGCGCGCCCGCCAGCTCGCTTCCCGGGCACCGGAACCCTGTCTGGGGCTCGCCCGGTTGTTTCTGGACGTTGGCGATGGCACCAACGCACTCTACAACGCCAATCGCGCATTGTCCTTGGATCCGACCAATGTGACGGGATTATTTCTGCTGGCCAGCGGCCGGCTGCTCCTCAAAGATTATGCTGGCGCGATCCTCCCTTTGAACGAAGTGCTGGCGCAGAACCCCACCAATATATTGGCCCGGCTCAACCGCGCCCAGGCCAGCCGCCTAACCGGCCGGTTGGCTGCGGCCCGGCAGGACTTTACCTTTGTCGCGCAGACGGTCACCAATGCCTATCCCGCTTATTATGGCCTGGCGGATATGGCGGATGAGGATAAGGACACCAATGCGGCCATCCGTAACTATGAGTTGTTCCTAAAATATGCGCCGACCGATTCACCCCGGATTGACGCCGTGGAGACGCGGCTGGCGACGTTGAAAGGTGCGGCGAAGTAAGCCCGGGCCCGCTTATTTTTCTTTGCCAAACTTCAGTTCCCCGTCCTTGGCCGTCACCTTGATGTGGTCGCCGGGCTTGAAGTCGCCCTCAAGCAGGCGCAAGGACAGCGGATTGAGCACATGTTCTAGGATGGCCCGCTTGATGGGACGTGCGCCAAATTGCGGGTCGTAGCCTTCGCGGGCGAGCAGTTTTTTGGCGGCGGTGTCCAGCGTCAGGGTGAGCTGCTGCTGCGCGAGCCGGGCGGTGAGCCGGCCGAGTTGGAAATCTACTATCCGGGTGAGCTCATTCTCATTCAGACTTTGAAAGATGATGACGTCATCCACGCGGTTCAAAAATTCCGGGCGGAAATGGCGTTTTAACTCGGCCATCACCTTGTCTTCCATGGTCAGTTTGGCCCCGGCGGTTTTCTCGGAATCCAGGAAATATTCTTGGATGATGGGGGAGCCGAGGTTGCTGGTCATGATGACGATGGTATTCTTGAAATCAATGGTGCGGCCCTGACCATCGGTGAGCCGGCCGTCGTCGAGAACCTGAAGCAGCACGTTGAAGACGTCGGGATGAGCCTTTTCAATTTCATCGAAGAGGACGACAGCGTAGGGGCGGCGGCGAATAGCCTCGCTAAGCTGGCCGCCTTCCTCATAGCCGACATAGCCGGGAGGCGCGCCGATTAGCCGGGCGACGGTGTGTTTTTCCTGATACTCGCTCATGTCGATGCGTAGGAGGGCGTATTCATCATCAAACAAAAATTCAGCGAGGGCACGGGCCGTCTCGGTCTTGCCCACGCCGGTGGGTCCGAGGAAAATGAAGGAGCCAATGGGACGGTTCGGATCCTGGAGACCGCTGCGGGCGCGGCGGACGGCATCGGCGACTGCCTTGATGGCCGCGCTTTGACCGACCATGCGTTGGGCGAGGCGTTCCTCCATGTGGACCAGCTTCTGGCGTTCGCCCTCGAGCATGCGGGTGACCGGAATGTGCGTCCAAGCGGACACAACATTGGCGATGTCCTCGGCGGTGACCTCCTGGCGGAGCAGGGCGGTGCGGACGGGAGTTTGCGCCGACTGTTTTTCCACATCGGCGAGCTTCTTCTCCAGTCCGGGAATTTTACCATATTGGATCTCGGCGGACTTGGTCAGGTCGCCGGCCCGCTGCGCCTGCTCGAGTTCGGTGCGCGCGGCCTCCAGTTGCGATTGCACGATTCTTACCGCGTTGATCGCCGCCTTTTCATTCTGCCATTGGGCGGTGAGGGCGGCGGATTTTTCCTTGAGATTGGCGAGGTCGGCCTCGATGCGTTTGAGCCGTTCCTTGCTGGCGGGATCCTTTTCCTTGGCGAGCGAGGTGCGCTCGATCTGCCATTGCAGGCTCTGGCGGTCGAGTTGGTCGAGCTCGGTGGGCTTGGAATCAAGCTCCATCTTGATCCTCGAGGCTGCCTCATCCACGAGGTCAATGGCCTTGTCCGGCAAAAACCGCTCGGGGAGATAACGGTTGGAGAGGGTGGCTGCGGCGACCAGTGCGGTGTCCTGTATGCGCACGCCGTGGTGGACCTCATAACGTTCCTTGAGCCCGCGCAGTATGGCGATGGTGGCCTCCACGCTCGGCTCGGCGACGAGCACGGGCTGGAAGCGCCGTTCGAGCGCAGGATCCTTCTCGATATGCTTGCGGTATTCATCCAGCGTGGTCGCGCCCACGCAACGCAGTTCACCGCGGGCGAGCTGGGGTTTCATGATGTTCGCCGCATCGGAGCCGCCCTCGGCTGCCCCCGCACCCACGAGCGTGTGAAGTTCATCGATGAACAAAATGATTTTGCCATCACTGGCGGTGATTTCCTTGAGGAAGGCCTTGAGCCGGTCCTCAAATTCACCGCGATACTTGGCCCCGGCGATCATGGCGCTGAGGTCCATGGCGACCAGCCGTTTGTTCTTGAGCGACTCCGGCACGTCGCCGCTGACAATCCGCCGGGCGAGCCCTTCGGCGATGGCGGTCTTGCCCACGCCCGGTTCGCCGATGAGCACGGGGTTATTCTTGGTGCGCCGGGTCAGCACTTGCATCACGCGGCGGATTTCCTCGTCGCGGCCGATGACGGGGTCGATCTTGCCAAGCCGGGCCAGGGCGGTGAGGTCGCGGCCGTATTTGTCCAACGCCTGGAACTTGGCCTCAGGCTGGGGGTCGGTGACCCGCTGGTTGCCGCGCAGTTCGGCGAGGGCCTTGAGGACGGCGTCGCGTTTCAGCCCGTATTTTGCGAAGTTTTTCTTGAGCGAGACTCCGCCGCCTTCCAGCAGGCCAAGGAGAAGCATTTCGGTGCTCACGTATTCATCCTTGAGTTTGCCAGCCTCGGTCAGGGCGGCGGTGAGAGCCTTTTTTAAGTCACTACCGGCATAGGGTTCGCCCCCGCCTTTTACTTGATGGCGGCGGGCAAGCTCGGCCTCCAAATCTGGCTGGAGCCGGGCCACAGAGACGCCGAGACGTTCGAGCAGATCCGGGATGAGGCTCTCTTTCTGGCCGAGCAGGGCGAGCGCCAGATGCTCGCCATCGATTTCCTGGTGTGAACGTTCCTGCGCCAGTCGTTGGGCGGTCGCCAACGCTTCCTGTGACTTTTCCGTTAGTTTCTCCAATTGCATGTCTTATCAATAATCCGAATGGCTGGTTCGTCAAGCTTGAGATTGTGAACAGGGCGTATTTTGGCTGGCCAGTGGGGGAATAAACTGTCGCTTACCGCCAGTGTTTTGCTTATGCCCTAGAAATTATGATGCCAATGCCGGCTTGCTCCGGCAATTTTGACGGTATGCTATTCGTTATGGATGGTATGGCGAGCGGTCTATTGTTGTCATTTGCGACATTCGCCAGTGCAGAATAATGAGTCTATATCGCGGTAAAAATCACTGCAACAATTGCAACCAACAACGACCCGCCGGCAATCCAAATGGCAATACGTCCTGTCCTGTGCGACTCTAAAGCCAAAGCTTGCGTTTCGGAGTGGTGCATTTTGATTATTTGAATTTGCTGTTCCGCACCATTGGCTTGTTTTGCCAACTCGATTTTTGCCAGCCCATACTTAATTAACGGTTTAATCCTTTGCTTCCAATCGTCAAACGCCGCTTGTTGACCAAGAAGAGGGATGAAATGCGCCAAAACCAGCAGGTAGTGCTCAAGCTCTGCTTCCGTCGCAGCAGGAATGGTGCCAGCGTTAAAACGGGCTTTTAGCGATTCAAATTCAGCGTTCCAGTCTGGCATAGCACCGAGCGTTTTTCGGCGAGGGCCTGCTGCCAGGCAGCGGCGGGGGTGGTGCCCAGTTCCCGGTGAATTTCGTGCTGGTTGACATGGGGCAGGAGTTGATCCAGAAGGTGGTTGTGGCCGGCGACCAGGTTTGCGCCTGACCTTGGGTGCAGGCCTTGAGGTAGTCGGCGTATAGTTCGTAAAAGCGCGTGTGAGCCAGCCCCAGTTCCCGGGCGGTTTCCTAGGCGGAGAGTTGTTGACGGCGATGGCTTGCCAGCAGATGACGGACAAGCGGAGCTGGCAAACGTTTGATCAGTTGGATTTTTCATTCCGTCAGGATGTCAGAGGCAGGTGGATTTTTCGCTTTGAAACTGGCACCGGCAGGGGCATGCCCGGCCCTCCCGATGACAGCCGAGCCTGCCGTTTGCCAGACTTCAGGCGACGCTCAGGTTGCGTCCCCGCAGAGCCCTATCCTCCGCTGAAGCAACCAAGGAGAATACACATCAAAAAATCTCTGACAATGGGTCCAAAGCATTATTCCGCTTTTGTTCGCACAAACCTGTCCGCTTTTGTTCGCACCACGACAGAATGAACGCTTTCAGGCCGGTTTATTGCGCGTGCAATGCAAACTTATTGCAAATTATTAAAAAACCGGCGAAAAAATATAAGCGGCTAAAAATATAATAGTTTAAGTACTTATAGAAAAACGACTTGCAACAATCTTTTAAAGCTGGCCCGCCGTATGCTTTGATCCAGATGATGAGATGAATATAAAACGATAATGACCAATCAAGCATATGACTGCTCTAAATCAAAAAAAAACTGGCACCTTGCCTGCCAAGGAGAGCGTTGCTGAAATGCAGGCGTTGATTAAATGCCAGGTCCAGGAATTTTCCGGGTGCAAAAACCGCCAGCAATGCATGATCCGGTCGTTGTCAGGCCTAACGTTTGCTTCATTGCAGACCTTGGTGAAGGGTTTCAAGCGGGAGTTATGCGTGGATATATTGAAAGGTGAATGCGCTTGTCGGAAGCAAGCTGCGAATAAAAAGAAATAAAGTGTCAAAGCGGGCGTACGATATCATCCCCGGCGACGTTTTCACCATTTCCATTTTCTGGCGGCCGGGTTAAGCTGCTCCGTTCCATGGCATCATCTGAGATCAGCGGGCCGGCAAATTTGATTTATGAATTCCAATCCATCGTGGAGCCGATGGATTTGGCCGCACTATTTACCCGGCCCCAACGGCTGGAGGTGGAGCTGGGCTGCGGTGACGCCTCGTTTCTTGCGGAATACGCCCGCCGCCATCTGGAGACCAATTTCTTAGGCGTGGAGCGCCTGCTGGGACGGATCAAAAAACTGGATCGCAAAGGCCGCAAGGCCGGGCTGACAAATCTGCGCGGGGTGCGGATTGAATCGGCTTATTTCCTGCAATATTTGCTGTCAGCCCAATCGGTGGCAGCGTTGCATATTTACTTTCCTGACCCGTGGCCAAAGAAGAAACATCACCGGCACCGGTTGATCAACCAGGCATTTCCCGGCCTGGCCCGGCGCGTTTTGGTGCCTGACGGGATCGCCTATTTACGGACGGATGATCAGGAGTATTTTACGCAGATGACCGAGGTGTTCGGGGCGGCCGGGGAGTTTGTGCCGGTGGCGACGCCGGGTGCACTGGCGGAGGTGTTGACAGATTTTGAGCGGGATTTCAACGCCCGGGGGATTCCCACGCTGTCGGCTGCCTATCAAAGCCGTTATACGTCGATGACCGGCCCGTCGCCCGGACCGGACTTGCCGGGCGGAGGCGGTGGTGGACGGCGTTGAACCGATACCTTGGCCCCGCCGGTAAGTATATTCAGGGCGACAGAGACGATGCCGATGATGGCGGCACCGACAAAGGCCGCCCAGAAATTTTCCACAAAGAAATACTGCGGGAGCAGAAAAGCGACCAACCGGAGCAGCAGGGCGTTGATTACCAAGGCGAACAACCCAAGGGTGAACAACAGGAGGGGCAGGGCCACGAGCATCAGGATGGGGCGGATGAAGGCGTTGAGGATGCCCAGAATCAGGGACGTCAGAATGGGGGCGGCGTAGGTGTTGCCAAGGAAACGGATCTGATTGTGCGGGACGATTTTGACGGCCAGCAACACCGCGAGGGTGTTGATGGCCCAAGTTTTAAGAAAGCGGCGGGTGCGTTGTGTGTCGTGGCTCATTTCCATGTGGAACAAAGGCTTTAGCAAAATGCCCCAATATTCAGGGAATAACAAGCCGAGTTTTTGGGGCGGCGGCGGGTGGCCCGGCATTCGTTCATAATTTCACTTTCGCGGCACGGAGGCTTTGGTTAAATTGCCCCCATGCCAGAAATTGTAAAATTTGTGAACAGCGGTGCGGTGAGCATCACCCCGGCCGTGGCAGAGAAGGTGTTGCGCCAGCTCCCCCAATGGAAATTGGAGTTCACCCAGATCAGTGCCCCCAACTATCCGCATCTGGTGGATCAACTGGAATTTTTGGCGTCCGCCGTGGAGGATGCCGTGGAGGGTGCTTACAAAGATCTGCCATTTGTGACCATCGCGCAGGCGACGTTCGCCCTGTTGTATGCCCACAAAAAAGTGGGCGTTATCCCGGAAACCCTGCTGGACCTCGGTCGCGCCGATGATTCCAGCGTGGTGCGTGCAGTGTTGATCCAAAATGAACGTGTACTGGCCGCCTACGCCAGTGCGCAGGGCATTGACCTCAAGAAAATCAGCATCCGGCCTTGAGGCGGGCCCGGCGCCATGTTTGAACTTCTAAAAACCGACCCGGCCACCAAGGCCCGGCTCGGCAAACTGACCACCACTCACGGCGTGGTCGATACGCCCGTGTTCATGTCCGTCGGCACCCAGGCTAGCGTCAAGGCGCTGGACCCCCGCGAATTGCGCGAGATGGGCACCCAGATCATCCTCGGCAATACCTATCATCTCAACCTGCGCCCGGGACTGGACATCATCCGGGCCGCCGGCGGCCTGCACCGGTTCATGAACTGGGAGCGCCCCATCCTGACGGATAGCGGCGGGTTCCAAGTCTTCAGCCTGGCCAAAATCCGCAAGGTCAAGGCGCACGGCGTGGAATTTCGCTCGCACTTGGATGGTTCGCTGCTCTTCATCGGTCCCAAGGAATCCATGGAGATCCAGCGCGTCCTGGGCTCGGACATCGCCATGGTGTTCGATGAATGTCCGCCGCACGAAGCGCCCGCCCGCGAGCAAAAACTGGCCGTGGAACGCACCATCCGCTGGGCGCGCGAATGCCGGGAACAACCGCGTGCCGAGGGCCAAAAGGTGTTTGGCATCGTCCAGGGCGGCAGCGATCCCGCCTTGCGCGAGGAGTGTGCGAAGGCCTTGGTCGCGATGGAATTTGACGGCTACGCCATCGGCGGCGTCAGTGTGGGCGAACCGGAGCCGGAAATGATGAAGGCCATTGAGTTCGCCGAACCGTTCCTGCCGGCGCACAAGGCGCGCTACGCCATGGGACTAGGCACGCCCGCGCAGATGGTCGAATTGATCGCCCGCGGCGTGGACATGTTCGACTGCGTGCTGCCCACACGCGTGGCCCGCAATGGCACGGCCTACACCCGGCGCGGGGCCATCGGCCTGAAGGGCGCCGCCTTCAAGACAGATTTTGGCCCCTTGGAAGAAGGCTGCGATTGCTTCGCCTGTCGAAATTTCACCCGCGCCTACCTGCGCCATCTGCTGCGGGCCAACGAAATTCTGGGCCTGCGCATGCTGAGCGTCCATAACTCGCATATGTATCTCAAGCTCATGGCCGATGTTCGCTCGGCCATCGCCGCCGGCACATTCGCTGAATTTTACCGCCAGTTCATCGCCAACTTCACGCCGTCCCAGAAAATTTTGGCCGCCCGAACGAAGGCCTCGGTGGCCGATTAAGGCCGGCAAACGTACGCTTGCATGTCTCTCCCTGCCTAAAAAATTTGCCACTGCTCCCGAGATGTGGCACTCTATTGTCGTCGTTTAACACAATTTTGACACATATATGAGCAAGCCAAAAATCATCGCCTATTTGAAACCCACCTGCGGCTGGAGCCAGGGTGTTCGCGCCGTTTTGCGCAAATATGACCTGCCGTTCGAGGACCGGGACATCATCAATAATCCCTTGGAACGCCAGGAGATGATTGAAAAGACCGGCCAGATGCTCAGCCCCTGCGTAGAGATCAACGGCCACATGCTGCCCGACATTAGCGGCGAAGAAGTCGAAGCCTGGATGTTGGCCAATAACGTCGTTACTCCCAACGACCGCCAGCCGGACGCGCCCATCAACCAGCCCTGCGCTCATGAAATGCCGGCCAGTGCGCCGCTGAATTTCCTGCGCCGCTAAACTTGGGTCTTTTTCCGGCCGCGTGGATGATTCCACGCGGCCTTTTTCATTGCCACCGGAATAACTATTCCATGTTGGCAACTCATAATTACATTGATTGGTTGCGTGGCGACGGTAGATTTCCCGGCATGCAAATCGTTTCATCCCTGACCGTCATGCAGCGGCTCGCCCAAAAATGGCGTTGCACCGGCGTGCCGGTCGGGTTTGTGCCCACCATGGGTTATTTGCACGCAGGTCATCTGAGTCTCGTCCGGCGCGCGCGCTGCGCCGTTGGCCCGTCCGGCCGCGTCGTGGCCAGCATCTATGTCAATCCAACCCAGTTTGGACCCGCCGAAGATCTCGCAAAATATCCCCGCGATCTGCCACGCGATATCCAGTTGTGCCGGTCCGCGGGCGTGGACGTGCTCTTCACCCCTGATGATGCGAAAATGTATCCGGGCCGGGCGGATGGCGTATACAGCACGTATGTGGTGGAGGAAACCCTGTCGGGCGGCATGGAAGGCGCGGCGCGGCCCACGCATTTCCGGGGTGTGACCACGGTGGTGGCGAAGTTATTTAATTTGGTGCAGCCGGCCGTGGCCGTGTTCGGACAGAAAGATTTCCAGCAGGCGGCCGTCATTCGGCGTATGACCGCCGATCTTAATTTCCCCGTCAAAATCATCGTCGCCCCCACCGTGCGCGAACGCGACGGCTTGGCCCTGAGTTCGCGCAATAAATATCTGACTCCGGAACAACGCGCGCAGGCCTCCATTCTTTTTCACGCCCTGGCGGCTTCCCGGCTGGCGGTCAAACGTCAGCCCGTGCCCGCCTCCCGCCTCCGGTCGGACCTGCGGGCCTTCCTCTCCGTCGCCCCGCTGGTCCGGCTCGATTACGTCGAGTTCTTTGATCCGGTCACCCTGCAGCCGGTCACGCAGGTGCGGCCCGGCTCCCACATGGCCCTGGCCGTATACTTTGGGCGGACCCGGCTGATTGACAACGCGTCGCTCTGACGATCCGGCGGCCAACCACATGAAACAATTTGATTATCTCGTCCTGGGTAGCGGTATTGCCGGCCTGACCTTCGCCCTTAAGGTCGCGCCGCACGGGCGCGTGGCAATCGTCACCAAAAAAGACCGCGCCGAATCCAACACCAACTACGCCCAAGGCGGCATTGCCTCCGTCACCAGCAAGGAGGATTCCGCCGAACTGCATGTGGCGGACACACTGGTAGCCGGTGCTGGCCTGTGCCAGGAGGACGTGGTCCGCACCATTATCGGCGAAGGTCCGGCCCGCATCGAGGAGCTGATTGCGCTGGGCATGAAATTCTCCGAGCGGGAAATCCCCACCGAACCCGGCGGCCGCGAACTGGATCTCGGCCGTGAAGGCGGCCATTCCAAACGCCGAATCCTCCATGCTAAGGACGTCACCGGCCGGGAAATTGAGCACGCGCTGCTGGCGGCCATCGCCGAACAGCCCAACATCCGCATCTTTGAGGATCACATGGCCATCGACCTCATCACCAGCCAGAAGCTTGGTTACGTGGGGGCTAACCGTTGTCTCGGCGCCTACGTGTTTGATAAAAAGAACAACCATGTGGCCACGTTCACCGCCCCGGTGACCCTGCTCGCCACCGGCGGCTGCGGTAAAGTATACCTCTACACCACCAACCCCGACATTGCCACGGGCGATGGCGTTGCCATGGCCTATCGGGCGGGCGCGGCCGTGGCGAACATGGAATTCGTCCAGTTTCACCCCACCTGCCTCTATCATCCCAAGGCCAAATCCTTTCTCATCAGCGAAGCCGTCCGGGGCGAGGGCGGCGTGCTCAAAACCTTGGCCGGCCGGGAATTCATGGATGCCTATCATCCGCTGAAATCCCTGGCCCCGCGCGATGTCGTCGCCCGCGCCATTGACAGCGAGATGAAGAAGAGCGGCGCGGATTGCGTCCTGCTGGACATCACCCACAAACCCGCCCGGTTCATCATCAACCGGTTCCCGAACATATACCAAACCTGCCTCCGTTACGGCATCGACATCACCAAGGAACCCATCCCCGTCGTGCCCGCCGCCCATTACCAATGCGGTGGCGTCGTGACCACCGTGGACGGCGAAACCGATATCGCCGGCTTGTATGCCGTCGGCGAGGCCGCCTGCACCGGCCTGCACGGCGCGAACCGCCTCGCCAGCAATTCCCTGCTGGAAGCCCTCGTCTGCGCTCATCGCGCCGCCGGCCGCGTTCTGGCCCGGCCGTTTCCACAAGCCGATATTCAAATCCCCTTCTGGCAGGCCGGCCAGGCCACCGATGCCGATGAGCTCGTGGTCGTGTCCCACAACTGGGATGAAATCCGCCGGCTTATGTGGGATTACGTCGGGATTGTGCGGACCAACAAACGCCTGCAACGAGCGCAGTCGCGACTCACCAACCTTCAGCAGGAGATTCATGAGTACTATTGGAATTTCAACATCACGAGCGACCTGCTTGAACTCCGCAACATCGCCACCGTGGCCGAACTCATCGTCCGGTGCGCCACCCTGCGTCCGGAAAGCCGCGGCCTGAATTACAACCTCGATTTTCCTGGGGCCAATCCCGACTGGGCCCGGCGCGATTCCGTGATCCGTAAAGCCCCTTGACCTGTTCCGCCGCCGAAGCACACGCCATTTTGCCCGCAGGATTTGCTTGCGATTTTTTTAAGGAGACCGTATTTTTTGAGACGGTTGCGCGCTTAGCTCAGTGGTAGAGCATTACCTTCACACGGTAGGGGTCGTAGGTTCGAAACCTACAGTGCGCACCATCTTTTATTTCCGGCCGGCCCGGCCACGTTCCCGCTTCTATTGGATATTTTGCCTCGGAAATTATCCCGCGCCTGCGGATAAAATCCAGGTTGTCTTATCCTGCCTCCCGGCCCTATGCTCACCCGCATGAAAGCCGAAAACACCGGCGGGACCGGGCCAAATTTGAGCGGCGGGCATTTTGTCACCACTCACTGGAGCTTGGTCTTACGGGCCGGCCAGGGAGATGAAGTTTCCGCCCACGAAGCGCTCGGCGAGCTCTGCCAGAATTATTGGTCGCCGCTCTATTCGTTCATCCGCTGGCAGGGGCATGCTCCGCATGCGGCGGAGGACCTGACCCAGGCCTTTTTCGCGCGGCTGCTGGAAAAGAATTACGTGGCGGACGCCCGCCAGGAACGGGGGAAATTTCGCACGTTTCTGCTGATGGCCTTGAAACGGTTTCTGGCGAATGAATGGGACCGGGAACATGCGCAGAAGCGCGGCGGGTTTCACCAGACGGTGGAGATCGATCAGGCGCTGGGCGAGGCGAATCTGGCTGCGGAGTTAAAACAGGAATTGTCGCCGGAAGTCCGTTTCGAGCGGCAATGGGCGACCACCTTGCTCGATCGAACAATGGCCCGGCTGCACGAAGAGTATGTGGACACCGGTCGCGCCAAGCTGTTCGAGCACCTGAGCGCATGCCTTGCGCGCGAGGAATCCGCCGGCACCTACGCGGACATTGCCCGGGAACTGAACCTGTCGGAAGGTTCGGTGAAACAGGCCGGTTACCGCCTGCGCGCCCGTTACCGGGAAATCCTGCGCGGCGAGATTGCCAAAACAGTGTCCTCCCCGCAGGAAATCGATGACGAATTACGCTGCCTCTTCACCTGTTTCGGTTCTTAATCCGTCGTGTTGTGCTATAAAACCGTTGGGGCCGTGTTACTTTTCGCAAGTTTTGCTTAAGCAGGGTTGAAACAATAATGAATCCGAACCAACCTCCCGTTCTTTGTGCTCGTTGCGGCGCGGCTTTGCCGGCCCGGCTTCCCGCCGGCTTGTGCCCCAAATGCCTGTTGGCCGCCGGCCTGGGGACGCAGCCGCAAACCGGGCCGGAAGATACCGTCATTATGCCGGAGACCGCCTCTTTGAGAGGGTTTCCCCAACCAGGCGAATCGTTCGGACATTACCGGCTCGTGCGCTTGCTGGGGCAGGGGGGCATGGGCGTCATCTTCGAGGCCGAGGATCAGGATGCCGGCCGCCGGGTGGCGCTTAAAATTCTCAGCCAGGCATTGGATTCCCCCGAGTCCCGCAAACGGTTTTTGCGCGAGGGACAAATTGCCGCCTCCATTAATCATCCGAACAGTGTATATGTTTTCGGCACGGAAGAAATCGCGGGTACGCCGGTGATCGCCATGGAATTGGTCGGGGGCGGCACGTTGCGTGACCAGGTGATGTCCGCCGGGCCCTATTCGGCGGCCGTAGCGGTGGACACCATCCTTCAAATCATTGCCGGCCTCGAGGCCGCCCAGTCGGCCGGGGTGCTGCACCGCGATGTCAAACCATCGAATTGTTTCATTGATTCCGATGGCACCGTCAAGATCGGTGATTTCGGCCTCTCCATCAGCACCTCCGTCCGCACGGAATCCAACCTGACCGGCGCGGGATCGCTCTTTGGCACCCCGGCATTTTCCTCGCCCGAACAATTACGCGGTGAGGAATTGACCGTGCGCTCGGACATTTATTCGGTGGGTGTCACCTTATATTATCTGCTGACGGGCCGGATGCCGTTTGAGGCGCCCAACATGGTGCAGTTGCTGGTCACCGTGCTGGAACGGCGGCCGCAATCCCCGGACCGATTGCGCGCGGGAATTCCTGAGGCCCTGGGCCGGGCGGTGCTGCGGTGTCTCCACAAGGATTCCAGTGCCCGCTTTGAGAGTTATGCCGCCTTGCGCCGGGCCGTCTTGCCTTATGCCTCGGCCAGTCCCACACCGGCGACCCTGGCCCTGCGGTTTCCGGCCTGGCTGGCGGACCAGTTCATATTAGGGCTGATCAGTTGGGTTATATTTTACACCTGCTTTGGTGGATTGGATGGACTGATGAACCCGGATCATAAGGGCAGGAACCTGTTTGCCAGTTTGTTCTCCGCCCTGTTGATCGTGATTTATTATGGGTTGTTTGAAGGACTGCGCGGGGCTTCTCCGGGCAAAATGCTCTGCCGGTTGCGGGTGGTGGGGCCGGATGCCTCCACGCCGGGCTGGCGCCGGGGCGTGCTGCGGGCGCTCATCTACGGCGGGTTCTGCGCCCTGCCACAGTTGGTGTTTAATATCCTGGGGCAGGATTGGATTGTGAAACATCCGCTGGGAGTCATCAGTTCGTTCGCCTTTCCACTGCTGCTCTTTTGCACCTGCCGCCGCGTGAATGGCTTTGTCGGGCTGCATGAATTATGGAGCCGGACCCGCGTGCTGGCTCAGTCGTCCCAACCCATCCGCCCGGCCTTGCCGCCGGCTCCGGAAACCCCGCCAGTTCCCGGCGAAGTCGTGAACATCGGGCCGTATCATGTGCTCGCAGCATTAGGGCGGAGTGCCGGGGCCGAGGTGGTCCTGGGTTACGATGCCCGTCTGTTGCGCAAAGTCTGGCTCCGCCGTGTTTCGCCCGCCACCCCGCCGGTTGCCCTGGTTTTGCGCCACTTGGCGCGTCCGGGCCGCTTTCGCTGGCTGAACGGCGGGCGGGTGGGGGATGAGGCCTGGGATGTCTACGAAGCCGTGTCCGGCCAGTCTCTGCTGGCGCTTGTGGAAGCCAAACCAGCCTGGGAACAGGTCCGGTTCTGGCTGCTGGATCTGGCGGAAGAACTGAAGGCGGGTGAAAAAGACGGTTCTCTCCCCGCCGTCCTGGGCCTGGATCGGGTGTGGATCACTTCCGATGGCCGGGCGAAGCTCCTGGATTTCCCCGCTCCGGGGGCCAACCTGCCGCTTGAATGGAATCAGTGCCCGCCGGCGAACCCTACGGAGTTTCTCCACCAGACCGCCGCTTCGGCGTTGGCCGGATGTCCCCTAAGCGTGGCCCAGGCCCGCACCTTCACCCCGGCCCTGCCGCTGCCGCTTTACACACGTGGTTTTTTTCAACGGCTCGGCTTCACGGACGACGTGAGTGACGCCGTTACGCAACTCAAGCTGCTCATCTGCAAACGGGCGGCGATCACTCCGCGTCACCGTCTGGCCATGCTTGTGCTCACCATGACCTTCCCCGTCTTTACCGCCTTTATGGTGGTGTTGGGCGGTTATCTGATGGAAAACCATGGCAATGTGGATTTGATTCCATTGCAAATGACCTTGGCCCGGCTCGCACCCTTGGAGCCGGCCGGCCACAATGCCTCCGGCACCGCCTCGGTCAGTCCGGACTCCGTTCGGCCCTTCGAGATTTATTTTGCCGGTCGGTTCGCTCCCATGATCACCAATTCCAACCTTTGGAATGGCTTCATGGCCCGGTCCTTGATCCCGCCTGAACAACGCACCTTGGCCATGCGCTTGGTCGCTGCTCATCCGTCGGTCACACCGGCTGAATTTGCTGCGGTCAAGTCGGCCGTTGAATCGCAATATCACCTTCCTCCCGCCCTCACGCAGCCAAATCCGGCGCCGGCGGCCGGTTTTACTTTTCCGGGAAAAATGACGCCGATGTTGCAAATGATGCTTTATATCAGCCCGATCATGTACGCAGTTATACCATGTTTTCTGGCGGCGATTCTGCTCCGGGGCGGGTTGGTCATGCAGGGCTTGGGCATCGCCGTGGTGGGGCGAAATGGCCGGCCATCCCGGTTTCGCACCTTGCGGCGCAATGTCGTCGCCTGGCTCCCATTTTTGCTCTCGCCCTTGCTGGTGCATGCCCTGGGCTTTTTTATGGTACCCCTCTGGGCCTTGGTTGCGACCATCGGTGTCCTGGGGCTGTTGACCGTGATCTCGCTGGCCCTGCGCCGCAGCCTGCAGGACCGTGTGGCCGGAACCTGGCTGGTTCCCGGCGGCAAAATGCCCGCTGATGAAGTGGGATCAGGGACGCGCTGGCCCATGGTTGTTTTCCCGGCGGCGGGCGTTCTGGTGGTCGTGCTGCTCGCGTTCGTCCCCTTTTATCATTGGCTGGATAAAACCCGCGGTGCCGGAACCTCACCGGCAAATTATTTGCCAGCTCAGAACTGTGTCGCATTGCTCCCGGATGGCACGCCCGCCGCCGGCGCCCAGGTCTGGCTTGGCACCAATGACAATGCCTCCGTCAATTGTTTCCGGCCGGGTGAATACAACTCGTTTAACATGCACCTGTCCCAAACGGATGCCTCCGGTCGGTTTTCCGTCCCAGCCGGCGCCGGTCAATGGCTGGTGATTCTGACCCATCCCGCCGGCACGATGGTGACCACAATGGCCGCCGTGCAAAAAAATACCCGCCTGCAACTGGCCGCCTTCGGTCGGGTGAACGGGCTCCTCCTCTCCGAAGGCAAACCCAGGCCGGGCGCTGAGATCAGCCTTGGAGATTTTCATGGCCCCTACGGACTGGATATAGATTACAGCACGCAGACCGGGGCGGATGGCCGGTTCAGCTTCACCAACTTGGTGGCCGGTGAATATCGCCTTTACCGGGTCTTCTATCCTCGGCGGGATATGACGGGAGGCTTTGCCGTCCATCCCAGCCACCAGATGATTGTCATGGTCAAATCGGGGGAAACCGAGAATCTCCAATGGGGTGGTGCCGGCCGTTCCGTTACCGGTCGGGCGGTCGCAGCGAACCCGACCATTCCGGTGAACTGGCTCTGCGGCAACGATTCTCTGGAACTGACTTCTGCCACCGCTGGCGTGACCAAATTTGTACGCGATAGCTGGGGCTTGGGAACCTCCTCCGCCCAGGAATTGAAGGAAGTCCATCAGGCCCGTTCCTACCATCTGGAAATGGAAACGGACGGTTCCTTCCACGCGGAAGATGTGCCGCCGGGGAAATACGAGCTGCATCTTCAGGTCACCAAGCCCGGGACTGGGCCAAACCAAAATTCAGAGGACGGTGACGTGCTCGGATCGTTGGTGCGGAGTGTGACGGTTCCCGCCGGCTCCGGCGCCTATGATTTGGGCCGGCAAGTGGTGACCGTCCAAGGTGAATCCGGTGCTGCACCCGCGCAACCCATGGCCGCCAATTTCATCACGCTGGCGGGCAAACCGCTGACACTGTCTGCTCTGCGGGGAAAATATGTGGTCCTGGTTTTCTGGGCCAGTTGGTCCGAATCGAGTCGCAACACCTTGGCCCGATTAAAGCCGGTTACCGCCGAATTTCCTCCCGGCCCTCGGATGACGTTCATCGCCGCCAGTGTCGATGATGATGCCGAAACTTTGCCTGTGGTCGCCAACCTCGTGCCACCCGGTATGACGATGTGTCGTTTGGTGCAAAGTGACCGTGTTCCCGTCATCGAGACGTTTGATGTGAATACGCTGCCGGCGGTGTTTGTGCTCGGACCGGATGGCCGGTTGCTGGCGCGGAATCCGGATCTTGGCCGCCTGACAGACCTCCTCCGGAGTGAATTGCCAACCCATTGAATGACCTGCCAGATACTAATATGAAACAGATTTTTCACTGCTTGAGTTTTGTCACCGTTCTGGCCTGGAGCGTCACCGCCGTCTCTGCTGGCCCAAACCCGTACGGACCGGTCTCCGATTCCGATGGCCGGATTGCCGGCGTGGTCATCAACGAAGACGACCGGCCCGTTGCCGATGCCACGATTAAATCTCAGGGCGTGAGTTCCGGCCATGGTGGCCAGCAATGGGGCGAGGCGGGACGGTTCGTGGATGAACCGGTGGTGAGTGATGCTCGCGGAAAATTCCTCCTCCGCTGCAAGCCCCAGGTTGAGCTCATTTATGCGATGATTTCAGCCCCTGACGCGGCACCACAACCAATTCAGTTGGAACCGGGCCAGGACTATGTGGTCCGCATGCATGCGGGGGTGCGGGTCACCGGTCAATTACTGGCCGCCGGCCGGCCTGTTCCCGGCGTGTCGGTCCGGTGCAAACCCATCACGCCGTCCATCGGCGAAAATTTTGTTTCGAGCCCGGTTGTTTCCGACAGCAATGGTTGTTTCTGTTTGCCGCATTTGCCTGCGGATATGAGCCTGATATTGTATACAACCATGGCTGACTCGCTAGGGCAGGGGACCTTGGCGCCCCAGACCTTCTTTTCCGGTGAAAACCATTCTAGCACCAACCTCGGTGTCCTGACCTTGCAACCGAGTTTCCAGGTGGCCGGCCGGATATTGTTGTCCGATGGCCGGCCCGTGCCGCCACGCACCCGCATGCTGTTGGTGCGGCAAAGGGTGTCCGACACGGCCTGGTTTACCTTGGATTCTGCCGGCCGGTTCACCTTTCCCTTCGTGCCCGCAGAGACGGTGAGTTTGGGCGCGCGCCTGAAGGGGTACAAGTTTTCACGACTCAATCCCTGCCTTGATCCCCAGAATGATTATATTGTGGGCGAGGTGAACCAGGATATCACCAACCTGACCTTGGTCTTGGAACCGGGCGACTTCCATTTCACCCCGGCCGCAGGCGGTGCCCAAGATAATGCGGAGCCACTGTCGCGCGACCATTCCCTGCGCGGCGTTTCCGGAAGTCCGTAGCTGTCGCCAATGATTGTGGTGTATGGCGGGAGATTACACCACAGGTGGTATGCCCGCCCCTGGTCCACATATTTGGTCCGCCGGAAAACACATTATCCTTCTTATACCCGATTTAGACACCTTCTTGCCGGCCGCTTAAGCTGCACCGTGTAAATGTAATACTTAATAAAATATACGATAAGTGGATTAAAATAAGGCATCTGCGTATTTTTACATGCCGGGGTGGCTATATGGCCATGGAATTACCTGTCAGTCTGCCTGGCCCGGGATGGTTGTGGTGGATGAGGGGTATAACACTACGGGTGGTATCTCCGGCACATCGATCGGGTTCCTTGTGTGCCTCGTTTTACACACTTTTGGCACTGAATCGCCGGTTTAGACACCTATCGCTGGTGGCCATGACTGAATAGCTATAAATATATAACGAAATAATACATTATCTAAGTGGTTAAATATTAGCATTATACGGTATTTAGTGGAGAGCAGGGACCCCCCCGTTCTGTGAACGGGGTTAGAAAAAGAGCTCTGCTGAAAGAATCTGCCCATGACATCCTTGGTTTGTGTTGTCTCCACGACCAAACGAAAGGAAAAGAACATGAGCAGCTTCAAAAAACTGTCACATACGATCTGGCACTGCGAGCACCACATCGTCTGGGTGCCAAAATATCGGTATCGGGTACTGCAAGGGAAGATCAAAGAGGCGGTGGAGCTGTGCGTGCGGGCACAAACCCGGCAAATGAATTGTGAGGTCCAAGAGTTAAATGTGCAGGCGGACCAGGTGCATTTGATCGTGCAAATACCGCCGAAGCTGTCGATCTCGGAATACATGGGCCGGCTGAAGGGCAAGAGCGGGATTCGGGTGTTTGGGGCGTTTCGAGATTTGCGACAGCGGCGCTATTGGGGGAACCACTTCTGGGCGCAAGGCTACTGTGTTGGCACGGTGGGCTTGGACGGAGAGATGATATGGAAGTATGTAAAATGGCAGGAAAAACAGGAGCAAAGGCAGGAGGAGTTCCGATTCAGCAAATGACTTACAACCGGAGACAACGCGGGACAGCCCAGCCCCCTTTGGGGGCCGGGCTTTGGCCTCTTTCAGCGGCCCTTCCCAAAGGCCCCGCCCTCTGGGCGGGGATTTTTACTTGGAGAGATCAGCACCACTCCGCCCTCTCCGCCATTTAACCTAATGTCCGCAATTGGAATAGTGGTCAAAGCGTTTCAGAGCGAGTAAAATTGGGGGTGATGAGCACATTTACGTCGCTGGTTTCGGATCACCTGGCGGGTGAAGGGCGGGACGAAA
>Ga0302319_10007413_pt1 | contig 21593 bp, 26 predicted proteins | sample Bog_T0_2_FD_203319 | JGI IMG/M metagenome (GOLD analysis project Ga0302319, IMG submission 203319) | Peat permafrost microbial communities from Stordalen Mire near Abisko, Sweden - Bog_T0_2 | ecosystem: Environmental > Terrestrial > Soil > Wetlands > Peat | place: Sweden: Abisko, Stordalen Mire... | reverse complement strand
ATACAGATTTGGCCGGCGTCATTTCCGTTCCAAAACGGCGCCGTCTTCAGCGTCGTGATCGCAGTTGGCCGCTCGTTCTTCTCCAGAGCGCGGACCCAAAGAGTTCCGCCCGACACCTTGAACACCAGAGGAGGCACGGGGTACCGCTTCCCGCTGAGGTCCTTCCCGGCTTCGCTTTGTTGACCGAAGAAGAGCGTGCGATATTGAGCCGGCGTCCACCAAACCAACAGCTCTGAGGTTCGGACCAAAACGTTCGCCGGCAAGATCTCCGGCGGAATGTAGGTTCCCAGTCCGGCCGCGAGCGTTCGCAGAAATTCCGTGGTCAGCGATTCCGCCTCTCCCAGATACGGTGCCCCGCCGCCTGGACCCGGCTTCGCAGGATGCCATACCGCGAATGCGTCGGTTCCACCGCGATACACCAAGACTGCTCCGGTCAGCGTCATTTTCTGGCCGCCGCCAATGCTTACGTTGACCTGCATCGGAGTCCTCCTCCCCTACTCCACGAGTTCCATCATGAGCTTGATGAGACGCACCCCCTCACGGAAGACATTGCACGCTACCTCCAGTGTTTGAAAGGCAGCGCGCACGCTTTCGATGTCGCCCGATAGAAACGGCACGATCAGGTTTGGCTCAGGAGCGCACTCCAGCATCCCCTGGGCCTCCTCATCGAAGCAGCCTTCGATGGCGTCGTGTTTCTCAAACACTGCGACCAAGGCCGGTACCGGCGGGTTCGAGTCCGCCAATCGCTCCTGGATCGACTCCGTAATCTTGGGCCTCTCCCCTTGCCGCGACGCCGCGCTGAGTGTCAGCACTCCCGCGAGGAGAGCTCGGATCCTCCGGTTTCTCACGGTTCCGAGAAACTGCTCGACGAACCGCTCTTTGAGTGGATTCCACCTTCGGCGCAAGCACTTTGGAGTGGCGCCGTCCACGTCCGGCAGTTCTACGGTCTCACCCTCCGGATCACCTTCGTACCACTCCCTCAGTTGTTCCACGCGCTCCGCGGCATCGCGGTAGTCATAGACCCGCACCCAACGATTCAGGGCGTGGGCAAAAAGATTGAAAAACGTTAGGGGCAATCTTGGGTGAACAACTTCCAACAATCTTAGTGTCGGCCCTAGAACCACGTAACCGGCGCTCTCCGGTTCCACCACCAGGTACATCTCGTTCCCGTCGGCTAGCTCTGCGACACCCGTTCCGCACGGGTCCAGATCGGACACCAACCCGACGCCCAAGAAGAGATCCTGATCGATCTCCTGACCACCGTGCGCCTCGATCCTATCTTTCAAGGTCTGCTCGATGAACCGGAACGGGTCCCTGCCAGTTCGGAACCAACCATCCGCCTGAGCGATACCGCTTGTGACAAGCGTTTTCGCCAGCCCGGCAGCGGCATTCAGCCCGCCGAAGAACTGATACTCCGTGGGAACTCCCCGCAGAGCTGGAATACTCCAGTGGCAGCCCGCGGCAATCAGACCATCGGAGGTAGCCACCCCGGAGGCGGCGTCAAGCAACTGCCCGGTCCCCTTCGATGCCCACTGTCCAGTGCCCGCGAGAGGATCATACTTGCGTTTCTCCAGTCTGGACATTGCCTGAACCTCTCCAAAACTGTTTGTTGGGAAGCGTGGCGCCCTTGAGCAAGCAGCTCCAGTTCGGCCAGAGCTTCTTCTCTGCGGTATTTGTTTTCACGCCGGATCTTCGCCTTCATCGCGGATGTTCTCCGATGCGCGAGAGCGGACGCAACTTGGCCTTTCCGGCGGTTGCACCGCTCCCTGCGTCTTTGTCTTTCAGCCCTTCGCGCCGATCGCGCGCTCAAACGTATACTTCATCGTGTCGCCCACGGCTTCAGGACCACTGATCGCCGCCGTGGCAATCTCCGGGTATTGCATGGAGAGGACGCCTCTGACATCCTCTACGGTCATCCTACTGTCCGGATCTGGCAGCCTAATTCCGAGGAACGAAAATTCACGCCGCATCGCTCTGGCCTGCATGGCTTACCTCCTCCTCTTCTTCTTTTGTTTCTTGCCCCGAAGTCGGGCACGGTGCCGCCTCCTCTTGAGCGGGTAGATCGAAGAGGCTCAGCATGGGCGATGACGGCGGTGCAGGTGCTGGCTTGTCTTCCTGCTTCGCGGCGGGTTCGGCCGCCTTGCCTTTCGCTCCACCGTTCCCCACGGTCTTTTGCTTCTTCTTCAGTTCCTCGCGCGCGACTTTCTCCGCCTCTTCACGCTCGCGTTGGATTTCGGCGAGGTTGGCGCCCAACGCAACGTGACCGGCCACGAATTCCCGGACTTGCGTCGGCAGTTCGCGGTCCAGTTCTCCGGCGGTTCCCGTGCAGCAGAACGGCGTCGCCAGCGCCGCGTTCTCGCTGTCTTTCATCCGTTTCGGAATGACGGAAACCGTCAGGTGGTGCTCGTCGGCCTTCGACACGATCATCATCACCGTGCGGTCGGCGAGCATCGGCATCAGTTGGGCGAAAAAGCCGCCCGCAATTGCTGTTGCTGGTGTACTCATGGTCGTCTCCTTCATGTGCGCGGAGAAGAGCGGCAGTCATCGGCCGCTCTTTCGCACCGAGTCAGAATGGAACCTCATCCGCGCTCTGATTGAAGTCGTCCGCCGGAGCCGACCGCTGCTCCCCCTTGGCCTTTGGTTGGCCGGGAACCGGCCGCTTCTCCTCGCCGTGGTTGTTTCCACGGCCCAGGAAACGGACCTTGGACGCGACCACCTCGACGGAGGTGCGCGCGTTGCCGTCTTTGTCTTCGTACTCGCGGACCTGGAGGCGGCCTTCTACATACACTCCGTCTCCACCGACCAAGTACTCCGCGCATGCCTGCCCAATCCCGTTGAACGCAGCCACTCGCAACCAGGTGGTTCGTTCCTGAGGTTCGCCGTCGCGGTTCTTCCAGCGTTCGTTGACGGCCACTGAGAAGTTGACCACTTGAGACTTGCCGTCGTTCAGAAACTTCATGTCCGGCGTGCCGCCCAAGTTTCCGATGATCTGGATGTTATTCAAACCCAACATTTTCTTTGCTCCTTTCACTTCTTTGTACACAACGCACCGGCCCGTAAGGATACACGGGTCCCCACGGGCCTTCGGTGCGGCTAGATTGTTGAGGTTAGCCCTACGGGCAGAACGCCCTTGGGCAAAGCAGAAGTGGCAGCCTATGCCGCTTCGGCGGGGACCGACTCTTCGGTTTCTTCGTTGTCCTCCGGCTCACGGGCCGGCGGCTCGATCGACACCCGAAGCGCCGTCACCCGGGTTTGAAGCACATCCAGGCTGGCCTTCAGCTCGGCATTGTCGAGACGCTCGATCACTTCGTCCAGCGTCCCCTCAATACCCTCCAAGACCGATACGACAAATCCTGCATCGAGCGCCATCGGGTTCTCCTTTCTCCGGATCAGTTATTCCTCGTTGAAGCGGAATTTCCGGCCCGGTTTCTTCACGATCATCGTGTCCAACTCGGCCGCCAGGTCGGCCATGCCCTGCTGGACCTTCGCGCGCACGCCGCTGGTCGTCCGGAGGTCATCCGCGCTTACTCCGACGAGCATTTCCCGCGCCTTCTCCACCAACCCTTTCAGCTCTGCGTCGTCAGTGACGTTCCGGAAATCGAAGGTCCCCAGGAAGTCGACCAGATTCGAGACCGTGGTCTCTTTGAACCGCAGCGGCTTGCCTTCGGGGCCGTCCTTCAGGCGATCGCGCATGTGCTTGACCAACTCGCCCATCGCCGTCCGGAGCACCTGTTGGATTTCCCGGCCCGCTTCCGCCATCATCTCTGCCGCCTTCTCCCGTTCGTCGCGCCAGATCTTGGTGGAAATTTCGCGAAGTTGGTCGGGAACACCAAAGCTGATGTACTGCCAGATGAGGGTGAATTGCTGGGCAACGTACTCCAACGGTGGGTAGTCGGCCGGATTGTATAGCGAGCGCAGGCGCTTTGCGGCCTCCTGGCATAGCGTCGGGTACGCCGTCAGGAACGTTTCGATCAGATCCCTTCGCCGTGCCGCGAATTCTCGCAGCTTGCCCTCCATTTGCTCCAGCAGCGCCAGCGGGCAAAGATGAATGCCGGTCTCGAACGGCAGGCACCTATCGTAGAGGTAGCGCCGGATCTCCCCATCGAAGTTGGCGATCGTGCGCAGCTCTTTGGAATCGAGCAGATGTTTGGAAATCAAAAGCAGACTCTTGTCTGTGTCCACTTCCACCTGCGAATTGCTGACCTTTCGTGTGTTGCCAAGCCGGCCGAGCCGGACCTTGACGCACACCGTCTTTTGGGCCAGGTCCTGGCCCATGCTCTGAACCTCAATCAAATGCATTGGCATAGCTGCCATGTCGTGTTTCTCCTCTCTCGTTCTTTTGGTCACCCGATCCCGTATTGACATCGGGACCAGATCTTGAAATACACGCATCGACCCGCCCAATTCGACGTGTGCCTGCTGATTCTTCTGAAAGTGGTTCGGGATACGCGGGCCTAATCTGACCACTTCCGCGGTTTCGTTTCAGGCAGGAATACCGAGCACGGGGAATCCCGTGAGTACGGATTTGCCACTTTCCTCGATGCTGATTTCGACGAGTTGCGGTCCGAAGTCGCCCTCTTGGTAGCGGCTGCTAAATAGTACGAGCCTTTGATTTTTGCTCGTCCGCAGCGGCGCAATTGACGGCTGGGTCTGGTCGTAACGGCCCATCACCGCGAAGTCCAGACGCCGCCGAATCGCCCGCCAGAGTTCGCACTTCTGTTCCACAGTTGCACGCAAGCGCGTCACAAACCGCCCGCATGCCAGCTCGCTTTCCGTGTAGCCGGTGAACATCCCGAGGCTCACCGCTGGCGCGGTCCTGCGGAACTTTCTCATCAGTTCCAACAGGGCCTCAGCTTGCTGCATTGGCTCGCCGCCGGAGAAAGTAGCCCCTTCCAAAGACCCGAACCGGCTTGCTTCCTCAAATCGCTGAACCACTTCGAGCACGGGCACTTCAACACCGCGAAATTTGTGTGTAGCCGGGTTCCAGCATTTTTCGCAGTGCAATGAGCATCCCTGAAAATAGACCACCGCGCGTAGTCCTGGTCCATTTGCCCGGCTCGCTGGAACGAAAGCATGGAGAAGCATACCAACACCCCTTCATTTCGCAAACTGCGCGGCTACCGAGCTGCCACGGCCCTGCATGCGTGCCGACTCATGCGTCTCGAAACCGCTTTTTCTTCGTGGCAACGAGACAATCGCTCACTGCCCGCTCTTTAGATGTTGGTTGCGCGAGTCGACGGCCGGGCTATAGAACGCTGCTTTCTTTCGCTGCACTTTCGCGTGATCGTCTCCCTGGAAGTCCTTCAGGACCTTGTCGCAGCCTTCGCCTGCAAAGCCTTCCAGATCCATTGAACTGTCGCCGTTTTGGTCAATGACCACTGTGATCGTCTTCTGCTGCATGGCTCAGCTCCTATCGCGCGACGAACTGCAGCCGGATCTGCGGTCCGTTCGCCGTCTGAATCACTTCTTTGCCGCGAAAGATGTAGCCCTTTGACTTCGCCACAGCCAGCGTCTGGCTTTCTTTGTAGTGCTGGTGCACTTTGCCCAGCCACTGGTTGCCGTAACCGATGCTCCGGTCGTACTCGCTCAATATCGCCTGGTAGCGGCCGTCTTTCCCGCGGACGAACCCAATGTCGTTGGAGGCGCTGTCCAACTGCGCGCGCCGGATAATGACGTGCGCCGTTTCCGGCCGTTCGTCGCCGTGGTAGCCAACGAGCGCGGCACCGTCGGCGTGCACTTCGACTCTGTAGCCCATCGCCGTAAGACCCTCGACGAGGTACCTCTCTTCACTCATAACAGTTGTGAACTCACCGTAGGCTGACACTTCCTTGCTCCTTTCTCGCCCTTCCCGCCGCTGCCACCGCCCCTGATGCAGAGCACTACTCAGCTCTCCATGCCCCGAAACGCACGCCCCGCGCGCGGCGCCGGTGCGGACTCCTCGAACTGGTATACGCCAGGGTGAGCCGCGCTGATGAACTTCCCGGAGGCCTGTTGCCGCAGCGCCTTGATCTGATCCGCCGCCGAACGGGATACCGGAACAAGGTATTCTGCTGATTCCTTCAGCGTCAATTTCAGCCGGTAAGCCTTCCGACAACACTCCTTGATCTCCGCACCGGTCCACCCGTCGTCGTCCGGCAACTCGCCCGAAACGCCGTACTTGGCTACGTAGATCTTCCAGATCGCGGCCCGCTCCTCTGGCGACGGGAGATCGAAGAAGAAAGTGCCAAGCGTAAACCGTCGCCGCAGTTCAGGCGGTAGCGTGCCGATCGAATTGCAGGTTGCAATCCAAAGGCTGCGCCCGTTCGTCACGGCATCCACGACCTTCAATGCTGCCCGGAGACGTTCGCCCGAGGCTCCGACGAGCGCGTTTTGCATCGCGCCCAGATCGAAGGCGATCGTCGGGATTCGCGCCGTGTTTCCGGTAGCTTTGGCAACAAGACTCTTCGCTGCACCGGGAGGCCCAATCAAGATGCACCCGTCAGCATTTCGGTCCTGCATCCAGGCCAGGACTGTCCCAGTGAGTTCGGTTTTCACGCCGGACAGGTCCGTGCCGGTTCCGGCAAAAGCCTTCTCGATCTCGTCGAGAAAGACGATCCCTCGGGGCGCCTCTTCGCCCGCGATGACGGCTGTGAGAAAGCGTTTGATATTGCTGCACCCTCCGATGTCGTCGAACGATTCTCCACCCCGCCACACGCTGAGACCCGGTGCCTGCTCGATCACTTGCCGCTTTCGTTCCCAGAGCTGTTCCAGATCAAGCCCCTTCTTCGACAGCGACATTGCCAGCACCTGCTCTGCCGGGAATGCGGCCAGGCCGAGCAGAGCATCCACCGCCTTTCCGCTGGCGTCGGTCCCGAGTTCCGGAACCTCCGCCGCGGCCATCGTTTCCTCGAGAATGCGGGTCAGGTCCTCCACCGCCGGCAGCGGTTCATCGAGCACAAGCACGTCTTGGGTGAGTTCGTCCGGCAGAACCGCACCGGGCGTCGTCAGAAGAGTCAGTGTCCTGCCATTTGCCTTGAAGACGTCACGCAAATTCCAAATCGCCTGCGCCACTTGGGGATCGCTCCAAAAGCGCTGTGCGTTAGCAAACACCAGTACGGCGTCTTCCCCCAACTGGCAGGCAGCCACGAGTGCATCGACGGGGCCGACACTGGCCGAGTCCCGTTCGCCGAGCACCTTCCCGATCTCCTTTGCCCCGGCGTCATTCACCCGCACAAGCCCGCGCACGATGTCCCATTGCACGATCGCCGCATCTCTTCCCACCGCTTCTTCGATCCGCGCCACCGTCAGTGCAGGGTCCGCGGTCCGTATCGCAACCAACGGCGTCGAAACCCGGCGTGCCGCCAGCAGCGTCTTCACAAACTGTTCCATCGGCCGAATCATTGATGACATTCTCTCCTCCCGCGTTCATCGCCTTCACGCCGCGTTCGCGGTGATGAGCACCGCAGTTCCGCTCCGGTGCGCAAAGAATTGCTGGTGAAGCTCCGCCAGATCCTTATGCAGAACGGCTGCCGCTGCAATCGCTTCCGGGTGCTTCAGAATCAGCTCATCCAGGGAGCGTTGCGCGAGCCCGCTACGGTCGTCAGCCTCGATCAGCACGTGGCACAGGTCGCACGCCGCCCAATCCCCGACACTCTCGCCGGCGACGTTCGGTGCGCAGTAAGCGACGAAGCTCCGGGCCGGGTACCGCCATACCGGACCCGGCATCGAACAGAAATCGCACTGAAGGATCTCGTTAATCATGGATCTCACCTTCTCTCTCTGCTGTTTTCAAAGGACTCAGCCTGGCCGCACTTTCGTCGCCGGAACGCTTCCAGGAAACCTTGTGCCCGCAGATTCCGGTCCCACATCTCCGCGAACTGTTCGAGGTCCCGCGTCCGTCTCGGCAGACACAGCAAGTTCCCAGCCTCGTCGCGGCGTCGGCTCCACTGCTCCACGGCCGCATAATCGTTACGGAAGTAGAACGGCCAGAACTCCGGTTGCCCGCCCTCTTCCTCCACCACTTCGAACAGCATTTCGGGGTCGCGCATCGCGTCCGAATTCTGTTCTCCGTAGTGCGCCACGGACACGACGACGTGGCCATCCGGTCCCCGCTCCGGCAGGACTTCAATCACAAGTCGCATCCACGGCTCGTTGTCGATCGAAATACACTCCGCCTTTGGCAATCCGCCTGCCTCTTCGATGATTTGCAGAATTGTCTTCACGCGTTCCTCCCCTATCGCGGCCCCCCGGTACACTGGTCGCACGTTGCCGGTGCGCTGCTTTCTTTGCACCGCGCCCGATGATCGAGGCTCAGCTTCACCTGGAACAGTCTTGCCCGTAGCTCACGCTGCAAAGGTCCACCACCGCGTCCTCCGACGACGACGGTCCAGTTCGTCGCATCGTCCGCAGACGCATAACCTTCCCTGATCAAGTCAACGTGGCGCCCCGATTCTCGAAGGTATTGTTCACGGCGGCATCGCCAAGCCTCGCACTGTTTCGTTTGCAGCCTCCGCATCTGGCTCTCCTGAAGAACACAAAGCGGCCAGCACCGGGCTTCAGACCGGTGTTCGGGAGCTTCGTCTCGCATGGCAACACCCGACTCCGCCTGGGGCCGGGTCGGTTCTATTTCGTTGCGTCACTACGCTGGCGGCCCGCTGGCCTAGACATCGCAATCGGCAACGTCACCTACATCTCTTCCTCTGCGAAGCCCAGTTTCTGTTTCGCTCGCGCGACGGCGCGCCAATACTTCCGCACCGCCTGCAGTTGCTTCCTGTCGACGAACCCGTTGGCGTCTACCGCCACGCAAGGTCGCGGTTCGTGCACCATGGCATCGACTTCTCGAAAGGTTTTCCCATCGCTCACAAGCCTGCCTGCGTCATAGTCGCCTCCCGCATCGTGTTGGGCGATGAAGACGTACCCTTTCTCCGCCAGCTCTCGCAGGGAAGAGGAGTTGCCGTAATTCGCTTCCTGATCGACCAGGAACGAAACTCCCTCCGGCAGACGCTTCCAATATTCCTGTTCAGTAAAACCCACGTCCTCGAATGCGGCCACGTCTTTGCCTTGGCAGAGGACCTGGGCGTATGCCCGATCTCCCATATGCCCTCCCAGAAAGCGGAAACAGCCACGAGCGGACTCGCCGCTGTGGCTGTTTTCCGATATCGATTTGTTTCGTTAGTACCCGATGGTATGGCCCCTCAGATTTGGCAGGTCGTGTAAAGGGCGCTCACGGAAAGTTGGTCCGGACGAACGCAGGGATTCATTTATCCCGTCGTCCGCAACAAGCACGGAAGCGGGGATGACGATGCCCCCTGGTTCGCAACCTCCTACTTGGCCGTTGCCTAGAGACCATCCTGAGTCTCGATCAGTAAACGCTGAGCAGCTACCCGGGGAATCCGGCACTCGCCGGTTCGCGCGCTCACTCTTGCAACACGCCAAATCGCCCGCGACTACACAAGTGCGATAAGCTCAAGAGGCAGGTCGTTCAAAGGAAGAACACCTTCGGGTCGGCAAGCCCTGACAACCCTCTGCTGAATGTCCATATCCTTGAGCGGAGCGGGCTCCATCCTCCGAACTCATCGACGGGAAGACGGGAATCTCCCTCCCTTTAACGCCAAATAGTGGTCCCACCGGATGATCTCTCCCGTTTGAGGATCCCGGATGTCGTTCGGCAGTCGACAAGCTTCAAGCAGCGAGTCCGATATCAATTGCTTTTCCCATTTTGGAATTCCAGGATCAGTTTCCGGGTTCCCCTGCCCCTTTTCCAGGTAGCAAACTACGATTGTCTTTCCGAGGCACCCCGCGAGTTTCCGAATGAGGGGCCGAAAGTCAGTGTCGGCGCTCAGTAGCAGGGCCGCGTCATATTGTGGGGCGTCACTCAACATGTCCACTGCGAGATGGACATCGGCTTCCTTCTCCCGCCGTTTAGTGATACTTGTGGAGTCCTTCTTGAGGCGCCCGCGTATGGGTTGTATTCCGGCCACAATCTTAAGGGCTCGGAACCAGATCCGGGAGCGCTCCAGCTCGCCCTCGTTGATCTCATATTCCTTTTCGGCAACAGGCGTATTGAAGTACTTGACGAGGCGAGCCTTCTCTCCAAATCGCTTCAAGCTCAGCGCATCGGCGAGTTTCGTGAAGTCACACCAGCCATATCGAAGCCGGCGTGGTTCGTTGATTGCGCAGTAGAAATTCCAGCCGTCAATGTATGCATGAACGCGGGTAACGCGAGTGGCGGGCATACCTGTAGCGTCACGCCGAATTGCGCAAAGTCAACAAGCCACGCGTGCCAAGGGAATTTGCGATCCGCAGACGAGCAAAACCTTTTCTCGAGCGCCAGAGCGCCTCAAAGTTGAGGCGCAATGGAGCTCGCAATCAGGAAGGGCTCAAACCTCGCGACACCCAAGCATCCAGGAGCATCTGCAGATGCTGATGCTCTTTGCGGACGACTTGAGAATCCAATTTATCGAGCGCGCGTTGCGACGCGAATCCGATAGATATGCGTTGATGAACATCGCAGGTCCAGACGCCCTTTATCAGCACACTCTTCGACGCTCTGGCGAGCGTATTCAGCTGTTGATCGGTTCTGCCGCGCCAATCTCGCCCAACACAGTTCTGCGTGCCAGCGAACAACAGTATTCTCGGACGGTGAAGGTCTATTTGCCTCAACAGGAACCGGTTTCCGTGATCGTGTCGCAAGCAGTTGTCCCAAACGCGCTTCCCCTCCGCAGTCATGACGTAACCCATCCAGCCAGCGCGAGTAGGGCACTTAATCAGATCGACCGCACACATCCGCCCGCCTGAGAAAGTCAGAGCCTCTCCGTCTACGAGGATTCCGTCGAGGAGGTCGATCCAGGGTCTGAAGAAAGCATTTATCCCCGCTCCGGTTCGGAAGTAGCCGTCGAAATGCGCCTTAACCGATGCGATCGCCTCATTACTCAGCACGGCTCGTCGCGAAGCTCCGAAACTCGTTGGTGAGGTGCCGACCGCCTCGTCAAGTCGGTCCCCCTTCGGGTTGTTAAGGATCAGCCAAAGGGAACTGATGCTGATGTCTCCAAAATGGGAGACTGGAATCGTTTGTCCCGGCCCTGGCGCAGCGAAGGGAGCGACACCGTCTACGGCCGTAAGATCCGAACATGATTCGCAGCGGAATATGCTTCCATACAGATCAAGCTCGCTGGTGGTACGGCTGTTGTCTGGCATGTGGAGCCCATTCTATTCCAACGGTTCTGCTGTAATCAACGCCCGGCACTCAACTCGGAAGCGCGGACGCTATCTCACCAGACGTCCTTGCTAACTTGACCTACTACACTCGGCCCGTGAATATGCCCGGCGGATCTCGATGCAGGAATGGTCTGCGAAAGGCACGTCGCGCCGCTCTGCGGGCTTCCAATGACGGTCCATGTGTCAGGTCCGCCGCCCTGGTGCTCCTCGACCCAACGCCTCGTGTAGCTCTGCAGCCCTTCAAGCCATTGCGCGGGGAGACCCGAGTCAAGTTGGATACGTTCCGTCTCCGTGAACACCACACAGCCGGCCTGCCGATCTCGTGACTTCGCCATGTACTCGGCAAGCTCTCCTGTCGCTCGGGCCATAGGAAGGTAGAGCCAGCTGGGCGTCATCGCGAACGCGAGCTTGTCGGCGTAGCAGAGTCTTGAAACGCTCACGCCGTTCCTCTTGGCCCAGTAGCGCGAATGTCGAAGGGTGAAGTCAGCCCACCAATCGCCAAAAAGCAGACCCATGATTTTTGCTCCGAGATGGACGTGCTCTTCTCCCTCCGGCCCGTCCATGTTTTCGCTGAATAAGTAGCCCAAATCATGGAGAAAGAACGCTGCCCAAAGGCGGAGATCCCACGGGAAGGCAAACAAAATCGACCATCCGGCCGCAACGAAGAAAGGATGGATGAAGAAGCAATGCGCTCCGAAGAGAACGCTCTTGGTTCCGACTCGCATAAATCACCTACGGCTCTCCGATAAACGATGATGGGCCGCGTGATGGCGGTCCTTTGCAAGGTGCGCCGCGGCTGTAGCTGTAGCCCTGGCGCTTGGCATCGCCTTCGACATGGCCGCTATGCCATGACCAGGCCTGGGTAGTCCCTGCGGGATACGGGCACCGGAGCGGAATTCGGAACCTACTCTCTCCGGCGCAGAAGCCCTCTTCCCACGCTTTTGGGTCGTGTTTGAGCACAATTGTGTTTTCGGGCCGCTCCGCGGGACGATTCTTCTTCTTCCCAGAGCGGACTTAAAGTGTCTGCGACCAGCTCTGGTTCGCCTATCCACTGGCGAGATGCAAAACGGACAATCGGACAATCAACGCGTTCAGCGTCACCGTTCATGCCCGTCCAGATGGCCCCTCCATCCGAAGCACAACTACTTGCTCGGTCGGCCGCGGCATCGGCTCTGCATGTGCGACGAGTGCCGTCATGGTCCTTTCGGACTCTGGCTTACTCCGGCTCGGCGCCGCGCGGTTGAAGATATGAACCAGAAGTGGTGTCCCGGCGAGCGCGCCGAAGAAAGTGCCCACTTCATTTGCCCGGAAGTAGCTGCTGAAGATCACCAGCAGCACAACGAACAGGCAGAGCACCAAACCTGTATTCTTGAGTCGTTCCATTGCACGCTCCGTTTCGAAAACCATTTCACAACCGTGACCTTTCAAACCGCCACCGCATCCACGCAAGGCGCCGGCTCGCCGGTCGCCACCGGAGTGACAGCATCGGCCTTCTTCGCCGCCGGAGCAGCTGCTGCTTTCGGCGCCGTCAGATAGTGCTGATGCGTGCATCCCACACAGGCCGCTCCGCGCACGGCGGCTTTTAGCGCTTCCACGAACTCCGGCGGGATCTCGACACGTTCCCCAGCCCTGTTGAAGAATTCGGGAACGATTTTGCCAGCCATCCCCTTCTCATCACCGGTCAGATCCAGCGGCAGATGACCCTGGCGGCCCCGGAAGAGCACTCTGGCTTCGATCCGTCCGCGCTGTCGCTCAGCCGATTGCGACACCTCGTACTTCGCGATCAATACGTCATAGGTGTTTCGCACGCGGAAGACTTCGACGCTCACCAGCCCGAGCGCAATCACCACCGCGTGACGACCGTTCATTCCCACCGAGTCGATCGGCTGCAGCCAGGCGATTCGCTCCCCCTTCTCGTCGCAGAAGGTCACGTAGCGCCCGATTTCCTTGATCGCGCCCCCCGACTCGACACCACGAAGCACCGAGCGTTTTGCCAACGTCTGATACTGAAGCGACACTTCGGGCTGACACAGGATTCCTGCCTCTTGCAGCCGTCGCTCGATCCGGCGCCGTTCACCGCGCGCTACTAGGCTCGGGGCCCGGGTTCCCTTGTCTCTCCCGTCCGGTTGTTCCGAATTCGGCATCTTCAAAACTCCTTCCTTTTCGGTTTGAGGTTCAGTACTGCGCGGCAAGTGCGTTGAGAAGGCTCGATCCCTTGCCGGTCACGCCAACCTCCGGTCGGAGATCGGCCGGCCCACCGCCGCGCGAATCATCTCTTTCGTGCAGCCCGCCCAGCAGCAGTATTTCCGAGGCTCCTCGACCGCGATTGCCAGGTTATCTCCGCCCCTGTCCTTCCCCTGCGCGGCGCACGACGGGCAACGTGTCACCCAGTTCCGCCCGGTTTGCCTCTTCACCTCGACGTATTCCAGAATTCGGAACTCGCCCGGCTTCGACTGGAAATACTTTGGACATTCTGTTCGGCGCGCGTGCTGAGCGAATTCCTGCGGAATCGCCTTCCCAGCAATCACGCGCTGCAGGTGCGTTTGCTTCACTTTCTCGATCCGCTTCAGGTACGCGAGTTGGTCCTCCAGCTTGTAGTCGGCGCCGTAGAACCAATACCGCCAGCCCCGGCTCTCCCGCGCTCCCCAATGAACGCCCAGGGGTCCGCGGATCGCGTTGCCAAACTCCTCCCGCCTCAACTCGTCCTGCTTCGGGAAGATCTCGATTCCATCGGCCAGCCCAGTTCCCTTGACCTGGACATCGAGCCTGCCGGCCACGTGGTAGATGTAGATGCGCGCCTCGCGCGCCAAAACTGGTGTTTCGAAGAGGATCCAGAGGTGCCCTCCACGTCTCGACTTTTCTAGCGCGGCCTCGATCCCGTCATCCTGCAATTGACGTTGCACCTTGATGAGGTCTTCGAGCGCCGTTTTGTAGTCGGCGTCAATGGACATCCATTTGCACCTCTGCGTGGCCGGGTTGATGGCATAGATGCCGATCGTGAGTTCCCCGGCCAAGTGCCGGCGCACGGTTTCGACGGTGAGCGCCACCGGCTCTCCGCCACCCTTCGGTTTCGGCCGGTAGTAGTAGTGGCGGCCGCTCTCCGGGTGCGGCCGCATGGATTGAATGGTATAGGCCCGCCGGTTCACAAACAACTCGCTGAACTCCTGGGCCATTTCGCGTGTCGCTGGTAGCCGGTGTTCCATGGCTGTTTTTCTCCCCCTGCTCGTCTATACACTGAAACGCCTTCGATTTTCAAAAGTCGTCTCAAGGCGTCCCGGCGAGCGTTCGGGGGTTCTGCGCAAGTGCCTTCAAACCAAAGGTTTGCGCCATCTGCTCAAACTCCTCGAGTCGATACCCGCCGTACCGCCCGGCTTCAGCCAGATCCACCATGAAGAACGTCTGCCGAGCCCGGTCGTAGATGTAAAACATCCCCGATTCGGGTTCCTCGGGTACCATCACAAACAGAAGGGCGCCCTTCGCGTAATCCAGCCACTTCTTGAGTAGCCCCTCTGCCCACCGCGCAAATCCCAGGATCAGCGCATCCTCATCCAGCCGGTCCAGTCCAAGACGTTGTGCGTCCGGGCCATGCACGCGCAGCACTTCGTTGACAATCAAACTATTCACCACGGTCATCGCAGTTCTCCTTTCGTTTTTCGTAGCCAAGTGGTTAGCAGGCAACACGGATTCCGCCGCGCCGGTGAACACACTCCGGCCTTCTGCGTCGGCCATGTGCCTGTGTGGGGTTACACGGAAAGCTCGGAGCGCGGAATTGCTCCAAGCCGAAAAGCGAGCGCATCGTTTCCGCCCGCATATATAAAGGATAAGAAGTCAGGCCGCCAGGTCCTTGGCCGTCCTTCCCACCGCTACCGTTCTCGCTGATTCTTTCGCGAGAACATCGCAGCGGTCCTGGTCTCGATCAGATCCGTGGCCGCGGACCCAGTGCCACTTCGTTTCGTGCTGGCCGGCCACTGACGCCAACAGTTCCCACAAATCCCGATTCGCAATGGCTTCTCCGCGGCTGTTGCACCAGCCCAAACTTCGCCAACGCACAAGGTACATCGTCATCCCTTGTTGTAAATACCGGGAATCGGTGATTTCTGTGATGCCGGGTGTTATGTGTTCTCGGTCCAGATTTCGCTGGAGACCGCGCAGCAGCCGAGACCCCTGGAACACATAAGCAAGTGACGTGGCGGGTCAACCCGAAGTCCGTAGCGACTACTGCGAATCGGGAGTTAGCTTCGGCGCTAGGCAAAAGTGGTGATCCATCTCTGCTTTCCACAAATGACCCAGGCACAGTGATCTGGGGCTGGCGTGGAGTGCCACCGTTCTCGAATGTTACAGTTGATCGTGCGCAGCGCCATACTCGTCTTTTTCGTTCCCGCACTGATGGGCCAGACGGTCGCGATAACGGATTGCACGCTGATCGATACACGCAATGGAGTGGCCTCGGCGCACAGTAGTATCGTCATCACGGGGGATCGGATAACAGCGCGCGGTCCAACGGCGTCAACGCGGATTCCCGCAGGTGCGCGGATTGTCCGTGCCTCTGGCAAGTTCGTCATTCCCGGATTGTGGGACATGCACGTGCATGTCGGTGAGATAGAAGAGGATTGGTTCCCGCTTTTCCTGGCTAATGGACTGATGGGCCTGCGGGAAATGGCGGCCTCGGAAAACAACGCACCGCGGCTGCGCCAATACCAGCAGGATGACACCAGTGGTCGGCGGCTCGGGCCGGAACTATTCTGGACCCTGTTTCCGATGGATGGTCCGGCGATCGATGATGCCCGGCAGGCGCGGGCAGAGGTGGCGCGCCGGGCGGCGATGGGTCTCTCCTACATCAAGATCTACAACGGTCTGTCGCGCGAGGCGTATTTCGCGATAGCCGACGAATGCCGGAAGCGCGGTCTCCAAATGGTCGGCCACATTCCCGATCAAATCAGCGCAAGGGAGGTGGCGCGGGCAGGGCAGGCATCCGTGGAGCATCTGGACGGTGTACTGCTTGCGTGCTCGCTCAAGGAGGCTGAAGCGCGATGGATGATGCAGCATAACCAAAATGCCTGGAAGATGCTGCTGGACACATTCGATTCGGCCAAGGCGGATGCGCTAATTGAGTCGTTCCGCGCGGGTGGGGTCTGGCAAACTCCAACGCTTTTGATATACAAGATCTCCAGCCTGGCGGAGGACCACAAGCTGCCCGGCGGCGCGCCCATCCAGTATGCGCGGCGAGACTATCTGAAGGCGTGGCCTGGAGGGGCGCTGGGAGGGCCGATGGGCGGCCTGGATGCCGACTCCGCCCGCCGCCTCTTAGCGGTGTATCAGGACCTGCTGAGACGCATGGACCGACGAGGCGTGCGGATTCTCGCTGGGACGGACACGCCGTATCCTTATTGCATACCAGGGTTCGCTTTGCACGAGGAACTGGCTCTGCTCGTGGAGGCGGGTCTGTCGCCGGCGGCGGCGCTGCGAACGGCAACGTGGAATCCGGCGGAATTCTTGCATGTGAGCCAGAATTACGGTTCTCTCGAGCCGGGGAAAGTGGCCGACCTCGTAGTGTTGGACGCTAATCCGTTGATAGCCATCGCCAACACGAGACGGATTCAGGCGGTTGTGCGCCGGGGCCGCCTGATTGAAGCCGCCGCACTCCGTTTGATGCTCGAAAGGGTACAGACGGAAGTAGGGAAGGACGGAGCTACTACCGGACACTGACGGCGCTGATCCTTGAGGCTAGCCGACACGTCGATAAAAACGCCTGGGAGATTCACCGAGCAGTCGGATCGGGCTGGTGGATCGCGAAGGTGTTGCCCTCCGAATCTTGACACACGGCGAACCATGCCACACCGGGTACGGGGCCATGTCGAGCGACCAAACCTGCACGGAGATTGCGGGAGAACCCATTTCTCGCAAGTGCCAAAGGGAGTTCGCGGCCTTTTCGCAGCGAACTCCCTCAATCCTGTCTCGGGGCGATCATCGGATCGACGGCCGCGGCGGCGCGCCGGGCAGGCAGCATAACAGGCGACGTCAGACGCTCCGGACAACCCGATCCGTTCGCCAGCCTCTCTGCGTTTGTTTTGAGAGCCCCGGTGGTGAAGGCCTGAGCCATAACGGGCGTTGGACAGCCGACAAACACACGGGTTCAGAGGCTCTTCAGGAATTCCATAAGGCCTTTATCCTCCCGCCAGTGCTTCGTTGTGTTCGCGCCCTTCACCTCGCAATGGGTCAGCGCCTGGGCCTTCATCTCCAGATCTGCTTCAGCGTAAATGCTTGTTGTGTCGATTGACACATGACCGAGCCAGGCGCGGATCGTATTAATGTCGACCCCTGATTGTAGTAGATGCATCGCTGTCGAATGGCGGATTGAGTGGGGTCCCACGCGTTTGTCCCCCAACGAGGTACCGGCGTACCGCTTAACCATTGTGTGAATGCCAAAACGTGTCATTGGGCGATGGCAGCGGTTTAGGAAAACGCGTTCAGCATCCGAACGACCGCTGATGAGCGGAGTAATCGTCTGAACGGTCTGTGGCCAAAGGGGGCAGATCCTCAGCTTTCCGCCCTTCCCTCTGAGGCGGACTGAAGAATAGTCCCGGTCTGGAGCCTGCGCAAGCTGCAGATTCGAAACTTTTAGTTGGGCAGCTTCGTCTGCACGAGCCCCTGAATTGTAGAGGAAGAGCAGCAGGGCGTGATCGCGAATTCCCTGCTGGGTCGTGCGGTTCGGCGCATTGAGCAGCGTATCCATTTCTGGTTTGCGCAAATAATGTGCCGGCTCCCGTGCAGTTTTCTTGAATGGAATCCCCCGGATCTGTCCACACCACTCAATGTGCTCCGGGCTGTGCAATGCTACGAAGTGTGCGAAAGCATGCAGGGCTGCCAGTCGCTGATTCCGCGTGGTAACCTTGCAGTGCCGATTTTGTTCGAGATCGTTTAGGAACGCTCGGACCATATCGGCGGTGAGGCTGACAACATCGAGGCGATCGACAGTCATTGTCCCCTGCTGCGCCACGAAAGGGATGATCTGTGAAAGCGTGTCCCGGTAGCTGGTCTGAGTGCTTCGAGCGAGATTCTTCTCTCCGATCAGGTGCTCCATCAAGAAGCGCCGAACCCAGGGCCCCAGTAGTTTATGGTCAGCCATGCATCACCTCCGGAAACGCGTACTTTTCAAATCGTCGAGACGCCTGCAATAGCAGGTCTGGGGTCATGGTCAGGTACTTCTGCGTCGCAGCGAGACTGTGATGTCCGAGATATGTAGAAAGCCGCGGGAGCATCGATTGAACGTCTGCGCCTTCTGCGTACCAGCTTGTGAGCCGGTGGACTGCAAATGAGTGCCGAAGGTCGTGAAGCCGAGGCTGGTAGCGGCCACCGTCGGCCCTGGAAATGCCGACCCTACCGCGCAGTTCCGTGAACGCCTCGCGAATAGTAGAAATGAGAAGCTGCTTTCCCTTTCGATCAACGAAAAAAGCTTGGTTTTCTGCACGGGAGCCGTGAAACGCTTCGGTTCGACTGCGATACCGTTCAAGCTCCCCTGACAAGCCAGCTCCCACCGGCACGAGCCGCGTCTTGTAGAACTTTGTCTCTCGAACGGTTAGGATCGTATTCTTGAGATCGACATCAGCCCGCGTGAGCCCAGTCGCCTCGCTAATACGGAGGCCTGCGCCATAGAGCAGAATCAGAATCGTGCAGAACGTCTCCGGCTCCAGGTGCAGCCCTTGCTTTCGATAGCCGCTCGCACCGTCCAGCAGTCGGCGAATCTCCTGCCGCGAGTAGATGTACGGCTCCAGCGCCGGCGGATTCCTTGGCAGTGTTGTGGGCAGTGCAATCTCTGCCGCGTGGCCGCGACTGGTCGCAAATGCGTAGAACTCCCGGAGCGCGTAGTATTTCCGATGGACATAGAACGTGGCCCGCCCGTCCCCCTGAATGAACTTGGCGACCTGATCGCGCCCGATTGCCGCGACGTCGACTTCCGGCCCAATCAATCGCGCGAATGTGCCCAGGAGCTTCTCACCCGCACGGAAGTCTGCGCCCGAGGACCTCTTGAAGGCAATGTACTTGCTGATCAGCGTTTGTATGGTCACAGAAGCCCCTCCAAGGAAAACTCGCCGACGGTGCGCAGGCCCTTCAAATCGACCTTCGCATAGATCTCGGTCGCACCAACACATCGATGTCCGAGATGATCGCCGATGGCTTTCATCGACAGCCCTTCTGCCAGGAGCCGGCATGCACACGCGTGGCGAAGAGAGTGCGGGCCGTAATGCCTCAGCGTCATTCCCAGTGCCCGCTCTCGTCTACGGGTCATTGCTTTGATAGCGCTCAAGGAAAGAGGCTGAATCGGCGATTTCATCTGAAAGAACAGCGCCCTCAACCCGGAACGAGGCCTGACCTCCGTGACATATCGCAAAACCGCGTCACCTACTGTCTGAGTCAGCGGATATAGTTGTGTTCGCTCGACCTGTTTGGAGCGGCGGACACGGAGAATTTCGCCCTCCCAATCCAGATCATCGAGAGTCAGTCGCTGAAGCTCACTAAGACGCAGGCCGTAAACGGCAAATAACAGTATGATCGCCCTGTCCCGGATGTCGACTGGCCGGTCCGTCTCGGCTTTCTCACAGAGTTTCTGGACTTCCTTCCAACTGGGACCGCTCGGCAGGTTCTCCCCTTTGTAAACTCGAGGGGCGATCAGTTGGGTTTCCAATCCGGGAGCGCACAATCCTCGTTGTCCGGCGAATGAAAGAAAGGCGTGCAAGGTGGCGACATATCCTTGGATCGTCCTGCGTGCCCATCCCCGGTCTTCTCGCTTGCTTGCAACAATCCGGTCAATCTCGCTTGCCGTCACATCGGCGAGCCGGACAGCGAGCCGATGCAACTGAGCGAGAAAGTCTCCGGCACGTCGGCATCTCAGCTTCACTGTCTCGGCCGCCATCAGCTTTTCCTCAGTCATGAACTTGGCGAAATCCGCCAGCGTATCCGCGTAGGGGTGGGGTGCTACGGGGGGAACTCTCAGCCGGCCACCGAAGGCCAGCCACCGCGTCGCGAAGGAAGCGAAGCGCCCTCTTGAAGCTGAGGGACGCTTGAGAGGCCTCTTGGCCATCTGAGTGGCGACCCAACGATCAGCGGCTGCGCTCACCTCATCCGGCGTTACAGCTTTCCCCTCCGACAGGTACAAGTAGTCCATGATTATCAACTGGTATGTCGCCAGCAGTTGAAGGGATTTGTGGGGGACCCCGAGGCCTTTGCAATGAGCCAGGTACCGTGCCCGCTCATCAAGAAGCGGAGCCTCCACGTACCGCCGCAGTTCGCAGCGGGTGAACAGTGTTTCGAGCATCATCGTATCCTTTCGAGTCCAAAGTGGACTCAATGAAAGGATTGGCACAGATTTATGTGCTGTTCAATCTGCACGCCGCGCTGCCGTCCTGCGGTTCGTCGGCCGGAGGTCACATAACGTCGGCCGGCACAGAAATCACCTTATGTGCTGCAACACATAAGGTGATCGCCGTTACCCTGCACGCTTCAGTCAGGGCTCTCAGTCCATTGATGGCGGCCACCAGTTCCATCCGGTTGTTCGTCGTATGCGGTTCCACGCCCCGGAGGATGCGCTCGTGCTTCCCATACCGCAGGATGCACGCCCACCCGCCGGGGCCGGGATTGCCCAAGCACGACCCATCCGTGAAGAGTGTCACTTCCTTCAATTCCCTCGCCTCCTTTCTTCCCGGATCACGGCATCACCGGCGTCATGCTGGAGTTGCAATCTTTTGGAGTTCCGCGAGTACGTTCTGCACCTTGCCGATGTCGGCCACGCCGAGAGTCCTCAGGTTGGCAAACGTGAATGTTCCCTTAGCCGCCTGGTTGATCACGGCGGCAAGGGGTCGGCCTGTCGCACTGGAAACGCGGTTCGCCTCGAGAAGCAGCCGGCCCCGCAACTCACTCAAGCCCGCCGTGTCACCCTGCGATCCGTGTCCCGCCGTGCCGTTGCTCGTACCGTTCGGCGTTTGCGTGGAACCACCCTCGAGAGTTTCGACCAGCCGACGGAGTATCGTCCGGTCCGGGATGTCGTCGATTGACTCGCTTGCCAGATTCAGTTCACGGCACAACGCCGCGTACCGCTGGTCCCCGGCTTTCGCCATAGCCGCCCGCAGTCGTTCGACTCCGCGCGCTATGTCCTGCAACTTCTCGAACGCAGCCGTGAGCTTCGCCAAGTCTCGAATCTTGTCCGGATCCTCGACCTTCGCCACAGCCCGCAGCACGCCCTTGGACAGGCTGAAACCGACTGTCCCGCAGAGCGCCTTCACGTGCCCGAGCAGTTCATCCCGGTACAGACCGCCTCTGCCGTTTTTCGCCCCGCCGCCGGTCTGTGCTTTCGGCTGGCTATTGGCCTCGTGCTTGCCGTTTACGCCGTACTCGCCGCCCCG
>Ga0302319_10007410_pt1 | contig 21598 bp, 16 predicted proteins | sample Bog_T0_2_FD_203319 | JGI IMG/M metagenome (GOLD analysis project Ga0302319, IMG submission 203319) | Peat permafrost microbial communities from Stordalen Mire near Abisko, Sweden - Bog_T0_2 | ecosystem: Environmental > Terrestrial > Soil > Wetlands > Peat | place: Sweden: Abisko, Stordalen Mire... | reverse complement strand
ATACGAGCGGAATCCGCGGTAGCCGATGTATCTGTCGACCATTACGGCCGACGACAGCGAGTACGCCTGTTTCGCGTCGTTGTTGACTTTCACTTTCCAGAGGAACGAGAAGCCCGGCATGCTGGCGGACGAGATTCTGTCGTCGGTGCGCGCCCAGGAACTGCGCTGCGCATCGGCGCCCGCCGTGTTCCAGCCCGCGCCGCCGCCGCGGCCCTGAGACATCAATGAACCCGAAGACAGGATCAGGCTCGCAAGCACACTAACGGCGGTCGGCGCCCAGGAGATCATTCGCATGTTCTTATTAATCCTTCCCACCGAATATATCAGCCCGCGCGGGGTCCCATGTAACACCCCAAACGCAGGAAAGCGGGAAGTTGGTATCAACTCCCCGCAGCCCCTGGTGTTACCCGATATGTTACTCGGCTAGAACTTGAGCCTGAGCGAAAGAGCCATGGCGCGGGGCGAGCCCGTCTGACCCGTGATCTGGCCGAACGAGGTGTTCGTGTTGACACCGGTTGCGTAGTTGATCGAGAACGAAGTATTCGGGTCGCCGGGATTGAAATGGTTCCGTATGTTGGTAATATCCGCACGGAAGATCACCTGCCGGCTTTCTTTCTTCAGCGGAAACGCCTTGTAAACGCTTACGTCTTCATTTTCGTAGCCGGGTCCCCAGAAAAGCGTGGGAGGCGCATTGCCGAAGCCGTTAGTGGATAACGCCGGCAGCCCGAAGCTGGAGGCGTTGATCGGATACCACAGACTGCGGTCGAAAGCAGTACTGGTGACATTATTGTCGTTCAGGGCGGACGGACCGGTCCCTGCCGGCAGGAACACGGGACCACTCATACTACAACGGTACGGTATGCCGCCGCCGACTCCGTCCTGGCCGCTGAAAGAGCCCGCCGGAGCGCCGCTGGACACGCTGCAACTGACTCCATCGGGATTGCCCGAGAAGTACGACAATACCCCGTCGATTTTCCAGCCTTCGAATGCGGCTCTTGTCGCCCAGTTATTGCCAATGAACCTGGTCGGCGACGGAACCGAATAGTTGAGCTGGATGTTCACTACCTGCTTACGGCCCTGCACGCCCTTCACTAACTTATTCGGAAGATACTGGTCCGGGTTGGTGCTCGTCGTCTTCTGCCAGGTCCAGTTGCTGGAAAATCTGATCGATTTGCCGAACCTCTTGTTGAGCTGCTCCTGTAGGGAATTGTAAGTCGTACCCGAATTCGACGTAAAGGTCGTAATGTCCGCGATGCCGTTGTAATAACCGGGCAAAGTCCGCAGCAGATTGATGGGAAGAACCGCAGTAGTCTGAACCGGGTTGACGGTCGCCGGGTTAAGCGAACCCGAGCAGAATCCGCCGGAAGGCACGGCCAACTGCCCGGTGCCTGTGGTACCGACGGCTGGCGTGACGCAGGTTCCGCCGTTCGGAGACCAGACGGCGTCGGGTTGTACGCCGTTCTGGTTGTAGTTCGTACCCAGCGCATGATGCTGGTTATTGCCGACGAATGAGACTTCTATTACGAGGCCTTTACCGATATCGCGCTGAACGCCGAAACTCCAGTTGTTGACGGTCGGATTCTTCATATTCAGGTCTCCGCCGACGAAGGTCTGGGGCGCTACAAACGACTGCGCGGTCCCCAGCGAAGTAAACGTCTGGTTGAAGTAAGTCGGCGACTGGTATTCCGGATATATCTTGATCGGCCCGGCGGGTGTGCTGTTCGCCGCAATCGTGTCGACCGAGTAAGCGCGGTTGTAGAAGATCCCGAAGCCGCCGCGAACGGACATCTTGCCGTCGCCGAAGACGTCCCAGGCGAAACCGACTCGCGGCCCGATCTGAGGATGCTGCACATTGAAGACCTTGCTGTTATAGGTCTCTATGCCCGAAAAGGGAGTGCCCGTCCACGACAGAGGATCGAAGTGATTGTTGTCGACGTAGGGGTAGAGAGCCAGGGTCTTCGGGTTAATCGCCTGCAGATCCGCATTGGGGCAAGTGCCGCTGCCGGGAAGCGCAACCGAGCAATGGGGCAGCAGAAGCGTTCCCGTCTTGCTGGCGCTGTAGTCGGCCGAATTGAAGAGGCCCAGTGTGGCCCCGGCCGAGTAAATTTGCGGGATGACCTGGAAGCGCATGCCGTAATCCAGCGTGACCCGGCGCGAGATCTTATACGTATCCTGCAGGTACCATTCGTATTGATAATAACGGGCATGGTTGATCTGCTTCACGTTGTCCTGTCCATAGGACTGGATCTCACCGAGCAGCATGTTGGATATCGGATAATTCGAGGTATTCGGATTACCCTGATCGTTGCCGAAGTAGTAAGTGCCGTTGATTCCGTAGTTCTCGTAGACGCTGACGTTGCGCGCGCCGTGCTCGAGATTGAAGCCCCATTTGAGCGTGTGCTTACCCCGGATGTTGGTCCAGTTATTTGTGTAGTTGTCGGTAAGTTCCGTGCCATCGAACGGCCATCTCTGGTCGAAGCCGAACGCGGGAGTTCCGGAGACATAACCCTGTCCGCCCGTCTGGGGGGTGTTGTTACCGAGGTTGACGTTGGGGATCAGTTGCAGGTAGTTTCCCGCGAAGACCTGCGTCGGGTTCACCAGGGTGCCCGCCAACGGCGCTCCGACCGAGCTCGGATACACGAATGTACTCAGGAGGCTGACCTTGTTGAAGGCAGTCTGGTCCTCGGGCTGGTTCTGCTGATGGAGAAAATTGGCTCCCACCGTGAAGTCCGTGATCAAAGTCGGGCTGAAGGTGTGGATCAGCGAGATCACGTCCCCCCTGGCGTTCTCCGGATTCGTATTCGTTAACTGGCCCCAGGCCGTTCCACCGAGCGTCTGGCCGGCGCCGATGCCTTCGGTATTATACAGAGTTTGAAGCAGACGCACGTACATCGTCGTCTTCGAGGTCAGGTTGTAGTCGACCCGGAGCGTGCGAGTGGTAATCGGGATGTTGGTTACCGGGTAAATCTGCGTGTTGTATCCGCGATTGCCCGTCGGATCGATGATGCAGGGCATCGCATAACCGCCGAGATTCGGCGCGCCGAGGGTGCCGCGCGCGGTGCCACTGTTCCAGGAGCAACCGGTAGGAAAGAGATTCAGAAACGCCTGGCCTTCCGGGTTCAGCTGGCTCGCCGGGATGATGTTACCCGGGTATGGGGTACCGCTATAGGATGGCGCCAAAACTGTCGTCCCCGGCTGGTAGATGGGAATCAGAGTTCCATTGGTCTGAGTCGTGTTCGAAAAATTTCCCGCCTTCTCCAGACTGGTGGGCATCGTGTAGGACTGCGTCGCCTGGCTCTTGTTGCGGACCCAGTCTTCCGCGTAGAAGAAATACATCTTGTTGCGTTGCCTGTTGAATTTCAGCCACGGCAGCAGCACCGGGCCGCCGAACGTTCCGCCAGGATTCTGGAAACGGGACTTCGGCCTCACGACGTTGGTCTTGTTGTTGAAAAACGAGTTGGCGTTAAAATCCTCGTTACGCAGGTAGGTGTACAGCGATCCATGATACTGGTTGGTTCCGTTCCTGGTGGTCACCGTTGTCTGGCCGCCGGCTCGCGAACCGAATTCCGCGTTCATAATGTTGGCCTGAACCTGCACTTCGTTTACGGCGTCGTTGTTCACCAGGAATCGACCTGATGTAGCGACGCCGTAACTGGGAGAGCCGCTATCCTGCTGGACGATGCCGTCGAGCATGAGGACCATGGCCGCGCCGTTGGTTCCCACCGACGCCAGTCCGTCCACAACGCCCGCGCCGTTTCCGTTGCCGCTGCCGGATTCGACCGCCGCTGCGCCCGGCATCGATCGCGTTGCCGCGAGGAAAAATCGCTGCGGGTTCGGCACTTCAAGAACCGCTTCCTGCTCGACGGTCGTGAAACGGTCCGAACTCTCGGTCTGGATGCGAGCCACATTGGCTTCCACCGAAATCGATGTCGTCACGTCGCCGACCTGCATCTTGAGCTCGTGCAAATCCAGGGTTTCGTTCGACGCCAGAATAATGCCTTTGGAATCGTAGGCCTTAAAACCCTGCTTCGTAATGTGCAGGCTGTAGCTGCCGGTGTTCAGATCCGGGAACGAGAAGCTCCCGTTCTGCTGCGTCGAGAACGAGCGCGTCGCTTTCGAAATATCGTTGGACATCTGCACGTCCGCGCCGGGAATGGAGGCACCGTTCGCGTCGACGACGGTTCCGGTGATCTGGCCCGTAAGAGTTTGAGCGTTGGCCGCCGGCAGCAAAGCCAGCGACGTTAACATGGTTGCGACAACTAATCCGTTTAGCTTCAATGGACACCCCACAAATTTCCGGCCTGGAAGGCTCACGACAAAGTTCCCTGATATTGGTACTGCCCCAAACTATATTTCAGAACGAAGGGAGTGTCAAGGCGTTTTGCGCGTAAGTCCAATAATATTTGCATGTTATGTGGGATTGGTCCAGCCATACTGGCACTTACGGGCGGCTCGAAACCCGGAGAACCGGCGGGACATTTCAACAAGTAACTATGCCAGCATGCGTACGAAAAACCACGCCGTCAGTCCCCAGGCGTAGATCAGAATGCCCCGCCTGACACCCTCCGCCTTGAGCTTTTTCACGGTGAGTGCGCCCCAGTAACCGCCTGCAATGCCTGCCAGAAGCATCGGAATCCCCACCCTGAAATCGACAGCGCCCTTCCACGTGAATATGCCGACTGCGAGAACGTTGATCGCCGCCGCGCACACCGTGCGCAGCCCGCCGGCGGTGTGAACGTCCATGTCGGAAGCCGCCAGGTACAACGCCATCATCAGCACGCCCATGCCCGCGCCGAAGTAACCACCGTAACCCGCGACAAAGAACTGTCCGGCCACCAGCACCACGAGCGACTGGTGTCCGCCCAGCCCCGCCGCGGCTTTCCGCAACCAGGGCGCCGCCGTAAACACCGCCGCCGCCATCAGCAGCAGCCACGGCACCAGCCGCGAGAAGGTCGTGTTCGAGGTGTTCATGAGCAGCAGGCTGCCCACCAGCGATCCCGCCAGACTCGCCGCCGACATCGTAAGGATGAAGCTTTTCGAAATCCCGCGCACCGAGTCGCGATAAACCCAGGCCGATGCGACGGCTCCGGGCACCAGCGCCAGCGACGCGGTGGCATTCGCCTTGATGGGCGCGACCGCGGCAAGCAACAACGCCGGAAAAACGAGGAACGTCCCGCCGCCGGCGAGGGCGTTGGCCGCGCCACCCAGCGCCGCCGCGACGAGTAGAATCAGAAGCGTCATCGTGCGAATCGCCTGAAGAACGAGTCCCGCTTCCACTCGGGCCGCTTGCTCTCATTCGCCACGCGGAGCAGCAGACGGGTCAGCAAATCGTTGAACTTCGCAGCCGCAGCCCGGTCGATCGGCTGATTCACGTCGTCCGAGCGTGCATGGTACCGCGTCGTCAGCCAGTCCTTCCCGATCTGTTCTTCCTTCGAGCCTTTTTCGTAGCCAATGTCCACCATCACACTCGGAATGCCCCGCAGGATGAAGCTGTATTGATCGCTGCGGGTGAAAACATTGCGGAGCGGCTCGGGATCGGGCTGCACCGCGATCCCCATTTCAGCGCCGACCGTCTTCGCATCCGCGCCGAGCGTCGATTCATCCAGGCCGTAAACCGTGAGCATCCGGAACGGGTAGAGCGGCAGAAACATGTCGACGTTCAGATCCGCGACGATGCTTTTCGCGGACACGGTGGGATTTATCGCGAAGTACTTCGACCCCAGCAATCCCTTCTCTTCTCCCGTCACGGCGACAAACAGAATCGAGCGCGCCGTCTTCGCATGAGTCTCATGCAGCCGGTTTGCGATCTCCAGCATCGAGGCCACTCCGGATGCGTTGTCCATCGCGCCGTTGAATATCGAATCGCCGTTCACGGGCGGGCCCGTTCCCAGGTGATCCACATGCGCCGACATGACAACATACTCGTTCGCCCTGGCGCTACCCGGATAAACCGCCGCGACATTCTGCGACACCACCGCGCCGCGCTTCACCACCGTCTTCGCCTGGATGCGCACATCGATCGCAAAATGAGGCAGTGGCTTTCCGTCTTGTGCCGCATCCACGATCTCTTTGAAGGTATGGCCTGTGCCCGCCAGCAGGTCGTCGGCATGCGCCGGATTCCAGGCGATGGCAATCTGCTGGCCCTGGGTTTCGAGCATGTTCGTATCGGCCAACTGCATCGTCATCTGCAGGCGATTCGCGGCCGAGCGCTCCCAGGGAACGTCCATGTGGTTCGGGTTGGCAATCGAAATCCCGCCGACGATGCCCGCGCTCTTCATCGCCACCCAGCGCTGCGCCGCCGTTTCGTAGTACGACGCAAGCGGCCCCGGTGCATTGGGCGGCGCGCCAGCCAGGTATACGGCGATCCGGCCTTTCGTTTCGATTCCCGCGAAATCGTCGTGCTTCTGCTCGGGTATTCGCAGCCCGTAGCCGACAAACACGAGTTCGGCGTCCACCGAAGAAGCCGGGTCCACACGCGTGGTAATGATCGCGTCTTCGCCGAGATGCAGCGGCCGCACGCCGGTGCTCGTGCGCAGCGCAAGAGACGACTGGCTCTCGTCCAGTTGCTTCGTCACAAACGAAACCAGCTGAATAAACGAGCCGTTTTCGCCGGCGGGCTTCAGTCCGGCCTGCTCAAACTGCGCCGCTACATATTCCGCCGCTTTACGATGTCCTTCGCTGCCGGTATTGCGGCCTTCGAGCGCGTCCGACGCCAGGTATTCGATATAAGACCACCAGCGGGCGGCATCATCCATGGCCACCAGCGTCAGAGGAATCACAAGCAGTGCCAGGAAACGAAGTCTCAACGCCGGCTCCACGCTTCACGGGCGCGCCGAATCTGCCCGGCATGCTTCTCGACGTGGACACCGAACCGGTCCACCCATTCGCCCAGCGTGCCGGCTCCCCGCTCCGGATGCAGCCCGACACGCGAAAACGCCGAGTGCGAAAGCGAATCCAGAATCGCCGCCATGTCTTTGCGCAGGTAACGGAACTTCGCCGCGGAATCGAATACGTCGCAGTCGTTGTAGCCGAGATGCTCGGCCCACAGATCCTGGTCGAACATCGCCATCAGAGGCCTGTGCTCGGCGATGATCTGCCGCAGCCGCATCCCGGCGACGATTTCCGTGTCGGTGAGATGACGGGTAATCTGGCGGATCGTCCACTTTCCCGGCGCGGGAACGAATCGGGATTCGTCCTCCGAAACGCCGAACAGCACCTCATCCAGGATGTCCGGCCCTCGCCTGAATAAATCGAGTATTTCGTCGTGGTTCTGGTTTTCCGACATAAATCGCGGATGCGCGGCATTCTCGCGGTTCAGCGGGCTCGCGCACCTCCGGGTTCGCCCTAAGCCCCGCGCCGCAGCGCAGTTTCCATAAGCCGCTCTTCGAGCAGCAACCGGCGAAGGGTGCGCAGGTCGTTCAGGATTCTCCTGCTCGATGTCATGTGCCCGGAGAGCTTTCCCAGATGGAAACGTACGAGTTGCAGCGCTTCCCTGCGGCGACCGGCGTCGGCGGCGGAGGCGAGTTCGATATCCGCATCCACCTCGGCCAGTGCCTCTTCAACGGCCTTGGCCAGCAGCGACACATATTCGTGAGAACTTTCGATATTGTCGAACGGAGTCAAAGAATGGTGGTTGGGCATTGCACCTCCGACTCTGCTATCTTCGCACAAACGCTCACTGGCCGGGCGAGACAGTGCTTGCGGGGGCTTTTTTGGCGACGGACCTTCACCTCACAGGCGACTGGGGGACGGCGAACGTGACAACGGCGACCGCTACGAATCAGCCCCGGCCCGACGAGGAAGAATTCAAAAAAAAGGAATTGTCATCGAACGGTAACTGTGTTCTTTCCCCCGTGTCTCACGTCAGGGGTTCGCCCCATTATCTGTGTGCATCCGCGTGAATCTGCGGCCATTTTTTTCCTCTTGCCGTAAACTAACAAACAGGTGTCCACTTCCGCTTACGTCGCGCGTCTGATTCTGCTCGGTCTGATCCTGGCCATCAACGCCTTTTTCGCCTGCGCGGAAGTCGCCCTGCTCTCCGTGCGCGATTCCCGCCTGCGCCGCCTGGCGGATGAAGGCCATTCCGGCGCGAAGGTCGCCATCGCGCTTCTCGCGCAACCCGAAAAGCTGCTCTCCGTCACGCAGATCGGCGTCACCCTTGCCAGCCTCGGCCTGGGCTGGGCCGGCGAAGACACTCTCTACAGCCTGCTGGTCAGTATCTTTCACCCGATCCTCACCGCAGGTATGGCGTCCGTTCTCCACGGTGGCCTCTTCGCGTGCGCGTTTCTTGTGATGACCTACTGCCACGTTGTGATCGGCGAAGTCGTCCCAAAAAACCTTGCCATCGCCCGCGCCGACCGTATCGCCATCATGGTCGCGCCCATTCTCATGGTGTTCTACCGCGTCGCCGCGCCCTTCGTGAATGTCGTCGAACGGTCGTCGTCGTTCATCACCCGGCTCGCCGGCGCCAAATCGGGGCACCACTCGGGCGGCGGCCACTCGGCCGAAGAGCTGAAGCTGATTGTCAGTTCCAGCCGCTTCTCCGGCGTGCTTCCCGAAGCTCAGGAAGACATGATTCATCGCGTGCTCGATCTCGAAGAGACCTCGGTACGCGAGATCATGCGCCCCCGCCACGAAGTCGTTTCGATCCCTGTCGACTCCACGCTCGATCAGGTCCTCGCAACCATGGTCGAAAGCCAGCATTCGCGGCTTCCCGTCTGGGAGGGTCAGCCCGAACACATGGCGGGCGTCGTCTATTTCAAGGACATGACCCGGCTCTGGCACGACCGGCGCCAGTCCATCCGCAACGGCCACCCCGTTGCTCCCTTCCATCTGCGCCGCCTCGTCCGCAAACCCCTCATCGTGCCGGAAACCAAGTCGGTTCAGGAGATGCTGGCGGAATTTCAGGCCGGCCACACACACATGGCGCTGGTCGTGGACGAATTCGGCACCGTCGCCGGACTTGTCACTGTGGAAGACGTGATCGAACAGATCGTGGGCGAGATCACCGATGAGTTCGACGCACCCGGGGACACGCCCCGCGCGCCTGTGGCCGAATCCGACGACGTGGATCTCGAAGGAGCGACCACGATTCGCGACCTGTCTTCGATTTACGGCATCGAACTGCCTGTCAACGCAGGTTTCGAGACGCTGGCCGGATATCTGCTTTTCCGTCTCGGGCATATCCCCGCCGTGGGCGAGACGATCGATTTCGAAAACCGCCGGTTCACGGTCACCCGGATGGAGCGCAACCGCATCGCCCAGGTCCGGATCGTCAAACACGTCCCTGAACCGCAGATTCAACCCCAGTCGGGTCCAACCGAACCCCAGACTACCGAGCAAACCTCAACTCAGGGAGCCCCCATTGCTCGGCCTTGACGCCAAAGCCTTCCGAGTGACCTGGACGGCGGCGCTCACATTGCTCCTGCTGGCGGCCATCTACGCGATCCGCGGAACCCTCGTCCTCTTTTCGGTGGCGCTGCTGTTTGCCTATCTGCTCTATCCGCTGGTCGATCGGATCAGCCGCCGCTTTTCGCCGAAGAACCGCGCCCCGGCCCTCGCTCTGACCTATCTGCTCGTACTCGGTATCCTGACTGCCATCGGCATCGGCATCGGTTCCCAGGTCGCAGCCGAAGCCAGACAACTGGTCGCCCAACCTCCCGACGTCCGCGGATTTCTCCAGCGCCTCCAGATCGACTATCCTTCGTTCTCGCCGATGATCGAAGCTGCCCATGGCCGCATTCGCGAGCAGATCGGCGAATTCGTCACCGCCGCTCCCCGTTTCAGCCTGCGCGTTCTCGCCGCCTCGGCGAACCTCGTCGACCTGGTCGTGATCCCGATCCTGAGCTTCTTCATCCTGAAAGACGGCACCAGCATCCGCGACGGCTTTCTTGCCCTTTTTCCCGCCGGCGCGGGCCGCTCGGAAGCCGAACGTACGATCGCCGAAATCCACGCCCTTCTGCTCCAGTACATGCGGGCACTGCTCCTGCTCTGCTGCACCGTGCTGATCGTCTTCAGCGTGGTCCTGAGCGCGATGGGAGTCCAGTACGCCTTGCTGCTTGCCTCGATCGCCTTCCTTTGCGAGTTTGTGCCGCTGATCGGTCCGATCACGGCCGCGGGGGTCATCCTGGCCGTGAGCGCCCTGAGTGGCTACCCTCATTTCTGGTGGATCGCAGCATTTCTTGGGACGTTCCGCCTGGTGCAGGACTATGGCATAAGCCCGAAACTGATGAGCCGGGGCATCGAATTGCACCCGATTTGGGTGATTTTCGGTGTCTTTGCCGGTTCGGAGATCGGCGGTGTCGCCGGAGTCTTTCTGAGCGTCCCGGCGCTGGCACTGGCCCGCCTGATCCTGCACCGGCTCAGCCAGGTACCAGTACCCGATGGTCCCGAAAGCTAACCATGGGGTATTGTCATCTAAATCACAAAAAGCATACTATTGCCTTGAGGTACCAGCGTATCGGCGTGAGCGCCTTGCCGTGTCCGACGGCGGCGGCTTTGATAGCGTTGTAGAGTACCGGCAAAGGAGCGGGGGAGACAATATGGCAAAACGAAGCCGGCAGGAGTCGGTGCGCGGCAAGGCCCAGCTCGACAGACGGCTGACCGACTACTCGGCTATGACGCGTGCGCCCTTTGCGGCGAACGGTCCGGGTCGGCGCGTGGGAAGCTGGCCGGTGTATGCAGCTGCGGCGGGCTCAGCACTGGCCATGGCCACGAGCGCCTCCGCCGACATCATTCACTGCGTGGGTAACTGCACCGTCTACAGTCAACCGGGCGCCGGTCAGACGTCGAACGGATATGTCCATCTCCTGGGAAGCGCCGGTACCCATAACCTGTTTAACCTCAAGGCGGGCATCGGAAATAACGGCACCAGCAGCTTCGGTATTGTCTCAGGACAAGGCGGTGCAAACGTTAAGCTGTTTTTCGATGGCACCTTGGGCAACCCGTTCGCGGTGAATTTCAGCAAAGATGATGCCATCGGACCGGGTATCGCGGGTGGCCAATGGGGCGAGAAAGGCATCCTGAACCAGAGGTTCTTCAGCGGGAGTTCAGTCGGGAATTTTAAGACTGCCAACGTGCCGGGTTTTGTCGGTCTTCAGGTCGGGGGGAACGATTACGGCTGGATCCAGCTGGAGTTTTCCGACGGCGGCAGCCACAATGTCCCCGCGTCACTGACCGTTATCGACTGGGACATCGACCAGAATCCCAATGAGACCATTCTTGCCGGCGAGGCGGCCCCGACGCCGGAACCGGGAACCATGGCCCTTGCCCTGCTCGCCTCCGGGGCAGCCGGCGTAATGGCCCTCCGCCGCCGTAGGCAAGCCACATCCCTCTAAATCGAGCGATCAAAGAAACACAAAGGGGAGGTGGCCCGTCGGACCACCTCCCCTTTTTAATGCCTATCGAGATATGACGCGCTGGAGCCTACTGATCGCCATCGAGGAGGCTTCCCCAAACGGCCGAGTCAGCCCATATAGCGGACGATCCCCACACCGCCGAGCTGCCCCAAACTGCGGACGATCCCCACACGGCTGAGCTGCCCCAGACCGCAGACGATCCCCACACCGCCGAGCTACCCCACACAGCGGACGATCCCCACACTGCCGAGCTGCCCCACACAGCGGACGATCCCCACACCGCCGAGCTGCCCCAGACTGCGGACGATCCCCATACTGCTGAGCTGCCCCAGACTGCGGACGATCCCCATACTGCTGAGCTACCCCAGACCGCAGAAGATCCCCACACTGCCGAGCTGCCCCAGACTGCCGAGCTTCCAGCCGACCAGATTGAGCTGCCCCACACGGCGGAACTGCCCCACACTGCCGAGCTGCCCCAGACTGCGGAACTGCCCCAGACTGCCGAAAGGTCGTTGACGACCGTCACGATGGCGTTTCCGTTGGCGTCGAGGGTGCCGTTCACCACCGCGATCGGGGACGCCGCATTCATACCTGCCGGCAACGTGACCGTGCTCGCGATAGCCGCGTCCAGATTCAGGTAACCGGCACCCACCGTGAAGATGTCGTACTGGACCGTATAAGTCTGAGTGGTCGTCGAATCGGTGATTGTGGAACTCTGCGGAAAATTCTTGGTTGCGGTCAGCATCAGGCGCGCTTTTACCTGATCCGGAGTCAGTCCCTGGTTACCCGGGGTGCTGAGAAGCGATGCGACAGCGCCGCTCGTCGCCGCAGCAGCCATGCTGGTTCCACTGAGAACGAAGTACTCATTGGCCTGATTGCCTGGCGAGGTGATGTAAGACGACAACGGAGCAATATTCGCAGACTGCGCGAGCTCGAGGGTGTCGCCGGCAACATAGATCGAATAGATCAGGTTCCCTGGCGCGACCAGATCCGGTTTCACAACCGCATCGCCCATCGACGGTCCCTTCGCGCTGTAAGTCGTCATCAGATCGTCGGCGCGCGTTGCCGTACCCTCCGTGTTCATCGCACCGACCGTAATCACCAGGGGATCGTTGGCTGGAGATGCGATCGTGCCGTAGCCATCCGTGATAGAGCCCGGCGCGGGGCGACCGCCGTTACCGGCAGCCACAACGACCGTGATCCCGGCATTCCAGGCCGCCTCCACCGCCTGGCAGAGAGGATCGACCGTATAGCTCTCGAAGACCGGATGACCCAGCGACAGGTTGATCACCTGAATGTTGTAAAGGCTCTTGAGCTGAATTGCGGTGTTAATCGCCTGGATGACTTCGGAATCCGTGGAGAGCCCGTTCTGGTCGATCACCTTCAGGTTAATCAGGTGCGCGCCGGGCGCGACACCGTGGACATCGTGGGAATAGGCCGAACCATAACTGTTTGTTCCATCGCCTGCGATGATCCCGGCCACATGCGTGCCGTGACCGTACAGATCGGCGGGGGTCGTTTCGTAAGGGATGAAGCTCTGCGAATACCAAACTCGCGAACTGAGGTTATTCGCTCTTCCCGTCATTCCGTTACCGATCAGATCCTGGTTGCTCGTGTTGATGCCGCTATCGATGACGGCAACGCCGACGCCGTTTCCAAAACTCGTGCCCGGCGACGGAATTGTGCCCGTGTAGGGCGCTGAGTTGGGCTGGAGCGTTTCGGGCAGGTAGTCGTACACCAAAGAGCCACTGCCAATCGTGACATGGTTGACGGAAACGTTGGTAACGGCAGGATCGCTCGCAAGGCTGATCGCACTGGCAGCAGTGGTCTGCACTACGATCGCGTTCGGATTTGCCAGCGTGCTGACGGGAACCATGCCAACCATATTCGAGGGGGCCGGACTCTGCGCGGCATTCAGGCCGACGATAACCTGCACGACGGTGCTTCCGCTGAGCGCATTCAAATCCGGGGCAACCGTGCCAGCGAACGAGGCTGTGCAGGCCACCAGAGTGGCCAAGGCTGCTTTTGACAATAACCGTAGAGGGGTCGACATTTCCATCACCTGTTACTATCTTATGCAAACCGGGGGCCAATAGAGCCACCTATTTTAAGCAGTGGGTTCTAGTACGTATCCGGCCTACCTCCTCCGGCAGATGCGACAAAATGGCACTTTTCCATGCAACTGTGTCACACGCCCCGGATCGGGGTTTTCCTATGGCGTAGAGAAAAGCCTTACGCCACAGTTATAAAGATAGGAATATACCCAAAAATTATAACAGGTTACAATTTTTAAGGCAAGCGGGGCTGAACGCACGGAACGCACGAACGCACGCCGAAACCCAACCTCCGGACCATAGCAGTGCGGGACCGGGCACCGTGACAGGATGGCCCATTTCGCGGGCCTGGTGGCGAGTTAGGGTCGTGACGCCGAGGCCATTTCCGCACTCTTGCCAGACCGTTGGACGTGGCCAAGTAGCCACAAGTTATCTGTCCGATGGATACCGTTTACCAGGCTTGCTAGCGGAGTGCGGGCGGCAGTACCGTCGCGTGCGGGACCGGCGCGGGAACCGGCGGGGGACTATCCACGGTGGCACGGGGAGCAGGGTCGGACGTGGTTTTTTTCGCGAACCCGGCCGTCGCTTTGGCTTTGGCTGCGTCCGAAACCCGTATGTTGTTGCGAACACTGGTGGCGCCGCAGGCTTTGGCAATTCGCGTCATGGCGCCTTTGTGCTGCAGGACGCTGGTGTTTCCCTCAATCGTGGCCACACCCTTGACCACCGAGACGGAGAAGTGGTCGGCATTCAGTTTCGATTTGGCCAGTTTGTTCTTCATGGCGCGTTCGATCTGCGCATCGGCTGGAGTCTTCAAGGGAAGCTGGGTTTGCGATTTCGACGGGGCTGCGGTACCTGTGGAGGCCGCCGCGGCTGGCTGATTCTGTCCCACGATGGCGAGCAGAAACAGCGCGTGCAAGAACCTGATGGTCACAAGTGTCACACTACACCTTTTCGAAAGGGAATGATATTCCCCCTTTTTTGGGAGGGGGTATAGGGGATGCGTTCGCGCCGGAAACCTGGCCTGCGCGTAACAGCGCAGGCGGTGCGCCATCAGGCCGCGCCGGAATGAGGCGTCAGGTCGTGGTTTCTGGCGTTGCTGATGTGGATGGACTCGGCACGATCCAGGTGCTCGTTCATGTGGCGGCGCGCCGCTTCGGCGTCACCAGCGCGGATGGCTTCGAGAATGCCGAAGTGCGAAGCGATCGCCTTTTCATAGTCGTGGATGGACCAGCTGACGGCAAAACTGTCGGTCATGGTGCGGTGCAGAGGCACGAACATCCGCAGGCAGACGCGATTTCCCGCCATTTCCCAAATCAGACGATGGAAGCGCCGGTCGCAGGCGGCGACATCGGCGAGCGAGCCGGATTCGAAGTGGCGCTTCATATCGGTGACGGATTCTTCGAGCTGAAGGACTTCTTCGGCCGTATGCCGGCGCGCGGCGCGGGCGGCGAGTTCCGGCTCGAAGATTCGCCTTGCCTCGTACAACTCGCCGAAAGTGATGCCGTCGACGAGGAGCAGGAAGTCCAGAGGGGCGCTGAGCGTGGACGAGGCGTCCTCGGTCAGATAGGTACCGTCACCTACGCGCTGGCGCACGACACCCATCACTTCGAGCGCCTTCAGAGCCTGGCGGACGGAAGCGCGGTTCACGCCGAAGCGTTTGGCCAGATCGCGCTCGGGCGGAAGTTTTGCGCCGGGGTGGAGGTCGCCCTGGGCGATCATCCCGCGGAGGCCTGCGACGAGAGTGGTGGTGAGATCGCGACGCTTTGGGTTCGAAGGTGTCCGCGAAGGCATCGGGTCAACTTTACGGGTGCGCCCACAAGCTTAGCAAAAACCGAGGGACGGGAATCCGTGTGGCGCGGCGCACAGGGCCATGTGAATGGAATGGGAACGGGGCTGGTTCGGGCGACTTTTCCGCCCGGCGTCCCGGTTTCTACCGGTTTCCGGAGGTTTGCAGGGCGGAACCGGACGCGCTACGATCAGGAGTTGCTGGTCAAATGCCTTGCCGTGATGTGCGGGGGTGCGGTAGGGTCGCTCATCCGCTACCTGGTGACGCTGGCCGTCAATGAAAAATATGACGGGCGGTTTCCGCTGGCGACGTTTGCGATCAACGTGACCGGATCGTTTTTGATCGGGCTGTTGCTGGTGCTGAGCGACAGGGAAGATCTGGTGCATCCGGTTTTCCGGCCTTTGCTGGTCACGGGAATGCTGGGGGGATTTACCACGTTTTCGACGTTCGAATGGGAACTGTTTGCGCTGGGGCAAAGCGGATCGTCCCTGGCGTATGTTTACGGGGCGTCGAGCGTGGTGGTGGGGTGGCTGGCGTGCTGGTTGGGGGCGATGGTGGCGCGGCGTGTGGCGATGGGGTGAGATTGCCGGGCGGTGCGCGCCAGGTCTCTTCCATCATTGTCGACGCCGAATTTCTTCGCCGCGCTCCGTATCCGTTTCCATGCCTCTTCGCGCTCGGTGTCTGTAACGCCCTTCACCCGATTGAACCGGGCGATGGCGGTCCGCACATGCCCGGCGTCGATTAATGGCTCTTTTTCCTCTTTGCGGAAAGCGTAGCGAGTTGCCGGGATAGCCGGGATACTGTCGCGTTGCGCCTGATGGAGTTTGCTCATGCAGGATCGCAGGCAAGTTCAAGGCCATGATGAAGCATCGATCCGCGAATTCGCCGGGTGTCTGGTCGGTGTCAAGCCCGCCGGGTTGCCAACAGGCGATTTCTCACCTTCCTTACGCTTGTAATGCAGGATACGGCAAAAACCTGCACCATTCTGCCCGACGAACTCGCGTCCTTTTTTGAGGTCATCCCGGACCTGCCGCCGTTCTCCTTCGGCCCGAAACTCGCGGTAGCGACAACTCCGCCGCTTGACGGGGTTTGAACAGCACGTCCGTCGCGAGGATCAAACGACGGATGGGTGTTGCCGAATCGCCCAAAATGAAATCCGAAGGCAATGGAGGCAAAAGTGCACGAATTATTGGCGAGCGTAATAATGAAACGAAATAGTCGTGTGTACGGTTGTGCGCCGGGGGGAGTATTCCGCGCGGTTGCGGGGCTGGCGCTGATTTCAACGGGTGCCTGGGCGGGTCCGCCCTTTCAAACAGACGATCCTCTGCCGATAGATTTCAGACACTATGAGCTCTATACTTTTGGGACCTGGGATGGGACGCGGGTGGAGAGAGATACAGCCGGACCCGCTCTTGAATTCAACTGGGGAGCGCTCCCCAACGTTCACCTCCACATCATCGCGCCGCTGGCCGGGATTCAGCCGTCAAACAATCCCGCGCTGGCTCCCGCAGGTCAGGGTCCACGGGCTTTCGGCCCTGGCGACATTGAACTAGGGGTCAAATTCCGGTTTGTGCAGGAAACGAAGCATCGTCCCATGATTGGCACATTTGTGATGTTCGAGATACCGACGGGCAGCGCCGCGCGGGGTTTGGGGGTCGGGAAAACCTGGTACAAGGTACCGCTGTGGGCGCAGAAAACCCGGGGCGCCTGGACAACCTACGGGGGCGGGGGCGTGACGCTTGTCTCCGCTCCGGGCTACCGTAACTTCCCTTTTGTGGGCTGGCTTCTGCAGCGCGATATCGGCAAAAAGGTAACGCTCGGAACCGAAGTCTTTTATCACGGACCGGAAGGAGCGGCGACGGCACAGACAAGACCGGCGACGCTGGTCGATATCGGCGGCTACTACAAATTCAGCGACCCTGGATTTCAGTTGCTGTTCTGTTACGGCCATACGGTGATCGGGCAAGCCGAGAACTACGCCTATCTGGGGCTCTACTGGACGTGGGGCAAGGAGGGCAAACGGGGTAATGACAGGCCCGGCGATCCCAATAAGCCCGGCGCCGGTACCGAAGGCATGGCATTCAGCCACATGGGTACGCCGGGCCCGATGGGGCGCCTATAGCGAATACCTCAACCGACGACGGCGTATCTCCGGCGGAATGCTGCCGAAGCGCCGTTAAATTCTGCCGTTGTGGCTCAGCCCGAGCTGCCCCGAATTCATTTCGCGGTGGATCGTCCAGTCCGAAACCGCCCGGATTTCGGCCCACTGGCCCGCAGGGACCGATTCCTGCGAGAATTGCCCCTGCCACCGGCAACCCCGCGCAGCGGTCCTGAGCGGCGCGGCGGTGCGTTCAGATCAGATCGGGCGCGTGCTCCGGAAAAGTGGCACAATGGGAAGCAATTCCGCTGTCCTCGCGGAACGGAGAGTTGCGAATGTCCCGTATGCCACGCGTCTGGGGGAACAGTTCCGGGAAACCGCACCCTCGCCCTCGCGGCTCTGCCGGATCTGTGCTTGCCGTTCTGGCGGTTCTCTCGCACAGTGCCTTTGCCCAGGTCCAGCGCGTCACCATCACGCCACAGATCGCGAAACTCCGGCCGCTGACCGAAGATCAGGAAAAAACCCTCGCGGGCGTGCGGGCTTACAGCGAAGCCTACCTGCGCGGCCTCCCGGATTTCATGTGCATTCAAGTCACGAAGAGAACCGCGCAGTCCGCCCGGCTGGATGCGTTCCCCATCAGCGACACCGTGCGCGAACAGGTCACGTTCTCGGATCGCACAGAGAGCTACGAAGTCCAGAGCGTGAACGGCAAACCGGTGCAGAAGGGCCACAATGCGCTGGGCGGAAACATGTCGTCGGGCGAGTTCGGGACGCTGCTCGACCGCGTGTTCCAGCCGGAGTCCGCCACGGAGTTCGGCTGGGAACGCAGGACCACGTTGCGGGGCGCGCCGGTCGACGTATTCGTTTACCGCGTTTCGAAGGACCACGGGTACACGCTCTACAGCGGCGGGCAGAAATACGAATCGGCGTGGGAGGGTCTGATCTACGCGGACCACAGGAACGGCGCGGTGCTGCGTATCCGCATGGACGTCACGGGGCTGCCCACCAATTTTCCGGTGCACAACCTGAATATGACGGTCGACTATGCGCCCGTGAAGATCGGGGACCGCGAATATATATTACCGGCGCATTTCGAGCTGACGCAGGAATCGTCGGGCGGGGTCACCAATAACCACGCGGAATACGGGTCTTACAGGAAGTTCGAGACCGACGCCAGATTTTCGACTCCGGAGCCGTGAGAGCGGGGATTCTTTCGAATACCCGGTTATTCCGCGAAAAAACGGATGCCGGTTCGTGGGTATGAACGGTGTTTTTCCGTGTTATCCTGCGGGTGCCAGGGTACTGGAGGCGCTCGTTCGCGAGTCACCGGTCTGTCATCCCGTTCCTTGTTCCGATCGCCGTTCTGATCGCTCTCGCCCCGTTGCGTCTGGCTGGCGCAACACTCTCGGTTACCGTGCACGATCCCAGCGGCGCCGTGGTGCCCTGGGCCGGAATTTCGGTGCAGCCGGCGAAGGGAGTCGCAACCCTGACTCTCACCGCGGACGCTGCCGGCGGCGCCACGGCGGACGGACTGGCTCCGGGCGATTACCGGGTGATTATCGACAAGACGGGCTTTGAACGTTACGAACGCGTCGTCACGCTTACCGGCAATGGCCCGCAGACCCTGACCGTCGAACTGAAAATTGCGGTGCAGGAATCGTCGGTATTCGTCACGGGCAAGGTCTCGCCGCTGGCCAATTCGGATGCGAATTACCGGGCACTGCGCGACGCCCGGCCGAGCGAGGCCGTGCAGGTGAACGATCTGGTACTGAAGCGGGATGCCGGGGTTTTCACCTTTAAGAGCGGCGTTTTCACGTTTTCCGCGCCCGTTGCGGGGAAGACCGTTTACGCCGTATTCAACGGCGAGGCCACGTTTCACCTGAAGCCGCTGGTGGTGGCGGAGGCCAACTATATGAAGCTGGAGATCGGCGAGGACGAAGCGGACGAGGATTTCTCGTCGGCTGTGTTCTGCTTCACCGATTCCACTGCGGCGGAAATAAGGGCGGCCTCCAGTCCCGCGACCACGCCCAGCGCGGCGGAACAGACCTGGCGCGAGTTCCGCGACCGCGCGAGAGCGCACAACGACCGTCCGCGCAGCCTGCTCGAATCGCTGCTCGGCAACGACGATGTCGAAAACGTCGACGCGGATATGCTGGCCGATCTCTATATGCCGTCGCGCACGACATTTCTCGCGTATATGCATGGCGTGAAGCACGCCGACCTCAGATTTATCGTGAATCTGTCGGGCGCGATCCGGGCGCTGCGGTCGCCCGAGGAAGTCGCGCTCATGAACTACGACCCCGGCGGCGAGCACGAGGGCATCTGGTACATGAGCCATCTGCAGAGCGAATGGGAGAAGAAAACCGCCAGTTCGGATGAAGACCGGCGGTGGGCGAAGGCGGTCGGTTTCCGGATCGACACGGCGATCGGCAATAACGACCATCTGGCGGCCACGGCAGTGGTGCGTCTGAAAGCCAGTGTGGACGGAGTGCGCGTTCTGCGATTCGGGCTGCTGCCCTCGTTGCGCGTGTTGTCGGTGCGGGTGAGAGATATGGAGATTCCGTTTATTCAGGAGTCGAGGCGGGGGGATGGATCGTTCTATGCGATCTTCCCTCAGGGGTTGCGGGCGGATACGGAGACCGAGGTTTCGATCGCCTACGAGGGTGACAGGGTGGTGCGCGACGAGGGGAACGGCAATTTCGCGGTGGGCGCGAGGCAAAGCTGGTACCCGAGTCTGAACCCGTTCGTGGACCGCGCCACTTACGATCTTACTTTCCGGATTCCCAAACGTTATGTGCTGGTGAGCGCGGGGAACCTGGAGAGATCGGAGGTGGACCAGGATTACGGAGTCACGCACTGGGTTTCGGAGATTCCGCTGGCGGTGGCGGGCTTCAATTACGGCGACTTCAGGAAGTTCGCGAAAATGGACGCGACGACGAATTACCTGGTGGAGGCGTATGCCACGCACGAGATGCCGGCTTACCTGCGGAATGCCGCGGTCTCTCCGGCTGCGATGGCGCAGAGCACGCTGGTGGATGCGCAGAACGCGATCCGGTGTTTCCAGAACTTTTTCGGGTCGCTTCCGTACGGGCGGCTGGCCATCACGCAGCAGCCGCAGTTCAATTTCGGCCAATCGTGGCCGATGCTGGTTTATCTGCCGGTGAGCGCGTTTCTGGACGATACGCAGCGGGTGGCGCTGATGCAGGGCGACGCGTTCCGCTTCAACGAGTTCGTGGACGAGGTGACGCCGCACGAGGTGTCGCATCAGTGGTGGGGGCACGCGGTCGGTTGGGCCACTTACCGCGATCAGTGGCTCTCGGAGGGCTTTGCGACATTTTCGGCGGGGCTGTTCCTTCAGTTCGAGGGGAAGCTGGAGGAATACAACAAGTACTGGGAGATGGAACGAAGGCGGCTGGCGGACAAGAACGCCTTCGGCCTGCGTCCGGGCGAGGCGATCCCGCTGTGGATGGGGCTGAGGCTGGAGACTTTCCATACGCCGCGCGGTTACAACCTGACGACTTACGCGAAGGGCGGATTCGTCCTGCACATGCTGCGGAGCATGATGTGGGATCCGAAGACGCAGGACCAGGATTTCATCGCGATGATGAAGGACTACGTCGCATCGTATTACAACCGGAATCCTTCGACGGAGGATTTCATGGCGGTGGCCACGAAGCACATAAAACCGCAGATGGATCTGGCGGGCGACCACCGCCTGCTGTGGTTTTTTCAGCAATGGGTTTACGGCACTGGGATGCCGAAGTACCGGTTCGTGTATTCGTTGAAGGACGAGGCGGACGGGAAGATCCGCCTGACGGGAACGCTCACGCAAGGCAACGTGCCCGACAACTTCCGCATGATGGTGCCGGTTTACGTGGACTATGACGGCAGGAACTGGCAGCGGCTGGGATCGACGCTGGTGTCTGGAAGCGGAGCGGGCAAGGAGTTCAGTGTGCTGCTGCCGAAACGGCCGAAGCGAGTCGCGGTGAATCAGTTTAACGATGTGCTGGCGATTGAAACGGTCAATCAGATGTTGAACTGAGGCACAGGCACGAATTCAGGACTTTTCTTGGTTGGAGGCGAGTTCGGGGCTGCGCTTCGCTTCGTCGAATCTGGTCTTGTGACTGGAGTAGTCGACCAGGCGGGCAATGAGTCAGGACAAACGGCTCCAGACGGCGACTTAGTCGTCCACTTCAGAAGTTCGCTAACCCGACTTTCGCACCTGGAGGGTATTCGAACTCATAACCACAATGTAATGAGTGAGCGGTACCCAAAGGTCTTCACCACAAAACGGGTGTTGAAT
>Ga0302319_10007409_pt1 | contig 21601 bp, 23 predicted proteins | sample Bog_T0_2_FD_203319 | JGI IMG/M metagenome (GOLD analysis project Ga0302319, IMG submission 203319) | Peat permafrost microbial communities from Stordalen Mire near Abisko, Sweden - Bog_T0_2 | ecosystem: Environmental > Terrestrial > Soil > Wetlands > Peat | place: Sweden: Abisko, Stordalen Mire... | reverse complement strand
GGGACTTGGAACCCTCCTCATCGGCTCGCATTCCGACACCGTGCCGAGCGGCGGCCGGTTCGACGGCGTGGCCGGCGTGGTCGCCGCGCTCGAAGTGGCGCGGGCGCTCGACGAGGCCGGCGTCGAACTCGACCACGATCTGGACATCGTCGATTTCCTCGCCGAGGAAGTCTCGATTTTCGGCGTCTCCTGCGTCGGCAGCCGCGGCCTGATCGGCGAGCGCCCGGCCGAATGGCTCACGCGAACCGCTGACGGCCTCGATCTGGGGCAGGGCATTCGCGCTGTCGGGGGAGACCCGGACGTTGCCGAGCGGCGCGACGACATAGCCGCGTTTCTCGAACTGCATATCGAACAGGGGCCGGTGCTGGAGGCGGAGAAGATCGATATCGGCGTGGTCACGGCGATTGTCGGCGTCAGCCGGATCGAGTTGCTGCTGACGGGTCAGGCCGACCATGCGGGGACGACGCCGATGACGACGCGGCGCGACGCGCTGACGGCCGCCGCTCGCCTTGCGCTCGCCATCGACGCCAGCGCCCGCAAGCTCGCCTCCGGCGCGAGTCACTTCGCCGCAACGGTCGGCGAATTGACGATGGAGCCGAACGCCGCCAATGTCGTGCCCGCCAAAGTGCGCATGCTGATCGACATACGCGCCGAGCGGCGCGCCGACTTCGAGGCGTTCCGCGCCGAGCTTTCGGAGACGATCGCGAACGTCGTCAAGACTTCAGGCGTCGAGATTGTCGAGCGTCTCGTCTCCGACAATCAACCGACCGCAATGCACGAAGCGGCGATCGCCGTGATTGAGGCCGCCGCGGCTGACGTCGGCGCGTCGCACCGGCGCATGGCGTCGGGCGCCGGTCACGACGCGGCGTTTCTGGCCCGTATCGCCACGACGGGCATGATCTTCATCCCCTGCCTCGGCGGACGTTCGCACGTATCAGCGGAATGGGCCGAAACCGACGACATCGCGCTCGGCGCGGCGGTGCTTCTGCAAGCCGTCAAGCGGTTGGACAAGGAACTGGGAGACTAGCCATGGGGCGCATTCTGACCGAACGCGATATCGAGCCGGCAGTCCGCGGCGGCGCGGTCTATGCGGCCGGCGGCGGCGGCTGGGTCGATCACGGCCGCATGCTCGGGCGGGCCGCGGTCAACGCCGGCAAACCGGAACTCGTTTCCATCGACGAACTCGGCGCCGACGATTGGGTGGCGACAGCGGCCGCCATCGGCGCGCCGGCTTCGACCACGCCTTGGGAAATGTGGGGCGTCGACTACGTCAAGGCCACGCAATTGCTTCAGGACGCGCTGGGCGAGAAGCTCACAGGGCTGATCATCGGCCAGAACGGCAAGTCCTCGACGCTCAACGGTTGGTTGCCGTCGGCCATTCTCGGCACGAAAGTCGTCGATGCGGTCGGCGACGTCCGCGCCCACCCGACCGGCGATATGGGCGCACTCGGCATGGCCGGCTCGCCCGAGCCGACGATCCAGACTGCCGTCGGCGGCAATCGCGCCGAGAACCGCTACATCGAACTCGTCGTGCGCGGCGCGACGGCGAAAGTCTCGCCGATCTTGCGCACCGCCGCCGATCAGGCGGGCGGTTTCATCGCCTCCTGCCGCAATCCCTTGCGCGCGTCCTATGTGCGCAAGAATGCCGCGCTCGGCGGTATTACGCTCGCGCTGAAGCTCGGCGAGGCGATCCTCGCGGCGGAAAAACGCGGCGGACACGCCATCATCGACGCCATCGTCGAGACGACGGGCGGGACGATCGTGACGGAAGCGACCATCACCGACAAATCGGTCGTCTACACCAAAGAGGCCTTCGACATCGGCGTGGTCACGCTCGGCTCGGGCGACAAGGCGATCAGGCTGCATGTGATGAACGAATACATGGCCGTCGAAACCGCTGACGGCAAGCGCGTGGCCACCTTCCCCGATGTGATCGCCACGCTGTCGCCGGAAGCCGAACCGCTGAGCGTCGGCGAGCTGCAAGTCGGCATGCGCGTCTTCCTGCTGCATGTGCCGAAGTCGATCCTGCCGCTGTCGGCGGGCGTGCTCGACCCGGCCGTCTATCCGCCGGTCGAGAAAGCGCTCGGCATCGACATCGCCAGCTATGCGCTCGGCGGCGCCGGCAAGAAGAACAAGAAGAAGGCGAAACATGCCTAAATCCAATCCCCGCCATCCGAACTTTCCCATTCCAGGCGGCCCGGATTTGCGCGCAAAGGGCTGGCGTCAGGAAGGCTTGCTGCGGCTGTTGGAAAACGTGCTCTCGGTCGGCGAAGACCCCGACAATCTCGTGGTTTACGCCGCGCTCGGCAAGGCGGCGCGCAATTGGCCGGCGCACGCGCGCATCGTCAAGACGCTGATCGAGATGGACGAGGATCAGACATTGCTGATCCAGTCGGGAAAGCCGGTCGGCCTGCTGAAAACTCACGCCAAAGCTCCGCTCGTCATCATGGCGAACTGCAACATCGTCGGCCAATGGGCGAAGGCCGAGGTGTTTTATGAGCTGGAGCGCAAGGGGCTGATCTGCTGGGGCGGACTGACGGCGGGCGCGTGGCAGTACATCGGCTCGCAAGGCGTCATTCAAGGCACCTACGAGATTTTCATGCGCATCGCCGAGAAGCGGTTCGGCGGATCGCTCGCCGGACGCTTCATTCTGACCGCGGGTCTGGGCGGCATGGGCGGCGCGCAGCCGCTCGCCGGCCGCATGGCGGGCGCCGCGATCCTGGTTGTCGACGTCGATCGCGAGCGCGCGGAAAAGCGCCGCGCCACCGGCTTTCTCGACGAGGTCGCAACTGACCTCGACGCCGCGCTGGTCTCGATCGATCGCGCCGTCGCCGAAAAACGCGCGATTTCGGTCGGTCTCGTCGGCAACGCCGCCGACGTCTATCCCGAAATCGTTCGCCGCGGGATCACGCCGGATATCGTCACCGATCAGACCTCGGCGCACGATCTGATTTACGGCTACGTTCCCAAAGGCATGAGCCTGGCGGAGGTGCGCCGGCTCCGTCAGGAGGGGCCTGCGCAATTGATGTCGGCGAGCCGGGCGTCGATCGTCGATCACGTCCGGGCGATGCTGACGATGCAGAAACGCGGCGCGGAAGTGTTCGACAACGGCAATCTCATTCGCACCCAGGCGCGCGAAGGCGGGCTCGCGGAAGCCTTCGAGATTCCGATTTTCACCGAGGCCTATCTTCGCCCGCTGTTTTGCGAGGCGATCGGTCCGTTTCGCTGGATCGCGCTTTCGGGCGAGGAAGCGGACATCGCGCGCATCGACGATCTCGTCCTGGAAATGTTCCCGGACAACAAGATCGTCACCAACTGGATCGCGCTGGCGCGCAAATACATCCCGTTCGAAGGTCTGCCGGCGCGCATCGCCTGGCTCGGGCATGGCGAACGCACGCGGCTCGGGCTCGCCGTCAACAAATTGGTTGCGTCAGGAGAGCTACGAGGTCCCATCGCGTTCTCGCGCGACCATCTGGACGCCGGCGCCATGGCGCATCCTAACATCATGACCGAGAACCTGCGCGACGGATCGGACGCCATCGCCGATTGGCCGCTGCTCGACGCAATGATCCTGTGCTCGTCGATGGCCGATCTCGTCGCCATCCACTCCGGCGGCGGCGGCTATGCCGGCTACATGACGAGCGCCGGCGTGACGCTGATCGCCGACGGCACGCCTGCGGCCGACGAACGGCTGGAACACGCGCTGACCAACGACACTTCGCTCGGCATCCTGCGCTACGCCGACGCCGGCTACGAAAGCGCTGTGGAAGCCGCCCGTCGAAGCAATGTCGGCGGCGGCCTGTAGTCCCTCTCCCGGGCTTGCGGGGAAGGGCAGGAGGAGAGCGGATGATTTTGAAGAAATTCCCTCATCCGGCGCGACGCGCCACCTTCTCCCGTCGGCGGGAGAAGGCTACTAACGACTATCGACTTACTCGGGTAAACTGGAGTCATCCGCAATGAAGCGAAGCGCCTTCCTCATTCTCGCCAGCCTGCTCGCCGGCGCTTACGCCGCGCGCGCGGACGACGCCGCGCCGTTGCATTCGGCGATCGACAGCACGTTCGCGCCGCACGCCATGCCCAAGATTTCCGGGGGACTGGAAGGTTTCAACATCGATCTCGTCGACGAGATATCAAAACGCATTCATCGCCCGATCGAGGTCGAGGGCGCGCAATTCGCGGGCCTGATCCCGGCGTTGCAAGCCGGCACGTACGATTTCCTCACCGCGGTCGTCACCGTCACGCCCGAGCGCGCCAAGCAGATGCTGTTCCTCGAAGGGCTGCTGGACGCCGACTATCGCTTCCTGACCCTCGCCAGCGAGCCGGATGTCGCCTCGCTCGATCAACTCAAGGGCAAGGTGATTGCCGTGCAGAAGGGCGCGATCTACGAGCGCTGGGCGCAGGAGAACGCCGCCAAATACGGTTGGACGACCGAATCCTACGCCACCAGCACCGACGCCGCGCAGGCCGTCGCCTCGGGCCGCGCCTACGCCAACATTTCCGCCGCCACCGTCACCGCCTGGATCGTCAAGAACAATCCGAAGTTGAAGAATTCTTACGTCGTCCACACCGGACTCGTCTGGTCGATGCCGACGCGCAACGACTCCGCCGCTCTGCGCGACCAGCTCGACGACGCGGTGAAGTGCATCAAGACAGACGGCACGATGACCAAGCTCTATGAGAAATGGTTCGGCATCGCCCCCGAGCCGGGCTCGACCGCGCTCACCGTCTTCCCCGGCCACGGCGTGCCCGGCATGCCCGGATATGACCCGACGCCGCACAAGCCGGCATGCTGAGCGCCGACGACGGCCTGAGCCGTCCGCTGCTGTTAGAGGCGCGGGGCGTGCGAAAATCCTACGGCGCCCACGAGGTGCTGAAGGGCGTCGATCTGCTGGTCGCGCCCGGAGAACTGGTGTTTCTCATCGGCCCCTCCGGGTCCGGAAAGAGCACGTTGCTGCGGTGCTGCAACCGTCTGGAGGAGCCGAGCGCGGGCTCCATCCGGATCGGCGACGTCGATCTGCTCTCGCCCAAAACCGACATCAACCAGATGCGGCGCGAGATCGGCATGGTGTTCCAGAGCTTCAATCTCTATCCGCATCTCGACGCGCTCGGCAATGTGACGCTGGCGCTGCGCCGGGCGATGGGCAAGTCGCGCGACGAGGCCGCACGGATCGCCCGCGAGAACCTCGAGCGGGTGGGTCTGGCCGACAAGGCCAAGGCCTATCCCGCCGAACTCTCCGGCGGCCAGCAACAGCGGGTGGCGATCGCCCGCGCTTTGGCGCTGGAGCCGAAAATCCTGCTGATGGACGAACCGACCTCGGCGCTCGACCCGGAACTCAGGGGCGACGTGCTCGCCGTGGTGCGCGGCTTGCGCGAAAGCGGCATGACGATGGTCATTGCCAGCCACGAAATGCAGTTCGCGCGCGAGGCGGCGGACATCGTGCTGTTCCTCGACGACGGCGTCGTCGTCGAACAAGGCGCGCCCGAAGCCTTGTTCGGCGCGCCCGGCCATGAGCGCACGCGCCGCTTTCTTCGCGACGTCAGATATTGAGGGCGCCGCGATGACGAGCTTCGAGCGCTTCGCCGCAACGTTTCTGGACACGGACGTCGCGCTGCGTTACGCGCCGCAGATTCTCGAGGGCGTCGTAACCACGGTCGCCATCGGCCTCGCGGTCGTCGTCACCGGTCTCATAGCCGGGCTGGCGCTGGCCGTTCTGCGCGCTTGCGATTTGAAGCTGGTCAACCTCGTGCTGATCCAAGTCGTCGACATGCTCAGGGCGCTGCCGCCGCTCGTCATCATTCTCATCATCTATTTCGGCCTGCCCAGCATCGGAATCGTCATCCCCAGCGCCACTGTTCTCTGGATGTCGCTGTCGGCGGTGCTCGCCGCTTTCGCTGAGGAAGTGTTTTGGGCGGGCATCGTCTCGACGCCGTCAGGACAATGGATGGCGGCGCGCTCGACGGGGCTGAGCTATTTTCAGGCGCTGCGCTTTGTCGTGCTGCCCCAGGCCGTGCGCCTCGCCATTCCCCCGCTCACCAACCGCACCATCGCCATCACCAAGAACACCGCGCTCGGCAGCGCCATCGGCGTCAACGAGATCCTCGGTCAGGCGATGTCCGCGGAAGCCTTCTCAGCCAATGCGACGCCGCTCGTCATGGCCGCTGTCCTCTATGTGCTGATCTTCATTCCGCTGGTGATCGCCTCGCATGCGCTTGAGCGGCGGCATGCGGGTTGGAGGCGCTGATGGACGCGCTGATGCAGGAGTTCTTCAATGTCTCAGTGATGGCGCGCGTCGCGCCGATGATATTGCGCGGGCTGCTGGAGACGTTGCTGCTGTGCGCGATCCTCGTGCCGATCGGGCTCGTCGGCGGCCTGGGAACCATGCTGCTGGCCACAAGTCGAAACCGTTTCGCGCGAGCCTTTGCGGTCGTGTTCATCGATCTGTTCCGCTCGTTTCCGCCGCTCGTGCTGCTGATCTTCGTCTATTCCGGGCTGCCTTTCGCGGGCCTGCGCCTCAATCCGCTTTCCGCGATCTGCGTCGCCTTCCTGCTCAACGCGTCGAGCTATTACGGCGAGATCTATCGCGCGGGCGTGCTGAGTGTGCCGCACGGGCAAATCGAGGCGGGGCGTTCGACCGGCCTCAGCGCCGCCCAGACCTTTGTCTACGTCACGCTGCCGCAGGCCGTGCGCAACGTTCTCCCCGAGTTGTTGTCGAACACGGTCGAACTGGTGAAGCTGACCACGCTCGCCAGCGTCATCTCCGCCCCCGAACTGCTGCACTCGGCCGATCTCGCCCGTTCGCTCACCTACAATTCCTCGCCGCTCGTCATGGCCGCGCTGATCTATCTGGTCTTGCTCTGGCCGGTCGTGCGTCTCATTCGCCGTCTCGAACACAAACTGGGGACATCATGAGCGAGGGCGACACGATCCGGAGACGGGCTGCCGCGGTTCTTGCGGCGCGTCGGGCAGACGCAGTTCAGATCTGCGCGCCTGGGTATTCCGGCTCCATGAGGAACGGGTAGGGGCCGTCGTAGTCGTCGACGAACACGTTATGGGTGACGAAGCCGCTCTGTCGCGTCCAGCGATGGACGGCGAAGGCCGGCGGCTCTTTGACGAAAGCCGAGGGGCCGCCCGGTTGGAGATCGAAAACGACGGCGACGCCGACCGAGGGCGCGCTGGTCGCCGTCGCTTGTGCGAGCCGCGCCGTGATCTGGCGATGCAGATGGCCACAAACAACGCGTTGGACGTGAGGATGGCGGGCGACGACCGCGGCCAGCCCCTCCGGCGCCTTCAGGGCGATGGCGTCCATATGGTCGATGCCGCACGAGAATGGCGGGTGGTGCAGGGCGATCATCGTCGGCGTCTTGCGCCCCGCATCGAGGGTCGCATCGAGCCAGTCGAGTTGTTCGTGGCGCAACTCGCCGTGCGCCGCCCCCGGCGCCACGCTATCGAGCATCACGATACGAATTTCGCCGAGGTCGACGACATAGTCGACAAAGCCGTTAGGCCCGAGCGGCGCGCCGAACGCGGCAACGAGGTTTTCGCGTCGGTCGTGGTTGCCGGGGATCACATGCGTCCTGCCCGCGGGCAAGTAGCGATCCATCAGAGATTTCAGTTCCGCATATTCCTCGGGCAATCCGCAATCGGCGAGATCGCCGGTGAGGATCACCGCGTCTGGGGCGTCGCGCAGCCGCGAGACGGCGCGCAACGCGCGCTCGGTCAGGGCGTTGGTCTCGATGACACGGTTGCACGGGCGGCCCTTCGGCCGCACATGCAGATCGCTGAGTTGGACGACGATCATATTACGCCCAGCTCTTCAGCGCCGTCTGATTGACGTAAGGGGCGAGCAGCGCCTCCGCCGCCCGCTGCGCTTTCGCCGCGGCTTCGGCGGGCTTCGCCGCGCCCGAAAGGATCGCCTGCACCTGGTCCTCCATCGCCTTGCGCACGGCGACGACCTGGAACGTGTCGAACCAGGGAACCGCGTGCTGCAACTGATCGAGGGCGACCTTGGCGTCGGGATGTTCCGACAGGAAGGTCTTCATCTCGGGCAGCTCGTAGGCTTGTTTGTTTGGCGCGAAATAGCCGGTGAAGCGGCTCCATTCGCCCGCGACTTCCGGGGAGGTCAACCACTGGACGAGCGTCCAGGCGGCGGCGCGCCTCTCCGGGCTGTTGCCCTTGGGGCAAATCAGGCTTCCGCCGCCGATCGGCGCCGCATGGCGCAGCGCCTTGGGAAGGAACGCGACCTTGTAGGGGCTCTTCATGCCGCTGCGTACGAAGCTCAACGCGCCGGTCGACAGCATCATCATGCCGGTGCGGCCCGAGAAGAACGCGGTGGTGCAGGCGTTGGCGTCGGAAACGCCGGGGGGAACCGCTTTCGCGCCGTTGACGAGCGCGTCGAGGAAGGAGAGCGCGCCGACCGTCGAGGGCGCGTCGTAGAACACCTCGCCGCCGTATTCGTGGTTGTAGTACTGGCCGCCGTTGGCCATCGCGAGGCCAGAGGTCAACCAGCCGCAATAATCATAAGTTCCGGGAAACATCAGTCCGACGCGCGAGCCGTCGGCCTTGGTGAGTTTCTGCGCGGCGGCTAGCCACTCGCCCCAGTCGACCGGCGGACGTTCCGGATCGAGGCCGGCGTCCTTGAACGCGTCGACGGAATAGTAGAGCAGGGGCGTCGAGTTCTGGAACGGCACGCCGTACGCCTTGCCGTCGATGCGCGCGTTGGGATGCAGCGGAGTCCAGAAGCGCTGAAAGAACGCGTCCGCCGTCGAACCGCCGCTGACGATCAGATCGTCGAATGGTTCGGCTTCGTCGTTGATGGCGTATTCGCGCACGAAATTGGCCGACATCAGCGCCAGCGCCGGCGGCTTGCCGGCCTTGATCGCCGCACGGGTCTTCAAATTGGTGTCGTCGTAGGAGCCGGTATAAGCGCCGGTGACGACGATATCGGCGTGTTCCTGATTGAAGCGGGCGATGAGCTTCTGCATCTGCGCCGCCAGCGCGCCCTGCACCGGCACGGGAAAGAACATCTCGATCTGCACGGGATCGGCGGCGAGCGCCGGGCTCGCCAGCGCGCCCGCCGCGGCGGCGGCGGCGCCAATCATCAGTTCCCTGCGGTTGAGGTCCATGTATCGCTCCTATTTGAGGCCGCTCGTCACGAAGCTGGCGACGATCTGGCGATGGAAGAAGATGAAGACGACGAGCAACGGGCCGGCGACCAGCAGCGTCCCCGCCGCCAGCACGCCCCAATCCGATCCGGCCTCGACGCCGGAGGCGAAAGACGCCAGACCCACTGTCAGAACTTGATGACTGGGCGACGACAGCACGATGAGCGGCCACAGGAACTCATTCCAATGCGCGGTCACCGATATGATGGCGAAGGCGGCCATCGCCGGGCGCGCCATCGGCGCCAGGATGAGGAAGATGATCGCCAGCGGTCCCGCGCCGTCGAGCTTGGCGGCTTCCTCGTAGTCGATCGGGATCGAACGAAACGTCTGGCGCATCAGGAACACGCCGAAGGCCGAGGCGAAATAGGGCGCCATCACGCCGAGCAGGTTGTCGTAGAGCCGCAAATGCACGAGGGTGACGAGATTGGGCTCGATCAGCAGCGGCGGGATCAGCAACAGTTGCGCGAGAAACGCCGTGAACAGCTTATCGCGGCCGGGAAAGTCGAGCCGCGCGAAGGCGTAGCCGGCGAGCGAAGCGCTGGCGATCTGCACGGCGACGATGCCCCCGCACATCAGGATTGTGTTGAGATACCAGACCAGGAACGGTCCGCTTTCCCACGCCGAGCGGAAGTTGCCCAACGAAAACGGACCCGATGGCGTTAGCGAGGCGATATCGATCGGCAGCCCCTCGCGCAACGACGCGACAAGCATCCAGGCGAACGGGGTCGCCCACAGCAACGCGCCGGCGGCTGCGACGATCAACCCGAGGTTGAGCCGATCAACTCGCATAGTGAATGCTCGATTCCAGCGAGCGTCGTGCTAACGCAGTGGCCGCGAGCAGTCCGGCGACGCTGACGACGGTGGCCGCGGCGGCGAGTCCGCTGTCGGAATTCTGGATGGCCTGCTGGTAGATATAGTAGAGGAGGAGATTGGTGGCGTCGTTGGGTCCTCCTTGCGTCATCGTCACCACATGATCGATTTGCGTCAACGCATTGAGCATCGCAATCGGAATGACGAAGCCGAAAGTGGGCCCGAGCAGCGGCAACGTCACATGACGAAAGCGCTGGAGCGCATTGGCGCCGTCGATGCGCGCGGCGTCGAGAACGTCGCCGGGAACGCCGGCAAGTCCCGCGAGAAAGAACAGCATGTAATAGCCGGTGTTCTTCCACACGGTCACCGCGACGACCGCGGCGAGCGCCGTCGCGGGATCTCCCAACCAGTTGTGCGGGCGCACGTGCCCGAGTTTGGCAAGGTAGAAATCGATCAGACCGCCCGCCGGCAGATAAACGAAAGCGAACAGCGCCGCCGCGGCGACGAGCGGCATCATCAATGGCATGACGACGAGCGTGCGCAGGCAGGCGGCAATGCGTGTATTGGCCTGCAAGACCAGCGCGAAGGCGAGCGCCAGCGCCAGCGACGGCGCGATCGTGCCGAGTGCGTACACGAGATTATTTCGCAGCGCCGAGGAAAAGTGACCGTCGGCGAAAAGGCGGACGTAATTGCCGACGCCGAGTCGCCCACCGTCGCCGAGCCGATCGAGGATCAGCGATTGCGCGCCCACGAGCAACACCGGCCAATACGTAAACAGCGCAAGCAGCAGCAGCGACGGCGCAAGCAACGCCGACGCCAGCGCTGTCGCGCGTCGTTGGCCCCTTCGAGCCTCGCCGGAAGCTTCAACCTGGATCAGCGCCATGAGGAGTGGGAATTTGCTGCGTAGTTGCGACAGTCTGATGACAAGACGCGGCTCACGACGTCACGCGCCTGTCGCGAAGCGGCATTAGCTGTGTCGTCCCGAGAAGGGGCGTCCATGCTGGTCATCGAAGGTCTATGCAGGCGTTACGGGTCGAAGCTGGCCGTCGACGACGTGTCGTTGCAGGTCGCGCCGGGGCGGTTTGTCGGCGTGATCGGCCGTTCGGGCGCCGGCAAGTCGACGTTGTTGCGCATGATCAACCGGCTGGAGACGCCCACGTCGGGCGCGATCCGTTACGGCGACATCGACGTGACGAAGTTGAGCGGCGCCGCGCTCGCCAACTGGCGCGCCCGCTGCGCCATGATTTTCCAGCAGTTCAATCTCGTCGGCCGGCTCGACGTACTGACCAACGTGCTCGTCGGCCGGATGAACCATATATCGACGCTGCGCTCGGTGCTGCAGTTTTGGGGGGAGAGCGATATCGCTCTGGCGCTCTCAGCGCTCGAGCAGCTCGATATCGGCAGCCTCGCTTCACAGCGCGCCGACAGCCTTTCGGGGGGACAGCAGCAGCGCGTCGCCATCGCGCGCGCGCTCGTCCAGGAACCCGAACTCATCCTCGCCGACGAGCCGATCGCCTCGCTCGATCCGCGCAACACCCGCGTCGTGATGGACGCGCTGCAACGCATCAACCGGCATCACGGCATCACCGTGCTGTGCAATCTGCATTCGCTCGATCTCGCGCGCGCGTATTGCGACCGGCTGATCGGCATGGCCAACGGTCGCATCGTGTTCGACGGCGCGCCGGCGCAACTCACCGACGCCGTAGCCCACGATCTCTATGGCATCGAAGCCAGAGAGGTCCTCGGGCCGACTCCGGCCGAAAGTCCGGTCGCCGCCGAGGCGGTGGTCGCCTGAAGTTTGCCTTTCACTCGAGGAGACAACCCATGCTTACCCGCCGCAACATGCTGATCGGCGCCGCCGCCAGCGCCCTGGTTCCGCAACTCGCTTTCGCCGATGATTGGAAGGCGAAGTATCCCGAACTGGTGTTCGCCGTGATCCCCGAGGAGAACGGTTCGGGCACCGTCGACCGCTACTCGCCGTTCCTGGCCTACCTTTCCAAGGAAATCGGCGTGAAGGTGACGTTGCGCGTCGCCAACGACTATGCCGCGGTCATCGAAGGTCAGCGCTCCGGCGCGGTCCATATCGGCTACTACGGCCCTGCGGCTTTCGCCCGCGCCCGCTTGATCGGCGTCAAGACCGACGCTTTCGCCATCGACGTCAACAGCGACGGCTCGAAGGGCTATTATTCGGTGTTCTACGTGCTCGCCAAGTCGCCGTATCAGAAGATCGAAGATCTGAAGGGCAAGCCGATGGCGTTCGTCGATCCGAATTCGACGTCCGGCAATAACATGCCGCGCTTCGTGCTCAACGGCTTGGGGATCGATCCCGAAACCTACTTCTCGAAGACCGTGTTCGCCGGCAGTCACGAGAACGCGGTGCTCGCGCTTGCCCAAGGCACGGCCGAGGTCGCCGCCAACTGGTGGAACAACGACAACGACTCCAACCTCACCCGCATGCTCAACAAGGGCATGCTGAAGAACGCCGACGGCTCGCTGATGAAGAAGGAAGACTTCCGCGTCATTCTGAAGTCTGAAATGATCATCAACTCGCCCTACGCTTATCTCTCGGATCTGCCGGCGGAAGCCAAGGATGCGATCACCAAGGCGTTCTTCGACGCCGCAGCGAAGGCCCCCGAGGCGTTCGCCAAGCTCTCCGACGGCAAGGACCGGCCGTGGCAGCCGGTGGCCAACGATGACTACAACAAGACGATCGAACTGGTGAAGTTCGTCGACGAACTGCGCAAGAAGAAGAGCTGATTTATTGGGCAGTAGGCAGTAGGCAGTATGGGCTTGCGCTCGACTGTCGGCTGGACGTTTCCCCACTGCCTACTGCCTACTGCCTACTGCCGATTGCCCGTCCCCATGCCCAGCGCCGTTGTTCGTCTCCCCGATCGCCAACTCGAGGCGTTGAAATGCGCCTACCGCCGCGCGGCCTGGGCCAAGCGGGCGCAACTGGTCGCGCTCGTCGCGTTCGTGCTCGGGCTGATTGCGCTTTCGGCGGTGCAGGCGGAAGTCGATCCCAAGACGTTCCTCGCCAAGATCGGCGGCTTCTTCAGTTATTTCGATCGTTTGGCGACGTTGGATTCGGGTCAACGCGTCTGGACCGATCCTGTCGAGTGGTTTTGGAGTTTCAAGCGCAACGTGCGCCTGATCGGCGAAACGATTCTGATGGCTTATGTCGGCACGCTCACCGGCGGCGTCGTCGGCTTCATCCTGAATTTCCTTGCGTCTCCCAATCTGACCGCCAATGCGGCCGTCGTCTTCTGCGCCCGTCGCGGGCTGGAGCTATGTCGCACCGTGCCGAGCATCGTATTCGCGTTGATGTTCGTCGTCGCCTTCGGCCTCGGACCCCTGCCGGGCGTGCTGGCGATCGCGATCCACACCGCTGGCGCGCTCGGGAAGCAGTTTTTTGAGACGACCGAGAACATCGACTCCAAGCCCATCGAGGGCATGCGTTCGGTCGGCGCCTCATGGGCGCAGACGGTCCGTTTCGCCGCCGTGCCGCAGGTGCTGGCGAGCTTTGCGAGTTTCGCCTTGCTGCGCTTCGAGGTCAATGTGCGCGAGGCGACGGTGCTCGGCTTCGTCGGCGCAGGCGGCATCGGCCAGGACCTGATGGAAGCGATCCGCAAGTTCTACTATTCGGATGTCAGCGCCATCCTCGTGCTCATCGTCGCCGTCGTGGTGACGATCGACATCTCCACCCAGCGCCTGCGCCATTATCTGATGGGCGAGAGGCGGGGATCATGAGCGCAATTGCCGCCTCCGATCTCGCCGAGCTGAAAGTGCGCTATCCCGAACGGTTTCGGCCGGATTGGCGCCGCCGAGCGCTGGTCGTCGGAACGCTTGCGGCCGCGAGCGCGCTCTATGTCGGCGCCTTCGTTTCCTTCGACTTCCCCTGGGGCCGCCTGGGGCCAGGGTTCTGGCAACTCCTGTGGTTCGTCGAGGAGATGTTTCCGCCCGACGCCGGCGGACATCTGGGAACCTACCTCAACGCGCTCGGCGAAACGCTGGCGATTGCGCTGTTGGGCACGCTGCTGGGGGCGCTGTTCGCGCTGCCGGCCGGAATTTTTGCCGCGCGCAATGTGACGCCGTCCGCTTGGTTGAGGACGCCGGTCAAACGGCTGTTCGATACCGTGCGCGGCGTCGACACGCTCATTTGGGCGCTGATCTGGATCAACGTGGTCGGCCTCGGACCCTTCGCTGGCGTGCTGGCGATCGCGACGTCCGACTTCGGCGCGCTGGGCAAGCTGTTCGCCGAGATCATCGAGTCCGCCGATCCGCGAGAACCCGAGGGCGTGCGCGCCTCGGGCGGTCGACGTCTCGTGGAAGTCCGGTTTGGACTGTTGCCGCAAGTGCTGCCGGTGATCGCGGGGCAGATTCTCTATTTCATCGAGTCCAACACGCGCTCGGCGACGATCATCGGCGTCGTCGGCGCCGGCGGCATCGGCTTGCATCTGTCCGAACAGATTCGCGTGCTGGAGTGGCGGCAAGTCTCGTTCCTGATCCTGCTGATCCTGATCTCTGTCGCGGCGATCGACTTCGTCTCTTCGCGGTTGCGCGCGGCGATGGCGGGGCGTCGCCCCGCCTCGGCGTGAATCGACGCGAAACTGTCATGGAAAGTCGTCAAACAACGCCCATGTCGCAATCTCCCCCAATCGATGCGCGCCGCCGCGCGCTGGCTTTACTGGCGCGCGCGCAAGCGCGGGAACTCTCAGGCCCGTTGGCGAGATTTTGGCGCGACGAGCGCGCGCGCGATCTGAAACCCGCCGAGACCGGGCTCTTGATGCTGCGCGGGCGGGCAGGGGGCGACGGCGCGGTATTCAATCTCGGCGAGGCGACGGTGTCGCGGGCCGTGGTCGAGTTGTCGACGGGCGAACGCGGCTACGGGCACGCGCTCGGACGCGATCTCGAACAGGCCCGCCGCATCGCGGTGTTGGATGCGTTGTGGCAGCGGGAGCGAGAGGCGGTGGAAGACCATGTGCTCGCCCCCATTTCCGCGCGTCTCGACGCCGAACGGGCGCAGACGGCCGCCGAGACGGCGGCGACGCGCGTCGAATTCTTCACACTCGTGCGCGGCGAGGACGCGGCATGATCGCGCCCGCTTTCGCCGATCCGGTGTTTCAATCGCAAACGGCCTACCGCGCTATGCTGGCGGCGATGAGCCGGCCCGGCAATATCATACGTTTTGGCGTCGATCTGGCGCCGCCTGCGCCGCTGACGGCCGCAGCGGCGGCCGCGTTGCTGACGTTGGTCGACTTCGAGACGTCTCTCTGGTTGTCGCCCGCCTTCGCTGACAGCGAGGTCGCCGCGTGGCTGCGTTTCCACACCGAAGCCCAAATCGTCGGCTCGCCGGACCGCGCCACGTTTGCGCTCGTCGATCTCGAACTCGACGCCCTGGATCTGGCGTCCTGCGCCCAGGGGACGGCGAGCTATCCGGACCGTTCGACGACGATCGTCGTCCAGGTCGCGTCGCTATCCGTGGCCGGCGCGTTGCGCTTGTCCGGGCCCGGCGTGCGCGGCGAGGCGCGTTTCGACTTCGCGCCGCGCCCGGCGGATTTCCTCGCGCAATGGCGCGCCAACAGCGCGAAATTTCCGCTCGGGGTCGACCTCATCTTCGCGACGCGAGATCGCTTCGCCAGCCTGCCGCGCTCGACGCGCATTCTCGGAGCCGCCTGATGTATGTCGCAGTCAAAGGCGGCGAGAAGGCAATCGGCGCCGCCCATGCGCTGCTTGCCGACAAGAGACGCGGCGACCGCGCCGTCCCCGAGATTTCGACCGCGCAAATCGACGAGCAACTGGCGCTCGGGGTGGATCGCGTCATGGCGGAGGGTTCGCTATATGACCGGCGCCTCGCCGCGTTGGCGATCAAACAGGCGCGCGGCGATCTGATCGAGGCGATCTTTCTGACGCGCGCTTATCGCACGACGCTGCCGCGGTTCGGTTTCGCCGAGCCCTTCGACACCGCGGCGATGACATTGCGACGGCGCGTGTCGGGAACCTACAAGGACATTCCGGGCGGGCAGGTGTTGGGGCCGACGTTCGATTATACGCATCGGCTCATCGATTTTGAACTGGAGGCGCCCTCCCGAGTGGCGCCGCCGCAGACTGCGCCCGCGCGGGTGGCAGAGTCGACTCCGCGCGTGACCGACCTCATCGCACGCGACGACCTGATCGAACGGGAGACGCCGACCGACGCGCTTTCGCCCGTCTCCGACATCACCCGCGACGCCCAGGAATTTCCGGCCGAGCGCGACGCACGACTGCAGAACCTGTGCCGGGGCGACGAGGGCTTTCTGCTCGGCCTCGCCTATTCGACGCAGCGCGGCTATGGCCGCAACCACCCCTTCGTCGGCGAAATCCGGGTCGGCGAAGTCGAGGCGGAATTCTATGTCGAGGATCTCGGCTTCGCCGTTTCGCTCGGCGACGTCTGCGTGACCGAATGTCAGATGGTCAACCAGTTCAAAGGCGGCGACGGCGCGCCAGCGCGGTTCACCCGCGGTTACGGGCTGGTATTCGGGCACAGCGAACGCAAGGCGATGTCGATGGCGCTGGTCGATCGCGCGCTGCGCGCCGACGAATATGGCGAAGAGCGCAAAGGGCCGGCGCAGGACGAAGAATTCGTGCTGTCGCATTCCGACAATGTGCAGGCGACCGGTTTCGTCGAGCATCTGAAACTGCCGCACTATGTCGACTTCCAGGCGGAGCTGGCGCTGGTGAGGCAACTGCGCCGCGAGGCGGCGAGGGAGGCGGCGGAGTGATTGACGGCAACCGGCAATCGGCAGTCGGCAGTCGGAAAGGGCCACAGGCCTTTCCGATCCGACTCCGCCCCGACGAGGCGACAAGCATGGGGTTTCTCGCGACAGCCGCGCAGCACTCGACTGCCGACTGCCGACTGCCGATTGCCGGCCCAACGCCATGACCTCTCGTCCCTACAACTTCGCCTATCTCGACGAGCAGACCAAGCGCATGATCCGCCGCGCCATCCTGAAAGCGGTGGCGATACCCGGCTATCAGGTCCCGTTCGCGTCGCGCGAGATGCCGATGCCTTACGGTTGGGGCACCGGCGGCGTACAGTTGACCGCGGCGCTGATTGGTCCCGAGGACGTGTTGAAGGTGATCGACCAGGGCGCCGACGATACGACCAATGCGGTTTCCATCCGCGCGTTCTTCGCCAAGACCGCCGACGTGGCGACGACGACCGAGACCGAGGCGGCGACGATCATTCAGACCCGCCATCGCGTGCCGGAGACGCCTCTGAACGAGGGGCAGATCCTGGTTTATCAGGTGCCGATCCCGGAGCCGCTGCGCTTTCTGGAGCCGCGCGAAACCGAGACGCGCACCATGCACGCGCTCGGCGAATATGGCGTCATGCATGTCAAGCTCTATGAGGACATCGCGCGCCATGGTCATATCGCCACCACCTACGCGTACCCTGCGCGCGTCGCCGGCCGCTACGTGATGGACCCGTCGCCGATCCCAAAGTTCGACAATCCCAAGCTCGACGATTGTCCGGCGTTGCAAGTGTTCGGCGCAGGCCGCGAGAAGCGCATCTATGCGATCCCGCCTTACACGAAGGTCGTCTCGCTCGACTTCGAAGACCATCCGTTCGAACGCACGAAGTTCGACTCGGCCTGTGTCTTCTGCGGCGCGACCGACTCGTTTCTCGACGAGGTCGTCACCGACGATTCCGGCGGGCGGATGTTTGTCTGCTCCGACACCGACTATTGCGAGAAGCGGCAATCCAAACAAGCCACGGTCGCGGTTGAAGAGAAGGACGCCGCCGAATGAGCGCGCCGCTGCTGGTCGCCGAAGGCCTCTTCAAGCGCTACGGCTCGATCGCCGCCTGTCGCGACATTTCCTTCGAACTCGACGAAGGCGAGGCGCTGGCGATCGTCGGCGAATCCGGCTCCGGCAAGACGACGCTGCTGCATTTGCTCGGCGGCTTGCTGGCGCCGGATTCCGGGGCCGTTTTCTATCGCGGTCGTGACGGCGCGTCGCGAAATCTCTTTGAGATGAGCGAAGCCGAGCGACGCGCGTTGATGCGCGCGGACTGGGGGTTCGTGCATCAGGACGCCGCCCGCGGCTTGCGCATGAATGTCTCGGCGGGCGGCAACATCGGCGAGCGCTTGATGGCGCTCGGCGACCGGCACTACGGGCGCATCCGCGGCGCCGCTTCGCAATGGCTCGAGCGCGTCGAAATCCCGCTGGCCCGTCTCGACGACAGCCCGCAGACCTATTCCGGCGGTATGCGTCAGCGCCTGCAGATCGCGCGCAATCTCGTCACGGCGCCGCGCCTGGTATTCATGGACGAGCCGACGGGCGGGTTGGACGTGTCGGTGCAGGCGCGGCTGCTCGATCTGATACGCGGCCTTATCGCCGAGATGGGGCTGGCGGTCGTGCTGGTTACGCACGATCTCGGCGTCGCGCGATTGCTCTCCAATCGCATCCTGGTGATGAAACAGGGAGAGGTCGTCGAGAGCGGGCTCACCGACCGCGTGCTCGACGATCCGCAAGCGCCCTACACACAACTGCTCGTTTCCTCGGTGCTCGCGGCATGACGCCAAGGCCCTCAGACCTGCTCGTCGTCGAAGCCCTCGACAAGGCTTTCATCCTGCATCTGCACGGCGGCAAACGGTTGCCGGTCGTCACCAACGTCAGCTTCTCTGTTGCGCGCGGCGAGTGCGTCGTGCTCGGCGGTCCCTCCGGCGTCGGCAAGTCGTCGATCCTGAAGATCGTATTCGGCAACTACAGAAGCGAATGCGGGTCCATCCGGCTCGCCGACGGCGAACGCTTCCTCGACATTGCCCGAGCGTCTGCCCGCGAAATCGTCGACGCGCGCCGCCGTCTGATGGGTTATGTGAGCCAGTTTCTGCGCGTGATTCCGCGTGTTTCGACGTTTGACATCGTCGCCGCGGCAGCCCGCGACGCCGGGCTCGAGGCGTCGGCGGCCAAGGATCGCGCGTCGTCGCTGCTGACGCGCCTCAACCTTCCCGAACGCCTGTGGTCGCTGCCGCCGGCGACCTTTTCCGGGGGCGAACAGCAGCGCGTCAACATCGCCCGCGGCTTTGCCGGCGAGCATCGCCTGCTGATCCTCGACGAGCCTACAGCCTCGCTGGACGCCACAAATCGCGAGGCGGTCGTCGAACTCATCGCCGAGCGGCGCGCGGGCGGCGTCGGCTTCCTGGCGATCTTCCACGACGACGACGTCCGCGCCCGCGTGGCCGACCGCGTCCTCGACGTGTCGAAATTCTCTGAACGGGAGGGCGCATGAACGCCGTCGCCAAGACCCTTGGGCCGAAGCTGAGCGAGATGCCGCTCGTCCACCCAACGGCGCAAGTGGAAGGCTCCGATTTCGGTCGCTACACGGAAGTCGCCGAGCGCTGCGTGATTCAGGAAACGTTCATGGACGATTATTCCTACATCATGCAGGACGGCATTACCTGGGCCTCGCGCATCGGCAAGTTCGCCAATATCGCCGCCCACGTGCGTATCAACGCGACCAATCACCCGGTCGAACGAGCGACGCTGCACCACTTCACTTATCGCTCCCACGACTATTGGCCGGAAGAGGCTCACGACGAGTCGTTCTTCGACTGGCGGCGCGATCATCTGGTCACGATAGGTCACGACGTCTGGATCGGCCATGGCGCGACGATCCTGCCGGGGGTGAAAATCGGCAACGGCGCAGTGATCGGCTCGGGCGCCGTGGCGACTCACGACGTCGAGCCCTACGAAATCGTCGGCGGGGTGCCCGCGCGGCTCATCCGCCGCCGCTTCCCGAAGGAAATCGGCGAGCGGATGGACAGGCTCGCGTGGTGGGACTGGAGCCATGAGCGGCTGCGCCGCGCGTTGCCGGATTTCCGCGCGCTGAGCGCAGAGGCGTTCCTCGACAAATATGGAGCCTGAGCCGATGGAATTCATGGACGGCGGCGCTTTGACGGTGAAGAACGCGAAGATAGTGACGGCGGAGGAGGTCGTCGTCGGCTTCTTGCGCGTCGAAGACGGCCGTATTGTCGAGATCGGCGAGGGGGCGGCGCCCAGCCGCGCCATCGACTTCAGCGGCGACTATTTGCTGCCCGGCCTCGTCGAGTTGCATACCGATCATTTGGAGACCCACTATGCGCCGCGCGCGGGCGTGATGTGGCATCCCGGCAGCGCCGTGCTGGCCTATGACGCGCAGATTGCAGCGGCTGGGATCACCACGGTGTTCGACTCGTTTCGCGTCGGCACGGATCAATACGAGACGCGCAAAGGCATCGGCGAGACCGTCGTCGAACTCGCCGACGCGGTGAAGCGCTCGGGCGAGGCGGGGTTGTTGCGCGCGGAACATCTGACCCATCTGCGCTGCGAAGTTCCCGCCCCCAGCGTCGTCGAGTTCCTGGAAGAGTTCCTGCTGACGCATCGGGCGCAGTTGGTGTCGCTGATGGATCACACGCCCGGCCAGCGTCAGTTCCGCGACCTCGACAAGTATTTCCTCTACTATTCCGGTAAAACCAGCCGATCGGCGGAAGAGCTCGCGGAAATCGCCGAACACCGCATGCGGGTCGGCGCCGAGCGTGCGGCGATCAACCGGCCGCGCATCGTCGAGATCGCCAGGGCGCATCAGATCACGCTCGCCAGTCACGACGACACGACGCTCGACGAAGTCGCTCAGTCGCATAGCGAGGGCGTCGCCATCGCCGAGTTTCCCACGACCATCGAAGCCGCGCGCGCCTCTCGCCAACTGGGCATGGCCACCGTCATGGGCGCGCCGAATGTCGTGCGCGGCGGTTCGCACTCGGGCAACGCTTCGGCGCGGGAACTGGCGGAAGCGGGCGAACTCGACATCCTGTCGTCCGACTATGTTCCGGCGGCGCTGCTGATGGCGGCCTTTCGGCTGGCCGTCGCCGACAATGTCGGCGGTCTGCCCGGCGCGATCCGGCTCATCACCAAGGCTCCGGCGGAGGCGACGGGCCTCTTCGATCGCGGTGAGATCGTCGTCGGACGTCGCGCCGATTTGTTGCGTGTCGCGCGCCATGACGAAGAACCGGTGGTGCGCGCGGTGTGGCGCGAAGGACGCCGCGTCGCGTGAGCGGCCTGTTCGTCGCCATCGTCGGTCCCAGCGGCGCGGGCAAGGACTCGCTCATTCGCGCGCTCAGCCTGCGCTTCGGCGACGACCCCGATTTTCTCGCGATGAAGCGCGTCGTTACTCGGGCGGCCGACGCGCATGAGGATCATCATTCGCTCAATGGCGAGGCCTTCGAGGCCTGGGCGCGCGCAGGCCGTTTCGCGTTGACCTGGCAGGCCCACGGCCTCAGTTATGGCGTGCCGGCCGAAGTCGACGACGCGCTTGCGGCGGGCAAGACCGTCCTCTGCAATCTCTCGCGCGCCGCGGTCGCCCTCGCGCGCCAGCGTTGGGGCCGCGTGTTTGCGGTTCAGGTGACGGCGCGGCCGGAAACGTTAGCCCTGCGCCTCGCGGCTCGGGGGCGAGAAAAGGTCTGGGAGCAGCAAGACCGCATCCGGCGCGTCGCCGATTCGACTTTCGAGCCGGACGCTTTGATCGAAAACGACGGCGACCTCGCCGAAGCCGCCGATCGCCTGTTTTCGTTGATCGAGGAAAGAAGCACAGTGCCGACATGAGCGCCCGCTA
>Ga0302319_10007407_pt1 | contig 21608 bp, 18 predicted proteins | sample Bog_T0_2_FD_203319 | JGI IMG/M metagenome (GOLD analysis project Ga0302319, IMG submission 203319) | Peat permafrost microbial communities from Stordalen Mire near Abisko, Sweden - Bog_T0_2 | ecosystem: Environmental > Terrestrial > Soil > Wetlands > Peat | place: Sweden: Abisko, Stordalen Mire... | reverse complement strand
TCACTATGTAATGCGGCGATCAGATCGGTAAGGGCCGGACGGTGTTGGGCGTCCTCGGCTCCAGAGATCCCTTCTTCTTGGAACGTCTTTACGATAGTGATGTTGTTGGCGGCGGCGTACACTTCAATCGCCAAAGCTTGTCTTGGAAATCCGTCCCCCTCAATTTGCGATTTTCCACTGACTCTCAGGTAGGCGTAACAGACTTCCATGACTCAAGCTTGGCCTAACGTCGAAGTTGTGTCAATGTCCAATCTAGAGATTCTACGACGTACGCGGCAGTGAAATAAATAACTTGACCGCTGATGCCAAATGTGGGAAAGGAGATCTTAGTTTGAGGTTAGGGCGTTAGCTACCAATATCGTCGAGGCGCTGACTATCCTCCGTAGTACTTAGGTAATACGGGGTTCAATCAAGGTGAGGTTTATCAGAATGTACTGATCGCGATTCCTCATGTTAATCTCGCTCGACCATAAGTGGCATCAGCATGCTCGCGGAACCTTCTTTGAAGATGCTTAGACTTCACCCTTTCGTAACCCGTGCTCTTGGCGGTTTGGATTCGGTCCACTCGCATGATATGGACCGACGCTCAATCAGCAGACGATCATCTTCTACCTTCAGCGTAAGGGTGTCAGTTGCCGGAAGGTCGCGGCTTGCGAGCAAAAATGCTTGCCCGTGGGTCTTAGCAATTCCACTCCAATCACCAGATGCAGGAACATCGATAGCCGTCGAACCGACTTTGATCGAGAGCACGTCGTTTGAAAAAGTTAACATCGCTTTTGCAATCCGATTCCGCTTCGTCATACCGACTAAGACTTGTACGCTATCGATAAAGTGGCTGCGATCAACTTTCAAGAGCGGCATGAGCCTTAGTTTAGCTGACCGAAGTCGGAAGAGCCATTGCTGGTCAACGTCGCAAACGTTCCGCTTAAGTCGGTTTTTGAGATCGGAAAGCATTTTGGGTAAAAACGACCACTGCCGACACGACCGCCCTTTTAACGGATCGATATTTAATTTTTTGTACTGATGGACAGCCCTTGACCGTTTAAAATGGCGCTTTGAAAACGCACCCGATGACCGACCGCATCTTGGTCCGCCGTGGCGGGGGTTTTAGAAAGTTCTTCTATAAGCGTTGGACGTTCCGCCAAAAGACCTGCTTTGGTGCGCCACGCCATCGCCAACAGAACCAAAGCCACGCCGGAAATTGTTCTGGTTATGCGCGAGTGCCAGAGGTTGGCGGACAAGCTGCGATGGCAACTCGCCGCCCGCACGGGCCGCTGCCATTAACTGGTACTGCTTTTCGAATCACCGGTTGATACTTGTTCTGGAAGTGACGGAGATGATACGCTGCCGGGGCAAGCTTTTCGGCCACCTGCCTGATAAAACCTTTGCTCTCTTCTATTGAACGGGAACTTTTCCATGTTTCCGCTGGCCACCTTAAAACACCGGAGGAGTCGATATAGTCGTCAATGCAATCAGTACCCAAGGAAAGCCTAGTTTGTAAGGGCTGTTTCTTGCCGACTTGCCAAATTATTCTAACCGCGTGGGCGCTACTAGTTGGCCACACGCGTCAGCCATCCTGATTGGGCCATGCCTGAAATTTCCAGTGCGGCAACGCTTGATCGGCGATGCGCCATTGGAATATTCCCACACGGCTGTGTGGACGGTGGGGCCGGGGATGCGGCGACGGAGATGGTTCGACCGACTGGAGGATGCCTATTTAGAATATTCGAACGGATGGGCACATGGCTGAACCCGACGATTCGAATGCAAATTTAGAATAATTAGAAACAAACCGACACAGTTTTCAAACCGAGTGGCGCATGGTTCAACCTGCGGTGCTGGAATGTTCCAACTGCGGCTTCATCAAAGATTGACCGGCGCATTTCGGGAATAACTCCAAGAGACCGGCACATGTTGCACCTGACCGGCGACGGATCTGGATACGGTTCAACTGACGCCTGCACCCGACAAATAATCGACCCAACCTACGGAGCCCAAGATTCAGCAAAATTCAAGGTGAAGCAGTCGGCTATCATTACCTTCAAATGGCGATCCCTGCGCTCATTGACAAGTTGTCAAAAGAATTCGAAATCGACATAACCACAGAACGGCAAGTAGTTTACATTCTTGTGGAGACGCGAAAACTTCTTGAGCAGAAAGGACAAAAAGCGCACTTCCCCGTTTTGACTTTTTGCTGCGATTGGGCGCTACACACAAAGCTGAGTGGGGCATTCGCCAGAAAGGTGATAGGCTTTCTTAACGACTACCAGGAACTTTTTGATAGAACAGGCCGAAAAATAGACGATGCACACATTACGGAACTCTTTAACCTGACAGACCAAATCACTTTTCGCGAACAGTTCTTCGCCTTCTTGAGCGTCAGCGGCTTGCCTGTTCCGCAACTGGTGGAGAAACTTTATCGAACTCTATTCGCGCGTTTTGCAGGATTGCCCGCTTGAAGTCGTTTCGAACAACGGCGGACGTATAAGCAAGGTGCTTCTCCGGGCGTTGCCGCCAGAATCCAACTATCGAAAAATCGTGGGAAGTACGGTGTTGGAGTGGAGTTGGTTTGACGCATCGGGGAAGAAGCTGAACGAAATAAAGTCGTTTCTGATGAAGGAGACTGTTTGATCCGTGTGCCGTGTCAGGGATCTATAACAGGCGCTTCGATCAGCGTCCAGATTGTTGAGAAACGGGCGGTTAGCGTGCTGGCGCTTGGCCATTTTTTACTAACGTTCTATCGAGGTCGGCAATATGCTCTCGAATGCCCTTGATAGTCTCAACTAGCTGTTCATTCGTCTTCAGCGCCTGTCCGCCATTTGTAGACATACCCTCGCACGCCCGGAGATTCTCTTCGAAATCGACCATACGCTTCTCTATGACCCTGATTTCCAATTGCCGTTGACTCTCCGCCTCCGCTGTCTGAGGCTTAGCGGCAATGAGAGCCGCGTATCGAGAGCGCAGGTATGGCAGGGAATCGCCGCCAGCCAAGCGATTCGCATGGCTGAGTCGATATACGCAATAAGCCTCTACCCGCTCGGAATAGCCGCTCAATGGCATCAGGAGATCGGCAATTTCCTCTTCGTGACGCAGATTGTCAATCGCTGCTTTGCGCTCCGTAACGAGCATGTTCCTGGTCGCCCAATCCTGCTCGCTCATGCTGGAAGGGTCTTGCGGCGGAGGGGGATCAGGAAATTCCCGTCGTGGGGAGGTTGCGTTAATTGTCCTGTGAGTCTTTTTTATCGCCGTGTGCGAATCTTTCTCCGCAACAGCTCCGGTGTCATTCATGCGGCGACCGGAACTAACCTGCCATAGGAGATACAGACCAGCCGCTACACCGAGGGATACAATCACAATCGGTAACCCGGACGATTTGCGCTCCGGCAAGGCATAGACATAGCGAGATTGCGGCAGCTCTCGATCCGGGCGCGGTTTGATGCTCAGCACTAGATTTGTTTAGTTTACCCGAAAAAAACCGGCGAATCCGATGCGCTAGTTCTAAATAATCGCCTCATCTCCGGCGACATTCTGGTGGCATTCTCCATTGCTGGCTGGCGCGCCGCTCTGGCCGCGTAGCTTTTGACCTTGTCTTCAGATGTTCGGTGGCGTCGGTCGGCATAGGCCATTGCAGGCTGATAAATCCCAGGACGTGATGTGCCAAGAGGTGCGCCGGTCCGGTTTTTTCGTTTGTTAAATGATCGGCACTGTTAAAGGGTGCTGGGTAATCGTTACAATGCACCATGTTCGCGCCATGCGAACTAAGTTGGCGCACAAGAAAAACCGGCTCCAGCATCCATCAAGAGGATCGCTGGAGCCGGGAAAAAAATCGAGCTTGTTGAAGTACTCTATTTCACCGAATGCGGAATCAACGAAACGAGAAAATCAAACTGACTACACGCTTTGGCCGCCCCTTCGCGATCATTAAACGGGCCGAGCTCGAACTCGTAGCCATCATATTTTTTCCGCGCCGTCCATTCTTCGGTATCTTCGTCCAAGAGGTAGACAGCCTCACTGGTTGCGGGATCTACCGGCGCGAAAGACGGCAACTGGAATGCCGGAGCTAGACATTTAGCGACGCCCCATTTAACACCATGCAGGTCGCAATCCGATGCGAAATGCCGCTCTTCTTTTTCACTTGCAAACTTGATTACGACTTGGTGAACGACGTTTACCTTACAAGAGATATGCATCTCCTTGAGCGTCGCTTTTAATTCGCTCGACGGCCACGTTGAGTCCCAGATGATGGCGCTGTTACCGAAGAAGCTGAGATAGCCAAAAGGTCCAGCATCACCGCGCCCCTTATTCGATATGGCGGTACGCATTTTGCGCAGACTGCCGAAAAATTTCACCATAGATTCCAAGGTGCGAAACGTGATCGCCGCGTAGGTGACGTGATGGTAGCTACGCTCCGCTAGGAGATCGCGACAAAAACCCTCTACCGCTAGATTGAACGCGGGGAAGTTCTTATCCTGGATCTCAAACTGTCCAGATTCCGTGTGGTCAAAGATCCAGGGGTTCGTGTTTGGCGCTTCGACTGGCGCAGAGATATTCGCATCGGCGCTCTTATGAGACGCGACCGATGCCAGATCGTTGCTGACAGTGTCAAAGGTAGGAGATTCAGTTGAATCAAAATCCATGACTTGCGTGATTGGTTGTTCCATCGTTTTAATCGATGACATTGACAGGCCCTCCTTGGGCCGCTGCTACTTAATTGGGTTGAGCTTATTCAACCCTTCACATGTATTGGCTCGATGTACAGATTCCAAACCTGCTATTCAACCGGCCCGGCGAAGGGTTGTCTCACAGGGAAGAATCAGCCGGTCTGGTACCGGCTCAATCGCTTCCTTTTATGGTCGGCTGGAGTTCTGCACGGTTCGCGGTCGGTTGCCGTTGACTCGGTTGGCAGAGCGGACGGCACTAATATTGAGCGGACGGCGAGAAGCTGCCGAAGGCGACAAAAGTTTCTGGTCGTTTCGTTTACTGAACAAGGGTTGTCGCCAGCGGCAGAGTCTGCAATTGTTCGAGTTCGGTTTTCCGGCGCGGCGGCTGGTCCTCAGAATTCTGAATGAATTCCGCGTAATACATCGCTACACGGGCAGCAGCCGGAGAGCGTCATGCCTTCACACCTGCCGCACAGATGAACGGTTTCCAAGAATGGCGCTAAGAGAGTACATTGATTGCTTCGGCGTCGGCTGGGTGATCCAAAGCCGGGAGCGCCGGTAGCAACACAAAAGCTCCAGTCCGGCTTGGCAAAGGAAAAGGCCGCAACCGGGACCGGCGTCGTCCAAATTTCAATGGAACGAAACCTGGAATCAACGAAAACGGAAGTCAAGGTTACGCGCTCTCAGTGCCCCCTGCGTCCCTCTTCGTCCCTCTTCGTTGGCGGTGCCTTTGCGGGGCGCTCGTTCATAGGATTTTTCCTATGAGAAATTTATTGAGCTGACGCCTCTTTGTTTACGCACCCGCTCAACGGGAACTATATGAGTAGACCGAGAGCGCTAGCTGCGGCGAGGCTTTTGGTTGGAGAGGGTTAAGTGGTTAAAGACATCTTGAAGCAGACGCCAGATGGGGCCGACCATCTATTGCGTCGATACGATCCAAGTCGTGAACTCGAAGACCAAGCGCTGTACGAAGGGTTGTCTTTGCGGCGGGTGCCGGAAAGAAAAGCTCATTCGGAAATAATCGAAAAAGTATTGAAGCCCCGGATAACGAAATCAGGTCAATTGGGTGGCGACATCTACGCACATATGACGATGGAAGAAGACAGGACTCTTCTCAGAGCGCGACACTTTCACAAGCTCGATCTTGACAAGTTGAGCAAAATAGTGGGGATCTCTGCAACGCGCCTGAGCACGAGAGAGCGCGACGCTAGAATTCGCGTCTCGTTGTTTCTCGAATTTGAAAACTATCTTCCGACTGCCGAAATCGAGAAGATGGGGATCACTGGAACTGACGTGGCGTACGTGTCACTGATGTACCGGTCTTCAATTGCAGATTGCGGCCCTGCGGCTCCACTTACGTTGGAAGAGTTAGAGCCAATGAGGCTCACGGTGACCCCGGAATTGTTCCAGATAATTGTAAAAAAACTGGCCGCCCAAACGCATTGGCATTATGGGCGAAGAGCGGAAGACGCTTTAATACCGTCACTTGAGCCGTCGCGAATACGTACGGCGGTAACCCGCTTGATCGAGAGGTTGCCTCAAACGGTTGAAGGGCGGAAGAAAACGCGCCCAGCATTAGCGATACTCCGTGGACGACTGGAGGAATACAATCGGCAAACTCGTTCGAATAACAAAGAGAACTGGAGAGGGCTGCGAGACATTATTGATGACTTGGTTGAAGCTCAGCAAACTGAATATGCCGCAAAAATGGGGTTAACCTATGAACAGTTCTTCGCTATGTCTTTCGAGGCAAAAGTGGAAAATTTCGATGCAGAATTCGCGATGGAGAGTAGACTGACTAAACGCTTGAGTTGACGGATCTTCGCCCTTTCACCGACGACGCGCGGTCAGGGTCAGCACGGTCAATTTCCGATACAACCGAGATCCTGTGCGCCGCCCGCTCCTGGCTATTTACAAATCTCTGCTTGAAAAGAATTGAGTGTAACGACTGTAATCAGCGGCGCGAGACGCGGTTAGCAACATTAGGAACAATCGCTACGATCCGCCAACAGGAGTTTTCCCAGGCGCTCGACGCAGCGGCTAAGATAAGGAGCGCTAGGGAAAGTGGATTGGTCTACGCCGCCGACACCGTTCAGGTTGGCCGACGTTCGCCGGAAATCGGGATTTGACTGTAACCAAGGTAGTCGCCTGATTCTATTCGAGTTAACCCTTCCATACGCCCGTCCGGTTACGGTCAGCACGGTCAATTCTCTATAAGTCCCCAATCGTGTGCGCCGCCCGAGGGCTCTTTATAAAATCTCTAATTATATAGAATTGAACGTAACGACCGTAACCAGCGGCCGCAAAACACGAGCAACTGCATTAGAAACAGACACATGCGCGGTTACGGTCAACTCGCGTTCGGGGCGGGGTGACGGTCTTTTGATCACCGACTCATAAAGTGGAAGGCAGACGCCGGAAAACAGAGGCGTTTCCGCAGGGTTGTTTCTGAGCGGGGATTTAAGACTTTTACTGCTGCTGCTGTTTTCCGGTGGCGTTCACATGTCTGGACCGTTGAGGCCCATCCGCTTTGGGTGCAACGCGCGGCGAACGAATTCCCACGCCGGGAAATTCGTTGAATTGATCCCTGTCGGCAAGGACGATATTGTCATCAAAGACGCGAGCCCAAATCCCATATGCGCTATCACATGGGTGAGGGGAGATCCCGTCAACACCATACTGTTGCCCGTGGGAGAAACGCCGACGCCTTCACGAGACCCGAAGCGGCCTGCCGGTAGCGACGAGCCGGAGGAGGATTTCGGCGGAATGACCGCCCTTCACACGCTCCCCTTGAGAGCTTATCCGCCGCGAACACACTAGTGCGCCTTGAGCAATGGCGCAATTCGTAAGAGAGCCATTAAGACTAAGACTGAACTCCATAGGATCGGTTCAACGCGGATGATGTGAAAAGGTCTCAAAGATTCTCGGTACCGCGATCTCACATAGCTCTCCACATCCACTCCTCTCTGAACGTTGATCTTCACAATGCTCTCCTCAACTTCCGAAAGTGAACGCCCGCGACGGCGATCCTGAAAAAGCCACGAAAAGCCGAGGAGTATTGGAGCATAACAGAATGCCAACAATTGAGTTGTTGTTATCGTGCCTACAAAGCAGATTGCTATGGCTAGGGCAACAGAGAGCAAGCGACCGACTGTTGTTTCCCTGACACGCGCCTCGAAAATTAGACGATATCGAAGCATCAAGAAGTCGCGGTCAAGCAGCTGGGCCTCACGTTCAATGGGGTCGGCTGACGGCGCTTTTGTAATTCGTTGACTCATTTTGAAAGCGAGCGGGCGAGTCGGCTAACCACAGCGTCCGCAAATTCAGTAGCACGAGGATGGCGAATCAGGATGCAGGGGAGAACAAACTCGCTCTCCGACAAGGGGCCGAAAGCTTCTCCCAGATGTTTGTGAATAATGTCTTTGAAGGCGGCGATACGTACTTCCGCCGTCGCGTCACTGACTTTGTCACGCTTGTTCGCAACGAAGAGCAGGGCCTTTAAACGCTTTTTCATCTTGGGCTCTTCGACCAACCGCTGCTTTAAGTGCTTACAAAACGCAACAAGCCATGGTGATGTGGCATTCTTTGAACGGCCAGCGACCGGCGCGTCAATGTCGAGAAGCACTACGATGGCCTCCGGTTTCCGCTCTTCAGCCAATCGGGCATGCTCTATTGGCCCAATTTCGCCCGCGACATCTACCGCCCTTTTTACCTTCATTTCAAGGCTTGAACCTCTACCTATCTTAAGGCGAAATGACGCTGATTTGTGCGGCGTGATGGTGGTTGGGGTGTCCTGCTCGGGCTCAAGTAGACCGTATTGAAGATATTCTGAAAAGCTCGATTTCCCGGCCCGCGCTGGGCCGAGAATTAGAACTTCTTTCCCAGTGAACCACGTATGAACTCGCGCCAGACCGTTCATGGCTGGGCGGGCTACCAAGTCTAGAATTACCTCAGCTGCAATTGCACCTTCTCCGGGCATAACGTCTACTGTATCTTAAGTTAAAGACAGTGCACCTCTAGCCACTGCTTTGCGGCGTTTTGCGGGCCGTCGGTCTCCTCTTGAACGACTCTTCTTGACAGAAAATGCCAAGTCAACATCTTGTGTCTGGAACCCTCGCGGCGCGGGATGTCCGGCAAGTATTCGCGGCCATTGCGCGGTGTTTTATTACTGGCCGATTGAAGTAAAATCTTCTTTCCTACCGCCCGCCCTGTTTCTTAACTTTCTGAGTACCTTAATTTCGTCAACATAATAGGGGTTATGCGGGAAGTGCCCACCGGCGCGCACCACACAAGATATCAATTATGTAAGGAGAGGAGGGCAGGCCGCGAATGCCGTGGGTGTCTGTTGCCGAGATTGCTAAGAACAATCCGGCGAACTAAAAGGAAATCGATCAGCTTATCGAACACCGCCGACGCAATGCGAAGCCCAAGTTTTATGCTGACGAAGACTTTCCGCGCCTTGCTACCGAAATTGTCCGAGCTAATGGTTTTCACATCCTTACATCTCAACAAGCAAACATGCGAGGCCACCCGGACGAGAACCACGCGGCGTTTGCGCTCAGACACAACCGTGTACTTCTCACTTGTGACCGTGACTACCTTAATCACAGCCGATTTCCTCTCATTCACTGCCCGGTAATTGTCGTTTGCAACTTTGGTCCCGGCTCTGCGAACGATATCCTGTTAACCTTCCGCTGTCTTCGCTCGATTATCCTTTTTCCGCTGATTATAGACAAATGGACCAAGATCGACGCCGAGCGAAACTCTTGGACTGAACACTCGCGCTTTCTTAATGGCACCACCGCCAGAACCCGTCATCGTTTTTATGCGGGCCAACAGGAGGAATGGGTCGATTAAGATTTTTTGTTTACGCTTCGTTGCTCATAATCCTCAAGGTTTGAAAGCTCTGTCGGTGGAGGCGAATAGCGCTGTCTTTACTGTGGAGGACGGACATAGCCGCGCCCTGATTTCCTCGCTTCTCTCAACATTGGTTCAACGTCTTTCCCACTCAACTTATCACGCGCGACGTAAATCATGGAGCCAAAAGAAACGTATGTATTCGCCGGGTCGGAATACAAGCTGGTCATCACGTCGCGAAGCGCTTCATTTCCGTAAAACGTGAAAGTCTCATTCCTGAGAGGTTCTTGCCGATGGGGCGGAAGATCGGCGCGTAGCGCGAAATATGTTTTACTTTGACCGTCGATAAAGCCATCCAGATAGATAGAGCGAGCCGCGTTTGACCATCTATTCCAATCTCTGCCGTAGTTCACGAGTTCGTCTTGCGCCGAAATATTTGCAGTAGCAAGAAAGGCCAAGATGATAATGGCGACTGACAACGATGATCTTGTCACTAATTTTGTTCCCTCCTCTTCGCAATGATTGTACTCCCATTCTATACGCGCGGGCAGACCATGGCCGTTAATATCACGGGTGAGTTTGAAGTGTCTGCACGGCACGTTATTGGTGTCGCACGAGCGCTAAAATTTCAGAATGCAATGCATTTTCTCGGGTGTGCTCGGCGTTGAAGCTGGCGAAGCGGCGGAACTGCCTCTCGGCAGCGGCTTCACGTTGGCGAAAACAAACGAGTATCTGCTGTCGGCTCAGTTCCCGCACTACATGACCGGCCAAGAAATAAAAGAAGGTGCCGAAGTCTTACACTACCTGGTTTACAAGCACGACGATCTAAATCTCCAAACAGCAGAATATGAGGAGACCAGAGACATTTTTTCTTCTGGCTTAATGGCCCTGCAAGTATTGAAACCGATACGGACGCTCGGCCTCGCCTTTTATGGCCAGCACTATGAACGCGTCGATGATGGATGCGCGGTTTTTCGCCTTGAAGCAATAGAGAGAAGACCACCTATGGAGCCCGGACCGTGGGCGTGGAAAAAGCGTTTCGATCAGGAAATGCTTAAGCGCTTGCCATCGGCCATTGAGAGTATCCGACGGATTATGAGCGGACCAAATGCCGAGCTAAGAAATGCGTTTATCCTGCTCCAGCTAGGGCTGGAGCATTTCCACCCTCTGGTTGCCGGATTGTTTTGGGTAATGGGTTTGGAGGCAATTTTCAATAGCGGCGGAAGAAAAGACTTCAAAGAGAGACTATGCGCCCACCTCGGGGAAAATACACTTGCTTTTCCTGATTGGCATTCTCAACGGTGGAACTGGACGGTTGGAACAATAGCTTTTGACCTTTATGTCTTGAGGAGTAAACTCGCCCACGGAGTCGATTTGCGTAAAGCCGCTTCCGATCCGAAATACCCTGTAGATCTCCTTAAAAAGCAAACACTGCCAGACTCATCGGAACCGATCCCGTACCATGGCTTATTGAGTGAAGTTGCGTGTTACTTGCTTATTCAAGTTCTTCAAAAAGAAATCGAAAAAGAACACGCGCAACATGCGAAACGATCCCTGCCGTAACCCGTCGAGAAGTTGCGCTTTCGGCGCGGACTCCGCAGTCTTCTTTTGGTGAACGATTGAGTGTGTAGGTCGGTTCAAACACCGAGAATGCAAAATTCGGCTCGACACGAATCAGATAAAGATTCGCACTCCGCCGTTATGCGGCGCGGCTGCCGCGTCCTGCCTTAGTGATTGTCGGAGTTATCGAAGCCCAGAAATAGTAAAGCCCGCCACTGGCGGGCTGTACAGTCCGCCGTTAGCTGCGCAATTTCGTTCTCTCGACAAGACTGACAGTCCTCTAAAACCCGATTCGAAGCAAGCGAAAAATTCGAGCTTTCGCTAAAGCGTTGTTTTGTGCCGATTCTCGGCGCTTCGGGGCGGTTGGTTTACAACCCGAAGGGGCGAATCACCGCCATCGAGAAACAGTTTGGGATCGAGTACGGTGCCGCGCTGATACGCGGGGCGACAAGGTCGCTTGTATCGTCAGCCTGCAAGCAGAGATTGACCGCTTAGGTGGCTTCCCTTATCCTTCCTTCCGCAAGTAGAGCTTGTCACGCTACGCCGTCGCTCGCCACATGGCGAGACGCCGCATTATCCCGCCACTCGAACCCACTGCCGAACAGTTTTCTTATTCTCCTTCCCGACCACCGGCTCATATCCCAATTTCCGCAAAATCTTTCTCACGCGCCGGTCATCTGCCACTGTCCGCTTTTGAATGTCTAGACTGATCGCACATTGCAGCACATCGGGTATGGATGTCGTGCTGATCTTCGTCTTCCCGCCCCGCAAATAGTCTTCGACCGGCCCCTCCCATGGGTCGGGAATCATCCTCTCTTTTGTCTGAAGTTCGGCCTCCCTCGACTCACGCGTGGTCAGCTTATATTCTTCGCCATCTTTAAATCGCTGGTATGCTTCGGCCCACAACTGATCGCGAGCGGCTTCAAGGCCTCCGCAATCCAGAAACAACTTAGGATTGCCCTGGTCGTCATTGAGACCGTCAATCTGAACGGTTCCATGAACTTTGATCGGCAAAAAACGCCGATTTCCGGTTTCGTCGAGCAAGTATTCGTCGTCGTTTGTTCCGCCCCAAAAAACCGTCAGCCGAGGATGCGCCTTATGATCGCGGCGATAAACTTTTCTGTAGTTATCTATTCGCTGGCTGATAAAAGCTTTCAATGATTTCACCTCCGCGCGGCTCGCCGTGTACATTTCGCAAAATTCGCCGAACCACTTCCCTTCAAGAGAGACAACCATGTCCTTATTAATCTCGGAAGAGTTGAAGGAGACCGCCCAGTCTGGGTCTGGCAGGAGGCTTTCCATCAGAAAGTTTTTTCCCACACCCTGCTTTCCCTCCAGAATTAGAACGGAATCGGCATGACAACCCGGTCTAATTGCTCTCGCCACCGCCTGTATCATCCATTTGCGTGCGACGGCTTGAACATACTTTGTGTCTTCAGCTCCCGCGAAATCTATGAGCCAACTGTCCAGCCGAGGCAACCGATCCCACACGACGCCATCCAAATAGTTTTTGATCGGGTTGAATTTTCTTCGGTCAGCCGATTCTTCAATCGCTTGCCGGATGCGATCCACTCCGAAGTCAGTCACGAAGATTCCATTGAGAACGCGAGAGATCTTTACAATTTGCAGTTCGTCAATCTTCGTGGCCTTCGCGATCACTACGTCGCCGAATCCATAAAGCCGGGTGTCGTAGTCATGCAGAGTGACGATTTCGCCGGTGAGCACATTCCGCCCGAACAGCTTTTCCAATCCCGGCGTGCCAGTCAACACCTTATATGTGTTGTGAATGGTCTTGGCAATCACGTCGCCTTTGTTGCGATGGAGTTTTATTTTGTTAATTCGCTCGGCGAAGGACGCTTGGACCGCCTCCGGCTCCATCGGCGGCTCTTCTTCGCCTGCGATCTGGCTGAGTGACGAATTCACTTCCTCCATCGTTGGCTGATTGTCAGCGCTATTCTTGCTCTTCTTCATCATCGCTGTTTTACTCCTTAATCAAATTCCCGGTAATCGCCGGAACGCTGAAATTCTGGAAGCTAGCTTCAAGGCCAGCAAGAACTGCTTGGCCTTCGACTTCGGCCTCCCGCATGTTGGAAGTCACGCCAGCCGGATCGAACGGTACATGCTCTCTCACCCATGTCGCCAGCTTGTACAGTTCCGAATCCGGCTTACTGAATCCCTGCGATTGCTGGAACATCTGAAGGCACAGAACGATCTCATCGGCGTCAAGGCCGCCCTCTCGCCGAATGCGGGTTGCGTGACTGAGGAGTGCGCCATGGCGGCCGGTCTTAACTCTTCTTATAGGAGTTGCTAATTCATCGAGCAGCCATCCGGGGGCTTCGGCGATTAGGCTCTCACCTTGCGACCATTCCGGTTGCTCAGCGAATCGATACTGCGTCCGCGTCATCGGGTGAAGGCTTGGCGGTGCAATCACCAAACGGGTACCGCTCCAGATATCGATGCCTGCGGCGAGCAAATCGGCTTGGCTCGGGAGAACGATAGACGGATCGGCTCGCAGATAGAGGTGCTTTCCCCCGGTCGGTGTGGCTGTCTCTAGTGTCTTGGGGAACGGACGACCGGCGACGAAGATAGCCCAGTTTGCAGGGCCATTCTTCTTCGTGTCTAAATCGACGAGCAAGAATTCATCCCCAAGAACGACACCGAGGTTATAACCTCTATACCGTCCCGTGAACCACTCGCGGATTTGCTTTTCCCAAGTGGTCGCCCTGGTAGGCCAGTTGTGGATACCGGCCTTATCCTTGCAGGGAATCACCCTCAAGCCGAGTCGCGCAAGCTCAAGGGCTATCGCAAGCGTGTCTTCCATTCGGATCTCCGTTCACCTGTAGCTCGGCGATGTACAAATCTCGAATCTGTACATCCACGCGACATGGGTGGAAGGAAGAATTCAAATGCCGCCAGATTACAGCGCACTAGAAGCGGCACTCGCAGCCGCCAAGCTCATCTACGGCGATCTGGAAGCGCGTTCGTTAGCAAATCTAAGAGATGTGGGCCACTATGCCTATGCCGAAGATTCATCCACGGAAATATTGTTGATATTCGTCGCCTGCGATGACGGGGCGGTGTACACCATCGACCTGACAGTAGGACCAGTGCCTCAATGTTTGATCAACGCTTTAGCATCTAAGCCTTTCGCATCGTGGGGCGCGTTCGACTACGTCTTGCTAAACGCCAAGCTGCTTGGCCCCCTTGGACTCAGCATCAAGCCGGAGAATTTCTACGACCTGACCGGCCATGCTCAGATGCTTACCGTGCATCGGGAATTGAAGCAAGCGTGCAAACAACTTGGAGTTGCAACAGGCGAAGAGAAGCTTGCGTCCGGGCGTAGACTCATCGAGTTGTTCAGCGTACCTAATGAGGACGGCAACTTCGCCGATCCCAAGGAACATCCAGCAGATTGGGCCGAGTTCGTCAAATACGGTGAGCAGGATGTGGTGGCCGCTCGCGCCTGCCACCAGCGGCTTCGGTCCATTGCGAAGTGGTCGGCTTCGGAACATCAGGTTTACGCCGATATGCTCCGCATCAACGACAGGGGCCTGCCGGTGGATACCGTCCTGGTTGCGAATGCTCAAACGCAACTTCAAATCATCCACGAGAACGTGATGGAGAAATTCAAAGCACTAACCGGCATCAACTCGTTTCACAAGCACGCGCAGGTAAAGAAGTGGTGTGCAGAGCAGGGGCTCACGCTTGACTCGATCAGGGAAGCAATCGTAATTGAATATCTCAAGAATGGCGAGCAGATCCCAGAGAACGTCAAGAGGTTGTTTGAGATCAAGCTGGAACAACCGAAGGCGGCAGTGATCAAGTACAAACGCATTGCCGCCTACATGTCGAGCGACGAACGTCTGCGCGGGATGTACACCTATCATCGTGCGGGCACAGGCAGGTTTTCAAGCACCGGCCCCATGGTTCACAATCTAGCCAAGCCGCCGAAATACATCCCCGGTTCCGATAAGATTAAGTTCCCGACTGCGGAGATCACTGAAGCTGTCCGGCGCGGCGAATGGTTTCCGGGGATTGACCCTCACCTGCAATTAAAGAGCATGGTCCGGTCAGCTTTCCGGGCGAAAGAAGGCCATCTGTTCGTCGTTCGGGATTTCAGCCAAGTTGAGCAACGTTACCTAGCGTTCGTGGCCGGATGCCAAAAGATTCTCGATGTTTACAGGTCGGGCGGTTCCCTCTACACCCAGTTTTCCATCGAGAGATTGGGCGCAGAGAACGAAATTGAAGCCGCTGATACGAAAGCGATAGCAAAGGTAGCCATATTGGGTTGCGGCTTTGAAATGGGCTGGGAAAAGTTTAAGAACTACGCGGAAACATGGGGTATCAAGCTCACAGAGCAGGAGGCACAAGCTATCGTTCGCGGGTTCCGAACTGCCTACCCGGAAATTGTACATCTCTGGAAGGCTATTGAGGAGGCAGTTCGGAAGGCTTTGAAGGACAAATCAATTACGGAGACAAACGGGCATGTCGTCAATGCAACGAATCCCAGGGCTATGAGCATTCGGCTCTTATCCGGTCGCCGGATCTGGTATCGGAATGCTTCGCTCGATTTGGTTGAAGGTCCGACGAGAAAAGGCTTCGGTTTCAAAACCGAAATCCGTTATGACGGCGCGGAGGACAACGGAGTTGCGATGCGAATAGGAACGTACGGCGGAAAATTGACGGAAAACATTATTCAGGCGGGTTGCAGGGATTTGTTAACCCACGCGGTTCACCAATGCTTGGTAGCCGAATTCTACGTTGTGGGAACTGTACATGACGAAGTTATATGTGAAGCGGCAGTTTCAGAAGCTAAGCAAACTGAAAATCAGTTGGCAACGATCATGCGGCTGCCGCCAAATTGGTGCAAGGATCTTCCGCTAGATGCGGAAGGTTACGTGAGTCAGTTCTACAAAAAGGAGTAGTGATGTTCACGCAGGTAGCAGTAAACGCAGTAGATGAGATGTGTAAACAGGAGTCGATTATGAGCAATAGCGAAGGCCTTCAACCGCTGGCGGGCATTCAAACGCAAGCGAATACTAACGACGGCGGGTTCGCCCTGCCGGTCGGTGACGACGGAACAGGATATGAGCTTCTCCCGTCTGCTTGGTACTCCGTCGCGGTGACCGGCGCGGAGAATGCGCCGTCCAAAACCGGGAAGAAAATGCTGACTCTCACTCTTCACGCCGAGAACCAGCAAGCAGCCGGACCGATCAAAGCGTATTTGGGGGCGTGGAATTCTCACCTTTACATTGGGCTATGCCACATGTCGGGTGTTGATCCGAAGGCGGGCTTCCCGAATCTCGGGGTGCTGAAAGGAATTTCGGGATACGCCTACATCAAGTTGGAGACCGGCAAAGATGGCCGCGTATCGAACAACGTCACCAATCTTGTCACTCGGGACAAGATGATCAAAGAAGGGCACGCGATCCCCGGCGCGATGGCTGGAGCCGCAATGGCGGTGGTGGACTTCCACCCCGATGACGATGTGGAGGCGCTCGCATAGGCGGGCGTCTCTGCTGGCGCGGATCAGGAGAAGGGGAAATCAGCGATGGACATGGATCTTGCCGACTATTGGCTGGCTTGCCAGGAGCGCCGCCCGTCGCGCCGTCTGGACGATGACAGCCTGATCGCGGACGAATCGATGGATGAATCGCAGGACGATGACCGAGAGGTTCACCATGGAGAAGCTTAACAACGCGCCCGTCGCTCTAGAGGCCGCAAGCTCAACGCAAGCTTTGGAGGCGGCGACTCTGACGGTCGAGGAACTCGCCTTGCTGCTCAAAATATCGGTCGCGCATGCCTACAAAAGCCTAAAAGACGGAACCGTGCCCTGCATCCGTCTGGGCACTCGATACGTCATCCCGACCGGCGCAGTCATGCGTTGGCTGGACGGTGCCCACCAGAACAGGCTAACACCATAGTCCCTAGAGGCAATTTACAAAAAGGGATTTTACCCGTACCTTTTCTCCATGCAACAAGGAAGTGTATTTAAAGTCGTTGACAAGAACGGGAAGCTAGTTTCTTGGGCGCATCGCATTCAGCTTGGACGCGATGAAAACGGCAGGAAGATTCAGCCCACAAAACAAGGTTTTGCGACTAAGCGTGATGCACAAGTAGCGCTTGAGCTTTTTCGCAAATCGTTAGAAGTTGCTCCCCCTACCGATGAGCCTCCCGCCGACGATGATCCACGCACATTCGCATGGTGGCTTAAAGAATATCTGACGGAGCATTGCGCGGCCAAATGTGAGCACACGACGATCACCGGCTACGAACGCAGTGGCGGCTACGCGCTCCGTTATTTCAAAGACACACCCTTGAACCAGATGGCCAAAATGGTCCAACAAATTGAAAAGGCCATCAACGAATTGAGCGCCAAGGGCGGCAAAAAAGAGAAGCCCTTGGCCCCAAAAACCGTTCGCGAAATTGGTCATCTCATCAACATGATCTATGAATACGCCATACGCATGCAGGCAATTAACCCGAGTACACACCCCAACCCGATGGCTTTCGTGACACTACCAAACAAGGTGAAGCGAGAAGCGGCCCACTTGGAGGCCGACACCATGCAGCGCGTTATGGCCGCCGTTGTAGAACACCCATGGCTTGACATCCTGGTTCATTCCGACTTCGCAACCGGCTGTCGGCGCGGTGAACTCTTGGCGCTCACATGGCCTGACATCCAATTCACCGCCGCCAAAGTCAGAATCAACAAGTCGCTGGCGCAAACGCCGAAGAAGGGAATCTGGGTCAAAGTCTGCAAGGGTCGTGAGGCGCGTATTATTTCGTTGTCGCGTTCGACCGTGGAAGCCCTAAAAGCACACAAGATCCGCCAGCAAATCAACCGCGAAAAATTTGGCAACGTCTACCGCAATGATCTGGATCTGGTCATCTGTGACGAGATGGGCGATTATTTGAAGCCCGGTTCCGTGTCGGCGAAAGTATCCTTGCTCATGCGAAAACTGGGGCTACCTAAGGGAAATTCGCTTCATACCTTGCGGCATTCTCACGGATCTCACTTGCTTTCTGAAGGGGAGTCGCTTACCGCCGTGAGTAAGCGACTAGGACACGCTAATACCCAGATTACCGCCGAAATATACTCCCACGTGCTGGCAAAGGATGATGTGGCGTTGGCGGAGGCCTGGGAGGCAATTTTGGAGAAGTCGAAAACTCCTGCCTAGGTTTGCCTAGGTTTTTCTCTCTAAGTTATTGAAAACATGGTAGCGCTAAGGGGAATCGAACCCCTATTTAAGCCTTGAGAGGGCTCTGTCCTAACCGTTAGACGATAGCGCCACGCTGCTGAGACTCCCCTTAGTATAGCGAGTCGAAAGCAAAACCATTAGAACCGGAAATGAAGCGCGACCTGTAGAATGCGCGGCCCGTTTGTGGTGGACACGACTCCGAACAACGAGCTCAAGATATTTGTGTCCGGGTTTCCGAAGTTGGCGTGGTTGAATACATTAAACGCATCCAGACGCAACTCGCCGTCCAGTTTCTCCTTTAAGAAGAGAAGATGCTTGGTAAGCGCCACATCGGTATTGATCGATCCAGGGCCGCGTATGGCGTTCCGTCCCAACGTGCCATAAGTGAAGTGGCCCACCAGCGTCGAAGCATCGTCTTGCGACTGCGAGTCCAAATTTTCGAGCCGGGTGTTGGAAAACGCCAGCGGATTGAAGAAGAAGTTGCCCACGTTTCCGCCAATCGTCTGTTGATTGCGCACGTTGTAGGTGGCCACATTCGGCAAAACCAAATCCGCTCTCACCAAGCCTGCATCTCCATCGCCAGCCGGACCGGGATCTGTCCCCGTCGTGTCCAACATAGCCGATACATCTAGCGGAAAGCCCGTTCGGAAAGACACGATCGGGTACAGACTCCAACCTTTTGTCAGGAGCTTGGGGCCGCCGTCCCAAAGCCGGTCGAAAGGCAAGTCCCATCCGCCCGAAAAGCTTAGGGTGTTGCGCACGTCGGTGTCGCCCGACCCGTAGAATGCGTTGTGATTGTAGTAAGGCACCTGCGAATTCCGCTGCCGGAAACCAGAGGCATTATCCATTTCGTGTGACAACGTGTAGGCGAAGGTGAAAGACGTACTGCCAAACCTGGTAGAGCCGTTGCGTTTCGTCACGCTTGTCTGCAGCCCGTTGTAGTTGGCGTGGGAAATATTCTGAAATTCCGTCAGGCTCCCATAAACAGAGCTCGTGTCGTCCGGGTCGTACATTCGGACATTCGAACCCCTCGGAAACGGATCGATATCCACTAGCGACGTAAGTTTGTGGGCGCTATAACCCACATATCCCACTTCCAACACCATCCCGCCCGGCAGCGATTGTTGAACGTTTAGGTTGTATTGAAAAACGTAAGGCGTCCGCAGGTGTGGATCCACTAGGAAAATACCGCCATTCGAACTGAGCGGCAGAAACGGCGCATAACTGACGTTCGTGGCGGGAGGCCGCGACGGGAAGCCATTCGGTGTCCCGGTGTTATTGGTTCCAAACGGATTCTCCTGAAACCCGGGATTCGACGTATAAGTGTTCACGCCTGCGTCCGTTGTGCCCTGCGGGCTGAACGAAAGATAAGGCTCATTGTAGAACGGTGGCGCGCCGTTAAACTGCAAATTGTCTTCGCCCTTCAGCACGTCGTAAAACACGCCGAATCCGCCGCGCAAAGCGGTCTTGGCGTTGCCGAATACGTCCCAAGCGAAGCCCGTTCGAGGCGCCCAATCGTTTTTGTCGGGGAAGTTCGTCCCCTTAGGCGCGCCCTTGTCTCCGGGAAATAGCAATCCCTCGGGAGCATTCGGAAAGCGCGTCGATTGCGCCCCTGGAATAAACGTGAACGATCTGCCCTGGGTATCGAATTTAGGCTCGGAATACTCATAGCGGATTCCCAGATTCAATGTAAGATTCTTTCTCACTTTCCAATCGTCTTGAAAATAGCCGGCGTATTGATGGGTGCGAATATTGTTCAACGCTTTCGCAGCTTGGAAATAGCTATCTGGCAAGCCAAACAAGAAGTCAGCTAAATCTGTGCCCGATCCAACACCGGTGCTTTGCCCGAAATACGAAAAGATGCCGTCGGTATAGAACGAATAGTTGGTGTTGTTGTCATAAGGCGAGAAATAAAATCCGCCCTTGAAATTGTGCCTGCCTTTCGTCCACGACAGATTGTCGTAATAAGCATAAACGGTATTGGCGAACGTGGTGGGTCCGCCGCCGGTATATCCGATGTTTAGTCCCGTTCCTTGGAAGCTCAGCAGCGTAGGGCCTGTCGTTAAATCCGGCGTGACTTGAATGCCTAGTGATTGCGGACCCGGCAAGGTTCCCACCGGCACGCGATCATCGGGAGTGGTACGAACCACTGTCGCCCGCACTTCATTGAACAAAGAGGGTGTGAAGGTGTGGGTATAGGTCACCGTGCCCGAGTATGTCTGGTTGAAGGTCGCCGATGTATAGCCAGGGACGTTCGCGTTCGCAAACGGACTGGTTACTTCCGAATCATGCGCCGTAAAAGTGCCGGAAATCGTGTCACGGCTGCTCGCCATGTAGTCGAATTTGCCTAAATATTCGTTGTTGTTGCTCAGCGCCGAGGCCGTCGGGAAAAGGAAGCCAGTGGGCGACGTGGGAATCAGGTTGTTCTTGAAATAAGCCTGCGCTACCGGGTCGATCGCGAGTGGGCTGATAATGGCGAGCGATGCTTTCTGGGGGTTGGGCTGGTACTCCGGATTCGCCAGCAAGAACGCCGCAACGTTGGGATCGGGGCCGCCATTCACCGCGTGCGAGAAATCGCCGCTTGCCTCCGCCGGCGTAAACGTTTGCACCAGGCCAGCCGTTGTCACCTGCGTCTGCTTTTGTCCCTGATACGAAAAGAAAAAGAATAATTTGTTTTTGATCAGCGGTCCGCCAAACGTCAGCCCATACTGGTTCCGCTTCAAGATGGCGCGCGGGTTGCCCTGCTGGTTGAAGAAAAAGTCATTCGCGTCGAAGATGGTATTTCGCACGTAGTCATAGGCGGTGCCGTGAAAACTATTGGTGCCGCTCTTCGTCACAATGCTGACAATGCCGCCGGCATTGCGCCCGTATTCGGCGCCGTAGGTGCTCTCAATCACTCGGAACTCGGCTATGGCATCGGGATTCGGGTTCACCACCACGCCGTTCGAGAGCAAATCGTTGTTCAGTGCGCCGTCCAGCAGGTAGGTCACCGAGTCGGTTCGTCCTCCGCCAATGCTATAGTTGCCGGCCGCGCCGCTGTCAGGGTTGGTCAACGTGACACCCGGCTGGGTCGCCAACAGATCAAGCGTGTTTCGCCCATTCAACGGCAGTTCAAAAATCGCCTGCCCCGTCACCGTTCCGCCCACTGTCGAAATCTGCGTCTCCACCGTGCTCGCCTGAGATTCAACATTCACAACATCCGAAACTTGTCCAATTTGGAGCCTTATATCGACGCGTAGCGTCTGGTTGATGTCCAGAGCGGCAACGCTGGAAGCCGCTTTGGCAAACCCTGCGAGCTGCACCGAAACCTGATAGTTGCCGATGGGCA
>Ga0302319_10007406_pt1 | contig 21610 bp, 19 predicted proteins | sample Bog_T0_2_FD_203319 | JGI IMG/M metagenome (GOLD analysis project Ga0302319, IMG submission 203319) | Peat permafrost microbial communities from Stordalen Mire near Abisko, Sweden - Bog_T0_2 | ecosystem: Environmental > Terrestrial > Soil > Wetlands > Peat | place: Sweden: Abisko, Stordalen Mire... | reverse complement strand
CTCGGCGGAATGGAATGGGTCATCGTTATCCTGGCCGTTTTGCTGCTGTTCGGCGCCAAGAAAATTCCCGAGCTGGCCAAGGGGCTGGGCACGGGCATCCGCGAATTCAAGAAGGCGACGCGCGAAGTGACGGATGAAATCCACAACGCGCAGACCGAGACGCCGGCCAAAACCGCATTGCCACCGTCGCCCGCACCCTCACAGGCCAATCCGCCGGTTTCGCAAACCACTCCTCCGCCCAAGACTTGAGGCGCGGCGATTTTCGCATGGCCGGCGACCCAGAAGCGGAACGTCCCGACGAGGCCGAAGGCGGGCCGGTCAAGACCTTCCTCGAACATCTTGAAGATTTCCGCTGGATGCTCATCAAGAGCATCGTGGCCCTGTTCCTGGGAATGCTGATCTGCCTTTTCGCGGCCAACGACGTCGTCAGCATCATCAAATGGCCGTTGAAGCACGCCCCGATCAGTTTCTCCGGCACAAATCAAATCGTTGTCGTCAACTTCGGCACGAATCGTCTCGGCAATTTCCAGCTCACGCCGGAAGAGCAGCAATCGTTCAACCTCGGCACCAACCGTTTCGTCGCCGTCACCATCGAGCCGCTCACGCTTGGCACCAACCAGGTGCTTGGCTGGCGCGTGAACGACGATCCCCGCGCCATCGCCGACGCGCAGCGGATGCAGATCGAACTGGTGAACTTAAGCCCGGCGGGCGGATTTTTCGTCGCCTTCCAGGTGGCGATTTACGGCGGCCTGGTGCTGGCGTCGCCGTTCCTTTTTTATTTCGTGGCGACGTTTGTTTTTCCGGCGCTGAAAATCCGCGAGCGGAAATACGTTTATCGCGGGCTGGCCATCGGCGTGGGGCTTTTTCTCATCGGCGTGGCGTTTTGTTATTTTGTCTTGATGCCGGTGGCGCTGGCGGCGGCGCAGATGTATTCCCACTGGCTCGGCCTCGGCGCGATGCAATGGCGCGCGGAGGATTACATCAGCTTCGTCTGCAAATTCATGCTCGGCATGGGGCTGGGCTTCGAGCTGCCGGTGGTGATTCTGACGCTCGTGAAAATCGGCGTGCTGAATTACGGGATGCTGTCCAAGGCGCGCCGCTACATGATCGTCATCAATCTGATTCTGGGCGCGGTGTTGACGACGCCCGAACCTATCACCCAGCTCGTCATGTTTGTGCCGCTGCAATCGCTTTACGAATTGACCGTCTGGATCGCGTGGTATTGGGACCAGCCGGACCGGGCCAGGGCGCGGCGGAAACTTTTGCTCGCGCTGTTTATTGTGATTTTGATTGCCGGCGCGGCGTGGGCGGGCTGGAAATATGGCTGGCCGATTCTGCGCCAGCACTGGCATTAAAAACAGATTGATGGATTGATGGATGATTGGATTGTTGGGAACCCCTTCGGGCATCCCCATAATCCACCAATCCAATCATTCATCCATCCAATTTGAAATCGCGCTTTACATCCGCCCAATTCGGCGTAATGTTGTTTCGTCAATTGAAAATCGTATGCGAAATATAATACCTTTTCTCGCCATCGCCGCGCTGGCCGCGGTGTTCACCTCCGGTTGCGCGGGACCGGAACAAAAATTCGGCCGCGGCATGAGCGACTCGCTGGAAGCCACCCGCATGGGCGACCTGCGCCGCTCCGTCGAGCAGACCACCATTTTTGATTCGCCCAGCGCCGGCTACACCACCGGCGTGGTCCACGGCATTGATCTCACGGTGGAGCGCACGTTGATGGGCGCGTATGAGCTGGTCACGTTCCCGATTCCGCCGTATCAGCCGGTGCTTACCAGTTACGTCAAGCCCGGCCCCATCTACCCCGAAAGCTACAAGCCGGGGCGCATCTCGGAAGGCGTGTTCGACACCGACACCTACATGGGCTTCAGCGGCGGCGACGTCGCGCCGTTCCTGCCCGGCAGCCGGTTCAAGATCTTCGACAATTGACCGTGGCCCGAATCCATTTGACCGACGCGCCGGTGGTTTTCCCCCGGCGCGTTTTTGCTTTGAAACCACGAATTACACGCACGACACAAAAAAAGACCGGAGAAAGCCCTTCGCAAATCGGCACAAATTTTATTGAGACTTGCAAAATGAGCAACCATCCAGCGCTTCTCATTAACACCCGGCTTCAGCCGGGTGTTGGCAGCACACCGACCCGCGTGCCGTTTCAACACCTTGTCGGCACGGGGAAAACCGTTGAAACGGTTTTGACAGGCCTCACCGACCATCACCGGGCTGAAGCCCGGTGTTAATGAAATGGCGTTACACATTTATGCGAGATTCGATAGAAATTAGCCTTTTCAAATCATTTCGCGGTTAAAAAAACTTTTTCATGCGCCTCGAAAAAAAATCACCCTGCAAGGTCAACCTGCTGCTGAACATCCTCGGCAAACGCGCCGACGGCTTCCACGAGCTGGAAACCGTCATGCAGCCGGTGAATTTTTACGACGAGCTGGCTTTTGAGCGCAGCGGCGGCGGGGTTCAACTTTCGTGCAGCGAAAAAAATCTGCCGACCGATTCCAAAAACCTTGTCCACCGCGCCGCCACCACATTTTTGTCGGCGGCGAAAATTTCCGGCGGCGTCAAAATCCATCTGGAGAAAAAAATCCCGCTGGCTGCCGGACTCGGCGGCGGCAGCGGCAACGCCGCGACGACTTTGCTCGCGCTGAACGAATTGTTTGACCAGCCGCTTTCCGGCGCGAGACTGAACGAACTCGCCGCCGCGCTCGGCTCGGACATCCCGTTTTTTCTGCAAAACAAGCCGGCGCTCGCCACCGGACGCGGCGAGAAAATCCAGCCGCTCGAGCCTTTTCCGGCGCTTGACGGCAAAGCGTTCCTCCTGATTCATCCCGGCTTCGGCATCTCGACGCCGTGGGCTTACCAAAACCTCGCGCGGTTTCCGGCGGCGTTGAACGGCAAACCAGGCCGGGCAAAGGAATTGATTTCAAAACTGCAATCCAACGATTGGCCCGCCGTCGCTGACGGCTTTTACAATTCGCTTGAAGCGCCCGCGCTCGACAAGTTTCCCGTGCTGGCGCTCTTCCAGGAATTTCTCCGCGAAAACGGCGCCCTGGCCGCGCTGATGTCCGGCAGCGGCTCGACCACGTTTGCCATCGTCGAAAATGTGGCTGCCGGAGAGTCGTTGGTGGAAAAATTCAAATCACAGTTCGGGCAAAATTGCTGGACGGCGGTGGTGCCAGTGTGATGGTATTTCCAAAACACCGAACATCGAACTGTGTTTCCTTCGATGTTCGGGGGTTCGATGTTGAATGTTCGATGTTTCCGGTCGTCAGCGCCGGAATTTTACGAACGCAAACTCCGCCATTTCCTTCGCCGCCGGAATCTTGAACGCCAGCGCCACCAGCCAATAAACAATCCCCGCAATTCCCGCCGGCACGAACACCGCGCCGATTTTCAGCGCGATGGTTTGGTGTCCGAGCGAATTTTCCCAAAACCGCCAGCCGGCCCACGCAAGCAATCCGCCAACCAGGCCCGCCACGGTCAGCGGCAAAAAAGTTTTGCGCAGCGGTTCCATTTCCAGTTTGCCCAGTTTTTTCCGCAATGCAAAAGCCAGCAGGCCGACGTTGCAGGCCGAAGTCACAGTGTTCGCAATACCGAGGCCGCCTTGCTTCAGCGGCTCCACGAGAATGGCCGCCAGGATGAAATTCAGCACCAGACAGGCGATGCTGGTTTTCATCGGCGTGTTCGTGTCGCCGAGCGCGAAAAACGCCCGCGCCAGAATGTTCACCGACGAAAACGCCACCAGCCCCGGCGCGAGGCACATGAGCGCAAACGCCGCGCGGTCGGTGGAGTCAGCCGTGAATTTGCCGTGCTCGAAAATCAGCCGCACAATCGGCTGGGCCAGCACGACGAGCAGAACCGCCGCGATCAAATTCAAGAACAGCAGCGTGCCCAGTCCGTGCCGCAGCGTGCCGCGAAACTCGGAATAATTTTTCTCCGCCGCCAGGCTGGACAACGTCGGCAGCAAATACGTTGCCAGCGAGATGCCGAACATGCCCTGCGGCAGTTCCATCAGCCGCACGGCGTAATTAAACGACGCGACAATTTGCGGGTTGACCCAGAATGCGATGGCCAGCACCAGCGTCACGTTGATTTGAAACGCCGCCACGCCGATGGTGCCCGGAATCATTTTGCAAACCACGCGCCGCACGGTTTCGTCGCGCCACGGCGAAACCCAGCGGTAACGAAAACCGTCCTGCCAGAGCGTCGGCAGTTGAAACGCCGCCTGCGCCACGCCCGCCGCCAGCACACCGATGGCCAGCGCAAAGATTTGATGCGGCAACCGCTCTTCCTTTGGAAAATCCAATCCCATTGTCGGCGCGAGCCAGAGCACGGAGGCAATCATCACCACATTCAGCATTGTCGCGCCCATGGCCGGGATGAAAAAATGTCCGCGCGCGTTCAACATGCCCATCATCGCCGCCGCGAGGCACACGAGCAGCATGTAGGGAAACATCACGAGCAGCAGCCGCAGCATCAGCTCGGTGCTGGCGTCGAATTGATGCGCCGCCAGCACGAGCGAAAGGCCGATCATCACCAGCGCCACCACCACGCTGGCGGCGACGATCAGGCCGGAAATCACCGCGTTGGCCGCGCGCCACATCTCAATTTCGCCGTGCGTTTTTTCCTTCTCCTTGAAAATCGGGATGAACGCCGCCGTCAACGCGCCCTCGCCGAGCAGCCGGCGGAACAGGTTTGGAATCGTGAACGCGAACTGGAACGCACCCGCCACCCAGCCGTCGCCCATGAACCGCGCATAAACGATTTCGCGCACCATTCCGAGCAGCCGGCTGACGAGCGTGGCGCCGGCCATCGCGCCGGACGATTTCAGCATTTGTGACACGCGCGAAGATTAAAGTCCAGAGCCTCAAGTCCAAAGTCCAAAGTGAATTCTCCATCTTGCATTTTACCGGGTCGCAAGCTACGGTGGTGGCATGGACAGCGCGATTCTCGCCAAAGAAGCCTTGCAACTCACGCCGTTTGAAAAGGCGCAAATTATTGACGCGCTCTGGCAAAGCCTTGATCCGGCGGAGCAGGAATCCGTTGACCGCGCCTGGCTCGCCGAGTCGCGCGACCGTTTGCAGGCATTTCGCGCGGGCGAACTCAAGGCGCTTGATGGCGAAGAAACTCTCCGTTCCATCACGTCTGAATTGGGCAAATGAAATTTCGCCTGCTGCTTCCGGCGGCCGGCGAACTGCGGTCGGCGGCGCGGCACTACGAGGGGCAAATCCCGGGACTCGGACATGATTTTATTCAAGAAGTCCGCGCCACCATCCTCCGCATCAGCCAATGGCCGGAAGCCTGGCAGCCACTCGATGTGGAAATCCGCCGCTGTCGCACCCATCGTTTCCCTTACGGCATTATTTACGCGGTGGAAAACGGCGAAGTGCTGGTCATCTCCGTGATGCACTTGCATCGTCATCCGGATTCGTGGCGGAAAAATCTTCCGTGACCATTTGCGTCAATTGGCAATTGGCAATCGGCGATTGGCAATTTATCCTGCCCGCGTGAGCATTCTGGAAGAACTCAAATGGCGCGGCCTCGTCGCCGACTGCACCGACGCGGCGGAGCTGGAAAAGAAAATCGCCGCGCCCGTCACGCTTTACTGCGGCTTTGACCCGACGGCGGATTCGTTGCACGTTGGCAATCTCGTGCCGCTGCTCGCGCTGCGGCGATTTCAATTGCTCGGCCATCATCCCATCGCCGTCGCCGGCGGCGCGACCGGCTCCATCGGCGATCCGAGCGGCAAGACCGCCGAGCGCCAATTGCTCACCAGGGAAATTCTCGACCGCAACATTGCCGGCGTGAAAGTTCAAATGGCGAAGCTGCTCGATTTTGAAACCAAACAAAATCCGGCGCGGCTCGTGGACAACGCAAGCTGGACGGCGGGGATTTCGTTCCTCGATTTCCTGCGCGACATTGGAAAACATTTTTCCGTCAACCAGATGGTGGCCAAGGAATCCGTCCGCGCGCGGATGGAAGACCGCGAGACCGGCATCAGCTACACCGAATTCAGCTACATGCTGCTCCAAGCATTCGATTTCATGGTGCTGTGCCGCGAGCAGAATTGCGAATTGCAGATTGGCGGCAGCGACCAGTGGGGCAACATTACCGCTGGCATTGACTTATGCCGGAAGAAGCTCGGTAAACAGGTTTTTGGCCTGACGCTGCCGCTCATCACGAACGCCGACGGCACGAAATTTGGGAAAACCGAAGCGGGGGCCATCTGGCTCGATAAAGATAAAACTAGCGTCTATAAATTTTATCAGTTTTGGATTAACACTGCGGACGCGGATGTCATTCGCTATCTGAAACTTTTTACAAAGCCAAAAAACGCAAATGACGTTCTGGCAGCCCGCGAAAGAATCGACAAACTTGAGGAAAAACACAGAACGAATCCCGGCGCACGCGAAGCGCATCGAGCTTTAGCTAGAGAAATGACGGAAATGATCCACGGTCCAGATGCCGCTTGTAATGCGTTTATTGCAAGCGAAGTTCTTTTTGGTGGAACGATTGATCCGCAATCAAGCTGGGATTTAATACTAGGGGAGGTTCCAACGAAAGAGATTGAAATTGCAAAACTTGGCGGCACTGGTATGCCGTTGGTCGAACTGCTCGTTCACTCCAGTTTGTGTTCGTCAAAAGGTGAAGCGCGGCAAAAAATTGAAGAAGGCGGTATTTATGTGAAGAATGTTCGTGAAACAAGTTGCCGGCGGACAATCACGACGAACGATTTGCATTCCGGCAAATATATCTTGTTGCGCAAAGGGAAAAAAAATTACGTCGTCGTGACAGCGAAGTGATTATGCTGGACGAAACAATCTTTATCGCAATCGACATGGCATTCTGCTAGAGTCGAAAAGTTGTGAAACTGAAGCTCGTCCAACTTTCCAAAATCTGTTTAGGGATGGTCGCAGTGGCCATTTTTTCGACCTCACTGCTCGCACAAGATTTTACTTGGATACAAACCAGCGGGCCAACAATTGTGCCGCCGAATCAGGAAGGAGGGGGAATCGCCTCAGCATCTGACGGAACAAAATTGGTTGCGGCAGTTTATAACGGTGGAATTTACACTTCGACCAATTCGGGAGCGACTTGGACACAGCAAACTAACGCGCCGAATGCGAATTGGATGTCCGTCGCTTCGTCGGCAGATGGAACAAAACTTGTGGCGATAACACTTGCTTACAGCGGCGGCATTTACACTTCAACCAATTCAGGGATGACTTGGACAAAGACCAGTGCCCCAACGACAAACTTTTGGTGGGCAGTCGCTTCATCATCTGACGGAACGAAACTTGCGGCGGCAAATGATAGTGGATATTCCTCTGGCGGTGGGATTTACACCTCACAAAATTCAGGGACATCTTGGACAAGGACCGCGTCCGGTGGCGTAACTATTTCCGTTGCCTCATCATCTGACGGAAATACACTAATCGCGGGTCAGAACTTTTTTTCGGGTTATCTTTATGTTTCGGTCAATTCAGGAAACACTTGGACAGAATCCGGTGTTCCCAACGCCGCTGATAGTTGTGCAGTGGCCGCATCGGCAAATGGCACCGAATTGATAGCGGCAGCTTTGGGCTGCGGTATTTACATCTCAACAAATTCAGGGACATCTTGGACGCAAACCAGCGCACCGACGAATCAGGCATGGGATTCTGTCGCCGCATCATCCGACGGAACGAGGCTGGTAGCGGGATCATTCTTCGGTGAGATTTATGCTTCAACCAATTCAGGAATGTCTTGGAGGCAGCAGACAGTGCCGACGAATCATGCGTGGGCAGCTATTGCCTCATCGTCTGACGGAACAAAAGTTGTTGCGGCAGCAGGGGGCGGTGGGATTTGGATTGGCCAATTCTCGCCGCAAATTATCCAGCAACCGCAGAATGTTCTTTCGTGTCCGGGTGATTCATCAATTTTGACCGTCGCCGCAAGCGGGACACTTTCTCTAAATTATCAGTGGCAAAAAAATGGAACAAACTTGGTTGATAACGGCAACGTAATGGGGTCTGCGACGACCAATCTGACTTTGCTGAATCTGTCACAAAGCGATTCGGCGAACTACGATGTGGTGATTACCAATACCGTTGGAAGCATCACAAGTTCAGTCGCGATTTTGAATGTAAATTTAAGGCCAGCCCAAGCCACGCCGATTGTGATAAACGGTTTCATTGTGGGAGCAACTCTGACGGACGGCGGCTGCGGTTACACGAATCCGCCCGCAATAGTTTTTTGCGGGCAAGGAGGCAGTAACGCGACCGCCTATGCCCAAATCAGCAACGGTTCGGTGACGAATATCGTGATAACCAACACCGGCTCTGCGTATCCAGCAAATTCTGTCGCGCTGTTCGCGCCTCCTATTTATCCAGTTTTAAGCATCGTCCAGACACTCACCAACACGCCGTCGGCAGCAGCAAGCCCGGTTGTCTCCAATGGATTTATTGTGGGGGCAATTCTAAGCGCAGCGGGCAGCGGCTACCCAACCAACCCCGCCGTTTCATTCAGCGACGCCAGCGGTCATGGTGCTGCGGCATACTCACAGATCAGCAGCGGGGCGGTGACAAACATTGTGATTACCAGCACGGGTTCAGGGTATAGCTCCAAAGCAGTCGTCAACATTGCGCCGACGCCGACAATAAACGTCGTGATACCCAGCGCAAACAATCTGATGCTCGGACAGAATTACCAATTGCAGATTGCAGACGGGCTAACCGGCTGGACAGGTTTTGGCGCGGCATTTTCCGCAACAAGCCCCGCTTGGACGCCAACAAATTTCTGGAATGTGGCAAATACCAACTCGGTGTTTTTCCGGCTGCAAATGTTGCAATAGTTTGCACTCACAAGTGTCGCCATTTGTCGCAACTGGAGCGAGACAACACAAACTTCAGACGCTTGGTTTGCCGGGAATAGTCTTTGACGACTCCGTCGTTCTCGAAGCCAAACAAGCGAAGAAGCTTGAGGCTTTTCTCGTTTTCGGGGTGAACTACTCCAACGACTTGTTCTGCACCAAGTTCATCAAACGCGGCAGAAATCAGAATTTTGCAGACTTCGCGCCCAAAGTGACGACCCCAATAATCCTTTGAGATTACGACTTGAATTTCACGGACTTCTTCTGAGCTCCGAAAAATATCGAGCGCAGCGCGGCCCGCGAATTGTCCGGTGTCTTTGGCTAGAATCGCAAAATCCCTGCACCGAGATAATTTGGACGCCACGCCACGAATCCATTCCTCATGCGGGTGGTGGATAGGGCCATCGAGGTAACGCTTAACGTCCGGGTCTGACTCCATGCGATACATCTCACTCAAATCCTCTTCTTGAAGGTATCGGACGATGACAGTTGAACCAATCTTTGGCAGGCTTAAAATGTGCGGCTTGTCCATCGTTGATATTCAAATGCTAATTATCCCGGTCCTCAATCCTAAAATGATTTTGGCAGCGTAGCTTGAAATTGAAAAGCGGCCTCCGTTGCCGAAGGCCACATGGCTTCAATCATTTGCGGGATGTTTTACGGCTTTGCCACCGGCGCAGGGGTGGGGCGCGGGACGGGCGTGTGTTTTACCACGTGGCTGGCGATGACCCATTCGGCCAGTTTCGCCGGGTCGTTGGCGCAGGTGTTGGGCACGATGGTGTTCAAAACGTGCAGGGCGATGCCGGCATCGTGGATGGTTTTGCCAATGCCAAAGGTGGCCACGCCTTTTTTGCCACCACCAGAACCCTTGGCCTTGATGGCGGTTTCAAAGTCGCCAATGTCCTGGTTCAGGTCGGCAATGAAGGTGTCCGCCAGCTTGAGGCTGACGAATTGGGCCTGAAACGCCACGGCGTCGGCGGCAAAGGCGCGGGCGGTGTTGAGCAGTTCCTGGTCGCCGTCATGGCGTGGCATGTGGAACTTGCCGTCCAGTCCGGCGATGCCGAGCAGGACGAGGGAATGGGCGGCCTTGCTGATGCTGAGGAGATCGTCGTGGAGTTTCAGGCGCAGGGCCACCTCGTCCAGAACGCCCGCGTGGGAAGCTTCGCCGCCGGAAACTTGAGTCGCGCCGAGTCCGGCGGTGGCAGTGACGGCGGCCTTGACGAGGGCGAATTGCTTTCCGCCGATGCTGGTGGCGGAAAAGTCCGCAGCGTATTTGTCGCCATAGGCGTCGGTGGTTTTGAGGGTGGCAAGAAGTGAGGTTTCGGGTTTTTTCATAGTTGGTAATCTTTCTTGATTGTGAAGCAATTATTCAAAAGCTGGGGAAGGTTTCCACACGGATTTTGCCAAAATTTGTGTGGATTTTGCGCTGCCGGAACGGGCTGTCGGGAATGGAAACCGGGCGGCTGGCGTGCCGGAATTGGGAAATTTCCTGCCGGACTGGACTGACAACCTGCCGGGGCCAGAATACACGCTGCCGGGGTCGCCGGATGCGGTGCCTGGACCGGCGCATTGCCGGCCGGACTTGGAAAACAGCCTGCCGGGATTGGCGAAACGGCTGCCGGACTCGCCGGACACGCTGCCGGACTCGCCGGACACGCTGCCGGGATTGCCGGACAGCCTGCCGGTGTCAGGTGAGAGCGGGCGGGGAGTGACTTTTTGCCTGCCGGGGCCAAGTGACACGCTGCCGGGGGTGATTTACATGCTGCCGGGGCTGGCTGACACGCTGCCGGGGTCAGGTGACAGGCTGCCGGAGTTCCGATCGCGCCGTCCGCCTTGTTCTCGTCTCGACATTTATGCGCAAAGGCCAATAAGCTGTCGGCGCATGACGCGCACGGAAAGACTTCTGGCCGAACTCATCGCGCTGCCCAGCGTGAATCCCGCCTTCGTTCCGCCGGACGGAACTTCGGCGCGGCAAGCCCGCCAGCCGCATCCGTTCGCGGGCGAACAAAGGGTCGCTGATTTTCTCGCCGCCGTCGCCGCGCGCGCGGGACTGGAAATTGAATTTCAAAAGGTTTTGCCCGGACGCTCCAATCTCATTGCGCGGCTGCTGCCGGGAAACAACATCCGGCAAACCATCCTGCTCGCGCCGCACCTCGACACCGTCGGCGCGGACGGAACAAAATTCATTCCACAGCGCAAAGACGGACGCCTTTACGGCCGCGGCGCGTGCGACACGAAAGGTTCCGTCGCCGCCATGCTCTCCGCGCTTTGCGAGCTGGCGAACGCCAAATCGCGCCCGCTTGAAACGGAAATTGTTTTCGCCGGATTGATTGACGAGGAGCACGCGCAGGCCGGTTCGCGCGCGCTCGTAGCGCAGGCGTCCCGCCTGCAACTGGCAGCCGAACGCGGCAGCCGAGACGGCTGCGCTACTTTGGCCATCATCGGCGAGCCGACGAAGTTGCGGGTCGTCACCGCGCACAAAGGCAGCTTGTGGCTGGAACTGGAAACGCATGGCCGGGCGGCGCATGGCGCGATGCCGCAGCTCGGCAAAAATGCCATCCACGAGATGGCGCGCATCGTGGATTTGCTGGAAACGGATTACGCCGCGCAATTGCGGAAGCGAAAACATCCGCTGCTCGGCACGGCGACGGTGAATGTCGGCACGATTTCCGGCGGCGCGCAGCCGAACATCGTGCCCGACCGCTGCAAAATCACGGTGGACCGCCGCACGCTGCCGGGCGAGACGGACGCGGGCGTGCAGCGCGAAATCGCCGCGTTCCTGCGCGCGGGAAAATTGTCCGCGAACATCTCCAATTCAAAGCTTGCGCCGGCTTTGCCGCTGGAAACGAATCCGAAATTGCCGCTCGTGCGCCGGTTCTTGAAAAGCGCCGGGCAATCAAAACCGCTGGGCGTCAATTATTTTTGCGATGCGGCGGTGTTGTCGGCGGGCGGCATTCCGAGCGTGGTTTTTGGCCCGGGCGACGTGGCGCAGGCACACACGGTGGACGAATGGATTTCGCTGGCGGAACTGGAGCGCGGGAAGGATTTGCTTTTGAAATTCCTGAACTCGCTTCCTTGAATTGCCGCGAAAAGGCGCAAAATTCGGGAACGAGGACGAGTATGAAGGACGAGGACGATTTTTAATTTGCCTTTTCCCGGCTGAATTCCTCCGGCAATCTTTGCGCGCTCATGTCTCAAGAAAAAGATCAGGCCATTCCGACGGTTGACCACAAGCCGCACGCGACGTTTTTCCGCCAGAGCGGCTGGCTGATGATGGCGACGGTTATCCAGGGAGGCATGTCCTTCGGCGTGCATCCGCTGGCCAAGAAAATTTCCCCCGCCGAATACAGCATCTTCGTGACGATGCTGATGATGACGTCGCTCATTCCGACGATGCCGTTGCAAATGGTTTTTGCGCAGCAAACCGCCGGGACGCTGGCGACTGGCCGCGAACGCCAGCTTGCGTTGATGATCCGCTGGGGCTGGCGGTTGACGTTCATCGTGTGGTTGGTTGTGGCCTTGTTTGTCCTGGCGTTTCAAAACCGCATCATGGCGGGCTGGGGACTCACGAGCGCGACGACGTTGTGGGTGACGCTCGCGGCATTGCTGATGAATTTATGGATGCCGCTGTTTTCCGGCGTGCTGCAAGGGCGGCAGGATTTTTTCTGGCTGGGCTGGGCCTCCATCATCGGCGGCATCGGGCGTGTCGCGGTGGCCGTTCTGATTGTGCTCGCGCTTCATGGCGGCGCGACCGGCATGATGTTTGGCGCGTTCGCCGGCATTGGCGCGTGGGCGGGCATTGCGATCTGGCGGTCGCGCGATTTGTGGCGGGCGAAGCCGGAGCGATTTGACGGGCGCAGCCTGCTCAAACAGGTCGCGCCCTTGATGCTCGGTTTCGGCGCGTGCCAGTTCCTGTTCACGACGGACACGATGTATGTGAAGGCATTTTTTCCCGGCGATGAAATGGCGTCCTACGGCGTGGCGGGAACTTTGTCGCGAGCGCTGCTGTGGCTGGTGTTGCCGCTGGCGGCGGTGATGTTTCCGAAAATCGTCCACGCGAGCGCGAAGTCGGAAAAAAGCAACCTGCTCGGCATCGTTTTGCTGGGCACGGCGATTCTGGCGATTTGCGGCGCGGCGGGTTTGTGCCTCGTGGGCCCGTTTGTGGTGAAGCTGGTTTTCACGCCGGACTACGTTTCGGAAACGATGAAGCTCCTGCCGTGGTATGCGGGCGCGATGATTCCGCTGGCGCTGGCGAACGTGCTGGTGAACGATTTGATGGCCCGGGCGCGCTTCAAAGTTGTGCTGCCGATGGTGCTGCTGGTCGCGGCTTACGGATTCACGCTGCCGTTCATGCTGCGCGCGTTTCCGGGCCGGATGGAAGTGGCGCTGCAAACGCTCGGCGTTTTTAATCTGCTCCTGCTCGGCATGTGCGCGTGGTTCACTTTCGGAAGTCCAAAGTCCAAAGCCTAAAGTCCAAAGTCGCGCAGTCAGTCAACCTTGGACTTTAGGCTTTGGACTTGCGACTCGGAGAGCGGTTGCGGCGCGCGGAGTTTTTTATAGACCCAGCCTTCGAGCGGGCGCAACGGGCGCAGCCATTTGTAGAACGGCGAGTAAATCAGCCGGATGCGCACGACGGACAAAAACATGGTCAGCGACGAGCGGAACAGAGATGACGTGACTTTTGAGCCGGCCTTGTCCGTCCATTCGGTCGGGACTTCGCGGATGCGGAAGCCCGCGCGCTTGACGGCGACGAGCAGGTTGATGTCGAACGCCATGTCGGCGATGCGCAAATTGTCGTGAACCTTTTCGACGACCTCGCGTTTCATCACCTTCGCGCCGCATTGCGTGTCGTGGATGTTCAGCCAGAACAAAACCTGCACGATGAAATGAAACGCGCGGCTGGCGAACCGGCGGCTGTCGGCCTGCGCCTGATGAATGACCGATTCCGGCAGCCAGCGCGAGCCGACGACGCAATCCGCGCCGGCGATGTGCTCGACCAATTCCAGAAACGCGCGCGGCGGCGTCGCGCCGTCGGCATCCACGTAGCCGGTCAGTTCGCCCTGCGCCGCGAGCTTGAAACCCTCGATGAGCGCGCCGCCCTTGCCGATGGGCCGTTTGAATTCCAGCGGGCGGACCGACGGAAATTCCGCCCCGACTTTCTGGACGACGCCGAGGGTGTTGTCCGTGCAGCCGTTGAGCACGACGACGAGCTGGAATTTGCCGGAATAATTTTTCGCAAAGAACTGCGCGTAGTCGCGCAGCACCGGTTCGATGCGGCGCTCCTCGTTGTAAGCCGGCATCAGGAGCAACAGGCTGGGATTGACCACGCGCATTCAATAACAGAAACCGGCGGGGCAATCAATCTTGGGAAATAGGCGAAGGAAATTTGCGGATGTCGCAAAGGTTAGAGACGATATCCGAGAGTCGGCTGCGCTTCTTTAGTTTCTTGGCGAACCGGTCGGCCTCCGTTCGTCGAACTGTTTTGCTCTGCATCTGTTATCTCTTTGATCTGTTCCACTTCCCTTTCAAACTGCCCAAGAATCTCGGATCCCGCCGCACTATTTTGCGCGGCCACAGATTTCCATATCTCTTTATATGCGTTGAGAATGCGATCCGGGTCGGCAACCGCGATGTTGCGCAGATGCGCAAGCGTATCAACAAAATGGTAAAGGGAATCCGGTCCGGTGTCTTCAATCTCACCGGCAGCATCCTTAACGAGGGCATCCACCATTTTCTGATCCGCTTTTTCTCCGGCCAGGAGCAGTTCTTTTTGAGAACTGACGTGTCCATTCGTATCAATCTGGTAAGTTTCCAGGACGAATGGAACTTCATTCCACTTTTGATCCCATGCGTAATCGGTTGCTTTGACAATGCCTGCGCCGAGATCTCTGTAATCAAAGGCCATATCTGGGTCGGCCTCTGAACCGCCGCCAATGAAGATGGCCTCCTGCTTCCGAAAGTTGAGGACAAAGCCCCAGAGTCCAGTTCCTCGAACACGGCCACGGTCAGGATATGATGCGGGATCGCCACTTCCGCGAACAATCAATCGGTTTTCACCTCGTGTTATGTCAACAATTGTCTGAACGCCGGGCGGACCAAATAATTCAAGCTTGGCTGAATCGGAAATGCGAGTGTGCGTGGCGCAACCTGTCAGAGACAATAGGCTGACAAGACAAATAGCGAGTAACTTCATCACCACCGAATGCTATTCCTGCACTAGTTTGTGTAAAGCGCGAAACAATTCCCGCCGTGCGCATTTTTCTTCAGCTTCGTAGCGCAGCTCATTGGAAACGCGCCAAATCACCGCACGTAAAATTTGTTTTCGATTCAGAACCGGACGGGGATGTTTTTCTTGGCCAAAAACCGTTTCACGTCGCCGACGGTGTAGGTGCCGAAATGGAAAATGCTCGCGGCGAGGACGGCGTCGGCTTTGCCGGCCAGCAGCACCTCGGCCATGTGTTCCAGCGTGCCCGCGCCGCCGCTGGCCACCACCGGCACGCCCACCGCTTCGCTCATGCGCCGTGTGATGACGAGGTCAAAGCCCGCCTTGGTGCCGTCGGCGTCAATCGAGTTCAACACAATCTCGCCCGCACCGAGCGCCACGGCGTGCCTGGCCCATTCGAGCGCGTCCAGGCCGGTGTCCTTGCGGCCGCCGTGGGAAAACACGCCCCATTTGTCCGGCGCGATCTTCTTGGCATCAATGGAGACGACGATGCACTGGCTGCCGAATTTTTCCGCGCCTTCGCGGATGAGTTCGGGCCGGGCGAGCGCGGAGGAGTTGATGGAAATCTTGTCCGCCCCGGCGCGCAGCATGATGAACATGTCCTCGACGGACTTGATGCCGCCGCCGACGGTGAGGGGCATGAAGCATTGGTCGGCAGCGCGCTCTATCACCTCGACCATCGTGCCGCGGCCGTGCGCGGTGGCGGTGATGTCGAAGAAGACCATTTCGTCCGCGCCCTGCTCGTTGTAGCGCAGGGCGAGTTCCACCGGGTCGCCGACATTGCGCAAGCCGCCCTTTTCGGCCACGCCGAACTGGACGCCGCGCGTGACGTGGCCGTCGTGAACGTCGAGGCACGGAATGACACGTTTTGCAATCACGCGGATAATTAAAGGCGGAGTTGCGTTTGAGGGCAACTATTTCCACTCGCGATTTCAATTTTCAGTTCACTTGCCGCCGCAATCGTGTATCATCGCCCGCAAATTTATGAACACTGATTCCCTCCTCAAACAACGATTGATCTGCGTGGCTGTGATTGACCAACCCGATGACGCCGTGCCGCTGGCCGAGGCGCTGCTCGCCGGCGGATTGAACGTCATCGAAGTCACCTTTCGCACCGCCACCGCCGCCGAATCCATCAAACGCATCCGCCAGCAGGTTCCGGCGATTGCCATCGGCGCGGGCACGCTGCTCGCGCCCGACCAGGTGCAGCGCGCGGTGGACGCCGGCGCGCAATTTGGTGTTTCGCCCGGCCTGAATGAAGCCGTCCTGGTTGCCGCGAACAAAAATCAAATGCCGTTTTTTCCCGGCGTGATGACGCCGACGGAAGTGGGGCGCGCGCTCGATCTCGGCAGCAAGTTCTTGAAATTCTTTCCGGCGGAAGCCGCTGGCGGCGTGAAAATGCTCAAGGCTCTGGCCGGGCCGTTCGGCCATACCGGCGTGAAATTTGTCCCGACCGGCGGCATCAACGCGGCGTCGCTGGCGGATTATCTCGCCGTGCCGCAGGTCGCGGCGATTGGCGGCTCGTGGATGGCCGAGCGCAAACTCGTCAAGGAAAAGGCGTGGGCCAAAATCACGGCGCTCACCGCCGAGGCGATGAAGGTAATTGCGGCAGCGGCAGCTAAAAGTTGACGTTCAATTTCCGCGAGGTTTTGGAGTGCGCCAGCCCTCTGGCGCTTTGGAGATGACAAGATCAATCAAAAGCGGCAGAGGACTGCCGCAGTCCAAGACGCTATCGCGTAATCGTAAATCCAAAATCAGTTCCCCACCGTCACTTGCAACGGCTGGTCGCGGCGCTCGGCGAAGCGCTTCACGTAATTTTCCCACTGGACGTGGTTCGTGAAATCGCCGCTGCGATTCCAGCACGCGCCGAAATAATAGGCGAACGGCTGGCCAACTTGCGCCTGCGAAACCGCCAGCATGTTGCGGATGGGCGGATAACCTTCGTGCGTCGGCTGCGGCACGTTGCCGTGGACGACGGAATCCGGCAAAGCCGGCGCGTCGTTCGTGAACGCCGTAACGCCGCCTTTCGGCAGAATCACCGCGTCGCCGATGATGCCTTTCGGCTGGTCTTCCGGCTGCCAGTAAGCCAGCCAGCCTTCGGCCAGGTCGTGCGTGATGAATTCCTCGCGGTTCGTCGGGCACGCGCGCTCGGCCAGTCCGACGGCGACGGTCAACGGCGATTTGTCGTCGCTCGCAAACGTGTCCTGCGCCTTGCTCATCCACGAGCCGGCGTCAATGCTGATGCGTTTCGTGTCGGTAACTTGCCTGCCGTTGCCGGCGTCCCACGCGTCGTAAGTCACTTCAAATTCCGAGCGGATCGGGCCGGTGGTGATGAGCTTCCAATTGCGGTAATTGATCGCCGAGCGGAGCTTTTGCCCGTCCCAGATTCCGATGCCGCCGTCGCCGCAGCTTTTGCCGACGCGGTAATCGTCCATCTCATCGCCGTTGTCCATGTGATAATGGCCGCTGGAATACATTTCGTTGACCATGAGGTTGCGCCACGTTTTGATCCACACGTCAATGCCGCTCGTGATGGTGCCTTCGCCCTTGATGAGCGCCTGGCCGTAAATGCGGTGCGCAATGCGGTCGCTTTCCCACGCGAAATCGTCCATGCGCTCCGGCACATAACGCGCGAAGGTTTTCACGATGGGCGGCGGCACGGCGGCAAAAGCGCGGGATTCAATAATGAAAAATGTTTTAGTTTCGTTTGCGGCAAGATCAACTTGAAAAAGCAATTTTTCAGGCTCGGAGTTCGGTTCGGTGGCGCATGCTTGCGAATCCAAAATGCGGGATGAATCACTATCCATAACCGAAAAACTACTTGTCCGAATGGCGAATTTTAAGCTGTTTATATTAATTTCTACCGTCTCGTTATCGCGTCGGTAAGTCGCCGGATTCCGCACGATAATTTTATTTAGTCTCATCGGTGCGACTCCTCCGTTTCCAGCAGAAGGATTATGTTCAAAGTATGCTATTTTTTCCAAAACCGCCATCCGATAAACCTCGCTGCCCGCGAGCAAAAAGATGCCGCCGCCGTAAGGTGCGGTTGAATCTTCCGCGAATTTCACTGGCGCGCTGCCGGCCGGTTGAACGTGCGTGAGCTTGCCGTCGGCATCCACGCAGCCGACCAGCCCCTGCCACGCCTTGCGCACCGCCGGCTCGTAAGCCGCGCGATCCAGCAGGCCTTGATTCACGCCCCACGCCAGCCCGTAAATGAACATCCCGGAACCGCTGGCTTCCGGCATCGGATAGCTGTCCGGGTCGAGCAGGCTCGCGCGCCACATCCCGTCCGGCTTTTGCAGCGACAGGATTTTCGCCGCCATGTCCTTGAACAATTGCTCGAAATGCGGGCGCTCGGGACTGTTCATCGGCAGGTATTGCAGCATCCGGACGGTCGCGGCGAAGACCCAGCCGTTGCCGCGGCTCCAGAAAATTTTCTTCCCGTTCGCCTCGGTCTTGGTGAAGAACGAGCTGTCGCGGAAAAACAGGTGCTCGTCCTTGTCGTAAAGATAATCCGCCGTGCGCCACCAGTTCGTCACCGCGAAATCCATGTAGCGCGTGTCGTCCGTGGCCGCGTAAAGCCGCATCCACGTCGGCGGCGCCATGAAGAGCGCGTCGCACCACGACCATTGGTCCTGCCCCAGATTGTTTTCCAGGCCGCGCGACGGCGGCGGATTGGCGATGATCCAGTCAAAATGCTCGCGCATCGGCGCAATCATCCGGTTGTCGCGGTAGAGAAAATAAAGCTCGGCGCAGACCTGGCCGTAGCACTGGTCGTCGGCGTGATATTTGCGGCCCTGATATTGCGGCAGCACCCAGGCGTTCGTCTCGCCCTTGGCGAGCATCGCGTCGCGGTATTTCGGGTCGCCGGAAATTCCCGCCAGCGCCATCATGCCGACGTCGCCGACGGAACAAATCCAGCCGGTCGGGCGGAGCGTGATGGGATTTGCGAGCTGCCAGTCGGCCACGCGCTGCATGACGCCGAGAACGGCCTGCGGCGTGATGTCGGTGGAATTGGTCTGCGCGGGCAGTTGAAAATTGGCGAGAAACAAAACCGCCGCGACGAAGCCGGCCTGGCGCGAGATAAATGATTTCATGCCGGAAAAAATGCCCGCAAAGCGCAATGGATGCAATTGAAAACTGAATGCAGCCGCTGTAGCCGCGTTTGTGAAAACGCGGACGTTCCGCACTTTCACAAGTGCGGCTGCAATTCCAGGCTGCAATTCCAGCGTTGACCGCGCGGAATGAGGATTTACACTGTCGCAGCATGTTTGAAAACACCATTCGCCGGATGCCGCGACCGCAGGATGTCGCGGGCATGACCACGCAGGAACTCCGCGGCACATTTCTGCTCACCGGCCTTTTCGCGCCGGGACAATTGACCGGCACGTTCACCGATTTGGACCGCCTCGTGGCCGGCGGCATCATGCCGGCGGGCAAAGCCGTGGAACTGCCGAATCACCGGGAAACCGGACGGGCATTTTTTCTGGAACGCCGCGAACTCGGCGCCATCAACGTCGGCGGCGCGGGCGCGGTTCACGCGGACGGAAAAACATTTTCGGTGGACCATCTGGACTGCATTTATCTGCCGATGGGCACGAAGTCGGCGGCGTTCGAGAGCAAGGACGCCAAAAACCCGGCGAAGTTTTATTTCTTGAGCTGCCCGGCGCACGCGGCGCACCCCGCCACGATGATGAAGCCGAAGGACGCGTCGCCCGTGCCGTTGGGCGCGCAGGCGACGGCCAACAAGCGGACGATTTACAAATACATCCATCAGGGCGGCATCCAAAGCTGCCAGCTCGTGATGGGCTTCACGGCGCTCGATGAAGGCAGCGTGTGGAATTCCATTCCGCCGCACACGCACTGGCGGCGCACGGAGATTTATTTTTACTTCGACCTCGGCGAAAACGTGCTGACGCATTTCCTGGGCGAGCCGCAGCAGACGCGGCATTTGTTCCTGCACAACGAAGAGGTCGCGCTCTCGCCGAACTGGTCCATCCATTGCGGCTGCGGCACGGGTAATTACAAGTTCATCTGGGGCATGGCCGGCGAAAACCAGGTGTTTGATGACATGGATGTGGTCAAGCCGGTGGATTTGCGGTAAGTGGAACGCCGGTCTCCGACCCGGCGAAATTAAAATGGGAAACATCGAACATTCAACAACCAACATCCAATGACTGCGCCCATCATGCCAGTTCCCCATTGGATGTTCGGTGTTGGATGTTGGTTGTTGAATGTTTTCCGCCTACCGCGCCGGGTCGGAGACCGGCGCTCCGTTGAAAATTTATGAACACAAAACGATTCGAAAACAAAACAGCCATCGTCACCGGGGCCAGCCGCGGAATCGGCCAGGCCATTGCCCTCGCGTTCGCGCGCGAAGGCGCCCACACCGTCAGCATGGACATCGGCGACCAGTCGGAAACCGGCGCGAAGGCGAAGGCGCTCGGCGCGAAGTTCAATTCCTACACCGAGGATCTCGGCAAGCTCACCCAAAAGCACGCCGCCGAAATCATTGCGCAGGTCGTGAAGGATTGCGGGCGCGTGGACGTGCTCGTCAATTGCGCCGGCATCATCAAACGCGCGCCGATTGCGGACCATCCGGAGGCCGACTGGAACGCCGTGCTGCAAATCAATTTGACCGCGCCGTTTTTTCTGACGCAGGCCGTTTGCAAATGGTGGCTCACCGGCGGACGCGAAAAATCCCCGGCGGACGCGCGGCTGAAGGTCGTCAACATCGCCTCGATGCTGTCGTTTCAGGGCGGCATTTTTGTTCCCGGCTACACCGCCAGCAAGAGCGGCATTGCCGGCATCACCAAGGCATTTGCCAATGAACTGGCCAAGGAACGGATGAATTTCAACGCCGTCGCTCCCGGCTACATCGCCACGGACAACACGAAGCCACTGCGCGAAGACCCCGCCCGCAGCAAGGCGATTCTGGACCGCATTCCCGAAGCCCGCTGGGGCACACCGGAGGACGTTGCGGGCGGCATTTTGTTCCTGGCGTCGAAGGAGGCGGATTACCTCAACGGCACCATCATGAACATGGACGGCGGCTGGCTGGCGCGTTAAATCATTTCCGATTGACGATTGATGATTTGCGATTTGGAAGGCGCTCCAATTCGCAAACGCGATGCGCGCGGAACACACTCTTAATTTTTGAAAATGACCAAACCGACACTTCTTATCCTCGCCGCCGGCATGGGCAGCCGCTACGGCGGACTCAAACAGATTGATCCGGTCGGCCCCGCCGGCGAAACCATCATTGACTACTCGATTTATGACGCGCTGCGCGCCGGCTTCGGCAAGCTCGTCTTTGTCATCCGTCACGATTTCGAGCAGGCGTTCAAGGATACTGTCGGCGCGCGGTTCGAGAAGCGCGTGCCGGTCGAATACGTTTATCAGGAATTGGACAAGCTGCCGCCGGGTTTTTCCGTGCCCGCCGATCGCACCAAGCCGTGGGGCACCACGCATGCGATTCTTCAAGCTGAAAACGCAATCCGCGAACCGTT
>Ga0302319_10007404_pt1 | contig 21613 bp, 17 predicted proteins | sample Bog_T0_2_FD_203319 | JGI IMG/M metagenome (GOLD analysis project Ga0302319, IMG submission 203319) | Peat permafrost microbial communities from Stordalen Mire near Abisko, Sweden - Bog_T0_2 | ecosystem: Environmental > Terrestrial > Soil > Wetlands > Peat | place: Sweden: Abisko, Stordalen Mire... | reverse complement strand
CCGCCGTCACCGGAAAATCGGTCGAGTAGGCTGAGCCGGTTACATACACGTTTCCTGCGCTATCGACTGCCAGCCCGTTTGCGCTATCTCCGGGCGTGTTCTTGACGCCGCTCCCGCCGAGGTAGGTTGAGTAGATCAACGCGGTACCCGCCGGATTCATCTTGGTAACAAATGCGGTGTCGTTTTGATTCGCGGCGGCCTTGTTCGTCGTCAGGAACGCTCCCGGCGTCGTTGGGAAATCCGCCGAGCCAGCTCTGCCAGCGACGTACACGTCGCCCGCCGCATCCACTGCGATCGCGTACGCTCCGTCGCCGCCACTGCCGCCAAGATAGGTCGAGTACACCAGGACCGGATCGATCACCAGCGGCTTCGCGTGGTCGTAACTTCCGAGCCGGAAGCCCACCGAACGATTCGACAACAGGGCAAACTCTCCTGCGATAGCTTGCCGCCGTCCATCCACATTCTGGTAAATCTGTGGCTTGTGGAAAGCCAATGCTCCGTTCGAGGCCGTCACAACCAAGTCCCCGTCCGCGGTTAGATGGAGTTTCTTAGACCCGCCAAACTGGAGTCGAATGGGCTTCGGGTCGGCTCCGGGGGCAACCACAAAGTCGTACTCGAGCTGCCGCTGGTTCCCGTAATACACGAGGTCGATCCCAGGATAGATGTCCGCGTAGCGCACTTTCGCATACGCAGAAGCGCCCGCGTGCCACTTGGCCGGATCGTTCCCTATAAAGTAGTTGATCGTCCCCGGCAACCGCTGCTCGCCGATGGGCTCGGCGCTAGCGCTTGCTCCTGCCAACTCCATCCGTACCACATCCTGCGTTGCGGACTTCTGACGCAGCGTCAACACCGCTCCGTCCGCAGTGAGATAAAGGCCATATCCGTTGCCGCGCGCAAGAAACTTCACGGTCCCGGCCGTCTGCCCGGCATTGGCCTCAAAACTGAGCGGCAGGTTCCAGTAGCCGTCGGCGAGCTGCGCCTTCGTTACAGGTGAGGTCTTCTCCGATTGGGATAGTGGGCCTGCCGATGCAGCAGGCAATGGCGCGGTCACCAGGAATCCAACTATACACAGAGCCCGCAGACACGAGGGGGGAACGTAGGCGAACATGGGGTGGCCCGACAGTTCACGCAGATAACTGAGAACCAGTTACCGCGGGAGCCTGCTTTCGCCAAGATTATATGCCCAACTCCGGGTTCGATTGCCCCCGATTTCGGAATGGCCCCGCGCCAGAAACTGGCGCCGCCCGGCGCTACAATACAAGCCGATCAAAAGAAACAGGGAAAGGTGTAGCCATGCTCTTTGCTCGGGTCGCTCGGTCCGCTCGGTCCGCTCGGTCCACGGCATCGGTACCCCCGACCCTGCGCCGCTCCGTTATCCTCGCCGTCATCCTTGCGTTCGCTGTATACGCCGGCCTGGGCCAGCCGGCCCCGGCCCACTCCGCCGCCGGCCCGCGGATCGCAGGCTGCCCTGTGTTCCCTCCGGACAACGTGTGGAACACCCCCATCGACAAGCTGCCGCTCGATGCCAATTCGAAGACCTACGTTGCCACCATCGGCGCCGACAAACCCCTGCACGCCGACTTCGCCGCCGACCCTCTGAGCGGAATCCCCTTCAACGTCATCGACGCGCACGTCCCGTACGTCAAGATCACCTTCGATTACGCGGACGAGAGCGATGTGGGCAACTATCCCATTCCACCCCATCCCCTGATCGAGGGCGGCCCCAACGCCCCCGAGGGCACCGATCACCACATCCTGCTGGTGGACAAGGACCGCTGCATGCTGGCCGAGATCTGGCTGTCGAGGCGGGTGTCGGACACCGTCTGGAAGGCCGGTTCGGGAATTAAGATGGACCTGACCGGAAACGGCCTCCGCGCGGGCGGCAAAACTTCAGCCGATGCCGCCGGACTGCCCGTCTTCCCCGGCCTGGTGCGCTACGACGAAGTCGCAGCCGGCGAGATTCGCCACGCGCTTCGCTTTACGGTGCTCAAAACCGTGTCGGACCACATCTGGCCCGCCCGCCACGACGCCTCCAAAATCACCGACCGCAAATATCCGCCCATGGGCGTGCGCTTCCGCCTGCGCGCCGGCTTCGATATCTCCGGCTTCTCGAAGGCCAACCAGGTGATCCTGACCGCGCTGAAACGCTATGGCATGTTCGTCGCGGACAATGGCGCCCCCTGGTTTCTCTCGGGCGCGCCCGACCCGCGCTGGAACGACGACGACCTGCATCAACTCACCAATGTGAAAGGCAGCGACTTCGAGGCCGTCGATGAATCCAATTGGGAGTATCTGCCCGATTCAGGCCGGGTGGATCCGGCCGAGAATAAATAAGCCGAGGGGCGCCGCTTCGGCATCCCAGGGGCTAAAGCCCGCGTTGCCATTGAACGCGGGATGCCGGGACTGAAGTCCCGGCCTATCTCAAATGCCAGATTTTCGTGGGCTTTCGAGATGCGCTTTACGTGGGCTTTCGAGGCGCGCTTTTATTTGCCCGCTGCCTTATCCAGGTCGAGGTTCAGTTCCAGCACATTCACGCGCGGCTCGCCGAGCAGGCCAAACTGGCGCGGGGTTACGTGCGCCGTAACCAGCGCGCGCACCGCATCCTCGCTCATATGCCGGTCCGCGGCGACGCGGGCGACCTGGTAGTACGCCGCCGCCGGAGAGATGTCCGGGTCCAAGCCGGAGGCGGATGCGGTGGCGAGGTCGATGGGCACTGGCCCTTGCGTTCCCTTCGGGTTCAGCGTCTGGACAGTGCCTGCGATGCGCGTCGCCAGCGCGGCGTTGGTGGGCGCGTAGTTCGAGCCGCCCGAGTTCGACGCATCGTAGCCGTTACCGGAGCCGGCGGCTGACTGCCGCGACCAGAAGTAGCCCGGCCCGTCGAACGCCTGCCCGATCAGGTGCGAGCCGACCAGCGTGCCGTCGGCGCGGTAGATGAGCGAGCCCTCCGCCTGCTTCGGCATCAGCACATGCGCCAGGCCCGTTACGACCAGCGGATAGCCGATCCCCAGCACCACCGCCGTAATCATCGTGTAGAGAATCGCCGTCACAATATGCTTCTTCATCGCGTTACTCCCTCGAACCTTGAACCTCGAACGTGGTCGTCAGACCAAATGAATTGCCGCGATCACCATATCGATCGCCTTGATGCCGACAAAGGGCGCGACAATCCCGCCCAGCCCATAGACCAACAGATTGCGCCGCAGCAGCGCCGCAGCCGACATCGGAGTGTAGTTCACGCCGCGCAGGGCCAGCGGAATGAGCGCGACGATGATGAGCGCGTTGAAGATGACCGCCGACAGGATGGCCGACTCCGGCGTGCGCAGGTGCATGATGTTCACCGCCGCCATCACCGGGAACACGCCGGCAAACATCGCGGGAATGATGGCGAAGTACTTGGCCACATCGTTCGCAATGGAGAACGTGGTGAGCGCGCCGCGCGTCATCAGCAGCTGCTTGCCGATGCCCACAATCTCGATCAGCTTGGTGGGGTTGGAGTCGAGATCGACCATGTTGCCCGCCTCCTTCGCCGCCTGCGTGCCAGAGTTCATGGCCACGCCTACGTCGGCCTGGGCCAGCGCGGGCGCGTCGTTGGTGCCGTCACCGGTCATCGCGACCAGCTTGCCCTGCGCCTGTTCGCGGCGGATCAGGTCCATCTTATCCTTGGGCTTGGCTTCGGCGAGAAAGTCGTCGACGCCGGCCTCGCGCGCGATGGCCGCCGCGGTGAGCGGATTGTCGCCGGTGATCATGATGGTCTTGATGCCCATGGCACGCAGTTGCTCGAAGCGCTCCTTCATGCCGCCCTTCACAATGTCCTTGAGGTGAATGACGCCCAGCGCGCGGCCATTTTCCGCGACCACCAGCGGCGTGCCTCCGCTGCGGGCCACCTGATCCACCTTGGCGCGCACCTCGTCGGGCAGAATGGAGCCATTTTCCGCGAGGTACTTCGCGATCGCGTCGGCCGCGCCCTTGCGAATGCTGCGGCCTTCCATGTCGATGCCGCTCATCCGCGTCAGCGCGCTGAACGGGATGTACTCCACATTCAGCCCAGCCAGCTCGCGCCCGCGCAGGCCGTACTGCTCCTTCGCAAGAACGACAATCGACCGGCCTTCGGGCGTCTCGTCGGGCAGGGAAGAGAGCTGTGCGGCATCGGCCAGCTCTTCGCTGCTGACGCCGGCCGCGGGGAGGAACTCCGACGCCTGGCGATTGCCCAGCGTGATGGTTCCGGTCTTATCGAGCAGTAGTGTGTTGACGTCGCCAGCGGCTTCCACCGCGCGTCCGCTGACGGCGAGCACGTTGTGCTGCACGAGGCGGTCCATGCCGGCGATGCCGATGGCCGAGAGCAGGCCGCCGATGGTCGTCGGGATCAAACACACCAGCAGCGAGATGAGCACGAACGCCGTCTGCGGCGCGCTCGAATACACGGCGAACGGCTCCAGCGTGACGACCGCCAGGAGGAAGATGATGGTGAGCCCGGCGAGCAGAATGTTGAGCGCAATTTCGTTCGGCGTCTTCTGCCGCTCCGCGCCTTCGACGAGCGCGATCATGCGGTCGAGAAACGTCTCGCCCGGATTGGCCGTGATGCTGACGACAATCATGTCGCTGAGCACGCGCGTCCCGCCAGTGACCGCACTGCGATCGCCGCCGGCTTCGCGAATCACCGGCGCGCTCTCGCCCGTGATGGCCGATTCGTCGACGGATGCGACGCCTTCAATCACCTCGCCGTCGCCGGGAATCATGACGCCGGCCACGACGCGAACCTTATCGCCCACGCGCAGGTGCGAGCTGGGGACCTCTTCGATGCTGCCATCGGCGCGGAGTTTGTATGCGGTGGTCTCGCTCTTGGCCTTGCGCAGCGCGTCGGCCTGTGCCTTGCCGCGGCCCTCCGCCATCGCTTCGGCGAAGTTGGCAAACAGCACCGTGAACCACAGCCATAGCGTGATCTGCAGGTTGAACCCGAAGTGTCCGCCGCGCTTGAACAGCAGCAGCGTCGTCACCAGGCTGCCCACCTCGACCACGAACATGACGGGGTTCTTCATCATCACCGTGGGATTCAGCTTCTTCAGCGAATCCACCGACGCACGGCGCACAATCGCCCCATCGAACAAGCTCTTCTTCTTCGCCGTTGCCTGCGCTGCACTCATCGAAATCTCCCGCCTCTTTGCCCTTCGCTAACTCGCTGACTTGCTTACCCACTGACTGGCGGCTATGAGAAACTCGTCCCGACCCGCAGGAGCAAATGCTCCAGGATTGGTCCCAGGCTGAGCGCCGGGAAGAACGTCAGCGCGCCCACGATCACCACCACGCCCGTCAGCAGCAGCGTAAACAGCGGCGACGTTACCGGGAACGTGCCCAGGCTCGCCGGCGTGATCTTCTTCGCCGCCAGGTTGCCCGCTACCGCCAGCATCGGAACGATCATCAGGAACCGCCCCGCCAGCATGGTGATGCCGAGCGTGGAGTTGTACCAGTGCGTGTTCGCGTTCAAGCCCGCGAACGCCGAGCCGTTATTCCCGGCTGCGGAGGTGTACGCGTAGAGGATCTGCGAGAGCCCGTGCGGCCCATGGTTCGAGAGGCTCGACAGCCCGAAGGGCGCCAGCACCGAGATCGCAGCAAACCCAAGGATCACGACCGGGAAGATCAGGAAGTACAGCATCGACATCTGCACGTCGTAGGCTTCCACCTTCTTGCCCAGATACTCCGGCGTGCGACCGACCATCAGGCCCGCGATGAAGACGGTGAGGATAACGAAGATCAGCATTCCGTACATGCCCGCGCCCACGCCGCCGAAGATGATCTCGCCCAGGTGAATATTGACCAGTGGAATCATTCCGCCCAGCGGCATGAACGAGTCGTGCATTGAGTTCACAGCGCCGCAGCTCGCGTCCGTCGTCACCGTGGCAAACAGCGCCGAGTTGGCGATGCCGAAGCGCACTTCCTTGCCTTCCATGTTGCCGCCCGACGACACGGCGGGGCCCGTCTGCGCCACATGCTGGTCCACTCCCTTGAGCAGCGGATTGGGCTGCGCTTCCGCCCAGTAGCAGGTCAGCACGCCCGCAAACCAAAGCACGCTCATGCACGCGAAGACCGCCCAGCCGTGCTTGGGCGAGCCGACCAGCCGGCCCAGCGTCACGCACAGACCGCCCGGGATCAGGAAGATCGAAAATATCTCCATCAGGTTCGAGAGCGGCGTTGGGTTCTCAAACGGGTGCGCCGAGTTCGCATTCATGAACCCGCCGCCGTTCGTGCCCAGCATCTTGATGGCTTCCTGCGAGGCCACCGGCCCCTGCCCGATCGTCTGGGTTGTAACCACCGTGGTTACAGGTTTTCCATCTGTGCCCGGAGCGGTTACAGTTTGCTTCTCTACCAGCGTGGCCGTGTCGTACGGCCGGAAATTCTGGATCACGCCCTGGCTCACCAGTGCCAGCGAATACACCATGCAGATGGGCAACAGCACCCACAGCGTGCCGCGCGTGAGGTCCACCCAGAAGTTGCCCAGCGTCTTCGACTCGCGCCGTGCAATGCCGCGGATGAACGCGATCGCCAGCGCCATGCCCACCGCCGCCGACCAGAAGTTGTGCGTCGCCAACCCGAACATCTGGGTCAGGTAGCTCATGGTCTGCTCGGGCACGTAGGACTGCCAGTTGGTGTTGGTGGTAAATGAGGCTGCGGTGTTCCACGCGAGGAATGGCTCGACGCCGGGCAGGTGCTGCGGGTTCAGCAGCTTCGCGAACGGAAGCACGGCCTGCATGCGCTCGACAAGATATGTGAGCAGTAAAGTGGCGAGCGAGAAGATCAGCATCGCCAGGCCGTACTCGGTCCAGCGCATCTCGGCGTCCGCGTCCACGCCGGTCAGCTTGTACAGCAGCTTCTCCACTGGGACCAGTACCGGGTCCAGCCAGGTCTTCTTGCGCTCATATACGCGGGCCATATAGAGGCCCATCGGCTTGGCTGCGAGCAGCACCAGCACAAAGAAGACTGCAATCTGCAGCCAGCCATTCGAAGTCATCAGAATTTCTCCGGACGCAACAACGCAAACACCAGGTAGACCAGCAAGCCGGCCGTCAACAGCAGAAGAAGAACGTTTTCAAGCATTGCCGCCTCCACCCTTCGTCAATCGCTGACAGCCGTGAACGTATAGCACCGCAACAAGGAAGAAAACGATTGAGGCCGCTAAGAACGCGATGTCGCTCATGCACTCTCCTGTGAGTTGCTCAGGACCGGCGGTCGTTGCCGGCACGGCCCCGAGGCTATTTGGATCCCGGCGCGCGCACCAGGAGGCGCGTCAGGATCACAAGAATGAGTCTCAACCCCGGCCATGTAGAAAGTCCGTAGGAAGGACATAAAGATTTTGTAAAGAGATTTAACAGTGGCGGCGGGGCGCAGCCGGCATTTCAGAGCCTACTCGGCCCGCGCCGCCTCATCGCCGCCGGGGCTCAGCCGGTAGCCTACCCAGGGCTCGCTCACAATATAGCGCGGCTCGCCGCCCGGCTCGATCTTCTTGCGCAACTGCGCCACCAGCACGCGCAGGTATTCCGGCTGGTCGAGCCCCGCCGTGCCCCACACCGCGCGCAGCAGCGTCTTGTGCGTCAGCACCCGGTCGGCGTTGCGGGCAAAGTACACCATCAGGTCGAACTCCTTCGGCGTCAGGTGGATCTCCGTGTCGCGCACCGTCACCTGGTGCCGCTCCATGTCGATGCGGAAGTCGCCCAGTTCGATCCTGGTCTCCTCGGCCGGCCCGGCCGCCGCCAGCCGCCGCATCTGCACGCGCACCCGCGCCAGCAGCTCCTGAATGCTGAATGGCTTGGTGATATAGTCGTCCGCGCCTTCGTCCAGCGCAGCCACCTTTTGCGTGTCCTGGCTGCGCACACTCAACACGATCACCGGCACATTCGACCGCTCGCGGATCTCCCGCGTCAGTTCGATGCCGTCCATGCCCGGCATGGCCAGGTCGGTAATCACCAGGTCCGGCTGCGCCTTCATGAACTGCGCCAGCGCATCCGCACCGTCGTGCGCCACCGTCACCTCATGCCCGTTGCTCTGCAGCGAAGTGCGCAACACCCGCGTAATCTGCGGCTCATCGTCCACAACCAGGATATGCATCGATCGACCGGCTTCCCAACCTCGTACCTGGAACCTCGAACCTACTTCGCAATCTGCGTCACAATGTGTACGTCCACGTGCGGCGCATGGCGCATAAACTGCCCCAGCGCATGATAGTACAAATACGACTTCCAACCCTTTACCGCGCTCCGTCCGAAGATGACCTGCGTGATCCGGTTCTTCGCAATATAGTCGGCGGTGGCTGTCGGCACGCTGCGCCCCTGCAGGCGCACCACGCGCGCGCCCACGTTTTCGGCGAACAGGATGTTCCCTTCCAGCGATCGCTTCCGCGTCTCCGAAATGTCGGCGTCCAGCTCCACGTAGAGCACGTAGAACTCGCCGCTCATCGCCTCGGCCATCCGGGCCCCGCGCGCAATCAGGTCGCGCGACTCCGGGTTCGAGCTGATGCAGACGGCAATGCGCTCCGCGATCTGCCAGTGACCGCTCAGCTTCTTGCGTTGCACGTAGTCGTCGAGCGTGCGGTCGACCGCGCGCGTCACGCGCTGCAGGGCCATCTCGCGCAGTGCAATCAGGTTCCCGCGGCGGAAGAAGTTGCTCAGCGCGCGCTCCGCGCGCTCCACCGGGTAGATATCGCCGCGGCTCATGCGCGTCACCAGCGCCTCGGGGGTCAGGTCGCTCAGCACAATCTCGTCGGCGCGGTCCAGCACCCAGTCCGGGACCGTCTCCCGCACGGTGATCCCGGTCAGGCTCTGCACCCGCGGCGTGATGCTCTCCACGTGCTGAATATTCAGCGTGGAGAGCACGTCGATCTCCGCCTCCAGGATCTGCAGCACATCCTGAAAGCGCTTCGCGTGCAGGCTGCCTTCAATGTTGGTGTGAGCCAGCTCGTCGATCAGCACCACCTCGGGCTTCCGCGCCAGGATGGCATCCACGTCCATCTCTTCGAACAGCGTGCCTTTGTACTCCATCTGCCGGCGCGGCACCTGCTCCAGTTGGGCGGCCAGCTCGGCCGTGCGTGCCCGCCCATGCGTCTCGACGATCCCGATCACCACGTCTTCGCCGCGGCTCTTGCGCCGGATCGCCTCGCTCAACATGCTGAAGGTCTTGCCCACCCCCGGCGCGTATCCCAGAAAGACCTTGAACCGCCCGCGCTTCTGGCCGCTTACGTCCTCAAGCCACTCTTCCGGGGTCTTCGTACGAGGCTGTTCCGTATTCATCGATCTCTCTTTCGTTGCGGGTCGCCAATTGCAGGTTCTTAGTTGCCGGGCCGCCTGCAACTCCTTCCATCTTCCACTCCAACTCGTTAAGAATTCGTAAGTTCTGTCAATCCGGCGCGATTCACCGTTACAATTCCACACTGTGTATACAAAGCGCTTTATCGAGACGGCACGCTGGCTTGCCATCGCACTTGCGCTTGCCGGTATTGTAGCTCTCTTCCGTCACTTCCCCACCGCCAGCCACACCACCATCGCGCTGAGTATGCTGCTGCTGGTGCTGGGACTTGCCGGAAATTGGGGCTTGCGCTATGCGGTCGGCGCTTCCGTCGTGGCGACCCTCTGCTTCAACTACTACTTCCTACCGCCGGTCGGCACCCTCACCATCGCCGACACGCAGAACTGGGTCGCGCTCTTCGCTTTTCTCGGCACCGCGATCTATGCCAGCCATCTCGCCTCGCGCATCCGCGAGGAGTCCGAGGACGCCAACGCGCGCCGCCGCGAGTCCGAGATGCTCTACCGCCTGGGCCGCCAACTGCTGCAGCCGGAGAACGTCTCGCAGCTCTTCAACTTCATCCCCTCCAGCGTCGCCAACTCCTTCAATTCGCCCGCGGTCACGCTCTACATCGCCGACGGCGACCGCATCTATCTCTCCGACCCCAAGCGCATCTCCAGCCCGAACGTGCCGTGGAGTCCAACCGAAATCCCCGGCACCGTTCCCTACGCCGACCGCAGCCGCGCCGACATCGTCCACGACCTCCACGAAGCCATGATGCTGCCGGTCTTCCGCTCGCCCACCGGCGGACTGCCCACGGCCATCCCGCTGCGCATCGGCGTCCGCCCCTCGGGCGCGCTGCTGCTGGAGGGCATCTGTCTTTCGCGCGAAACCATGGAGGCCCTGAGCGGCCTGGTCTCCATGTCCATCGAGCGCGCCGAGGCGCTCGAAGACTCCGCCCGCTCCGAGGCCGCCAAGGAGACCGAGCGGCTGCGCACCGCCCTACTCGACTCGGTGACGCACGAGCTGCGCACGCCGCTGACCTCCATCAAAGCGTCCATCAGCTCGCTGCTCTCGCAGGACGCGTCGCTGGACGGGCCGGCGCGGAAAGAACTGCTCACCATCATCGACGAGGAGTCCGACCGCCTGAACCACCTCATCGAACAGGCCGTCGAGATGGCCCAGCTCGACGCCCGCAAGGTCCAGCTCGACCTGAAGCCGCAGAGCGTCGCCGCGCTGGTCAACGCCGCGGTCGACGAGTGCCGCATGGCCAACCCCAACCGCGAGTTCCGCGTCACCCTGTCGCACGGACTGCCCTCGGTCATCGCCGACGCCGGCTGGATCCACAAAGTGATCGCCAACCTGCTGGGCAACGCGGTCAAGTACTCGCCCGCCAGCCAGCCCGTCTACGTCACGGCCGATCCCCAGGGCGACATGCTGGCCATCTCCGTCGCCGACCGCGGCGCGGGCATCGACGCCATCGAGCAGGCCATGATCTTCGACAAGTTTTACCGCGGCCAGGGCCAGCGCAACCGCGTCTCCGGGACGGGCATGGGGCTCGCTATCGCGCGGGCCATCGTGCTTGCGCATGGCGGGACGATCTCGGTGACCAGCCAGCTGGGGCATGGGTCGGTGTTTACGTTTACGCTACCGGTGGTGCGGCCCAGTTGATCCGGCCGCACCGCCGGGACGCGGTTATTCCCGCGCCGTGGCTGTGAGCGGCCGACGCCGGGCAAAGCAAACCAGCCCAACCATACCCGAGCCGAGCAACAGCAGCGAGGAGGGTTCCGGAGTTGCAGCAGTTCCGATCACGGCAATTACGTCGTTGCCCGAAAGCGGGGGGGTCTCGACGGTAAGAGCCTCACCTACCTCTGTGGAAAGACTGATGCCATTCGCCGGATCCGACGAGCAGTCCGGAGACGAAGCGTAGCAGACAAAGGGACCGTCGGAAACGGATTCAAAAAGCAGTTGCCCCAGGTCGGTGGCGCCGAAGTTGAAGAGCAGTTGGCTGGAGGTGGCCGTCACGTCGGCGCCCTCGTTGTCGACCCCTCCGGGTACTGTTGTGAGCCCCACCGAAGTTATTCCGTCGAACAAAGTCAGGTTCCAGCCAACGAAGTCGCTCGTGGTCAGCGCACCGAGGTTCCCGTCGGTGGTGATGGAGCCTTTCACGCTGCCCGCCCCGACCGCTTCATTGACGTTATAGGTGATGTTCGCAGCCAGGCCGACTGTCGGCATGGTCAAGGCTAGGACTGCTAACCCAAATGAATACAGGTATTTCCGCATCGCTGTTGTCCCCCAAGGTAATTTTTTGTTCCTCCGGCGAAGCGCTGCGAGGCGCCGAGAGTGAGGCTTGCCCCGCGCCTTCAGAAACTGCTGATTTGAGGGCCGATGCGAGGCCACGGATTTTCCCGTGTCATCACTCTGATGCACGCAGGCGCCATGCGCGGCGAGCGAAGGGTGGGTGCTGAGGCCAACTAATGTTCATGAGATGAACCGGATGTGCGCAGGAGCAATAGGCGGGAGCTTTCCCCTTCGCCCCACTCGGCACTAAATTTTCCCCTTGCCCCCGTAATCCGCCTCGGCGTATACCCGTCTATTGGTGCCGAACGAGCTTTCACCTTCTTCGCATCAAGGAGAACGACATGGACGTCCGCACGACCCCGCTCACCCGCCTCCTGGCCATTGCCTCCTCGTTAGCCCTCACCGCCGGCCTCCTCTCCAGTTGCTCCAGCTCGGTCTCGCCGAACTCGGTGACCAACGTCAACGCCGCCGCCGCGACCGTCCCGGTGCTGATCACCGACGCGCCCTCCGACCAGCTCGCCGCGTTTACGCTGACCCTCAACAGCATTGTCCTGACCGATAGCGCCGGCAAGACGGCCAGCATCCTCCCGTCGGCCGCCACCGTCGAAATCTGCCATCTCAACGGCATCCAGGCGCCGCTGGTCACCGCCAGTATCCCGCAGGACACTTACGTCTCCGCGCTGATCACCTTCTCCAACCCGCAGATCACCTACATCAACAGCTCGGGCCAGCCGGTCACGGTCACGCCCACCCTGGCCACCACATCGTTCACGTTTAGCTTCCCGGCGCCGGGGTTCGTGGTCAATAACACCTCCACCTCGCTGCTGGTCGATCTGCTCGCCGGCCCGTCGGTCGCCATCTCCGGGACCACGGTCACGGTCACGCCCACCTTCTCGCTGAAGCCCATCCCGCCAGCCACCGCCGCGCCGCCTCCGGGCCAGAACGGCACCGGCATGGAGCAGCACGGCGCAGTCGTCTCCGCCAGCGGCACCACGCTGGTTGTCGAGCCGCCCAGCGGCCCCAACATCACCTTCACCACCAACAGTTCCACCATCTATCAGGGTCCTGGCGTCACCACACTCACCTCGCTCACCGCGGGCGAGCTCGTCGAGGTCGACTTCACCGTTCAGACCGGCGGCACCTTCCTCGCAACCCGGGTCGAAGTTGAGCCCCCGCCGCCTACCGGTCAGCCGCCGATCAACCTGCTCAGCGGCCCCGTCACCTCGGTCGGTTCCGGCAGCTTCAAGATGGTCCTGATGCAGGGCCTGGGCCCGGCGGTTCCGGTCAGCGCCACGGCCGTCTCTCTCTTCACCGTGACGACGAACTCCTCCACGGTCTTCGCCATCACGCCGCAGTTTGTCTCGCTCACCGGCCTGCCGTTCACCCCGTCGTTCACCTCGGCCAACCTCACCGCCGGCCAGTCCGTGGGCGTCGTCACTTCCTCCATCACCGGCACCACCGCGGTCGCCAGCAACGTCTACCTCATTCCAGAAACCATTGGCGGCACGGTCACCAAGATCGTGTCCGGCACCGGCTACACTGCTTACACTGTCACGCTCAACACCGGCTCGGCCTTCTCCTCGCTCAGCGGAGCGACCACCATCACCGTCTACACCTCGTCCGCAACCGCGGTACCGCCAACGACGACCGGTACCGCGCCACCGGGCATCGCCGTCGGCGGCGCGGTCCGCTTCAACGGCCTCATCTTCAACCTCGGTTCCGGCAGCTTCGCCATGGTCGCCGACTGCTCGCCGGACGGAACCCCTGGCCACTAACCCTCTAACCTGCCTCACTAACCCGGGTGCCCCATGTTCGACGAAGTCGACCATGGGGTTACTCCGTATCAAGGTAGCGACGGGCGATCAACCCTCCCAGGTCTGTGACCCCTCCGCACAAACCGGGAGCCCGTCTGGGGCGCTCCCGGTTTTTCTTTGCCCGCACGAAGACCCGCGACCCGGCCCGGCTATAATTCCACCCGGAGGCGCTCCATGCGCGGCTCGTCGCTCTGGCTCATCCTGCCTCTGGCACTCATTCCGGTCCTCTGGTTGATTCCCACGCGGTCCCACAGCACTCCGACCTTCGACGTCTGGGTCGTCAGCGAATCGGATCATCATCCCCTCGCTGGCATCGAAGTAACCGAAAGGTAAGGTCTCGATGACCCGCAGACACTCACCTCCGACACCCAGGGCCACGTGCGCTTCGAGTCCCGCGTCGTGTGGAACTCGCTCGCCCACCGGTTCCTCACCCGGCCGTCTGTCAAGACCTCTCTCGGAGCAACCAGCTTCGCGACCATCAAAGCGGTTGGCCGCGGCTTCAGTGATTTTACTGAAACAGGGATGAGTTGGAACCCGGCGCGCGGCGATATGCGCATGCGCATCTCCCTGTCTCCCCTCGACAAACCGGCGGCTGCCACTGGCCAACACCCAGCCAGCAACTAGATTTGCGAACACGCCAGCGGACTCAAATACAAATTCGAAATATTGCTCACAATCTCCGCGTCGGTATTCCCCGGCTTCTTCGACAACTCCTTCCATTCGGCATCCGCTGAAAACGCCGCCCAGTGCGCGGTCAGCTCGGCGATGTCCGCAAAGGTAAGCATGTAGGTGAGCGAAGGCATCCGCGTGCCGATCAGCGTATCGCCGAAGAAGACGGGGTTCAGCCCCGTCCGCACAAAGATCGCAATCTCCGCCTCGTTGAACATCGCGACCTTGCGCGCGTGCGCCACCTGGCTGGGGCTCTCATACGTCCGCAGTTGAAAGATCCGCTTCGGCAGCTTGCCGTCCGCGGGCCTGGGCGCGGCCAGCTTCGGCCATCCCGAAAACGCCCCCAGCAGCGTGCGCTCCGCCCGCTCGAACGCCGGGGCCGCAGCCGGCGCGTCGCGAAATCCGCTCGCCGCCTTCACATACTCCGCGTCCGCGCCCAGACGCGCGTCCAGTCCCACCAGCGCCGCGGCATCGGTCGACGGAATCAGCACATAGTAGGTCGGCGTCTGGGGGCCGACATCCAGCTTGAACGCCCCCACCGGCCCCATGCCCAGCCGCCCCAGCGCCGGAATCAGTGCCCGCTCAAAGTAGCCCTGGCACAGCGCCGGCTGCGGCCCATTGCGCAGCGCATATGTGCGCATCTGATAAAACTGCTGCGTGCCCGATGCCGGCGCCGCCTGTGCCGCCGCTTCTGAGGCCGTCAGCACGGCCCCCGCGCTCATCAATGCCGACCGCAACAACTCCCGTCTCTCCACCTTGCCTCCTCATCGCCCCACTCGGCTAGCTTACTGCTCTCAGCTTCTCCAATGCAGCGTAACCGGCCCCGTCATCGGGTGCTCGCCGGTTCCGCGCAGCCGCGCCTGCTTCAGCGCGAAGTACCACTTCGCCGGCTTGTCCGCGTCGTCGATCAGCATCAGCGCCGGCCCGTAGCGCAGCCCCTCGGCCTGCTCGACCATCGTTTGCTGGTCCTGGCCGACGAAGATCGCCCCAAAGTGCTTCAGCATCGGCGTGAAGAACGGGAACCACGCCAGCACGTTCCACGCCGCGCACACGTCGATCCGGCACGTCGACGGCGTCACCGGAGTCACCGTGGTCAGGCTGGCCCACCACTTGTCGCCCGCCCGGATCGTCTCGTAGCGCCGGTTCGGCAGCACAAAGTCGATGGTCGTCGTCACCGGCCCGTCGGCGCCGAGCAGCTTGTAGGGCAGGCTGTTCCTGCTGGGAGCGTGCGCCGCCATGCGAAACCCCGCGTTCCGGCCGTTGTGCTCAGCGTCCAGAATCGGCTCGAAGTGCTTCTCCTTCGCATGAATGCTGCCCTTCGCCCGCCACCACCACGACTGGTGCACGAATGGCCCGTGCGCCGGGTCCATCAGCCCGATGATGCCGTGGTCCACATTGCACGGCAGGTCCGCGCTCAGGTGCGCGCTCTTGAACCGCGCCGAAAACTTCGGCACCTCCGGCACCGCCGGCAGCTCGGGTGCCCCAGAATCGGGTGCCCCATTCATCGCGAAGCGATGAGTGGGGTGGGATGCACGAATCCCCGCTCCCGGCTCCGGCACATACACCCACGCGTACCCGTCCCGTTCCTCGCACGCATACGCGCCTGCGAAGATCTTCGTCGCATCCAGCGTATCGGCGTCGGTCAGCGACGGAATCAGCCGGCACTGCCCCGTGCAGGGCTCGAACTCCCAGCCGTGGTACTTGCAGGTCACCCGCTCGCCGTCGAACCAGCCCGCCGACAGCGGAATCCCGCGGTGCGGGCACAAGTCCCGCATCGCAAACACGCTGCCATCGTTCTTCCTCCCCAGCAGCAGCGGATGGCCCAGCAGCAACGCCGTCTTCGTCTTGCCCTTGCGCAGCTCGTCCGCCCGGAGGGCCGGGTACCAGTCGCCGAACACCAGCTCCGCCGTCGGGCCGTCCGCCGCCCGAATGTCAATCAGCTCGCTCACACGCGCTCCACCAAAGGCCTAACACCGATAACACCGATTGAACCGATCAAAAACAAGAAGCAATGAAAGCCAAAACGCCTTTCCCTTCTCACTCGAGGAATCCACGGTCGGTCTTTCGTCTTAACGGGTTTATGTCTTTGAATCGGTTCAATCGGTTTTATCGATGTTAAGCCTTTCGCTTTCCAATATAGTCGCCATATGCCGCACGCCAGCATCCCGAGGCGCCCGCTTGCGCACACGCTCACCATCGTCGCCCTCTGGATCGCCTTTTACGCCAGTTTCACGCTCTTCCGCCCCGCGCTGCTGGACGACGCCGACTCCGTCCACGCCGAGGTCGCGCGAGAGATGCTGCTCCGCCACGACTACGTCACGCTCTACGCCAACGGCATCCGGTATCTGGAGAAGGCGCCGCTGCTGTACTGGGCGATGGCGCTGTCGATGCGCGTGTCGCAGATGCTTGGGCACCCGTCCGCGCGCTGCCTCGCTGTGGCGTCACGCATCCCACTCGCGCTGACGGTCCTCGCACTCGCGTTCGCCGTCGAAGCCTTCGCCCGCCGGGCCTTCCAGTCCGCGCGCGCCGGCCTCTACGCGGCACTCATCCTGCTCTCCTCGCCCGGCATCTTTCTCTTCACCCGCATGAACCTGCCCGACGCGATGGTCTGCCTCTGGCTCACCCTCGCGATGCTCTGCTTCTGGCTGACCGAGTCAAACGCTCCACCCTCGAACCTTGAACCTCGAACCTCGAACCTGTTCTGTTACGCCTTCGCCGCCTGCTGCGCGCTGGGTGTCCTCACCAAAGGCCTCATCGGAATTGTCTTTCCCATCGCCATCGTCGCGCTGTACCTGTCGCTCACCCGCGGACCGCGCGGAGCGATCGCTCGTATCCGCCAGTTCCATCCGCTGACGAGTACCGCCGTCTTCCTCGCCATCGCCGCGCCGTGGCACATCGCCATCGCCCTCGCCAACCCAACGCAAGGCAATCCCGGCGGCCTCGCATTTACAAGCCACCACTGGCACGTCCCGCTGCCCACCGACGGCAACGTACACGGCTGGGCCTGGTTCTACTTCGTCAACGAGCAGCTGCTCCGCTACCTCAACCTCCGCGTGCCCCGCGACTACGACACCGTCCCGCTCGACCTCTTCTGGGGCCTCTGCCTCATCTGGCTCATGCCCTGGAGCGCGTTTGTCTTCAAAGCTGTCCTTCGATTCATTCCTGCTCATTCGAGAAAATGGCGCAGAGTCTTACGCGGCCACAACATGGACGTTCGCTTGAGGGGCTGGCTGCTCCTTGGCATATGGGCAGGATTTGTCCTGCTGTTCTTCCTCTTCTCAACACGACAGGAGTATTACGTGCTGCCTGCTCTGCCGCCGCTGGCCATCCTCGTCGCCGGATGGTTTGTCCTCGACAGCCGCGTCGCGTGGCAACCCAATACTTACGACGCCCAGATCAACCGTCGTGTGAACCTTCGCTGCACCGCCGTGCTGCTCGCCCTCGGCGCCATCTTCGCTGCGGCCTCGCTTTTCTTCCTGCTGCACACGCGCGCGCCCGCGCCCTCGACCGACCTCGCCGCCCTGCTGCAACAGAACCCCGGGGACTACGCCATGAGCATGGGCCACTTCCTCGACCTGAACGCGCAGGCGCTCGGGCTCTTCCGCCTGCCGCTGGCTCTGGCCGCCGCGTCGCTCTTCCTCGGCCCGCTGGCGGCATTCATCCTGCGCAAGCAAGCCAAACCTCATGCCGCAACGCTGGCGCTCGCCGCCGGAGCCTTCGGGTTCCTGCTCGCCGCGCACCTCGGCTTGCAGACCTTCGCGCCGGTCCTCAGCTCGGCGGAGCTCGCCGAAGCCATCGCGCCACAGCTTACGCCCGACAGCCTCCTCGTTATCCACCAGGAGTACGAGTATGGCTCCACGCTCGGCTTCTACCTCCAGCAGCCGAACTATCAACTCGGTGGCATCCTTGGGCTCGACGATGGGGCTCCCGGGACCCCTCCTCGACCGCTCACACCTGCCGAACTCGCCGGCGTTCAAATTGCCCCCGTGGCGACTCATCCCATTCACATCCTCACCGACGCCAGCTACAACGGCACCCCCGACTACGGCCGCAGCTCGAACCTCTGGTACGGCAGCTTCTTTTCCGACGCGCCGGCGATCTTCGAAACATCCCAGTCGCTCGCCCAGAAATGGTCCGGCCCGCAGCGCATCTTCCTCTGGCAGGACCTCGGCAACCAGCCCAGCTCGCTGCCCGCAGCGCTCTCGCCCGTCTACGTCATTGCCCACTCCGGCGGCAAAGAGATCGTCAGCAACCAGCCGAATCGCCGATAACATCGGTGCTTTCTTCGGATCTCAGTTTGCCGAAGGAGGCTCGACGCGGTCGATGACGAAAACATCGACTGAAGCTTTGGTGGGCTCGAACTTCAGCCCGAGTTGCTCCTGCACTGCGGTGAAGAGGCCGGGCGGCGCGTTCGGGTCGGTCGATTTGGCCTCGTCCCATGTGTAGCGAATGGAGAAATCGTATTTGCCGGGGAGGCCCGTCTGGTCGACGACGGGCCGGTCGAAAAAGAACAACTCGCCGAATGCGAAGTCCTTCATGGAAGCGCTGGTGTAGGTGACAGTCTGCTCGGTGCCATGGCCGTCTCCTTCCTGGTCGGGTTCGGCGTCGGGATTGGCGGCGGGCTTCAACTTCGGACCGCCTTTCGCGATCTGGATGGCGTAGACGGAAAGTTCGCGCTGGTCGCGATGGAACTTGAGTTGGAAGCGGTCGGCGAGCAACTTCTGGACCATTTCCTGCTGCTGGCGAAGACTGGGTTCGCCGAGAGTGTCGGTGGTCCCCTCGATGTCGTAGCGGTCATGGAGGGCCCAGTCGGGCGCGCCGACGATCTGACGCGGATGGGCGGAATAAGCGAAGGTCATCAGGCTGGTGACGCTCTGGTTGCGAATGGTGAAGCGGTCGCCTGTGGCATCAAATCCCATGTTGTGCGAGGCAGGGTCGTGCGGTTTAATAGTGGCCACCGCGAAGGATGGATGCGCGTCGGCGGCCATCGGCTTGACCGGCGTGGGCGTCTGCGCGAGCACACACGGCGCGGCTAGTGTTATGGCGGCGATCGCTAACTTCCAACGACGGATTCGCATCGGGAGCCTCCTGGCGGCAAACAGGAATACGAACAGATGGCCTGGTTGGTTCGGTTACGCCCTTCTTGCTAGTCGACGTCCCGCTGCTGCAGCAGCATTTGCGCGGCGACGGGGAAGGCCAGCGCCATCGCCGCACGTAGCGCAATATCGAGACCGAGGTGGTCGGCAAAGCTCGCACCGCCCGTCGGGACCATGTTGAATTCGGTGAGGGAAAGGTCCGGCAGCGTGATGGCCGGCCAACGGTACTTCACCACCGCCTTGGCGATGAGGTACACCAGCACGACGCCCACGCTCAGCACCAGGCCGCGCCTCTTTACCAGCACCGAGCAGAAGTAGGTAAGGCCGAACAACAGTCCGGTGAACAATAGGCCCGACACGCAGTGCAGGCCGAAGATGGAAAACATCGAGACCGGCTCGCCGGAGAGGAGAATGGGGCCGCTATCGGGGGCCGAGCGGTAGACCGCCAACGCCAGCACGGAATTCGCCGCAATCAGGAGCAGCAGCAGTTGCGCCATGCCATAGCCCCAGTCGCTCCACACCAGGAACGCTCGGCTGCGCGGCCGGCTGAAGATAAATGAGCCGCTTCCTGAGCTGAGATCGTGCCCTACGCCAAAAGTCCCGAATTGCCATGCCAGGAAGGCGAGCGGAAACGTGAGGACCGCAGCCACGACCAGATAAATCTGGGCTGGATTAAACTGGCCCGAGTCGCGGTCGCCTTCGACCAGGCCACCCGGGTGTATCTTGAGCACGGCCCAGAGCATCAGGCCGACCAGTACCATGCCGACGGCAAAGGTAATGCGGGATTCACGCCAATACTTCCACAGGTACATTGGTCTTCCCCTTTCCAACCACTTCCAGAAAAATCTCCGACAGGTTCAGTGGCGTAACTTCGAGAACGGTCGCGCCCTGGCTTGCGAGCTGCGCCACAAACCCGTCGCCATCCGTGCGTACGACATACTCGGTGGTGCCTTCGCCGGTGTTGGCGCTGATGAGGCCGGGCCACGCCGCCAGCGGCAGCGCCTCGCCCACCACGCGGACGCGGCGGAAGCTGGCGCGCAGGTCGTCCAGCCGGCCCTCCAACAGCAGCTTGCCATGGTCGATGATGCCGACCCACTCCGCGATGCGCTCCACCTCGGAGAGATGATGCGACGAGAGGAATAGCGTGCGGCCCTCGTTGGCGAAGTCCTCGACCATGACGCGCAGAAGCTGATCGGTGATCACCGGGTCGAGTCCCGCCGTGGGCTCGTCGAGCATGATCAGCTCGGCGCCCTGCGACAGCGCCAGCAGCAGGCAAAGCTTGGTGCGGTTGCCGGTGGAGAGCTTCTTGAACTTGCGCTTCATGTCCAGCTCGAGCACTTCGGCGTACTTCGCGGCGAGTGCGTCCGACCAGCGCGGAAAGAAGCCGCTATTAAAGCGCACCAGGTCGTTGCCGGTCATCGACGGAATCAGCATCTTGTCGACGACCAGGCCGGTGCGCGCGAGGATGGCGACGCTGTCCGTGCGCGGATCGAGGTCGAGCACGCGCATGTCGCCGCCCGTCGCGCGGGCCAGGCCAGTCAGCACGCGGATGGTGGTCGTCTTGCCCGCGCCGTTGCGGCCCAGAAACCCGTACACTGCGCCGCGCGGCACGTTCATGTCGAGCCCGTCCACGGCATGGATGTCGCCGTAATGTTTGTGCAGCGCGTGGGTTTCAATTGCGAGATCGCTCATTGTGCCTCTCCGAGTTGGTCGTACGAGTTTTCCAGCAGTTGCAGCAGCTCCGCGCGCGGCAGACGAAGCTGCTTGGCTTCGACCGCCAGTTGCGTCGCGATCGGCCGCAGGCGGCGCAGCTTCTCCGCCTTCAGCAGCCCGGGGCTCTGGGCGCTGACGTAGCAGCCGCCGCCGGGCACAGTGCGCAGAATGCCGTCGCGCTCCAGGTTCTGATACGCGCGGGCCACGGTGTTGGGGTTCACGCGCAGTTCGGCCGCCAGCTTGCGCACCGACGGCAACGCATCATCCAGCTTCAGCGCACCCGCGGCAATCGCGTGCTTCACCTGCGATTCAATCTGCAAATAGATGGGAGTTCCCAGGCCGGGCTGTATGCGGATGATCATACTGTATGAATACAGTAGTACGGTTACGATATCGTGTCAACAGAAATTGATGTGGGTGTATCGAACCAAACTATTGGTAATAAGATGGCAAGCCATGAATCGCTATCTAGTCCTCATCGCTCTAGTAGCAATGCCACTCGCTGCCGCTGCCAGCGACATCCGAAATCGACCGAATGCTGCCTCCATGTTCGAGGTCGTCACGCAATCTATGTTCAGCGCGATTCGCTTTGGATCGTCGGCAGCAAACATCTCCTGTGGACCACCGACGACTCTCTGGATGAAATGCTCGAGAAGAAGGGTTGGGAGGACTGGGTCGTCTTCGGCAACTTCGAGATTTGCACTGATTCAACGGGCAGCCCATTGCTCTTAGACAACCACAGCAATGTGACTA
>Ga0302319_10007402_pt1 | contig 21616 bp, 15 predicted proteins | sample Bog_T0_2_FD_203319 | JGI IMG/M metagenome (GOLD analysis project Ga0302319, IMG submission 203319) | Peat permafrost microbial communities from Stordalen Mire near Abisko, Sweden - Bog_T0_2 | ecosystem: Environmental > Terrestrial > Soil > Wetlands > Peat | place: Sweden: Abisko, Stordalen Mire... | reverse complement strand
GATCGGCCGGGTGATCCGCAGCCAGTACATTTTGAGCTACTCGCCGAACAACAAGCTGGAGGGCGGGTACCACCGGATCCGCGTGGACGTGGCGCACGAGGGCTACAAGGTGCGCACGCGGCCGGGTTACTGGATGGCCGGAGTGCCGGACTAGCCACGGCCGGCGCGGGCGAAGCGAGAAAGCCGCGGGCGCGGCCGGTTCCTAATCACAATCATCATCCAGCCGGGCGCGGGGATAGCAGGCCGGTTTCTGGAAACGCGATTTGCGCTAACGTTTACCGACTCCCGGCATAGTTTTCGGAGACGACTCCCGGCCGCGAACCGCGAGTGGCTGCGCACCCGTTACGTTTGCAAATTCCTGAAACGCCGGACCATGATTGGCTGGCTGCTCCTCTTGACATCCCACATGATGCATGAGAATCTCGTGTATACGACGAGCAGATTCGGCCGATTAAAGTGTCGACGCTACTCGTAGCGGGAGATTACGACCCCTACAACCAGATCGCGAGGTTCGTAGAACTCTACCAACTTTTGCCCAAGGGAGAACTAGCCATCATTCCTGGCTGTGGCCACGTGGTGCTGGCCTGCAAGGGACCATTCACCATCGCAGCAGTCGGGGTTTTTCTGGACAAGCCGGAAAAGTGACGGAAGGAGCTTCCATGAAAAAACGAAAACACATTTCCACGCTTATGACGTGGTCGCGGTCCGGAGGGTCAATTACCGCATGAGAACACATCTGACGCGGCGAAGTGCGTTAAAGACCTTGTTCTGCGGGGCGGCATGCTTTGGGATGCCTGACTTGCTTGCGAATCGAAACATCTTCTCGGCATACGCAGCCCTGGCGTCTTCGCAGGAGTATAACCCTGGCTACGAATTGGGCGAGAAGATCTATGTGCCCGTGCGTTCGTCCATTCTGAATGAAGATCGGACGGCGGAAGTCATTCTGCCGCGTGAGTTCAAGGACGATTATGATGACAAGTATGACGCCATCTACATATTGGATGGAATTCGGGCGTATCACTATGTGGCTTATGACTACTTGAGAGGAGAGGGTTTCATTCCGAAACGCACCATTCTCGTAGGACTGCTGGGGCTTAGAGATACCCCAACGCGGCACAGGGACTTTACTCCGACCAAGGCATCGGCGAACTCCGGTGGTGCGGACCTCTATCTCCAGTTTCTCAGGAAGGAACTGGTTCCCATCATCGATAAGAGATTCCGCACAGACTCCGGGCGAAGTGCGCTGGTCGGCGGATCCCTGGGCGGGCTGTTTGTAATCCACGCTCTTTTGAACGAGCCGACCTTATTCAAGTCCTACGTAGCCATCGATCCAAGCCTGTGGTGGGATGGAGGCGTTGTGAATACTGAGTTTCAACGCAAGGTGGCCGCCCTGAAAGGCTTGAATAGAGTTCTGTGGGTCCATGGCCGCGAGGGAGAAGCGATGCACGAGATGGGCATTGATCGGCTTGAGACCAGCCTGCGCGCACAGGCTCCCAGTGGCCTCACGTGGATGTGCGGCGCTTATGCCAATGAGACTCACCTGACCACTTGGATCAATGGTTTTTGGGACGGCGTCAAATATTGCTACGACGGATATTGCGCCAACGGGATTGGATTCAAGCCAATGAACGGCATTGTGTTGAAAGACGCGCCGCTCCATGTGTGGTGTTATGCAAGGGAAGCATCAAGCTACACGCGATATACGCTTGATGGCTCGGAGCCTACTTTGACTTCGCCCCGCATCGCGCTGGAAAACATTTTCCGTTTGTCGAACGACACCACACTCACGCTCAAGGCCTTTTGTGCTCGCGAGGAATACGACACAACTGCCACCGGTCATTTCAGAGTGGGGGCTGCGTTGGCTGGTATTGAGCAACCGAACGGCACGCTACCGGGAGGGCTGCGGTTCGCGTACTACGAAGGTAATTGGGACGCGCCGCGAGATGTTGTGGGCTTGAAGCCTGACCGAGTTGGTCGTGCCGACCGCGATTTTGACCTGGGAAGACTGCCCGCCGACGCGACTTTCATCTGTATTCTCGATGGATTTCTCAGGATCGACGCGGATGCTCACTACCTCTTCGAATTGGGCGACCCGGGCCACTCAAAAGTATTTCTCGGAGACATCCAGATGATTGGTGAACACTTCAATCTGGGCGGGGGAGAGTCATACATCCTCCCGCTGCGGAAGGGTTTTCATTCCTTCAGGGTGGTCTATTTTCACCGCAAGGGTGAGCGGAATCTCGAGCCAGTCTATTGGAAGCCGGAGCGGCAGGACGATTCACCAATTCCCTTGGACCAGCTCTACAGCCCGACATGATATCGGGAGGGCTTCGCAACTCCGCAGGAGATGGAATACAGACGCGATTGGGTCTTCAACAAGAGATCAAGGGAGGACGAGTGCAAGCCGCCAACGAATGGAACGAACTCAGAGTTCATCCAACGCGAATATACAGAAGAGTTTGGCAAGATCGCGGACGCCATTGAGAAGAACGCAACCGCCAACACCTGGCCGAAACGCCAGGTACTTCCGAGATAACTACGTCTATACCACGTATACAACCCACAGGAGATGAGATGGCCGAGAGCAAGTCCGATATTCTCCAGGGCACCCTGGATCTGATGGTTTTGAAGACCCTGGACGCGATGGGGCCGCTGCACGGCTATGGCATCGCCCGCCGGATCGAGCAAATCAGCGAGGAAACGCTGCTCGTGAATCAGGGGACCATTTATCTCTGCCTGGTCCGGCTTGTGCAGAAGGGCTGGATTCGGGCTGAGTGGGGCACATCGGAGAACAACCGGAAAGCCAAGTTCTATTCCATCTCTAAATCCGGCCGCAAACAGCTTATCGCCGAAACGGAGAATTGGGAGCGGGTCGCGGGCGTGATTGGAAGACTGCTGCAACTCGGTACGCGGAGGTAACTCCATGCTGGCCCGACTCAAGCGGATGGTGGCGCGCCTGCGCGCCTGGTTCCATGCCTCCGAACTGGATTCCGACCTCGACGAAGAATTGAATTCGCATCTCGCCATGCTGACCGAGGACCATATCCGCGCCGGCATGAGCCCGGAGCAGGCCCAGCGTGCGGCCCGGCTGGAGTTAGGTGGACTCACGCAAATCAGCGAGGAGCATCGAGCGGTGCGAGGCGTCCCGTTCTTCGACACCCTGCTGCAGGATCTGCGGTACTCGTTCCGCACGCTGCGCCGTGACGCCGGTTTCACTACCTTCGCGATTCTCGTCGTCGGACTCGGGATCGGCGCAAGCGCGACCGTATTCAGCGTGGTGGACGCACTGCTGATTCGCCCGCTCCCGTTCAGCGAACCCGGCCGCCTGGTCTGGATCGCGAACGATGGGCAGGAGGGCGACTTGTCTGGGCAGACCGTCACCGTGGGCTCGCACATCGATCTTCGCGATCAGGCTCATTCCTTTTCCGACATAGCGGCGTACTTCGCCTTTTACGGGGATGGCGACAAGAAGATGACTGGCGCCGGGGAGCCGGAACGTCTTACCGGCGTGCCGGTCTCGCAGAACCTATTCCCGCTGCTCGGCATTCAGCCGCAACTCGGCCGGATATTCACTGCGGGCGAATGCCAGGGGGATCTCCCGGTTGTCATCCTCAGCGGAGGCTTTTGGAGAACGCGTTTGGCGTCGGATCCGCACATCGTCGGCCGGACGCTTACGCTGAATGACCGTGCGGTCACAGTCATCGGCGTCATGCCCTCCTCTTTCGATTTCAGCTCGGTGTTCGCTCCCGGCAGCCGCATCGATCTGTTCGTACCGCTTCCGCTGACGGCCGAGGTGGACCGGGAGGGCAACACCTTGTCGATGATTGGGCGGCTGAAGCCCGACGTCACGCTGCGGCAAGCGCAGGCGGAAGCCAGCCTGCTCAGCGAACCGATTCGTATCCGGCATAACCGCGGCGATCTGCGCTTCAAACTGAGTCCGCTCGAAGAGCACGTGCGCGGGCGTCTGCGCCCGGCGCTTTTCGTGCTCGCCTGTGCCGTCGCGGTGGTGATGTTGATCGTCTGCGCAAATCTCTCGAATCTGCAGTTGGCCCGCACCGCGTCGAGGCGCAGAGAAATGGCCATCCGGATTGCTCTCGGCGCGGGGCGCGGCCGATTGATCCGGCAACTGCTGACGGAAAGCGTCGTGCTGTCGTGCGCCGCGGCGGTATTGGGCCTGCTGCTGGCTATCGTAGGAACGCGCGTGCTGGCGCATCTGGATGCGCTGAGCCTCCCGCTGCGGGAGAGCGTCCATGTGGACCTCGGCGCGCTCGCCTTCACTTTGCTCATCGCCGTTCTCACCGGTCTCATCTTCGGGCTGCTGCCCGCCTTTCAGGCTCCTTCCGCTGCCATTCACGACTCGCTGAAGGACTCGAATCGCGGCTCAAGCGATGGCAAACACCATGCCTGGGTCCGCTCGACGCTGGTTGTATCGGAGATCGCGTTTGCCTGCGTTCTGCTCGTCGGCGCCGGATTGCTGATTCGTAGCTTCCTGCGAGTGCTCGACGTCAATCTGGGATTCCGTCCCGAAAAAGCGGCCGCCATGCGGGTCGATCCCAGCCCCCGCTACAACACGCGAGCGTTGCGCAACGCCTACTTCGACGAGGTGCTGCGCCTGGCAAAGTCCGTCCCCGGCATTGAAGCCGCGGGGCTGACCGACGTGCTGCCCCTGGGCCACAATCGCAGTTGGACCGCCGGCGCCAAGGACCAAGTGTATTCGGTCGCGCATCCGCCACCCGATGAGTTCGTCCGCATCGTAAGTGACGGGTATCTGAAATCTATGGGGATCGCGTTGGTGGCCGGGCGCGATCTCACACCCAGCGATGACGCATCCGGCAAGCCTGTGATGCTGATCAACGAGACGCTGGCGCACATTCTGTGGCCCGGGCGCAGTGCAATTGGACGAACCATGCAGGTTGACGTCGACCGGGAAGTTGTCGGCGTCGTGGGCGACGTACGTCATCTCGCTCTGGAACAGGGTTCCGGTTGTGAGATGTACCTGCCGATACGGCAGACCGACGACTACGCACTAGTCGACCTGGTAGTTCGGACCTCACTGCCTCCTGCCGCGCTGGCGCCGGCCGTGCGCTCCGCCCTCAGGCACATCGACCCGAACCTGCCTGGGAACGAGTTCCGAACGCTCCAGCAACTTGTGGATAAATCGGTATCGCCGCGCCGCTTTGTCGTGCTTCTGTTGGGCGGATTTGCCGCCTTCGCGCTGGTGCTGGCGGCCCTGGGCATCTACGGCGTCGTCGCCTATGCGGTCAATCAGCGGACACACGAAATTGGGATCCGCATGGCGCTCGGAGCCTCGGCGCAGGACCTGCAGGCCCGCATCGTCCTGCAGACTCTCGCTCTGGCCGCGGTGGGCATGCTGGTCGGCGTAGCGGCTTCCTGGCTTCTGACGCGGGCGCTGACGGGTCTGCTGTTCGGAGTCACCGCCACCGATCCGGTGGCGTTTCTGGGGATGCTGGTCATTCTGACCTCGGTTGCCGCTGTGGCTGGCTACCTGCCGGCGCGGCGGGCATCGCGAATCGATCCGATGATGGCCCTTCGTGCGAACTAATGGAGTGCCTCAGTCAAGGATTGACAACGCCGGCCGAGCGTCGTGTCCACCGAGCGTCGACACGAGTGTCGACGCGGCAGGCACGAGTGCCTGCGCCACGTACCTGCGCCACGTGCCTGCGCCACGTACCTGCGCCACATGCCTGCGCCACGTAATTGCGCCACATGCCTGCGCCACGTGCCTGCGCCACGGTGAATGGCCGGCGAGTGTCAGAGAATCTGCGAGACATGACACTGACAGGCGCAGACTTTAACCGCGCGCTGTTGCGCGCCAGCGAAGCTCCAGTTTCCAGGCGGGAAGATGATTGGCATGGCCACTTAGCGCCCGGAGTTGCAGTGGCGTTTAGCCTCGCCCGACACCTTGGTTCTGGCGGTGGGCAAGGCTCGCGGCTCGAAATTGTTTCCTTAAAAGTCGTGTCTCCGGACATCTGATGACTCACCTCGTGTGCAGCATTGATCAGTAGCCGCGCCCGGCTGAGGACATGACCCGCTACCGGCGCGAGGGGCGCGCTTGCATCATGCCATCGGGCGGGCATAGAGTGGGCAGCGTCCAAGCGATTGGCCGGAGGTGAATCCAAGCATGACGACGAACCAGACCCGCCGGGTTTTTCTGGGCGCTTCCCTGCCCCTGTCGGTGAGCGCACTCTCAGCGGCGCGCGTGAGTGGCGCGAACGACCGCATCCGCATCGGCGTGGTGGGCACGGGCGGACGCGGGCAATACCTGATGGGGTCGCTCTTGAAGCTGGCGCCGGACCAGGTGGCGTTCCCGGCGGTATGCGACATCTACGACGTGCGCCGGGCGCAGGCGGCGAAACTGGCCGGCGGAGGCGCGGAACAGTATGTCGACTACCGTCAATTGGTGGAGCGCAAGGATCTGGACGCGGTGATCGTGGCCACGCCCGACCACTGGCACGCAACCGTGGCGGTCGCGGCCATGCAGGCGGGCAAGGACGTGTACGTCGAGAAGCCGATGGTGCACCAGCCTGAGGAGGGCCAGGCGCTGGTGGCGGCGGCGCGGGCCAACAAGCGGATTGTCGAAGTGGGAATGCAGGGGCGCGGGCTGCCGCAATTCGTCGAAGCCAAGCAGCGCTACATCGACACGGGCATCATGGGCAAGGCGGGCTTCGCGCGCACGTGGTACCTGTCCAACGCGGGCTATGTGCAAACTGCGCCGGCGGGCTTCGAGAGGAAACCGGACGGGCTGGACTGGGAACGCTGGACCGGGCCGGGGCCGAAAGTGCCGTGGGACCCGGGGATCTACTTCAGCCCGTACAAATGGCTGTACTACGACGGCGGAATGATCATGGGGATCGGGATCCACGTGATGGACTCCGCCCATCACTGGCTGGGGGTGCGGCACGCGGTGGCGGCGTGCGCGGGCGGCGGCACGTATTTCTACAAAGACGGACGCGACACGCCGGACGTGGTGAGCTGCGTGTTCGACTATGCGGAGCAGGCGACGGTGACGTTCACGGCGGAGTGCCTGACGGCGCCGGGCGTGCGGACGTCGGCGGGCGTGGAACTGCGCGGCACGGGCGGCGTGCTGTGGGGCGAGCGCTACGTGGTGGACACGGGCTACACCTACACGCCGAACACGAAATACAGCAAAGCGGAGGCGGCGCGGGCGGGGGGCACGGGCGCCGCGGCGGACGTGATTCTCATGGACTGGCTGGCGCGCATGCGCGACCGCCAGCGGACGATGGCGAGCGAGGTGGAAGGCTATTATTCGGCCATCACGTGCCACCTGGCGGCGCTGGCCTACGCGCGCAAGGCGCGGGTGGAGTGGGACAAGGCGTGGGACCTGCCGGCGTGAGGACGGGCGGCTAAGCAGCGATTGAAGAGCAGCGTGGCGACCGCTCCCTGACGGTCGCGGCTCAGTAACAACACGACCGCTCCTTTCAGTCGCGGCTCGGTCAGACGGTTGCGGCTCAGTCACATTGCCGCGGCTCGGCAACGTTGTCTTCGCAAAGCCTCCTAAAATGGAGAGGGGGACGAAGCGATGATTGGCATCACGTGGCTTGGTCATGCGGCGTTCGATCTGAAACTGGAGGACGGCGAACGGGTGCTGATCGATCCGTGGATCGACGGCAATCCGAAGTACCCGCCGGGTTACATGATCGAGCGCGTGGACACGATTCTGATCACGCACGGCCACAGCGATCACATCGGCGACACAGTGCGGCTGGCGCGAAACTTCAAACCGCAGGTTGTTTCCAACTTCGAGATCAGCGCGTGGCTGGCGCGGAAGGGCGTGCAGAATACGGCCGGCATGAACAAGGGCGGCACGTATGCGGCGGGCTCTCTCAAAGTAACGATGCTGCACGCGCAGCATTCGAGCGGCATCCAGGACAACGACCAACTGGTTTACGGTGGCGAGGCGGCGAGCTTCCTGCTGCAGTTCGCCGACGGGCGCAGGGCGTTTTTCGCGGGAGACACGTGCGTGTTCTCCGACATGGCACTGTACAAGGAGCTGTACGCGCCGGAACTGGCGGTGCTGCCGATCGGCGACTATTACACGATGGATCCGAAGCAGGCGGCGATGGCGGCGCGGCTGCTGGGCGTGAAGAAGGTGATTCCGATTCACTTCGGATCGTTCCCGATCCTCAGCGGCACGCCGCGGGAGCTGGCGGCACTGGTGCATAGCCAGGGCATCGAAATGTGGGAGCTGACGCCGGGCCAGACGGTGGAGTGGTAGAGCCGCGACGCCGCGGCAGGCCTGTGTTCTGAAAAACAGCAAGCCGGGCGCGGGGATCCGACACAGCCGGGCTCAGACGCGCCGGCCCTTCCAACCGATGGTCAAGCCGAAGAAGTGCCGCAACAGGCCCAGTTTGGCTCCGGCCAGAACCCCATAGACGGCCCACGGCGCGAACAGGACCAGCGGCGTAGCGCCGTACCAGGGGAGCCAGGCCAGCACGACCGCGGCGTAGAGCAGGACCGCGCTCCAGTAGTAGCCGAAGTAGAGCAAAGCGATGAGAACGGGCAGCCAGGTGGCCTGGATGGACCAGCCCAGGGCCAGCCGCAGCCGGACGCCGGGCGTGACGGCCAGGAAACGGCAGCCGAACCGCTGCAGACCGCTCCACAAACCGGCCAGGGAATCAGAGCGGCGCGCGCTGGCCAGCGATTCCGAGCGCAGGGTGCGGCAGGAGAGCCGGTGCATGCGGAGCAGTCCGGCGAGGGCCAGGTCCGGGCTGACCGAGCCGCAGACCCGGCGGTGGCCGCCAATGAAATCATAGCCGCTGCGCAGGAACAGCAGGCATTGATCGCTCTGCAGCGACTGGCGGGAGCGCGCGGAGTTGATCCCCGCCGCGCTCGCACCAGTGAAATACAGGCCGGAGGCGCAGGGCAGCAGAAGGCGCGCGAGCAGGGTCCCGCCAACCTGTTTCGGAAAAACGGAGACGGCCTGCAGGGAGTTGGCCTGCGCGTATTCGAGAAGCGAGGGGAGGAAACGCGCGTCGTAGACGGTGTCGGCATCGGCGAACAGGATCCATTTCGACTGCGTGCCCTGCGCACCGCTCCAGCAGGCGTTGTTCCGGCCCAGCCAGCCGGGCGCCAGCGAACCGGCCGGCAGGAGGCGCGCGCCGGCGGCAGCGGCCAGCTCCGCCGTGCGGTCGGCCGAGTCGTCGTCAACGACGTAGACCAGGGAATCGGGGAAATTGGCCACGGCCGGGGCGATGTTCGACGCCTCGTCGCGCGCCGGAATGATGACGACGTGGTCCTCGGAAGTCCGGTCCGCCAGCGGCAGCAGCTCCGGCAAGGCCCGGTACTGACGCCGCGACCACCAGCCCAGCAAGACGATCAGCAGCCCGCACAGGAGCGCGATCGGGATCAGAACTTCGGGGCCGATTCCGGCGGTCTCGTCAGGCACTTCGGGCAGCGTGTCCGAAAAGTCGAAAGGACCAGCCAGGTGCGCGAGCCAGAGGCCCGCACCCGGCAACGACAAAATCATAAAAGCCAGCATATTCCAGTTTGCAGGAACGAAAGACAGATGGCGCGGCTTGTTTGTGCGCCAGGAATCGTCGTACGGTGGTTGGGATTGAGCGATCGCCATGGGCGAAGGTTGGCCCAGCGGTGGAGATGGCCGTCCCGGAAGGGCGTCAAATTTCACATTCTCAACACTTTAGAGTGTGGGGTTTCACCCACCCCTGGCAGCGGCACGGGGGCCGGACGGCATTTTTATGAAAACTGCTTCATGCAATGATGGACAAGTCATTGAAAACACATACTGTGGAATTATTCAATATAGAGTTTGCTGGTTTGGTTCGGAAGGTGCAGTGCAAGAAACGCGATTTGTCTGTCGATACTCTGACGAAGACGGATCGGCGTGGGGTCCGGCATTGTTTTTGGGTTTTATAAGGAGTTGAGTTCATGCGCATGAGTTCTCGCTCACGGATGTGGATTGGAATCGCGTTGGTGACGCTGCTGACGGGAGGAAGCGTGGCGCTTCTCAGCTCGCCCAACAAAGATCTCTTAGGCATACGCAGGCAGGAGTCGTTGGGCAACCCGAGCGTTGGATTCGCTCTCGATCCGGGCGTGGTCCTGCAAATCACCGGCTATCAAATAGCGGCCAGCAACGCGTTGACTGTGAACTACCAACTAACCGACCCGCAGGGCAACCCGCTGGACGTGAACGGGGTGCAGTCGGCGGGCGCGGTGTCGGTGCGCTTCATCCTGGCTTACCTACCGGCCGGCCAACCGACGGCGCAGTACATACCGCTGACGTTGACCAAGAACAGTTCCGTGCCGGGCGATACGGTGACGCAACCGTCGACGGACACCGGCGGCAAGAACGTGCAAAACGCCGACGGCACGTACAGCTACACGTTTGGGACGCTGGTGCCGGCCACGGTGCCGGCGGGTTCGACGTTGACCGTCGGGGCGACGGCCTCGCGCGACCTGACGGAGTTGGACCAGGGGACGAGTTACGCCAACACGACCTTCAGTTTTGTGCCCGGAGGCGGCACGCCGGAGGTGCGCGAAGTTGTCACCAACGCGGATTGCAACAAGTGCCACAGCCAGATCGCGTTCCACGGCGGCTCGCGGCGCTCGACCGCATTGTGCATTCTGTGCCATGTGCCGGGCTACGTGAACCCGCAGACGGGCAACTCGATCGATCTGAAGGTCATGGTGCACAAGATCCACATGGGCTCGAGCCTGCCCAGCGTAGTGGCGGGCGGGACCTATGAGATCTTCAACTCGCACGGGACTTTCAACTACTCGCCGATCGTATTCCCGGCGAAGCCAAATACCTGCGTGGCCTGCCACGCCGGCGACGCTCAGCAGGCGACGGCCTACTTGACGCGGCCGGCCATGGCGACCTGCGGGTCGTGCCACGACAACGTCAACTTCGCTACCGGCGCGAATCACCCGGGCGGGGTGCAGGTCGACGACACCAAGTGCGCAACCTGCCACATTCCGCAGGGGGACACGGATTTCGACGCCTCGATCACCGGCGCGCACGTGAATCCGGATGAGTCGACCCTGCTGCCGGGCATCGTGGGCAACATCGTTTCGGTGACCAACACCGCGCCGGGGCAGAGCCCGGTGGTGGCGTTCACGCTGGTGGACAAGACCGGCGCAACAATTCCGATGTCGGCCTTCTCGCAGACCGGCTACCGGCTGGCCTTCGTGCTGGCGGGCCCGACCACCGATTACGTGGGTCTGCCGCCGCACGGCTACATCAGCGAGAACCCGGTTCCCAGCGCCTCGCTGAACGGCGACACCTACACTTACACGTTCACGGCGACGATTCCGGCCAACGCCACCGGCACTTACAGTATCGGCATGGAAGGCCGCCGCAACGACACGGTGCTGGCCGGGACTTCGGCAGCGCAGACGATTGAATACGGCATGCAGAATGTCGTGTCCAGCTTCTCGGTGGATGGCAGTCCGGTGGTCCCGCGACGGAGCATCGTCGCGCGCGCCGAGTGCAACCAGTGCCACCACAACCTCACCGCACACGGGGAAAACCGGAACCAGATCGAGATGTGCGTGCTGTGCCACAATCCGCTGGAGAACGATTCGGCGTACCGTCCGGCTTCGGCCAATCCGCCCGAAAGCGTGGACTTCGCGCTGATGATCCACCGCATCCATTCCGGACCGTCCCAGACGCGGAACTTCACCATTTGGGGCTACGGCAACTCGCAGAACAACTTCAACAACGTGCTCTACCCCGGCGACCTGACCAACTGCGCGCAGTGCCACCTGCCGGGCACGAACAACGTGCCGGCCAAGGCGGTCGCCAAGATCAACGACACGCGCGGCTATATCGACCCGGTCTACCCGACCACGGGCGCCTGTCTGGGCTGCCACGCGTTAGTGAGTGACGCCTCGCACGCGCTGGCCAACACCACACCGTTGGGCGAGAGCTGCGCGATTTGCCATGGCCCGAGCGGGGCCTTCGCGGTAGGGACGGTCCACTCCTCTGCCGTGCGCGTTGAGTCCGGCCGGCCGCGAGAGATTATGGTGGTCGAGCCGCAGCCGCGTCAAACTACGCCCTCCGCCGTGGTTCCGAATACGAGCCACACCGGAGCGGCGAGCCGTGCCTTAGACTAGAACATCATGGGGGCCAGGCGATGAGTGCATGGGCCGCGCCTGGCCCACTTGTGTTCCTGAGCCCTGGGGAGCGTTCATGAGCAGATTCCGAAGTGGCTGGATTCCGCCAATCGTTGCGGCATGTGTCATTGTGGCGACCGGCCCGGCGCGTGGACAGACCGCGGCCGGCGCGGAGGCAGCTAAGAAGGCGGCCGCCGCGCCGTCCGGGTACGCGGGAGCGGAAGCCTGTGCCGGATGTCACGAGGACATCAGCCAGGCATTCACTAAGAACCCGCATTTCAGTCTCGACAAGAACAAGCGCTGGGCCGGCAAGGCGTGCGAGGCCTGCCACGGCCCGGGCGCGAAACACGCCGATTCGACCTCGGCCGACGACATTGTCAATCCGCTGCGGTTGACCGCGTCGAAGGCCGATGCCATCTGCCTTTCCTGTCACCGCAACCAGCCGACGCAGGTCGGGCGGCTCGAGAGCGGGCACGCCCGCAGCGCCATCGCCTGCACGTCGTGCCACGACATGCACAAGCCGGGCGCGGAAAGCTCGTTCGCCCGGCTCAAGCGCAACGACCGCATCACCCAACTCTGCAGCGGCTGCCACCGCGACATTGCGGCCGCGTTCCTCAAGCCGCATCATCACAAGGTGCCGGAGGGCGCCATGACCTGCACGTCATGCCACAATCCGCACGCCAGTTTCATGAGCCGCAACCTGCGCATGGCCAGCACCGGCGCGGAGCCGGGCTGCCTGAATTGTCACAGCGACAAACGCGGACCGTTCGTCTACGACCATGCGCCGGTGCGCAACGAACCGTGCACGACCTGCCATGAGCCGCACGGCTCGGTGAACCCGCGCATGCTGACGCGCCAGGAAGTGTACGTCGTCTGCCTGGAGTGCCACTCGAACCTGGGCGTGCCGGCGTCCAACAGTGGCACGCTCGGCAGCACGCCGCCGTCGTTCCACAACATGGCCGTGCCGCGCTACCGCAACTGCACCACGTGCCACGTGAAAGTACACGGTTCCAACGCCGACAGGGGGTTGCTGCGATGAAGCGACTGGCTCTGCTGCTGACATTGAGTGTGGCGCTCGCCTGCGCCCAGGATACGCCCGCGGACACGACCAAGAAGACCGATCCCGCCGCGGCCCAGACAGAGAAGAAGGCCGACGCGCCGCCCGATTCGACCGCCGGGCAGAACAACCCGGCCCCGGCCGATGCCAAGGTGGATACGAGCGCAGCCGCGCCGGTCGCCTCCGCGGCCGATGCGGCGGTGCCGGCCAAAGAAAAGGCGCTCGAAGGAATCATCGACCTGGGCGCGCGCTGGGTCTCGCCGGTCAGCGGCGACATGGGCACCTACCGCAGCATCGTCAACCTGGCGTCGGGCCTGCGGCTGGTCAACCTGGACCTGAAATACGATCCGTCGGGCCCGGAGAAAAAACTAGCGGACAGCGTGCTGCTGCAACTGCACGACATCGGCGACCCCTACAACTCGGCGCGGCTGGACATGAAAAAGAACCGGATCTACGAGTTCCGGGGCAGCTATTCCAACATCGCGTATTACAACAATCTGCCCTCGTTCGCCAACCCGACCATCGCGACCACGGCCGCGTTCCTCGACCAGCAGGCTTACGATACCCAGGTGCGTAACTTCTCGAACGAACTGGTTCTGTTCCCGGGCTACTGGTTCCAGCCCTACATCGCCTACGAGCGCAATACGCAGTTCGGCACGGGGATCAGCGACCTGGTGGAATCAACGCAGAACAACTACCCGCTGGTGAACCTGGTGCGCTGGGGCCAGAACACGTTCCGCGGCGGCGTGCGCATCGAACTGCACAAATTCCACGCCACGTTCGAGGAGGGCGCAACCTCATTCAAGGACGACGAGGGCCTGTACTCCAACGGTCCAAGCATCGGCGACCGGACGTCGCCCTACCTGGGCCAGACGCTTTCCCTGAACGACGCCTGGGAAGCCTACTACATCCGCGGCGACGGCAAATTCACCAAAGGCTTCGCAACCTACAGCCCGGCCTCCTGGGCCGACCTCTACGGACAGATCTACTACTCAGATCCGCGCACGTCGTCGAACTTGAACCAACTGGCGCAGGGCAACATTCCGGGCGTGCCGCCCGATCTCGCCTTCTACGCGACGGAGTTCGATCAGGTGTACGGCAGCGCCGACATGCCGCGCACTTCGGGCTCGCTATCGGGCGAGTTCCGTTTTTTCAACCGCATCCGCGTGCGCGAAATCTTCGACACGGACGAATTCCACAGCGACGGCACGGCCACGCTGGCGGAGCTGTTTTATGCCGCGTCGGGCATCGTCAACCCGCTCAATTCGACCGACGTGACGCGCTTTGAAGTGGTTCAGAAAAGTGAACAGACCGAAGCGCTGGTGGACATCACCAAGCGCTTGATGGTGCGCGCCGGATTCCGCTACGAGTGGGGCGATTCGCTGATGGGCGCGGGTCTGACCAGCCTCATCACCTCGCCTTACGAAACGGGCCAGCTCAAACGCTATGTCGGTCTGGCGGGCCTGCAGTTCCGTCCCACGCAGAAGTTGACGCTCAACGCCGACTACGAACAATCCAACGGCGTGAAGACGTTTTACCGGACCGGGTTGCAGGACTACCTGAAACTGCGCGCGCTGGCGCGCATCACGCTGCCTTGGAACCTCTACCTAAACCTGAGCGAGAACTACCTCAACAACAAGAACCCCGACCCCAGTTCGCAGGCTACCTTCCGTTCCGATGTCGAATCGGCCAGCCTGCAGTGGATGCCGGCCGGTTCCAAGCGCGTCAGCCTGATCGCCGATTACACCCATTCGGAGATCCGGTCCGACATCAGCTACCTGGTGCTGTTCCCGTACTCGACCGATCTGTCGCTGTACGTGGACAACGCCAACACGGGCTCGCTCATGGCCGAGTTCACGCTGCCCGGCAAAGGCGCGGCTGTGCCGAAGATCAGCTTTGGCGGATCGTTCGTCACCACCGCGGGGAGCCGGCCATCGAAGTACTATCAACCGCTGGCCAAACTGTTGATCCCGATTACGCCGCACGTGCATCTGTACGCGGAGTGGCAGTGGTACGAGCTGAACCAGTCATTTTATTTGTATGAAGGCTTCCGCGCCCACACGATTCTGTCGGGAGTCCGGTTTCTCATGTAGTCAGTCCGCGAGCTGGCAACCAGCGCCATGATTCTTAAAACCTTCGTCGGATTTGCAGCGGCTGCCGCCCTGGCGACGGCCGCGCCTTCTCTGTATGGGGACGCCGAACGCGGCGCGGCCCTGTTTCAATCCAAGAACTGCGACACCTGCCACAGCATCAACGGGCAGGGCGCGAAGACGGCGCCGGACCTGGGCAAGCGCGGCGCCGAGGAATTCAGCCCGACTTCACTGGCGGCGATGCTATGGAACCACGCGCCGCGCATGTGGGGCGCGCTATCCAAAGCGTCCACCAAAGTCGAACTGAGCAGCCAGGACAGCGCCGACCTGTTCGCCTATTTTTACGCCGCCCGCTACATGGACCCCGCGGGCGACGCCGGCCGCGGCAAGCGGCTGTTCTCGGCCAAGCGCTGCATTGTCTGCCACTCCCTCGAAGGCACCGATGCCGAAGGCGTCAAGTCCGGCCTGCAATGGGAGTCGCTGGCGGATCCAATCGAGTTGTCGCGGCTGATGTGGAACCACGCCCCGGTGATGCGCGAGGCGATGGCGAAGAAGGGACTCGAGCCTCCGACGCTGACGGCTACGGAAATGAACGACATCCTCGTTTATCTCCGTTCGCAGCCGCAGGCCCGGGGCAACAAGCCCGTCTTCCAGCCCGCCTCGGCGGAGACCGGGGCGATGCTGTTCCAGATCAAAGGCTGCGCCGACTGCCACAAGGGCGCCCGCAGCCTGGACAAGCTTGCCAGCTTCGGCTCGGTGAGCGAAGTGGCCGCCGCCATGTGGAACCACGCTGGCGCGATGAAGCAGTCCGGCGAACTGCGTCCCGAAGAAATGAAGCGCCTCACCGGCTACGTCTGGTCGCTGCGCTTCGCCTCCGAAAGCGGCGACACGGCGCGCGGGGCCAAGGTGTTCGCGGCCAAGGGCTGCATCTCATGCCACGCCAACGGCCCCGGGCCGAAGATCGCCGGAATGGTGCCCGACTCTTACACGCTGATCGCGTCGCTGACCCAGCACGCCCCGCGCATGATGCAGAAGCTGGAGTCCACCAGGCAGGCCTGGCCCACTTTGAAGGATGCGGAGATGCGGGATCTGCTGGCCTACCTGAGATCGGGCCAGTAGGGCGCCGCGCGCACTACTCGAACCACGTCTCGCACATTCTCTGACAATCGCCGGCCAGTCACCGTGGCGCAGGCACTCGTGCCTGCCGCGTCGACACTCGTGTCGACGCTTGGTCGACACGACGCTCGGCCGGCGGCCTCCGAGCACGTCCGCGGGCCGGGGCCGGTTCGACGGCTGCGTCCATACGCCTGCTCCGGTTGACCGCTCAGGCGCCGGCCGCTGGGTCGCCTACGACATCCACCGCGATCTCAGCCGGAATCTGCAGCGTGTTTTTCACCAGGCATTTCTCGACTGAGAGCTTCACGCCGGCCTGATGCTCCGCCTCGTTCACGCCCGGCGTCTCCACCGTCACCGTGAACCGGGCCAGCCGCGGAGGCTTCTGCGCTTTCTGCGCCGTCACCTTGATCCGCAGCCCCGCCGCCGGCAGACCCTGTTTGTTCAGATACTCGGCGGCGTAATAGCCGGCACAGGTTCCAACCGCGGCTAGCAATAACTCCGGCGGCGTCATGCCTTCGTCAAACCCGTTGTTAGAATGCGGCTGATCCGAGTAAATCTTATGTCCGCGCGCTTCGGCCTCGAATTGCACGCCGCCCAGATACGTCACCGTGAGTTCCATGTGGTGTCCCTACTTCAGTGTGATGCACTCCGGCGCGCGCCGTGACGCGTCACGATTTCCGCCTGGCGGCTAGCCCCGCACCCCACCCGTGGGCCCGCACCGCGGCGTCGCTCCACTACACTATCTCTCGCGCCCTTGACGCCGGGTCCCGCCTTGGCTGTAGGATGATTGAAACGCTTTGTCGGTAGGCGTCCGGGCTTCCCCTGCAGCCATGTATCTATCCCGAGTCGCGCTACAGAATCTCTTGCGCCGCGGGCGGAGGACTGCCTCCACACTCTGCGGCGTCGCCATGGGCATCGTCACCTCCGCCGTCCTCATGACCATGCGCGCTCCACTCAACGCGCCCGCGCGATTCGGCCCGGATCACTGGAGCGATCTCCGATGATGCTCGCCGCTTGGATCGCCGTTGCGCTGGCCGCGCTCGTTCTGACCGGTTGGTTCTACCAGCGGCTCGGCCTGCGTCGCGATGCGCGGCGGTTCCCCCCGCCCGGTCAGAGCTTCGACATCGGCGGCCGGCGGCTGCACCTGTATGCGCTGGGCGCGGGCGATCCGGCTGTGATTCTGGAGGCCGGCATCTCGGCCACGAGCCTCAACTGGCGTCACATCCAGCGCGCCGTCTCGGGCTTCACGCGCGCCGTGGCGTATGATCGCGGCGGCCTCGGTTGGAGCGATCCCAGTCTCACTCCGCGCACGCCATCCGATATCGCCCGCGAGCTGCGCACCTTGCTCCGCGCCGCCGCCATCGAGCCGCCCTACGTGCTGGTCGGCCATTCCTTCGGAGCGCTGGTCGTGCGCCGTTACGCACTGTTGTATCGGGAGGAAGTGGCCGGGGTCGTGCTCGTGGACCCTTTGCAGCCCGGGGAGTGGGCTCCTCTCACCCCCAAGCAGCGGCGCATGTTGACCATCGGCCTGCGGCTCTGCCGGCGCGGCGCAATGCTCGCCCATATCGGTCTGGTGCGTCTGGCCGTGGCCTCGTTCAAGGCCGGTTCCTGCCTGCTGCCCGCGGCCCTCGACAAGACCGTCGGCGTCCGCGGCACAAGTGTCATGAACCGCCTCATCGGCGAGATCGCCAAAATGCCGCGCGAGGTCTGGCCCATCGTCACGGCCCACTGGAGCGATCCCAAATCCTTCCATGGCATCGCCGCCCACCTCGAGGCTCTGCCGGCCGGCGCCGGCGAAATGCTCGACGCCCCTCCGCTCCAGGCCGTGCCCGTCACCGTGCTCACCGCCGGGCGCAACGGGCCCGTCTCCATCGATTCAATCCGCGCGGTTTCAGAAGATGCGCGCCACATCGTCGCGCAGGACAGCGGCCATTGGATCCACCTCGACCAGCCCGATCTCGTGATCGATGCCGTGCGCCATGTCGTGGACCAGGTGCGTCTCGTGGACAGCCGCGCCTGAGCTGAGTAGACACCCCTTCCGCGCGCGCGGCCTCACCACTCCGGGATGCGCGACGCCGCTTCGGCGCACATCGTCTCCAGCAGCGCCCGGCGCTCCAGCGTAATCTCCGGCTTATCCAGACCGCTCCCAAACTCCTCCACCGCCTCCGGCCAGCGCTCGCCCCGCAGCAGCACCAGGCCCAGCAGCAGGTGCGGCTCGGGCGAATCCGGCTGCAGGCGGATCGCTTCGTGGCACCACGTCTCTACCGCCCGCAGGTCCCGAAAGGCGAATGCCAGCCACGCCATCTCGAGCGCCGTCGGTCCGTCCTCACGCCCGCGTGCGACCTCTTCTTCCAGGCTCCGGTACGCCAGATCGAACCGCCCTTCGATCATCTGACGCACGGCCTCGCCACCCTCGACTCTGCTCCCCGCCGCGCTGAACTCGTCGTTCTCGCAGATCGCGCACACCGGCTCCGAATCCGGGCGCGGCAGCAGACACAGGCTACAGGTCTTCATGGCTTGTTCTCACTCACTCCGGCTGGCCTCTGCCTGCCAGTCTCCGAAATTCTCGCGCCCCGCGGCAACTCTTGCGGTAGCATGTGAGATTGTAATCGACATAAGAGGCTGCAACATGGATACCGCACTCGCGCTGCACCGCTTTCATTTCGCCTTCACCATCACCTTCCACTACCTGTTCGTGCAACTCACTTTGGGGCTCGGCTTTCTGATCTTCGTCCTGAAAACTATGGCGCTGATCAAGAAGGACGAGCACTACAACGATTGCGCGCGCTTCTGGGCCCGCATCTTCGCCGTCAACTTCGCGCTCGGCGTCGTCACCGGCATCCCGATGGAGTTCCAGTTCGGCACCAACTGGTCGCGCTTTTCCCGCGACGCCGGCGCCGTCATCGGCCAGACCCTCGCCATGGAGGGCCTCTACACCTTCTTCCTCGAGAGCACCTTCCTCGGCTTCCTGCTCTACGGCGAGAAGATGCTCGGCCGCATCGGCCACTGGGGCGCCTCCGCGGCCGTCTGGATCGGCTCCTGGATGTCCGCTTATCTGATCGTCGCCACCGACGCCTGGATGCAGCGGCCGGTTGGATATCATCTCGACGCCTCGGGCAAAATCCTGCTCGACAGTTGGTGGATGCTGGTTTTCAATAACTGGGCCTTCTGGCAATGCACCCACGCCATCCTTGGCGGCATCGTCACCGCCAGCTTCGTCCTGGCCGGCATCGGGGCTTTCTATCTCAGCCTGAAGAAGGATCTGCCCTACGCCCGGACTTTCCTCCGCGTGGGCGTCATCGCCGGCCTGGCCAGTGCCGTTTTCGTCGCCTTCCCGAGCGGCGATCAGCAGGGACGCCTCGTGGCGCGCCATCAACCCGTGGCTCTGTCCGCCATGGAGGGCCATTTCACCACCGGACCCTCTTCGCCCGTGGCCATTCTCGGCCAGCCCGACGTCGATCAACGCCGCCTCGACAACCCCTTCATTCTCCCCGGCGCCTTGAGCTTCCTCGTCTACGGCAACTGGAGCCAGGCCGTCACCGGCCTCGCCGATTATCCCCGCTCCAGCTGGCCCGACAACATCCCCCTGCTCTTCTATAGCTTCCACATCATGGTCGGCCTGGGCACGCTCTTCATCCTGCTGATGGCCCTCTCCGCGTTCCAGCTCTGGCGCGGCCGGCTCTTTGAAACCAAGCTGCTGTTGTGGGCGCTGATGCTCTTCATGCCGCTGCCCTACGTCGCCAACACGGCCGGCTGGATGACCGCTGAATTGGGACGCCAGCCCTGGCTGATCTACGGCCTGATGCGCACCGCTGCCGGCATTTCGCCCCACGTTTCCAGCGGCAACACCCTCTTCTCGCTGCTCGGCTTTATGGGCATTTACACCGTTCTGTTCATGCTCGGCCTGTTCCTGATCTGGCGCATCCTCGACCAGGGTCCGCAATTCGTCGCCCCGCCCCAGTCCGCGCCCGGAGCGGCGGACTGAGGCCGCTCTCCGGCCCGCGGGAATTCTTACAGGAGGCTAATTCATCGCCATGCTGCCCATCGTTTGGTTCTGCATCGTCGCCGTCATGGTTGCGATTTATTTCGTGCTGGACGGCTTTGACCTCGGCGCCGGCATCGTCCACCTCTGCGTCGCCCGCAACGACGAAGAGCGCCGTACGGTGATCAGCTCCATCGGACCCGTCTGGGACGGCAACGAAGTCTGGCTGCTGGCTGGCGGCGGCGTGCTCTATTTCGCCTTCCCCGCCCTTTACGCCTCGTCCTTCAGCGGCTTCTATCTCCCGTTGATGATGGTGCTCTGGCTGCTCATCCTGCGCGGCGCCGCCATCGAGTTTCGCAACCACATCAAGAACGCGGTCTGGGTTCCCTTCTGGGATGTCGTCTTCTCCACGGCGAGCGCCCTGCTCGCCATCTTCTTCGGCGCGGCCCTGGGCAACGTCGTCCGCGGCGTTCCAATGGATGCCAACCACGAGTTCTTCCTGCCCCTGTGGACCAACTTCCAGCCCGGCCGCAATGCCGGCGTTCTCGATTGGTACACCGTCCTGGTCGGCCTCTTCGCTTTCTTCACCCTGACCCTCCACGGCGCGCTGTGGATCAACCTGAAAACCGTCGGCGAACTGCAGGCGCGCGCCCGCCGCGTGGCCCGCCTGGCCTGGCTCGCCGTCGCCGCCCTGACCATCGTCGTCACCGCCCTGAGCTTCGCGCTGCAGCCCAGCCTCAGCCGCAGCTTCTCCACAATGCCCGCCGGTTTCGTCTTCCCCGCCCTCGCTCTGATCGGCCTGGTGGGCATGTTGTTCTATCTCATTCACGGCGCTGAGGCCAAAGCGTTCCTGGCCTCCTGCCTGTATATCATCGGCATGCTGACCAGCGTCGTGTTCGGCGTTTTCCCCAATGTCCTGCCGGCCAACTCCGATCCGCAGCTCAGCCTGACCATTACCAACGCTTCGGCGCCTGAATTCGGCCTGCGCGTCGGCCTGATGTGGTTTGTGCCCGGCATCCTGCTCGTCGCTGCGTACTTCATCTTTCTCTACCGCCGCTTCGCCGGCAAGGTCAGCCTGGAGGGTGGCGGCCATTAACTGGCCGCCGCGTAGACATAGTTACCAAGCCGCGACTACGTCGCCACGCCGCGCCTCTTGCCGAGCCGCGATGGTGTGACTGAGCCGCGACTTTGTTTCTGAGCCGCGACTGTTAAGGAGCGGTCCGCATGCCGCGATTGTCTCTGAGCCGCGATGGTGTG
>Ga0302319_10007401_pt1 | contig 21617 bp, 12 predicted proteins | sample Bog_T0_2_FD_203319 | JGI IMG/M metagenome (GOLD analysis project Ga0302319, IMG submission 203319) | Peat permafrost microbial communities from Stordalen Mire near Abisko, Sweden - Bog_T0_2 | ecosystem: Environmental > Terrestrial > Soil > Wetlands > Peat | place: Sweden: Abisko, Stordalen Mire... | reverse complement strand
GCCTCCCTGAAGTGCCGCGTGGCCTCAGCCAGCGAACCCCGGTCCATCAGGTACACGCCGAGGTTCCCATGGGCCATCCAGCAGCCGGGGTTCTTGCGCAGCGTGTCCTCGTAGAGGGTCGGCACATCCTGGTAGAGGGAGGCCTGGCTGCGCGTCATGAGAAGCAGAAGACAAAGGGCCGCGCACGCGGCAACCCTCATGCGCAGCCGTGTACAGCGGCGCGTGGCCCCTGAAAGGGGGGCAAGGACGCGTGCGGACACCCGCGAGAGTCCCTCGCCGACGAGCGCAAAGACCCCGAGCGACGGCAGGTACTGCCAGTGGTCGGCCACGTACGAGAACACGAACGGGTAGACGTTGAAGAAACCGAGCGCCGGAAGGAGCGAGCCAACGAAGAAAAGGAAGGCGACAAGCGGCCCGGGCGACCCGCGCCGAAACCGCCACAGCAGAAAGATGGTGGCGATGACACCCATCAGGCCAAGGCCCCAAGCGGGCGTGGCGGCGACATCCCAGTGCGGATAGATGAAGGACAGGCCAAAGGGCCAGATCAGCTTGCCGAGGTAGAACCAGACCACGTTCCCCGCGAGGAACAGCCGCTGGACCAGTCCAAGGTCATAGGACCCGCCGTGGGCCCCGATGTAGGTGCGCTCGACCCACGCAGTCAGGAGGCCAAGCGCGATGCCCGCGGCGAAAAATGGCACGAGAGGCGCGACGTCGCGCCTCCACCCGAGCGTGCCGTTGCGCAAGGCAATGACGAGGAGCAGCGCCGCCGGCAGGGTCGCGGTCACCGACTTGCTGAGGAGGGCGAGGACAAAAAGGGCGAGCGCCGCCGCGTACGGGCCGACGCCGCGCCCCCTATCGAACCTCAGGTACGCAAGGGCCGAGAGGAGGTAGAAGACGAGCGACAGCGTGTTCTTCTGCTCCGATATCCAGGCCACCGACTCGGCGCAGACGGGGTGAAGCGCGAAGAGCGCCGCCGCGAGCCAATCGCCTCCCCGAGGCAGGGCGACGCGCACCGACTCCGGGCGCAGCCTCGCGAGCACGAAAGCGAAAAGGCAGGCGGCCAGCGCATGGAGTCCCACGTTCACCAAGTGGTAGCCAAGCACCGAGTCGCCCCAGAGCCGGTGCTCAACCCAGAACGCGGTGTGGAGCACGGGATAGTACTGCTGCGTCGCGCCGAGCCGGCACCAGATGAGCCGAAGGCCGCCAAGGCCGCGCAGCCAGGGGGCCGTCACGTGCGCGTCGTCATCCCAGAGCATCGCGCCCCGCAGTGCCGGCTCGTAGGCCACAAAGGTGGCGGCGAAAACGGCTGCGGCCAGGATCGCCGCGCCAAGGGGCCGCGGGCCCTTCGTGTCGGCTGCGGGGGTCGGGAGGACGGGCGGCATCGGCGGAACGCAGCCATGGACGTCGCAACAAAATGCGGCGATTGCAACGCTCCGGCTGCCGACGAGCCGGACGCGGAAGCGCCCCCGGGAAACATCCCGGGGAGGAGCGGGTGCTCAGACCCTCACCAGAAGAAGTATCTCTCGGAGTCCACGAGGAACTCCGTCGTCGCCGGCTTGATCAGGACGCGCCAGACGGAGGCGTACTCGGACCACGGCCCCTCGATCTCCGTGTCGCAGATGATCGGCGCCTCGAAGCGCGGGCCGGACACCTTGCGGCGGATGCGGTCCTGGAACATGGCGTAGCCCTCCGGCTTCGAGAAGAACAGGCAACGCCTCTCGAAGAGGTCCGAGGGGACCTCGTCGGCGGCAAGGCCCTGCGAAACCCGGCGAAGGCCGAGGACGTACTCGTTGCGCGCGAGCTCCATCACCGCGCGCTCGCACGCGCCGAAATAATCGACGGAGGCCCCTTGGCCGTAGGCGAAGCAGTCAGGGTGCGCCTCGCGGAATGCGATGACCGTCACGCCGAAGCCGATCGGGCTCGGCAGGACCAGCGCGCTTATCCCGGGCCATTCCGTCGCCCTGACCTCCCCGTCGATGGCCCCCTCCCACCACGCGATGATGCTCGTGCGTTCGACGGCCTCCATGAGGGCCCTCCTGCGCGCCTCCGTGCTGAAGAGCCCCGGGAACGCGGCCATCCCGTTCGTGGACTCGTCAACGTCGAAGCCGTAGAGCTCCCGGTCGTCCGCCCTCAGCTTCGCGCGGTACGCCCACCGCTCCATCGTCTCGGAGATCGCCATGTAGCGCGCGATCATCGGCGAATGCGCGGTGCCGGTGCCGTCGGCGTCGCTGTAGAGCGCGAACTTCTTTCGCTTCGGCACGATCTTGTCCGAGAGCCAGGCGTTCGCCTGGTACATGTGCCTCCCGTAGACGGGGAACTCGCGGACGCTAACCCGGCCAACCGGGCCACCCTCGGTCTCGAGCACATTGCGATAGCGGTATCCGGCTACGCTTATCATGGAGAACGTCTTCTGCCCGGCGTAAATCTACCGGATCAGTCCTGCTGGTAGAAACAGGGCTGGCAGCCCGGGGCCGAGGCGTCGTCACGGCCTGTGGTGGCCTTGCGGGAACCTACCGAGTTCGAGAGCGGGTCCAGGCGCTCAGCAGTTTGAACCATGCCGGCCGAGAGAAGAAGGCTTGAGAGCGTTCCGAGTGCGATACGATTGATTGTTTTCATCGACCGTAATGTTTCGCCATTTCGCCCATTTCGCCGATCCTTCAGATCGCCTATTTTGACGAGAGAGCTTACGTTTTTTCCTGTAGTAAATCGGTGCGCCGACCCGCACAAATCGGACCAACCTCCCGCAGACAATTGAGCATTCACCGATTTTTCATTTCCCTCGCCGTGGCGGCATGCGCGCTAGGGGCCCTGCCGCTCGCGTCGCGCGCCGAGGAAGGGCGGTTCGTCACCGATTTCTATACCTCGCGCGACACGGGAAGCGGGAGGGAGTGCTGGGCCAGCGTGCAAGGCGACGACGGCACGATGTACTTCGGGTGCGACGAGGTGGTTTCATTCGACGGTGAAAACTGGTCGAAGTATCCTGTGCCGGGCACCTACGCGGTGCGGGGCCTCGCGTTCGGCAAGAATGGCCGCCTCTGGGTCGGGGCTGTGAACGAGGTGGGCTACTTCGAGCGGACCCCGACCGGGCTTTCCGCCTACCACTCGCTGGTCGGGATCCTCCCCGAGAAGGCGCGCGAGTTCGGAAACACGTGGGGTGTCTTCCCGGTCGGCGACGGCGCCATTTTCACGGCTTCGAACGCGGTCTTCATTTTCGACGGCACCCGCTTCAAGGTTTACCCGATGGCCGGGGGGCGCCGCCTCATGGCGACGCGCTCGGGAGATGCCATCTTTTTCTCCCACAGGCCGACGGGAATCTGGACTGCGGGACTTGACGGCGTGCACCTGGAGCTGCCCAAGGCGGACCTCAATGAGGCGGCCGTAGTCTGGGCGGAGAGAAGCGGGTCGGGATGGACGCTCGCCACGAGCCTCGGCTTTTTCCGGGGTGCCGCGGGAAAATGGAGCGCCCTGCCCAAAGACAACGCGGATTTCCTGACCAAGAACGACGTGACCTGCGGCACGTCCTCCCCCGATGGGAACGTCTACATTGGAACCCTCTACGGCGGCATAGGCGTCTTTACCCCCACAGGCCGCTTTGTACGCAGCATCGGCCTGGAGGACGGGCTCCCGTCACGCGCAATCTACTCGCTCTCCTTCTCGCGGGACGGTGCCCTTTGGGCGACCTTCGAGGTCGGCATTTGCAGGCTCGCCGTCAACTCGGGGACCTCCCTCTACGACGCCAAGGAGGGACTGACAGGGAAGCCGACCCGCAGCATGGCTGACCATGGCAGCTCGCTCCTTGTCGCGACCGACAACGGGGTATTCAGGCTGCCCACCGAGGGGAAGGGACCGGCAATGTTCTCGCCCGTCGCCGAGCTTGCAGGCATCTATACGGCCTTTGAATCCGACGCGACAGGCGCGACCTTTGCCGCGGGCTTCCGCCGCATAGACCGGATCAGCGGCGATCACATTGAGAAGATCTTCACCGAAAACTCGGATGTTATCCTCCTGCGGAAATCGGCGGAGAACCCGGACACCCTGATCTTTGGCACGGACAGCGAAGTCCGCCGCCTGACGATCCAGCCCGGCCAGGGGCCAGCGGAGGTGACGCTCGCGCGGCTACCCGACTACCCGCAGACCATGGTGGAGGACTCCGGGGGCAACCTCTGGATCGGGACACAGACGCGGGGTGCCTACATCATCCCCGACGCGTTCAGGAAACCGGGCCCGCTGGCGCGCATTCCCTCTCCGGATGGACTGACTGACTCGGGGCGCATCGGGGTCGCGCTCGTGGGCAACTCGGTCGGCGTCTTCACGTCGAAGGGCGTCGAGACCTACTCGAACATGTCCGCACCCCTCGACCTGGTGTCGATCGTGCCTGGCACCGAGGCCCAGGCGATATCCAATCGGGATTCCGAGGGCTCCGTATGGGTTGCATTTGGGAGCTCCTTTCCGGACGGCCCACGGAGCCCGGTGATCGGGCGGCTCACGGCAGGGCCGCCGGGGTCGTCCCGGTGGCAGGCCTACGCTGTCCCGGGCCTTCCCCAGATCGGGGAGATCCAGTCGGTGTTCGTCGACAGGCGCGGCATCGTGTGGGTTGGCGGAGGCGATGGCCTGCTGCGCCTCGATCCCGCGGGCCTCGTGCCCCTGGGGGCGCCGGGCGCGCCGGTGATCCGTGCAAGCGTCACGATGGGGGATAAGATCGAGGCCGCGCACAACGCGGTGAGCTTCAGCTACTCGGGCATGCAATTCGGGGGCCGGGAGACTTACCGATATGAGACCAAGCTCTCGGGCGGTGCCGACGAATGGTCCTCCCCAAGCACCGACGACCACCTGAACCTGGCGCGCCTCCAGAACGGCCGCTATGAATTTTCGGTCCGTGTCGTGAATGCCGGCGGCGTCCCCGGGGCCGCCTCCACCTGGGCGTTCACGGTCCTTCCGCCGTGGTACAGGACCTGGCCTGCGATCGCCGGGTTCGCGGCCGCGCTGGGCGCCTGCGTCTACGGCTGCTTCCAGTGGCGGCTCGCCTACCTGCGCCGCCAGAATGCGCGCCTTGAGACGCTCGTGCGAAAGAAGACGGAGCAGCTTGAGAAGGCGAACGAGGCGAAGTCCGAGTTCCTCGCCAACATGAGCCACGAGATCAGGAACCCGATCTCGGGCATCCTGGGGCTCTCGCTGGCCTTCGAGGAGACGCAACTCGACAAGCGCCAGCGCTACATCGCCGACTCCATCAATAGCTGCGCCACCCTCCTCGCGACGCTCGTGGACGATGTCCTCGACTTCTCCAAGATCGAGGCGGGCAAGATCGAGCTGCGCTCGGCGCCCTTCTCGCTGCGCGTCCTCCTCGAGCAGTGCGTCTCGATGGTCGCCGAGAACGCGAAGCCCACTGGCTCCACGATCACGGTCTCCTTCGGCGAGAAGCTTCCCGCCCAGCTCCTCGGCGATTCGGGGCGGGTCCAGCAGATACTCCTGAACTTCCTGACAAACGCGCTCAAGTTCGGCGGGGGAAAGCCCATCGAGATCGGCGTCACGGCGGGAGTCCACAACCGGGTTCGGTTCTTCGTCAGGGACCAGGGCGCCGGCATGACCGAGGCCGAGGCCGCGACGCTGTTCACGAAGTTCAACAGGCTGGAGTCCGCGAGGTCGGGCAACATCCGCGGAACCGGCCTCGGGCTTGCCGTCTGCCGGCTTCTCGCCGGCAAGATGGGAGGCCGCGTCGGCGTGGACTCGACGCCGGGCAAGGGCTCGTGCTTCTGGGCCGAGATCCCGTTCCTCCACTCAGGCGAGGCGGCTGCCGGCATGGAGCACAAGTCGGCGGCCCCGGCCCACCTGAAGGCGCTGATCGTCGAGGACATCGAGTACAACGTCGTGGCGATGCAGGCGGTCCTGAGGAAACTGGACATCCAGTCGGACGTTGTGAACGACGGCTTCGCGGCACTCGCGAGGCTGCAGGAGACCTACTACGACGTGGCGTTCCTCGACTGGAACCTGCCGGGCCTCATCGGCACGGAGGTGGCGTCGCGCTACCGCGCCGTCGAGCCGTCGACGCGCCGGACCTTCCTGATCGCGACGACCGCGCACTCTTCGGATTTCAACAAGGAGGCCTGCCTGCAGGCGGGCATGGACGCGTTCATCTCCAAGCCGATCACGCCGGGAAAGATCGCCGCCGCGCTGCGCGACCTCGGCGGCTCGCTGCGCGCATCGGGATCCGTGGAGGCGGACATGCCGGTCGTGACGCATGAGATCCCGGGCGAGATCGACCTCGAGATGCTCTCGTTCCTCGCGTCGGAGTCGCCCGAGGGCCTGGCCGGCCAGATCGAGCGCTTCCTCGAGTCCTTCGATGCGGACCGCCTTTCCGCGAGGGCCATCATCGACGAGGGCAACGCCGAGCAGGTGCACAGGATAGCACACCGCCTCCTCTCGCACTGCAGCGTCGTGAAGTACGACCCGCTCAGCAGGATCGCGCTTGAGATCCAGAGGACCTCGGCGACGGCAAAGCACGAGAGGATCGTTGCCCTCTACGGCCAATTCGAGGCCGAGTTCTCCGCCTTCAGGTATAAACTGGAATCGATCCGTGCTTCGACTGGACCTGTGTGAAGCCGTTCTCGACGGCGAACGCGATCAGCTTCGGCGTCCCCTTCAGGTCGAGCTTGCGCAGGATGTTGCTGCGGTGCGTCTGCACCGTCCTCGGCGAGAGGTTCAGGCGCTCGCCGATCTCCTCGTCGCTCAGGCCCTGGCCGATCAGCGATAGGATTGCCCGCTCCCAGTCCGAGAGGACCTTGATGAAAGAGCGCGGGTCGGTGCGGCGAGCCATCCTCGCCGTCTGGAACGCCTGCGAGAAATAGATGCGGCCCTCGGAGATGGCCTTCAGCGCGTCGCGCAGGATCTCGACCGTGTTAGAGTTCTTGTCGATGAACCCGTGCACGCCCGACTTCTCCACGCGGAAGAGCGTATAGTCGTCGCAGTGCGAGGAGAGCATGAGGATCCGAAGGCTCGGCATGACCTTGAGCACGCGGTCCGCCACATTGAAGCCGTCCATGTCCGGCAGCGAGAGGTCGAGTATCACCGCGTCGGGCCGGTGCTTGAGGATCAGGTCAACCGCCTGCACTCCCGAGTCCGTCTCACCCACGACCGTGTAGCCGAATTCCGAACTGCACACCTTTCGTATAACGTCACGGATCATCAAATGGTCTTCGACGATTACGATCTTCACCCTGGCACGCTGGAAACTTTTGGTTCAAATCTCAAGCACGCTTCTGGCAACGACCTAGAGCGTTCGCTATTGCCACAAAATTACGTAAAAAGACGTAGTAATGGGATTCGAGGGGGCCGACGACCGACTCCAAATTCCCTACATGGAAAATTACGGCCCAACGTGGAGGTTCTGGCCGAAGGGGCCGGGGTCGTCCTCGCTGGCCGTGACAGGGGGGTCCCGATGAGTGCGACCCTTCTTTGGGACCAGACAACCCAGACCTGGCGGCAGGAGACCCACGAGGGGCCGGCGCCGGCGAGGACAGACGACCAGGCCCAGCGGGCTCACCGCCTGGAGAGCATCGGCATGCTCGCCTCGGGAATCGCGCATGATCTCAACAACGTCCTCTCGCCCATCATCGTGGCCGCGCCGCTCCTGAGGGAACACGCCACAAACCCGGAAAACCTGCGCCTCATCAACTCCCTTGAGAAGAGCGCGGAGCGCGGCGTCGAGCTCGTGCGCCAGATCCTGTCGTTTGCTCACGGCGTGGGGACGGTGCAGCAGAGGCTGCACGTGGGAGACCTGTTGAATGAGGCGGTCGCCCTGACGAACGGCACCTTCCCCAAGAACATCAGCGTTATCCCCGAGATCCCGGGCAACCTCTGGCCGATCATGGCGGACCCGACGCAGATCCACCAGGTGCTGCTGAACCTTTGCGTCAACGCGAGGGATGCCATGCCCGCGGGCGGGACCCTGACGATCGGCGCCGAGAACTGCCTCCTGGACCAGGTGACCGCGGCGAAGATCGAGGGCGGCCGGCCGGGTCCCTGGACCGTGCTCTATGTCGAGGACACCGGCACGGGAATCTCCGCGGAATCCGTCGCGAGGATATGGGAGCCCTTTTTCACGACAAAGGGCGCTGGCAGGGGCACGGGCCTCGGCCTGCCGACGATCCGCGGGATCGTCGCCAGCCACAACGGCTTCGTTGCGCTAAAGACCCAGCTTGGCTCCGGCACCACCTTCCGGGTGTACCTTCCGGCGGCCGAGGAGACCGTGCAGCCCGTGACGAGCGCCCAGGGCCGTCCCAGCGTGAAGCGCGGCAACGGCGAACTCATCATGGTCGTAGACGACGAGCCCCAGATCCGGGAGATGACCTCCGCGATGCTCACCCGCAACGGCTACCGCGTCCTGACGGCTGGCGACGGCACGGAGGCCGTCGCCCTCTTTGCCACGAAGCGCAACGAGATCAGCGTCGTCGTGACCGACCTGATCATACCGCACATGGACGGCGTCGCCCTCACGAGGGTCGTCCAGAACCTGAACCCGCGGGTCAAGGTGCTGGCCATGAGCGGCCTCTCGAGCGCCGGGCGCGTGGGCAGCCTCAAGCAGTATACGGGCGCCTTCCTCTACAAGCCCTTCAAGGTCCACGCCCTGCTGGAGGAGATCCACAACCTGATTCATCCCTCGCCGGTCGCCGCCTGACGCTGGGAAGGGCCAATATTGGCCCATGGGGAACGGTTCGCGCCAGAAATTGTCTCTTGGCGGGACCCCGAGAAAGGCCCATTTGTGGGTCTACAACCCCCATGATGACGCAATTGTTCCCCCGAACCACGCTCTGCATTGCCCTTTTAGCCGCCAGCCTCGGCCTAGCCGGGGTCGCCCACGCAAAGTCCGAGGAATGGAAGGACGCCAAGGGCAACACCTTCGAGGCGATGCCCTCCCAGCTGCTGGGGCCCTGGGCCCTGTTCGACAACGGAACCCTCGTTCCCCTGAACGCCATGTCCAATGAGGACTGCGTCCGCTTCTATGAGGGCCTGAAGGACAAGCCGGCCCGGGCGGCCGACTGGAGGGATGCCAAGAGCAACATAAGCGCCGAGCTCTACGGCAGGCTCCTGCACTACAAGGGCTACGACCTGGAAAAGGACGACGAGCGGGGCCGCATCGAGCCGGAGCTCTACATGATCTTCTTCACGACGAACGACAAGAACATGACCTGGAAGATGCTCCGCAACGAGACGCCCGACCTCTATGCCAAGATGATGCACGCCCACTCGGAGACGATCCAGGGCGTGGTCTTCGGCGTCGGCGAGGAGATCGGTGACCACCTCGACCTCGCGGTCAACACACACGGCGACTGGTTCTACACGGAGTTCGCAACCGAGGTGGAGATGCGGACCCTGAAGAGGCTCATCCCGACGAACCTCTACGGCATCGTCGTCATGACCCGCGACGGCGTCCCGCTCTTCGGGCCCGACGCGAGCAACGAGCAGCAGATCCAGTCGATCTTCGACCAGGTGAACGGTCTCCTGGTCCACGTCGAGGACAGGGACCTGCGCGACTGGGTCGCCCGCTCCCACTACTACCGGGCCGTCCAGCCCGTCGCCTTTGCGACCGGCCACAGCGACCCGATGCTCATGGGCAACCCGCTCGTCGACTCCGTGCTCCGCAAGATGAAGATCTACAAGGTCGACGCGACATTCCAGGTGAAGGCCGACGGGACGATCACCTCGGTGACGATGAAGCCGGGCGAGCTCTCCCCGGACATGGAGAAGACCTTCAGCTCCGGCTTCCAGAGGGGCTGCCTCTTCGTTCCGGCGGTCGACAACGGCAAGTTCGTCGACGGCACCTACGAGTACCACATGGAAGTCAGCCCCTAGTTTAGCTTGGAGTCGGGCCGGGGACCGGGGATATTCTGCGCCCTGATGACACCCCCATCTATCGGCCGAGCGTCCCGGATCCGTCGTGCCCGCATCATGGCCCTGGCGGCGGCACTGGCCCTCCCCTCGCTCCTTGGCGCCCAAGGCCTGCCCTACTCCTCCCCCCTCTCCAATCTGGCGGCACCGCGCGAGGGCCGGGCGATGCACGAGGGCTCCTGGGACAGGAAGCACATGAACGGGGATGCGCGCCGCGTGAACCCCGGGGAGACCCTCACGCTCTTCACGCACCAGGGCACCGGCGTCGTCCACCGCTTCTGGGTGACGATAGCGCCAAGGGAGGACATCGGCGTCCTCAGCCAGGCGATCCTGCGCATGTACTGGGACGAAGACGTGAACCCGAGCGTCGAGTGCCCGATCGGCGCCTTCTTCGGCGTCGGTTTCGGCGAGCAGAAGGACTTCATCTCGATGCCGCTCGACGAGACCTCCGGCGGCTACAACTGCTACTGGCCGATGCCGTTTCACAAGTCGGCCCGGTGGACGCTGACGAACGGCTCCGGCACGAGGATCGACGCCTTCTATTACAATATAGACTACACGGCGCTCGACTCCATGCCGGCGGGCACGCGCGAGTTCCACGCACAGTTCCGGCGCGAGAACCCCACCACGACCGGCAGGAACTTCACGATCCTCGATACCCAGGGGAGCGGGCATTACGTGGGCACGGCCCTCTTCATGGCCGGCAGGTCCCTGGCCTTCCTTGAGGGCAACGAGATGGTATACGTCGACGGCGAGACGACGCCGTCCATCGAGGGCACGGGCACGGAGGACTACTTCTGCTCGGGCTGGTACTTTGACCGGGGCCTCTACTCGGCTCCGTACCACGGCGTGGTGATCAAGGACCTGACGCGCTCGAGGGTCTCCGCCTACCGCTGGCACATCGAGGATGCCATTCCGTTCACGAAGTCGATCCGCTTCACGATCGAGCACGGCACGGGAAACCACGTGACGGCCGACTATTCCTCCGTCGCCTACTACTACATGGCCGGGCCCTCCCCCGCGCCGCAGCCGCTGCCGGCGGACCTCCTGCCCTCCAACTTGCCCCCGATGACATCGTTCTCGATCCCCGGGGCGGTCGAGGCCGAGAAGCTGAAGGACACGGCCAAGGTGACAGGTGGCGGGACGTGGGTGCAGGACATGGGCAACTGGGAATACGGCATGGAGTGGTCGGACCGCATGTGCCTCTTCTGGGACCCTGGCCAGCCCGGCTCGAGGATGAGCCTCATTGTACCCTGCGCCGTGGACGGCACCTACGTGCTCGTGGCGAGGATGGCCGCGGGCCCGGACCTCGGGACTGTCCAGGCCTCGGTTGCCGGCGCGAGCGCGGGCGAGGCGATCGACCTCTACGCGCCCCTGATGACGCCCCGCGAGGTCACCCTCGGCACCTTCGCGGTGAAGGGCGGCACGCTAGCCGTGTCGTTCACCTCAACGGGCAAGAACCCACTCTCGGTCGGCCCCAGGGTCGCCATCGACGCCTTCATCCTAAAGCCGGCACCATAACACCGACTCCCCAGACCATGTCCGACAAACTTTTCGACAGGCGCGACTTCATGCGGGCCTCGCTCGGGACGCTCGGCGTCCTGGCGGGCGCCCCGGCCCTCGCCAAGGCCGCGGTGCTGCCGGAGGCGGGGCCGGCCTCGACCCCCGTCCGCGGACCCGACTCGATGTTCACGGGCGAGCACCTGGACCACGTCGCCTTCCCCATGGGCGGCATCGGGGCCGGCATGATCTGCCTCGAGGGCTCGGGAGGCCTTACGAACGTCTCGATCCGAAACACACCGGCGGTCAACAACGAGCCCGGGCTCTTCGCGGCCATCTCGCTCGGCGGCCCCGAGAAGGTCGCCCGCGTCGTCGAAGGGCCTGTCGCCAAGTGGAAGCTCTTCGAGCCCAAGCATGCCGCGGCGGGCACGGCGCCCCTGGGCCTCGGCCTGCCGCGCTTCGCGAGCGCGACATTCCGCGGGCACTTCCCATTCGCCCGCGTGGAGCTCGAGGACGCGTCGCTGCCGATTTCCGCAAGGATCACGGGCTGGAGCCCGTTCGAGCCCGGCGACGCGGACATGGCGAGCCTGCCCGTGGCCGGGCTTGAGTACACCTTCACGCACAACGGCCACGAGGAGCTGGAGGCGGTGTTCTCCTTCAACGCCCACAACTTCCTGCCCGTGCACACCGACGAGTGGTCGGGCGGCCCCGAGTCCGTCAGGAACGCGAAGAACATCCCCGGCGGCTTCGCGCTCTACGGCGGCGGATGGCCGGACTCCAAGGAGGAGGACGCATGGTTCTCGGCCTCGGTCGACGAGCCCGGCGCAAAGGTGAACCTCGCGTGGTTCCGCGGCGGTTGGTTTGACGCCGTGACGATGGCATGGCGCGACGTCGAGCAGGGCAACGCCTACGACCGCCCCCTGCCAGCCGAGGGCAAGATGCCCACCGGCGCCACGCTCTTTGTCCCGTTCAGGCTCGTGCCCGGCGAGAGCCGCACGATCCGCGTGCGCCTCGCGTGGTATTCGCCGAGGACGAGGATCCGCGACGTCGTTCCCGCGGCGCCGGGTCCCTACAAGCCGTCCGACTACTATGAGCCGTGGTACGGAGGGCGCTTCGCCAGCATCGACGAGGTGAGCGCCTTCTGGAGCACGAACTACATGGACATGCGCCGCCGCTCGGAGCGCTTCTCCGACTGCTTCTTCGACTCGACGCTCCCGCCCGAGGCGATCGAGGCCGTCGCCGCGAACCTGAGCATCCTCAAGTCCCCGACGATCCTCAGGCAGAGGGACGGGCGCATGTGGGGATGGGAGGGCTGCGACGACGACCACGCCCAGGGACCGGGCACCTGCACGCACGTCTGGAACTACGCCCAGTCGATCGCTCACCTGTTCCCTTCACTTGAGCGCTCCCTGCGCGAGACGGAGTTCGGCCCGGGCCAGGACGCCAAGGGCCACCAGAACTTCCGCGTCGCGATCCCCATCCAGGAATCCGCGCACGAGTTCTACCCCGCGGCGGACGGTCAGCTGGGCGGGATCATGAAGGTCTACCGCGAGTGGCGCATCAGCGGCGACACCGCGTGGATGAAGGCGATCTGGCCCAAGGTGAGAACGAGCCTGGACTACTGCATCGAGACCTGGGATCCCGCGCACAAGGGCTGGGCCGAGGAGCCGCAGCACAACACCTACGACATCGAGTTCTGGGGGCCGGGCGGGATGATCTCGAGCTTCTATGCTGGCGCGCTGAGCGCGGCGGCGGCCATGGGCCGGGCGCTCGGCGACGACGTCTCCCTCTATGAGGACCTCGCCACAAAGGGCACGGCGCGGATCAACGACGAGCTCTACAACGGGGAATACTTCTTCCAGCGCGTGACATGGAAGGGCCTGCGGGCGAAGCCAGCCGAGGACAAGCGCTCCTACGGCGGCGGCTACTCGAGCGAGGCCCAGGTGCTGCTCGATAAGGAGGGCCCCAAGTACCAGTACGGGACGGGGTGCCTCTCCGACGGCGTCATGGGCGCATGGATGGCGATGATCAGCGGCTACGGGCCCGTGCTCGACCAGGCCAAGGTGCGGAGCCACCTCCAGGCCGTCCACCGGCACAACTTCAAGGCGGACCTCTCCGCGCATGCGAATCCGCAGCGACCGACGTACGCCAACGGCAACGAGGGCGGGCTGCTCCTCTGCTCGTGGCCACGCGCCGGGATGCCGGCGCTTCCGTTTGTCTATTCCAACGAGGTGTGGACCGGCATCGAGTACCAGGCGGCCTCGCACATGATCATGATGGGGCTCGCCTCCGAGGGCCTGGAGATCGTGCGCGCCTGCCGTGCCCGCTACGACGGCAAGACCAGGAACCCCTACGACGAGTACGAGTGGGGCCACTGGTACGCGCGGGCCATGGCGTCCTATGCGCTCCTGCAGGCGCTCGGCGGCGCCCGCTACGACGCGGTCGACTCCGTTCTCCACCTCACCCCCGCGATCCACGGCGACTACCGCTGCTTCCTCGCGACGGCGACAGGCTACGGCACGGTCGGCGTCAGCGACGGAAAGCCGTTCGTCCAGATCATCTCGGGCAACTTCGAGGTGAAGGACATCCGCTATGCGCCCGTCCAGCTGGGCGCATAGCCGGAACATAGGGCTTTTCCGCGAGCCCCCGACACGCTAGTCCACCCTTCCCCACCCGATGAAAGCCGCCCGCCTGAACCGCCTCTTCAATCCCCGTACCGGGCGCTGCTTCGACGTCGCGATCGACCACGGCTTCTTCAACGAGGGATCATTCCTATCGGGCATCGAGGACATGCCGAAGGCGGTGGCGGCTTTGATCGCCGCTGCGCCGGACGCGATCCAGCTGACGGTCGGCCAGGCCGCCCATCTCCAGGCCGCCCCCGTGCGGCCGAAGCCGGCCCTCGTCCTTCGCACCGACGTCGCAAACGTCTACGGCCAGAAGCTGCCCCGAGCGCTCTTCTCGCGGATGATCGAGGAGCCGGTGCTCCAGGCCGTGCGTCTCGACGCGGCGTGCGTCGTCGTGAACCTCTTCAGCATCCCGGACCAGCCGGAGTTGGCCGACCAGTGCGTCCAGAACGTCCTCAAGCTGAAGCCCGAGTGCGACCGCTACTGCATGCCGCTCATGGTCGAGCCCCTGGTCTTCCAGCCGAACGCGAAGGCCGGCGGCTACATGGTGGACGGCGACGCGTCGAAGATCATCCCGCTCGTCCGCCAGGCCGTCGAGCTGGGAGCCGACATCATCAAGGCCGATCCCACGGACGACCTCTCGATCTATGGCACGGTTGTCGCGATCGCGGGGGGCATGCCCGTCCTCGTCCGCGGCGGCGGGAAGGCCCCCGAGGCCGAGATCCTCCAGCGAACGGCATCCCTCCTTGCCCAGGGCGCTTCCGGGATCGTGTACGGAAGAAACATCATCCAGCACCCCTTCCCGGCGAAGATCACGCGCGCATTGATGGCTGTCGTCCACGACGGGGCGACGCCGGCCCAGGCCATGGAATTTCTCGAATGAGCGCGGCATCACCGGTGCGCGTCGGCGTCATCGGCGCCGGCCTCATGGGCCGCGAGGTGGCGAGCGCGTTCGGCCGCTGGTTCGCGCTCGTGGACTGCCCGGTGAGGCCGGAGCTCGTCGCCGTGTGCGACGTGAACGCCGCCGCACTCGACTGGTTCCGGCAGGTCCCCTCGGTCCGGCATTTCGAAACCGATTACAAGGCGCTCCTAGCGCGGGGGGACGTGGATCTGGTTTACGTCGCGGTCCCGCACGACAGGCACGAGGCGCTCTACCTCGACGTCCTTCGCGCGGGAAAGGACCTCTTTGCCGAGAAGCCGTTTGGGATCGATCTGGCAGCCGCGCGGAACGTCAGGGACGAGGCGGCGCGCCTCGGCCGGTTCGTCAGGGTGTCCTCGGAGTTCCCGTTCCTCCCCGGCGCGCAGCGGGCGTATGCCCTGGCGGCCACGGGCAAGCTCGGCAGGATCATCGAGGTCCGCTCGTCCTTCCTGCACTCCAGCGACCTCGACCCGGCGAAGCCCATCAGCTGGAAGCGCCAGAACGCGCACTGCGGCGTGGCGGGCGTCATGAACGACCTGGGCCTGCACGTGGCGCACCTTCCCCTGCGCCTCGGCTACAGGCCGAGGAGCGTCTACGCCCAGCTCCAGAAAATCTACCTCACGCGCCCGGACGGAAAGGGCGGCACCGCCCCCTGCGACACGTGGGACAACGCGCTCCTGCACACGACGGTGGAGATCGCGGGCGAGCCCGTTCCCATGGCGCTCGAGATGAAGCGCATGGCTCCCGGCGAGACCAACACATGGGTGATCGAGATCCTGGGGACGGACCACGGCGTGCGGTTTTCCACGAAGGAGCCGAAGACCCTCTGGACCTACCGCCGCGGGGCCGAGCAGACCTGGGAGCGCACCGACCTCGGGTTCGGGACGCCCTTCAAGGCGATCACGGGCGCCGTCTTCGAGCCCGGTTTCCCGGACATCCTGATGCAGATGTGGGCCGCGTTCCTCTGCGAGCGCTCGGGCCAGCTTGGCGGGCGATTCGGCTGCGCGACCCCGGACGAGGCCGTGACCCAGCACGAGATCTGGGAGGCCGCGCTCAGGAGCCAGAAGGCCCAGTCCGTCGAGCGACTCTAGCCTTGATGCGCCGATCGCAGATCAACAAGGCCTGCAGCGACGCCCTCGCCTGCTTTGCACGGCACTCCTGGGCGCTTCCTCCGAAGCCGAGGTGGGACGTCACCGATTTCGGCCTCGGCGACTTCGATCGTCAGGGCCTGACCGCCGTAAACCTGGCAAGCGAGCCGGAGTACTGCGAGAAGCTCATGTACGCACGCCAAGGCCAGGAGACCCCGTGCCACACCCACGCGAGGAAGAAGGAGGACATCATCTGCCGCGCCGGCGTCCTCTCCGTGTCGCTCTGGCCCGCCCGTCCGGACCGGCTGCTGGCGGGATTTCCAGTCCTGAGTGTCAATATCGACGGAGAACCTGTGGCCGTCGTCCCGGGCAGCCCCATATCGCTCGCTGCCGGCTCGAGGGTGACGATCATACCTGGGGTCTGGCACTCCTTTGTGGCCGCCTCCGCCGAGTGCATCATTGGCGAGGTCTCGACCGCCAATGACGACGTGAACGACAACTACTTCCTCGACGCCAATGTCGGAAGATTCCCCTCGATCGACGAGGATGAGCCCAGGGCCGCGAGCCTCGTATCCGAGTGACGACGCGCTCCGGAATCCTCGCGGGCGGCAACTGGATCCGCGACCACGTGAAGACGATAGACGCCTGGCCGCCCGAGGATGGCCTCGCGAACATCCTGAAGCACGAGGAGGGAAACGGCGGCGGCCCGTACAATGTGCTGAAGGACCTGGCCAAACTCGGGGCGGGGTTTCCCCTCGCCGGGGTGGGCCTGATCGGCGACGACGCCGACGGCAGGGCGATTCTCGCCGACTGCCAGGCAAGCGGCATCGCGACCAGCCAGCTGCAGACGGTCGCCGGCCTGCGCACCGGCAACACCGACGTCATGACCGTCAGGCGCTCCGGCAGGCGCACGTTCTTCCACGAGCGCGCGGCCAATGCGCAGCTGCTTCCCGAGCATTTCGATGTCGCCGGCAGCGATGCGCGCATCCTCTACCTCGGCTACCTGATGCTCCTCGACTCGCTCGATGCGCATGGCCCCGGTGGAGTGCCCCGCGCCCTCGAGGTCCTGGCCAAGGCGCGCGCGGCGGGAATGACGACGGCGGTCGATTGCGTCAGCTCGGCCAGCCCTGAGTTCCGCCGCACGGTGTCCGCCGTCCTTCCCGAGGTGGACATACTGTTCACCAATGATTTCGAGGCGGAGCAGGTCTCGGGCGTGCCGCTTGGGCGCGGCCAGGCGCTGGAGCGGGAGGCCGCTGCGTCAGCCGCGAGGGCGCTCGTCTCCCTAGGCGTACGCAAATGGGCCGTCGTGCATTTCCCCGAGGGCGCCTGCGCGTGCTCGGGCTCCGGGGAAATCATCTGGCAGCCATCCGTGGCCGTGCCGACCGAGATGGTGTCCGGCTCCGCGGGCGCGGGCGATGCGCTCGCAGCCGGGATCCTCCTCGGCCTCCATGAAGGCTGGCCCATGCAAAGGGCCATGGAGCTCGGAACCTGCGCGGCAGCCACATCGCTTCTCCACCCGACGTGCTCGCAGAGCGTCCTCACCACGCAGGAGTGCCTCGCCTTCGGGCGCTCCCACGGCTTCGCGGCATTTGGCTGGAGCCCTTAGCCGGCTTGATCTGTTGGGATACACGAGGGATTAGGCCTTGCCGGGCACCGGGCGTGTCAGTCCAATTTCCTTTGCAAAGGGCGCCCCACTCTTGACTGCATTCCATCCATCTGGCCCCAGAGGAATCACCCGTCTCGCGCTGCGATTCGGCACGATGCTGTTCCTCGGCCTCGGGTCGCTCGCGCGGGCGGCAACGCAGCCAGCGGCCGTCGCCACCTACCACAAGGACATCTCACCGCTACTCGAGGACTACTGCTACGAGTGCCACGGAGACGGCATGGCTAAGGGCAAGGTCGCCTTCGACGACCTGACTGACGCCGACCTTACCACGCGCCCCGACCTTTGGTTCAATGCGCTGCAGAACCTTCGCGCCGACATCATGCCCCCTCTGGGAAAACCCAGGCCAACCCCGGACGAGGAGAAGGCGATTGCCCGGTGGATAAAGTACTCGGCCTTCGGGATTGACCCGAATGACCCGGACCCCGGCCGGGTCACCATCCGGCGCATGAACAGGATCGAGTACGGGCGCACGGTTCGCTCGCTGCTCGGAGTTCCCTATCCGAGCGAGGCCGAATTCCCCCCGGATGACACCGGACACGGCTTCGATAACATCGCGGACGTTCTGTCCATCTCGCCGCTCCTCCTTGAGAAATACCTTCAGGCGGCCGACACGATTATCACCGGCGTGGTGCCGCAGACCTCGCGCGTGACGCCGGAGGTGACGGCGACCGGCCGCGACTTCCGCGACTATGACGGTCCGCAAGACCTCGATGACGGGGAAGACAACGCCGGCAATGCCGAGCGGACCGCGATGGGCAGGCCCATAAAGTACGCGGAAACGGCGACGGTGAGCCATGACTTCGACATAGCCCGCGACGCGAACTACTCCGTGGACTTCAAGCTGGCCGTGCACGGCCCATTCAACTTTGACATAGAGCGCTGCCGGGTCGTCGCCTCGGTCGACGGCGTCCCCTGCTTCGACGAGCCCGAGGGGTGGTTCGACGACAAGGTGATCCAGTTCTCGAAGGACGAGACCTGGAAGGCGGGCAAACACCGGGTTACGATTGCGGTCTCCCCGCTGGCAAAGGCTTCATGGCCGGTCGGCATCGCCGGCAAGGATCCCCGCGAAAAAACGACCCTCGAGGTGCGCATCATCTCGGTGAAGGTGAAGGGTCCCACGGATCCCGCCTCCCGCATCCTCCCGGCCGACTACCTGCGCTTCTTCCCTAAGGGCGAGCCCTCACGCTTTGGTTTCCTGAGGGAGCAATACGCGCGCGGCATACTGCGGGATTTCGCGAGCCGCGCGTTCCGCAGGCCGGTCGACGACCGGACGCTTGAGCGCCTCGTGCGGCTGGCCCGATCCGTCGACACGGCGCCCGGAGGCTCATTCGAGGTCGGCATCTCGCGCGCCATGATGGCGGTCCTATCCTCGCCCCGCTTCATATTCCGGCTCGAGCAGACGGATCCCGCGGATGCAGGCGCACGGTTCCCGAGGCTCGACGAGTACTCCCTCGCGTCGCGCCTGTCGTACCTGCTGTGGTCGACGATGCCGGATGCCCGGCTCACAGAGCTCGCGCGAAAGGGCCAGCTCCGGGCTAACCTCCACGCTGAGGTGCAGCGAATGCTGGATGACCCCCAGTCGTCGGCCTTCGTGCGCAACTTCACGGGACAGTGGCTCCAGGCGCGGGACGTCGAGTTCATACCGATCAACGCACGGGCCGTCCTCGGGCTGCCCGCAGAAAGAAAGCCCGGCGATCCCAGGGTCGACTTCGACGGGGAGACGAGGCGCGCCATGCGCAGTGAGACCGAAATGGTGGTCAGCTACATCATAAAGGGGGACCGGAGCGTGTTGGAACTCGTCGACAGCAACTACACTTTCCTCAACGCGCCGCTCGCGAAGGTCTACGGGATTGACGGCGTCAGCGGGAAGCAGATGCGGTTCTACACCCTGCCGCAGGGCAGCTTCCGCGGAGGCGTCCTTACCGACGGCTCGGTCCTCACGGTCACATCCAACCCGACCCGCACGTCCCCGGTGAAGCGGGGCCAATTCATCCTGGAGAACATACTCGGCACCCCGGCACCGCCACCGCCGCCAAACATACCTCCGCTCGAGGACGCCAAGGTGCCGGGCGGACACGACCCGACCCTGCGCGAGATGCTGGCCGTCCACCGCGACAACCAGCTCTGCCGCTCATGCCATGCACGCATGGATCCCCTGGGGCTTGCCTTCGAGAACTTCAATGCACTGGGGAATTTCCGGGAGAAGGAGGCGGGGGTACCGATCAACGCGACCGGCAAGCTGATCACCGGCGAGGAGTTCACGGATGTGCGCGGGCTAAAGAAGATCATCACCCATGAGCGGCGCACCGACTACTACCGCTGCATTACCGAGAAGCTCATGACCTACGCCCTGGGCCGTGGGCTGGAGTATTACGACGTTGAAGCGGTCGACAGGATAGTTATGGATATGGAGCATGATGGTGGACGATTCTCGACCCTGCTTCTCGGTGTCATTGACTCCGCCCCGTTCGAGAGGCGCCGGCCGGTCATCAAGGCAAGCCTGATGGCGCTTTCAGGCTCCCCCAAGATGGCGACTGGAAACGAGAACTAACAAACCATGAATATACCCCAGCTCCCCTCCACCCCCGAGCCGGCCCGCAAACCGAAGCTCGAGGTCGACCGGAGGCTTTTCCTTAAGGGTGTTGGCGTGTGCCTCGGCATGCCGGTGCTTGAGTCGATGCTTCCCGCAAAGGCCCTTGCCGGCACAGTTGCAACGGACGCCGCGCCCGCCGTGACGGCGACGGGGGCGCCGCTGCGGATGGCGTTCGTCTATTTTCCGAATGGCGCCAACCAGAAGAACTGGTGGCCCGCTGGAAACGGTGCCGACTTCGCGCTCGGGCCGACAATGCAGCCGCTCCTGGGGCTCAAGGACAAGATCCAGGTCGTCGGCGGACTGGACCTACACGAGGCCGAGCCTGGCAACGACGGCGGGGGCGACCACGCCCGCGCAAATGCAACCTTCCTGACCGGTGCCCGGGCACGAAAAACGGACGGAAGCGACATTCACGTGGGCATCTCCGTGGACCAGGTGGCCGCCAAGCACGTGGGGCAGGCAACGCGCTTCCAGTCCCTCGAGCTCTCCTGCGATTCGGTCCACAAGGCGGGCCACTGCGACACCGGCTATTCTTGCGCCTACCAGTACAATATTTCGTGGCAGTCGCCGACGACCCCGATGACGCCGGAGCCCAATCCACGCTTCGTCTTCGAGCGGCTCTTCGGCTCGGGGCCGCCCGAGCAGCGCCAGCGCAACTACGAGATGCGGATGCGCACCCAGAAGTCGCTCCTCGACTTTGTCCTCGACGATGCCCGCAGCATCCAGGACCAGGTCAGCCAACGCGACCAGGAGAAGCTCGACGAGTACCTCACGAGCGTGCGCGACATTGAGCGCCGGCTGGAGCACGCCGAGAGCTTCGGCCCGCTTCCGAAGCCCGACGCCACCACCCCCCCGGGCATCCCGCCGGCATACGGCCAGCACATGGACCTCATGTACGACCTCCTTGCGCTCGCGTTCCAGACGGACTCGACCCGCATCGGCACGCTTCTGCTGGCGGGCGACGGCACGAACCGGGCGTTCCCCGAGATCGGCATAGCCGAGGGACACCACTACTGCTCGCACCACCACGGCAACCAGGACCTCATCGACAAGGTGGGGAGGATCGACCTCTTCTACATGCAGCATTTCGCGAGGTTCCTTGGGAAGCTGGACGGCATGAAGGACATAGACGGCAAGTCGGTCCTCGAGAACTCGATGATCGTCTACGGCTGCGGCAACTCGGACGGGAACAGGCACACCCACACGAACCTTCCCGTTGTCCTGGCCGGACAGGGCGGCGGGACGCTCACCACCGGGCGCAGCGTCCACTACGGGTCGCTGCCGATGACGAACCTCTACCTCACCATGGCCCAGCGGATGGGCGTGACGGGGTTCCCGAGGATCG
>Ga0302319_10007400_pt1 | contig 21618 bp, 20 predicted proteins | sample Bog_T0_2_FD_203319 | JGI IMG/M metagenome (GOLD analysis project Ga0302319, IMG submission 203319) | Peat permafrost microbial communities from Stordalen Mire near Abisko, Sweden - Bog_T0_2 | ecosystem: Environmental > Terrestrial > Soil > Wetlands > Peat | place: Sweden: Abisko, Stordalen Mire... | reverse complement strand
CCTTCTACAACCGTGTGCGGCTCCACAGCGCTCTCGGCTTTCAATCCCCTGTGGACTTTGAAATCAAAAACAACTAACCAATGACTTCCTTTCCCAACCGTGTCCACCAAATCGGGGCAACCTCAAGAAGTTTGGACGTGATGTGTTCAAGGAGACCATGGCGCCGTTCCTGCCCAAGCAAGATCCGAAAACGACGCAGTCGCGCAAAAAAGGCCACGCGGATGCTCTCGCCGACGTCGCCAAAGGAATCTACAAGGTGTTCAAGACCTACAAGTATGAGGATCCTCATGCACTGGAGGAATATAGAAACCTGGTCGGTGAGAACGGGATAATTGTTGAGGATTCGGAGTCAAAGGATAACCAATTCGGGCCCGAGTATTGTTCAGGCTACGAGGAAGTGTCCGACAAGGCAATCCAGGAAAAGTTTGGCAAATACTACCTTGACCGCGTCCATCAAAAAGTTCAGCGGGATTTTGACGCTACGCAAGAGCTCAAACAGGCCGAAAGCAACAAAGCAGGCCAAGTGCAACATTAGCAGGATTGCCCTCTCCCCAAACGCTCGATCAATGCGTGGGGGACCGGGCAAGCGCCGGATACAGGTTGGCTCGGCCGCGTGCGAGGCTAGGTGGACGGGGGTTATCTTTGATGACGTTTTGTGGAGGCAACACATCCTCCCATCTTTTCGGCGAGCCACCGAAAAGTGCCTGCGAGCCGCAGGCGCTACCCGGAAGTCGCTGCGGGCGCGGTGTGTGTTTTTGAGTGCGGTTCGGAAAAGTTCGTCACGGCGGGACACCGCGACCAGCACTCGGGACGAGTGCGCTCCCCTGAATTCGCCGCAGGCCCGGTGCGTGTTTTGAACGTCTTTAGAAAAGATGGCGTGCTGCGCACGGATTGGGGACGGGGAAGGTAGCACCTTCCCCTACAGGGTTGCGCTGACGCGCGGCAATTATTTTTGTGGGAGGAATTTTTTGGTTTGGGGGTCGAAGGTGAGCTTGTCGCGGTTTGCCTGGTACCAGACGATGAGGGCTGCGTTGTCGCCGGTGGCGGGGGTAAATTTTTTGATGATCCGGCTTGCCTGGGTGAGGAGGTACGTATTTTTCTCCTTCTTTAGGATGCCGGCGGCGGTGTCGAGTGCATCGAGGTGGCCGTACTGCGCGGCGATGTCGGCGCCGATCAATACCTCGATGGGGTCGCCGTATTTCGCTTTTTTCCACATTGCATCGACGGAATCCGTGAGGTCGATGCCGGGCAGCGTTTTGAGCGCATCGAGTGTTTCCTGTTTGTTGTAGCCGTCCACGAGGTATGCCTTCAATGCAGGATAGGTGGAGGGGTCCTGAAGCGAGGCGATGGCTTTGATCCAGTCCGACGGTAAATTTTTCCTTTCCTGCCCGAGGCCGGCGATGAGCGTGTCGCGGGCATCGGCGGCCCAGCCGAATTTGATTACAAGCTTCGCGAGGTCGCGATCGGTTGCCAGGGAATTCAGAATCAACGGTTTGTCCTCCGGACGGACGAGGCGCCCGATGGTGGTATCGATGTAGTCCCGCCCTTGTCCGCCGTTTTGGAGACGCTCCTGCACCCCAAGGAGCACGTCGAGGTTTTCCGGGCCTACTTTCTCCAGCATCGCGAATTGGGGATCGTGGCTGGTAAAGGTGTTCTGCCTGCGCGATGCGATGAGGATCGAGTTGACGTATTCCTTCACCTGGTCCTTGGTGGCATTTTCCGGCAGGACGATTTTGCCTAGCTCCCCGGCATCGGGCTTTACACTGTGAAAGGTATTGGCGGAGGAATGGATTTCGCCGTTGAGCACGAACTTATCGGACGTCACTTGCCTGGAAAACGAGGCTACGGGAACCAGCTCAAGCCGGTCAAGGGTGGCATCCGCGAGCCATTCGGGCGTGAGATCGGGCATCAACTGCGAGCGGCCATTCTGTTCCGGCCCGAATGAGAGCCGCACCGGGTTGTTCACGAGCCGGGAGAAACCGACCTGAAAATTAACGTTGAAGGAGCCGGTCTGCTTTTGAATAACCGCTTCGCGGCGTTTTTTATTCACCAGCAGGTAAACCGCGTTGCTGTCGCTTTGCGGCCGGTATGGGTTTACTTGATCCGTACGATCGAACAACAGGTGAAGTCTCCGCTCGCGTAAAACAATGTCAACCCCATCGGGTTGCTTGAGGACATCGGTTATTATTGCGTGCTCCGATCCCTTGTCGTACCGGGAACCTTTTACCAGCGGCATTTCCGCCGTGATCCTGTATCTGGAAGCGGTGAAGTCTACATCGGCGGAAAACTTGAGCTGTTGGGCCGAGTATTTGTCGTAAGTTATTGCGTCGAGAGTGAAGAGTGCCGTGTTCATGTTGTTCTGATAGTTATTGGCGTTGACCACCGGTATGCCCTCAAGGGGAAGTTCCAGGGCATCCCCATTCTGATTCGTGCCAAAAAACATCGATTGCCGGGCCGTCACATTGACCGGTTGACCATCCTGCAGACTGAGATGCGCATGCAGAGTTCTGACATCAACGACATAGCCTTTCGGAACGCCCGGTGTATTAATTTGCGCCGTGATGCTCCGATCCGGAGCACCCTGCCCGCGCATTGTCATCACATCGGAAGCGTTTACGTTCGATCCGAGCGAAGCTTTCACGACCGACGTATCGAAGTTCCCGCTGGTGTCCGTCGATGGGGCTGGTTCGGGTGGTTGTAGAAAATCCCATGTCCATAAGTTCCGGATTGCAAGCACTAGAAAAACGCCTGCGATCGCACCGGCAACCGTAAGACTGGTTTTGCGGGTCAGGTATTGATGAGCTATCACAATTGCGGCGACCAGAATCGTCGCCAGACTGCCAACCACGCCCTGTGATTTCCCGAGCGAATAATTCGCAGCCTGGTTCATGAAGCTTTGCGGGTGCAAATAAATCGTAGTCCACGTAATGGCGATCTGAAGCAGGATCGCCGCGACTACCACGATCGCGCCGACCACGGCGAAGCGCCCAAAATTCGGCGTGATCACGGCCAGGATGGCAACGGTGAGTATGAAGGCGAGCTGCTCCATGACGATTTCCGGCACAGCGAGGGAGAGGTCGCGGCCGGTGGCGCCATTTGCAGCAAGCACGACAAGCTCGGCCACCAGTGGCGGAATGACGAGCACGAGCAGCGTGAAGAGTGTTTTACTTTTCAACAGCACGCCACGCGAGATGGGCCGCGTGAACCAAAAAGCGGTTGTGCCAACCAGCGGCTCATCCTGTACCACGTGCGGGATTACCACGATGAGCACCAGGAGCTGGAACAATGGCACCAGCACAGACAAGAGCTGGTAGAGCGCCTGCGTCACGCGGTCGGCGGAATTCACGCCGGAGCCGATGAGGACACACTGGAGAATCACGAGCAGCAGCCATACCGCAAGCATGATGCGCGAGCGGCGGACATCTTTTTTTAACAAATGGGTGACGAGGTTCATTATTTGATCTCCGTGGGGTTGCTTAGCCTGTAGGTGCGGGCGAGGGCGAGAAAGATGTCGCGCAGGGACATGGCGCTGACCGAGATCTGCGTGGCACCGGGGAATACTTCGCGCAGTTTCGCCTCCGAGGATTCCGGCTGATAGAGGCTCTCGACGTAGCGGACGCTGTGACCGGCGATTTCCGCAATGAGCCACGAGGGGGGCAACGATGCGGGGAGCCGCGTGGTATCCGCACCGACAACGCACTCGACGCGGCGGAAGCGGGCCTGAAGAGACTCGGCGGATTCCGCGAGCTTGAGGTGGCCGCCGTTGATGATGCCCACCCAGTCGGCGAGGCGCTCCACTTCATCGATGTCGTGCGAGGAGATGAAGACAGTCCAGTTTCCCTCCCCGGAAAGCTCAAGCATGCCGCGGATGAACTCGTCGCGCACGAGGGGATCGAGGCCGGTGAAAGGCTCGTCGAGCACCAGGAGGCGCGGGCGGTAGGCGAGCGAGGAGAGGAGTGAGGCCTTCATCTTCATGCCGCGCGAGAAGGCCTTGAGCTTGCGGTCGAGCGGAAGGTCGAACTGGACGCGGAGTTTTTCGCAGAAAGCGGTGTCCCAGCCGGGATACATGGGGCGGCAGTAGTCGATCAACTGGCCGACTGTCATCCACTCGGGCAGTTTCTGGTTTTCCGAGACGTAGCCGATGGAGGCGAATTCGCCGGGGCCGAGCCGCGTGGAATCGACGCCCAGAATTTCCGCGGAGCCGGAGGTGGGCTGGAGGATGTTCAGGAGCATCTTGATCGTGGTCGTCTTGCCCGCGCCATTCGGCCCGAGAAAGGCGTAGATGCTGCCCTCGGGAACGGAGAGCGAGAGATTATCCACGGCATCGGTCCTGCCGAAGCGGCGGGCAAGGTTATGGGTTTCGATGATGTTGTTCATGTGAGTCTTTCCGGTTCAGGAGAGGAGGTCCCAATGCTTCCTGATGGCCTGCTGGACATCCCCGATATCGAGTTGAAGTTTTTTCGCCTGGACGACGACGCGCTCCACATCATCCCCCAGGAGGTCGCTACGCTGTTCGCGGGTGGAGGGACGGGCATCGGCGACGATGGTGCCGATGCCGGGCCTGACCTCGAGGAGCTTTTCGTTGACGAGAGCGGCGACGACCTTGTGCGCGGTGTTTGGATTGATGCGGAGTTCCTGGCTGAGAGTGCGGACGGAAGGAAACTTGTCGCCGGGCTTCAGGCCGCCGGAAATGATCGCCTTTTTCACCGAGTAAACCACCTGCCCGTAGGCGGGGAGGCCTGTCTTGAACTGGATCTGGAAAGGCAACATGTGTGTCCTAGTTATCCTAGGACACCTAGTTGTGTCAATGGAGATTGTTTTGGGGAGGGCGCAATCGCTTTGGGATTGGGAGAGGGAAAATGCGAACGTTCAACATTCAACTTTGAATGATGAATGGAAGAGGAAGTTCGATGCGTGTGTCCGCGGTGGGAATGACCTTCGATGCAATCCACTTCGGGGTTGGTTCTAATTTTGGTCCATTCCCATGGTAGCCCCAACTTTGTCGGGCCAACCATGGGCTATATGATGCAACCGCGTTGCGGTAGAGCGGGTAACCAACAGTGCGTACGCCCGCTGGGTTTTTCAGAATCAGTGGAGATTGTATTCCTTGTGGCGGGACATGGAGGCGCACATGGCGGCGAAGACTGCGGCGGCGATTGCGGCTTCGCCGAGGAGGAACCAGGGGAAGCAGGATTCCTTGAGGCTGTACCATGCGAGGTAGCTGAGCCCGGCGGAGGTGCCCATGACGATTGCCATGGTGATGCAGCCGCGCTGGCCCTGTGTCTTTGCGTCGAAGGGTTTGCTCAGGGGGAGCCATGTTTCCATGATGCCGGGGACGAGGGACCAGACGGGCAGTATGACGACGCCGGGCAGGAGGAGCAGGAGCCGGGTATCAAACCGCTTGAAGAGGATGATGATGCCGGCGAGGACGAGGAGGGCGGGAAATGCGAGGAGGGCCAGGCCGGCTTTGCGCGCGCCGTGGTAGAGCGGCTGCCAGCGCCCGTATGGCGTGAAGCGGAAGAGATCCGACGCGCGCCAGTGCTCGGAGAACTCGAGCATCTGCATGACCTGGAGCGGGAGCCAGCCGAGATACATGCCGGCGAACGCTATTTCCCAGCCGCCGCTGCCAGCGCCGGAGTAGAGAAATACCAGAGGCATCACGATGACCTGGGACATGGAGGGATAAAGCCGGAGTTTCGTTTCGCGGTCACGAAAAAGGTAGGCTGCGGTGAGGAGAAACGACTGCTTCTCGACAGGGTTGCGGAGCCACCAGGAAAGAGGCGGAATTTTTACGATGTGGCGCAACCACCGGCTTCCGGTCTGACGGGTGGAAGTGGAACCGCCGCTTTCATTCAAGAGCATGAGGCCATCGCCGTACGATGCCGCAAGGCGATGAAACCCGAGCCAGCCGACGATGAAGGTGGCCGCAACACCAGCCACGGCGGGAATGAGGAGGAGCGGCGGCCAATGCCTCTCCGAAAGAATGGCATCCAGCGAGGCAAACCAGACGGGCGGCAGGGCAGCGAGCCACCATGCATGGCTGAGGTGGGAGAGATTCATGCGGCCGACAAACCGGTACGACTGGCTGCCAGCAACCATCACCACGGTGAGCAAGGTCTGCATCGTCGTCATCATGCCATCCAGCCGCTCGCGGCCAAACCATCGCAGGCAGGCCTGGTAAACGACCACGAGGGCGCCGGCCGAAAAAACGATCATGAGCAGCAATGAAAACGCGTGCGCGAGCGGGAACCACCAGTGGGCGTCCTTGAGCCAGATGCCGGCGATCATCCCGGGAAGATTCAGAGCGCCGGCGAGGATGGCGCTCACGCCGCAAAGCACGAAAACCTTGGCATGCAGCAACTCGCGCGGGAGGACCGGGCGGTGGAGCAATATTTCCGCCTCCTCCTTGTTGAAGAGCACGCTGCCGGCGGTCATCACCATCTGGAATACCACCATGAAAAGGGTCACGCCGTGCATGATCGCCGCGAATGTGAACGTGTCCGCCACCAATGCGACCGGGCAAAACGAGCAACCGATGAAGGCATAGACAACGAGCGTCCATGTCATGCCGGAACGGTTCAGCGTTCCCTCGCTGCCGCGCCGTTGTGAAAGGACGCGGCCGCGAAAGAAGAGTTTCCAGAAGAGCCCGCGGAGGACGGCGCCGGAGGATTCCGCGCTCATGACCGCAAGGTTTTTGCGAACGTCTCGGCGCGCTGCTCGAGATCGGTGGACCCGGTGAGGCGCGTGAAGAGGGATTCCAGCGTGGGGGCACCATGTTGCCGGAGCAATTCCTCCGGGCTGCCATCGACCATGAGCCGGCCCTGGTTGATGATCGCGACGCGGTGACAGACGCGCTCGACCACATCAAGGATGTGGGAGCTGTAGATGATGGTTTTGCCCTCGCGGGCGAGCGTTTCCAGCAGGGCCTTGAAACCGACTGCGGCGTTTGCATCGAGTCCCTCGAGCGGTTCGTCGAGGAAGACGACCCGGGGATTGTGCAGCAGCGCGGCGGTGATGACCACCTTGCGGCGCATCCCCTTGGAGTAAGCGCCGAGCAATTTGTTTTTGAGCGTGTCCATGCCGAGCTCGAAGAATTCGATAAAGCGTCCGATGCGCCCGGTGGCCTCGGTTTCGTCGATGCCGTAGAGGGCTGCGACCATGAGGAGGTACTCGAGGCCGCTGAGCGATTCGTAAACCGCGCCGGAATCGGGCACGAAGCCGAAGACGCGCTTTGCCTCCAGGGGTTGTGTTACAATGTCAAATCCCGCGATGGTTGCCGTGCCGCTGTCGGGCCTGAGGAGGCCGGTGAGCATTTTCAACGTGGTCGTCTTGCCGGCACCGTTCGGGCCGAGGAGGCCGACGATCTGGCCGGCGGGGACCTCCAGGGAAAGGTGGTCCACGGCGAGCTGGGCGCCGAACCGCTTGGTGAGATCGCGGATGGAGAGCATGGGGAAAAGGCTAAAGTATAAAGTATAAAGGCTAAAGGGGGAAATTCCCCTTGCGGGGAAAAATGACGAAGCCCGAATGACGAATGACGAAAAAGGGCGGAGGGATGAGGGCGGAAGTTGGGGAGTTGAACTTCCAACTTCCAACATTGAACATTTAATGTGGGCGTCCCCGATTACTGTTTCTGTTTTAATTGGGCTTCGAGTTCGGCGATGCGCTGCTGGTGGGGGGTGACGATGCCTTTGATTTCATCCGCAGTGAAGCGCGGGGTGATGTATTGCTGGCGGTTCCAGTCGAAAGAAACGACGTCGATAAAAAACAAGCGCTCCACGTTGCGCTGCACTTCCTTCGAGGCGAGTTGCGCGACGAGATCGGGGTGCGACCGGGCATCCTCGACGCGGGCGTGGCCCATGATCTTGAGCCGGGTGCGCTGCGGGTAATCCATGAGGAAGAGCATGACGCGATCCCCCGCGGCAATATTGCCGGTGGAGATCAACTGGCGGTTGCCTTTGTAATCGGCAAAGGCGAGCAAGACCGGGCTGATGACCCGGAGGAATCCCGCCCCGCCGCCACGATGCTGGAGGTAGGGCCAGCCGGTTTCGCTGACGGTGGCCATGTAGAAGCTGTCGCGCGCGTGGATGAAATCAATCTCGTCCTGCGTGAGAGGATCGGGGGCCGCATCGTGTATGACATGGCGTGGCTGGCCATAATACTCCTGCTGGGCCTTGCGCACGGAATCGGTGAATATGAGTTCGTGGAATCTGGCGGCCATAGTTTGCATTAATGTCCAACAAACAAGGACTGGAGGCAAAGCTGTTTTATCGGGGGGAAGCACCGCAAGAATTGGATCTATAGGACGGACAGGACTTACAAGACAGATGAGTGCTGCACACGCCGATAGAGCGTCAATCGTAGTGGTGTTTCTCGACGGCTTGCATGATTTCGTCGGGGACTTCCATGCCTTCCTTTACGAAGAGGTTTTTTGCGCATTCCGGGCAGAAACCGTGGCTGAAGGAAGCGTCGGAATGCTTTGAAATGTATCTTTCAATCTGGCTCCAGTAGCCACCATCGTCGCGGATGCGCTTGCAACCGGCGCAGATGGGGAGCATGCCGCTCAAGGTCTTCACCTCGGCCAGTGCGGTTTCCAGTTCGCGGTTGAGGGCGGCGGTTTTGCGCGCATTCGCGGATGATTTTTGCGCGAGATAAATGGTGATGCCGACCAGGATTGAGAGACCGAGGCCGGCGAGCAAAACCAATTCAGGAAGAGGAGAATCCATCTGCGCGATCAACGCGGGCGTGGGCCATACGCGCACGTTCCATGTCGCCCCGCGCTGCTCGATGGCGGAATTTACAACCCGATCCGCATTTGACGGCTGGGGGCCGGGATAGCGCTCGTAAAACAACTGCCCTCCCTCGGAAACGGTGATCGCGTAGCCGGATGCAACGGCGTCGGGCAAATAGCGGTCGAACAAGGTCTGTGCATTGAAAACACCGGCGATCCAGCCATCGAAGGTTGCCCCCGTGAAAATCGGAATATAAACGATAAAACCGAGACCGCCCCGGGAGAGCTGGACGATGCGCGTGACGACAGGCTCGTGCGACTCCCGCGCCAGATTGACAGCTTCGCTGCGCCTTTCCTCCAGCGTGAAGTTCCGGTTCAGCTTGGCCTCGTTGCCCGCCAGCGGCACGATCCAGCGGACAAGACGCGAAGCGTCGATCCACTCGATTGCCTGGAAGGCCGGAAAATCCTTTGTATAATTTTTCGCGTCATCCTCCCAGGCCGCCTGCGAGGGACGGCCGGAGAATTCCCAGCGCTTTGCCATGCGCACCAATGACCGGGTACGCGCCTCGGTGCGGACAGTGATGACACTTTTCACGCCTTCGGCGCTGGCCTTGATTGCCTGTGCGATTTCCTGGTTCTGCCTGCTCTCTAGCGCCTGAAAAAATACGAGCGATGCCGCAAGGATGGAGAGCCCCATGGGCACGGGCAGCCAGCGGGGGGTCAATTCGTCCTTTTCGCGTCCCTTATCCCATGCGACCACAAAAATGCCCGCGCCGAGGAGAGCGAGACCGGTCGCCGTGTGAAGGGCGATGCGGGTAAGCTGGCCCCAGCCGTATGTCCCCGGAAGTTTGATCGCATATCCCGTGATCGCGACCGTGCAGACTGCAATGACCACTGATCCCAGCGAGCCGATCGCCACTGAACTCCATTTCGTTTTCACGCGAAGGCCCATCAAAAGCAGCGCGAGCCCTATTTGGGAGAGGCAAAGGGCCGAGGCGGGCGACATTCTTCCCTGGTTGGAAGTCTGCGAAGTGATGTAAGCGCGGAAAACAAGCTGATCGATGCCGAGGTCAATCCCGGTCAAATATTCGTACAAGGTGAGGCCGGCGATGATGAAAACCAGGCCGCCGAACACGAGTAGCATCCGGCGCCGGCTCCAATTAAACGCGCAAAGACCGGCGCCCGAAAACAGGATGCAGAGCGCCGTGTTGTACTGCATGGGGGCGAGATTCGGGCGCAACTGGACGACTGCGGGAATATGGGCATACCAGCCGGCAAGCACCACGAGACCCAGCGCGGCGGTAATGACTCCGGCGGCGGTGATGAAGGCTCTGGATGAGGTGAAAGTGGGGGTGGCGACGGACGATGGCATGGGTTTCCTATCTTTAATACGCATTAAGCAAGCCCGACGGCCTTGAAAATCGGGTTCCGGGGGGTGAGCTGACCCTTGCAGAAGGCGGTCCCGCCTTCCAAAAAACAAAAAAGGCGCCGCGATGATGCGGCGCCTTTTTGGGTTTTGAGTTATATGGCTGATTTACAGCGTGCGGCAGAATTCCTCGAAACGATCGAGGCCTTTTTTGATGACGTCCATGCTGGTTGCGTAGCTGAAGCGGAGTGTGCGGTCGTCGCCAAAGGCGATGCCGGGGACGACTGCGACGTTTGCCTTGCTGAGGAGGCGGTCGGCGAAGTTCTGCGAGGTGAGCGAGAGCCTGCTGATGTTGACCAGGATGTAGAACGCGCCGAGAGGCTTCACGGCGGTGATGTTCGGGATCTTCGAGAGGCGATCGTACATGTAGTTGCGGCGCATGTCGAATTCCGCGCGCATGTCGCCGATGGCCTGCTGGCTGCCCTTGAGTGCGGCGAGGCCGCCCTTCTGGGCGAACGAACAGGGGTTCGATGTGCTGTGGCTCTGGATGGAATCGATGGTCTTGGCAATGGCCTCAGGCGCGCCGAGGTAGCCGAGACGCCAGCCGGTCATCGAATAAGCCTTGCTGAAGCCGTTGATGGTGATGGTGAGGTTGTAGAGCTCGGGCGAAATGGAGGCGATGCTGACGTGCTCGACGCCGTCGTAGGTGAGCTTCTCGTAGATTTCGTCGGAGAGGATGATGATGTCCTCGCCGAGGGCGACTTCGCCGAGTTTCTCAAGTTCCTCGCGGGAGTAAACGGAGCCGGTGGGGTTGCCGGGGGAGTTGATGATGACCATCTTCGTGCGAGGGGACATTGCGTTTTCAAATTCCTCGGGGGTCATCTTCCAGCCGTTCTCTTCCTTGGTCTGGACGAAGACGGGATCTGCGCCAGCGAGGCGGACCATCTCGGGATAGCTGAGCCAGTAAGGGGCGGGAATAATAACTTCGTCGCCGGGTTCGCAGACGGCGAGGATGGCGTTGTAACAGGAATGCTTGGCGCCGTTGCTGACGATGATCTGGCTGGGCTTGTACTCGAGCTTATTGTCGGCCAGGAATTTCTCGGAGATCGCCTGGCGGAGTTCCAGGATGCCGGAGCTTGGGGTGTATTTCGTGAAGCCGGTTTCGAGGGCGGCCTGGGCGGCGGCCTTGATGTGCTCGGGGGTGTCGAAGTCGGGCTCGCCGGCTCCAAAGCCACAGACATCGATGCCCTCGGCCTTCATGGCCTTGGCCTTGCTGTCGATGGAAAGAGTCAGCGAAGGGGTGAGTGAAGTGGCGCGTGAGGAGAGTTCCATAGGATTGTGTGTTGTTGGGTTATTGATTGCTGACATATTCTTCGATGATAGGCTTCAGGTTGTTTTCCTTGATTTTCACGATACCCATCTCGCGGATCGCGTTTTCCGGGGAGTCTGAGGCGTGGGCGGCATTGACCATGATCGTCTCGCCAAATTCCTTGCGAATGGAGCCGGGGGGAGCTTTCGAGGGATCGGTGGGGCCGAGGACTTCGCGGATCTTCCGCACAGCGTCCACGCCCTGGTAAACCAGCGCGATACACTTTGCGGAGCCGGGAGCCTGGCGTTGCTCCTCGGTTTTACACTCGCTCGGCCGGGAACCGGCCATGAATTGCACAATGGACTCCCAGTTCTGCCTGCCGTTGATGGGGCCGAGGAGTTCGCCGAGTTGCTTTTGAATGTCGTCTGTAAGGGCGATGCCGGTCTGGTCCTCGATGGCGAGGCGGGCGCGTGTGCCGGCGGGTTCCCTGAGTTTGTCCTGAAGAACCTGGAGCACGGGGCCGTAAAATTCCTCGGCCTCGGCAACGCTCATGCGATGCACCTTGAAGCCGATGATGTAGAGGCCGCTGCGGGAAAAGACGTCGATGACACCGCCGGGCCGGGCATTCGGGAAACGGAAGTTGTCCGGCTTGATCAGCACGAGGGTTTTCTGGACGTTCGCGCCTGCGGGAAACTGGATGGTGTTGTCGAGCAAGCCGCCGTCGCTGTCGGAAAAGTCGGACCAGAGCTTGAGGTTTTGCACTGCGGAATCGAGATCGGGCGGGGCGATGACGCCGGGCTCGAAATAAATGACTTCGCCAGCTTCGTTCGTCACATAGTCGCCGTAAGTATCGCGGATCGTCTCGCCGCTGGTGCGTTCGTTGACGATATGGCCGGCGGTGGAGCGGATCTTGTTGATCGCGTCCTCGCCCTTGAATACGAGAAACAGCACACGGGAGCGGGTGCCGGAGGCGTCGGGAGCGAAATTTTTCAGCACATACTTGCGGATCAAATCCTGCGTGGCGCGGTGGCGGGGATCCTGAGCCGTGACGATGACTGAGGCGTATTTTTCAACCAGCTCCTTGCCGGGGGCGAACATGCGCGCCGCGACGATTTCCAGCCCGGTGCGCGAAATCAAGCGCGCGATGATTCCCCCGGTCCGCGACTTGCGAATCGAGTAGGGAGTGACGATTACATACGAAAGTTCTTCAGCCATAGATAAAAAGTGCCTGCGATGGTCCGGCGGAAACGGCATTTTTCCCGCACGAAATCAACACAGGCAGAATTTTTTCTTACAAAATTTTCCGAAACCTAATCGCCGAATGCACAGGGCGTCAACACGATTTTACTCGCGAACCTCATCCCTTCGCCGCCAGCACGGCAATCCACTTGCCCTTGCGAATGGTTTTTTGCATGCGAAAACCGTGCGCTGCGAACGCTGCGACGCACTCCTTTTCCTGATGCCGCATCACTCCGGAAAATATGAGTGAGCCACCGGCTTTCGTCGCGCGTGCGATGGCAGGGGCGGCCTTGATGAGGACCTCGCTGAAGAGATTCGCGACCACGACATCCCATGTTTTCCGCGGGGTCCATGTGGTGACGTCCATTTTCCGGAAATCGATGCCTGAGATCTGGTTTAAGACGGCGTTTTCCCGCGCAACACGCACGGCATGGGGATCGAAGTCGAAGGCGGTGACTTTTGTTGCGCCGAGGAGTTTCGCGGCGAGCGCGAGGATGCCGCTGCCGGTGCCAAGGTCGAGGATTCCCCACGGGGCGGCCCGGATTTTTTTCCTGATATCGACCAAAAGCCGGAGGCATGCGGCTGTGGTCGCGTGGTCCCCTGTGCCGAAGGCCATGGCGGCGGGCACCCGGAGGATTTTCCGCCCCGGGAACTCCCGCGTGCATGATTTTTTTTGCCGCTCCGATGAGACAACGAGAATTTTTTGCCTGATCCGGATGGGTTTCCGCGACGAGTCATCCTGATGGGTGAAAATGCGATCCTTGAGCGTGTGCAACTGGCCGCCGAACTGCCTTACCAGCGCAGCGCCTTCTTTTTTCGAAAGCGCATAAACTTCGATGCGGATCGCCCTGCCGCCGGGCAGGCCGATGATGGCGAGGCGGGATTCATTGGCGAAGCCGAGGCGTTCGACCCAGGAATCCTCCCACTTTGCTGAAGTTAGTTTTCGCCAGACAAGCATGGGGGCTGATGCGGAAGCCTCAAGCCGGGCGCACACTCATTTGTCGTTGAGGCTCCAGCTCGAAAATACGCTCAAGAAACTGGAGCTATTGGGATTTTCCCGCAGGTAGGTGATTACGTCTCCTTTGACACTTTCACGGGCGAGCTGCCGGGCGTCTTCGTCGCTGAGGGGAATTTGCGTATTTGAACAGGCAAGGTAAGCCATGATTTCGCTGCTATGCACCTGGTGTTGCGAAAGCTCGACGATATCGGGCCCGGTGAGTTTTTGGCGGCTTTGCATTTTGGCGTACAGGGAATCCGAAATTCCGCAATCATGGCAACGAGCGGCCTGGGTGCTGCTGAATGACGAGCAACCGGCGAGTGATACGGCGAGCAGGCAAATGAGCAGCGTTGGTTTCATAGGCTTGGTACCAGAGTATACAGGATTCGAGAAAGACCGCCAGACCGGATGCAGGATTTTAACGCACCAAAAGCCCCTGAAGGAGAAAAAAGACACCGGCAAGACCAAAAAGCAGGCTGACGGCCCAAAATGCCTGCTTTTTCGTGAGGACGGAGATCGCACCCACGGCGATGGCGATCTGAAACATCGTCACCCCGCGAGACAGGATCTCATGCGTGGTCAGATGGGTCGCGGCTTCCTTCTGGTCGTCATCGGCTTCTTTTTTGATGTCGGCCTGCTGTTCTTCGTATTGCTTGAGTTTTTCCTCGTCGGCAGCGTTGAGTTTCTCCGTGGCAGCGTCGGGTTGACCGTGCTGGAGGGCGCTTAAGATTTCGATGCGTGTTTTCACGAGGCCCGACTTGATGCCTTTTGCCTGGTAGAAGTTCCATTGGTCGGAAGACTTGATCTGGCTGACCATCGCCTCATTCGCATGGCCACCGGCCAGCATGGAGCAGACAGCAGCGAAGGCGGCGAGGACCGCGGTGCTCAAGGCCACCATGGAGACCCATTTCTCCTTTGCCCCCTCGGCGTGGTGTTCGATGTGTTCGTGAACCTGTTCCATCGGGACTTCGGGATTTTCCATAATTTGGGTATGCAGAGGGGGTTGCTACTATTTCGCCGATAATATCATAGTCAGCGCCCGGGGGAAGTCTGTAAAAAACATCACTTGTATTGGATGCCGTAATCCTGCAACTTCCCGAACTATGAGCAACAAACGATTTGGATGCATCGGCATTGTCCTTTTCCTTCTGCTTTGCCTGAGCGGGCTTGTGAATTTGATTTTGATCGCGAAGGGCAACAAACTTTCGGCCACCGGTGTCGTTTCCCGCGACTTGCCACAATTCGGGGAGGCAACGGTGGAGGCAGCATCGGGGGGTTCCACGGACAAAATCGCGCTCATCAGCCTGCGCGGGCTGATCAGTTCCTCAATCTCCGGGTCGCTGGGGGAATCGATGGTGGACGACATAAAAATAGCACTGCGGCAGGCGGTGGATGACGATCGCGTGAAGGCGATCGTGCTGAACATCGACTCGCCCGGGGGAGAAGTCACGGCCTCGGATGTGATCTACAATGCGGTAAAAAATGCGCGGGCGAAGAAGCCGGTGGTCATTTACATGGGGTCGCTTGCTGCCTCGGGCGGATATTACGTTTCGTGCGGCGGCTCGTGGTTGATCGCCAATGAGACGACGCTCACGGGCAGCATCGGCGTCATCATTGAGACGGTGAACTATAAGGATTTGATGGGAAAAATCGGCGTATCGCCGGTGGTTTTCAAAAGCGGCAAGTTCAAGGACATGCTCAGCGGATCGCGCGACATGACGGATGATGAGAAGGCCTACATACAGAACATGGTGACGGAGACCTACGGGAAATTTGTGAAGATCGTGGCGGATGAACGCAAACTGCCGGAGCAGGGCTTGCGTGATGGCATCGCCGACGGTCGCGTGATTTCGGGAAAAGACGCCCTGGATGACAAACTGATCAACCAACTCGGGCAAATCGAGGATGCTTTCGCCAAGGCTCGGGAACTCGGCGGGGCGCCCGGCGCGGCTGTGGTGAGATACCAGCCGGGCTTCAAGCTTGGAAAACTTTTGCAGATGCTCGGGCAGTCGGAGCAATCGAAGATCGAAATCAATCTCACGCAAAAACTCCTGCCTCCGCTGGAATCCGGCAGGCTCTACATGCTGCCCAGCTTCTACGCCCAATAACACTTGGATTCCGCGGCAGAAATTTCCCCCTGGCTGATGTTGGCGCTGGCAATGGCCGGCGTGATCCTCATCGTTATCAGCCTGTGCGTGTACGGCAAATTGATCCGCGGGATCGCGAAGGATGGAGGCAAGGTCATCACGGCTAATTTCGGCACTCCTGATCTGCTTGCAGGCGGGCTGCTCGGCGTGTGGTTTGTCTCCGCGATCATACGCGGGATGCAGGCTCCGCCGAAACCGGTGAGAGCGGAGGATATTACGAACGGGGTGCTGATGTTTCTGATGGTCGTCACGGCCATCTGCTCGTTCCTGTATTTCCGCGGCATCAATGTGATCGCGCAGTTTGGTATCCGGCGGGTGGGGTTTCCAAAATTTGCGGGGATGGCGATCCTGCTTCTGCTTGCCGCGTATCCTCTCATCGGCGGCGTAAGCGCTGTCACTCAAATGGTCCTCAGGCAAGATGCGCAGCCACAGGAACTGGTGAAGTATTTTCTCGATGCATCGGCACGTTCCAATTACACGGCGATCATATCGACGATGGTGATGGCCGTGTGCTTCGCGCCGATCATGGAGGAATTTATTTTCCGCGGTTATTTCCATGGAGTGCTGAAGCGTTACACGGGCATCCTCGGGGCGACGTTGATCAATGCGGCGCTGTTTGCGGCGATCCACCTGAATGAAAGCTCGCTGCCATCGCTCTTCCTGCTCGCGGTTTGCTTTACGATCGCCTATGAATTCACGGGATCGCTCCTCGTGAATATTTGCATGCACAGTCTCTTTAACCTGACCAACCTCCTCCTGCTGCTCTATGCGGCCCATCACATCCCGATATGAAACTGGCGGGCTATGGTGAAGACCGGCTCGTGCGGGAACTGACGCAGCGGCTTGCCGTGGGGCGCGATGTGCGCGTGGGTGTCGGCGATGATTGCGCGGTGATCGGGCGCAAGACGGACGCGCAGTGGCAGCTTCTGAAAACGGACTGCATCATCGAGGGCGTCCATTTTTTGAAAAATGCCGATCCGAAAAAAGTGGGATGGAAGGCGCTCGGACGGGCCCTGAGCGACATGGCGGCGATGGGTGGCAAGGGTTGGTATGGGTTGGTAACCCTTGGCATTCCGGCGGATATGGAGGTCGCGTGGCTGAAGGGGTTTTACAAGGGGTTGAGCAACATCGCAGACAAATTCGGGTTGAGCATCGTGGGCGGGGAGACGGCGCGGTCGCCCGGGGTGTTTTTTTGTTCCATCACGCTGACCGGGACTGTGGATAGTAAACATTGTATAACACGCTCGGGCGGGAAGGCTGGCGACCGGCTTTACGTGACAGGCAGGCTCGGCGGCTCGATCCACGGGAAGCATCTCACTTTCACGCCACGCATCGAGGAGGCGCAGTGGCTTGCGAAACATTTCCCAGTTCATGCGATGATGGATTTGAGCGATGGGCTTGGCTCGGATCTTCCCCGGCTCGCGCTAGCGAGCAATACCGGGTTCATGGTTTACGAGGAGAAGATTCCGCCTACCAAAGGCTGCACTACGCAAAATGCACTGGGGGACGGCGAGGATTACGAGCTCCTTTTCGCAATCGCGCCGCAGGATGCCAGACGCCTCGAAGCCGCATGGAAAAAGCGCTTCCCTAAACTCCTGCTCACGCACATTGGTGACCTGTGCAGGAATTTTGAAACGGAAAACCTGAAATCGCATGGCTACGATCATTTCGCATAGTCCGGCTGAGACATTCGATTTCGGCAGGCAGTTCGCCTCTTCGCTGAAGAAAGGGGATGTTCTAGCGCTTGCTGGCGATCTCGGCGCGGGCAAGACACATCTGGTCAAAGGACTGGCATCGGGGCTCGGTATCGAATCGGAAGTTACGAGTCCTACGTTCACGCTTATCCATGAATATCCGGGCGGGCGTTTTCCGCTCTACCATGTTGATCTGTACCGGCTGGATTCCGCCGAGGAGGTATTGAAAATCGGGCTCGACGAATACTTGGAATCTTCCGGTGTGACGGTCATTGAGTGGGCTGATAAGTTTGCGGAGATCATTCCTGTTGGGGCACGATGGATACGGCTGCGGGCACTGGATGGCGACTTGAGGGAGATCGAAACGCCGTGATCACGCTCGCCATCGAGACTTCCACCGGGAACGGCAGCCTCGCGTTGTCCGGGGATGGGCGCACACTTTTTTCAGAGCGGTTCATGGCGGACCGTGGGCATGGCGCAGGGTTGTTTGCGAACCTCGAGCGCGCCCGTGGGATTTCGCCGCATTGGGACCAGATTGTAGTCGGGCTTGGCCCTGGCTCCTACTCCGGCGTGCGTATCGCCATTGCTGCGGCGGTCGGGCTGGAATTTGCCACGAAGGCGAAGGTGCTCGGCATCCCATCGATCCTTGCATTGGAAACGCCTGCGAAAAAATACCTCTCCGTGGGCGACGCTCGGCGTGACAGTTTTTACTTTGCGGTTGTTGATGACGGCGAATGCGCCTCCGGGCCGATGCTGCTGGATGCAGCGGCGCTGAAAGCCGCACTCGGTGCGCACGAAAATCTGCCGGTTCTTGCCTCCGCCCCGATTGATGGCATTGCGAATTTGCAAATTTGTTTTCCCTCCGCAGAGAGGCTTGCGCGTCTCGCTGAGAGAGGACGCGGCATCAGTGCGCGGGACAACCTCGAACCCATCTATCTGCGCGATCCACATATCACGCAGCCGAAGAAATTGTGATTAAGGGTATTCCACTTCGCCGGATACGAGCATGTCATCGCCGATTTTTTTATAGCGCGGATTTTTGATGCGGACTCCGGCTTCGCTGGAAGCGGCGCCGAGGCCGCCCACGGAAACTTTCGGGCCGCCGAGCAGCAACGGCGCGATGTAAAATTGCACTTCATCCACAAGCTGTTGATCGAACGCCTGGCCGAGCATGTCTCCGCCGCCTTCGATCAACACGCTGGTGATTTCTTTTTTCCCAAGATCTCGCAACACAGCGCGAAGCGATTTGTTTTTATAAACGAGCGTCCTGTCCTTGTGCCCGTCGGTGAAAAGATGTGCATCCGGTGGCAGTTTCCCGCTGCGAGTGAGCACCACGCGCCACGGCTGCCTGGCTCCACGAATGCCGCGCACGGTAAGATGGGGATTGTCCACCCGCAGCGTTTCCGCACCGATGAGGATGGCATCGACCCGGGCGCGCAGCTTCTGCGCATGGGCGCGTGAGGCCGGGCTGGTGATCCATTGCGCCTCGCCGGGCTGCCGGGAAATGCGACCGTCCAGCGACATGCCGGCCTTTGCGATCACCCAAGGCATTTTACTCACGATCCATTTGTTAAATGCGTTATTCAATGCGCGGCATTCCTCTTCGAGGATGCCGGTCTTCACGGTGATGCCTGCTTTTTTTAAAATGTTTACGGCGCGCCCCGCATGGGCGGGGTTTGGGTCAATCGCGCCGATCGCCACCCGCTTGATTCCGGCTGCGATGATCGCGTTCACGCAGGGCGGGGTGCGTCCGTGTGTCGAGCAGGGCTCGAGCGTCACGTAAAGCGTTGCGCCTTTTGCGGAGCCGGCTTTTTTCAGGGCCTCGATTTCCGCGTGTGGGAGACCTGCGCGGCGATGCCAGCCGGTTGCGATCGTTTTTTCCTTTGAGACGATCACTGCACCCACAGCGGGATTCGGGCTCGTGTGCCCGACGCCCTTTTCTGCTGCGTGCAGCGCGGCACGCATGAAGCTTTCGTCGGCGGTGATCGTAGTTTTCACCGCACTATTAATACGACTTCGCAAAGATCACGCGTTTTCCGCTCGGCTTGCCGCAACAGATGCAGGCGCCGCTCTCTTCTTTTGCGTCGAACGGGATGCAACGGATCGTCACTTTGAGGTCTTCCTTGATCTTCTCCTCGCACTCCTGCGAGCCGCACCAGTGGCAGCGCGCAAAGCCTCCGTGGATTTCGGGCTTTTCCGTATTCTTCGGGGTGAAAAATGCGTAGAACTGCTCCTTCGTGTCGATATCCACGATGTTTGCGTCGCGGAATGCGGTGGCGCGGTCGAGCAAGCCATCCTGGATCGATTGCAGAATTTCCTCCACGCGGGAAATAAAGTCGGCGTTCGGCAGGAACTCTTTTTCCTTCGGTCCTTTATCGCGGCGGGCGACTGCAACGCTTCCCTTTTCGAGGTCGCGAGGGCCGAGTTCGACACGGATTGGGACGCCTTTCTTGATCCATTCCCAATTTTTCTGGCCACCACCAATGTCGCGCTTGTCCACTTCCACGCGGACTGGTTCCCCGTGGAAATGCAGCTTGCGCAAGTCCGCGGCGAGTTTTTCCACGGCTGCGAAGACCGCATCGCGCGTCTCGGGCTTTGGCGCGACAGGCATGATCACCACATGGGCTGGCGCGATGCGAGGAGGCAGCACGAGGCCATCGTCATCCGCATGTGCCATGATCAATGTGCCGATCATCCGCGTGCTCACGCCCCAGCTCGTGGTCCATGCAAACTCCTGCTTGTTCTGGCGCGAGAGGAACTGGATGCCGCTCGCCTTCGCAAAATTCTGGCCGAGGAAATGGGAAGTGCCGGCCTGGATCGCCTTGCGGTCCTGCACCATGGCCTCGATGGTCAACGTATCCACGGCCCCGGGAAAACGTTCGCCCGGACTTTTCCGGCCGGTGAAAACAGGAATAGCCAACCATTCGCGCGCAAACATTTCGTAGACGCCCAACATGGCCATCGTCTCCTCTTTGGCCTCGGCCTCGGTTTCGTGCGCGGTATGCCCTTCCTGCCAGAGGAACTCTGCGGTGCGCAGGAAAAGGCGCGGGCGCAATTCCCAGCGGACGACATTCGCCCACTGGTTGATGAGAATCGGCAGATCGCGGTACGACTGCACCCATTTCGCGTAAGTCGCACCGATGATCGTCTCGCTCGTGGGACGCACGACGAGCGGCTCGGCAAGCTGGGCGGACGGAGCGGGACGCAGGCCGCCCGCGCCATCGGATTCCAGACGGTGATGGGTGACGACCGCGCATTCCTTCGCGAATCCCTCGACATGCGCGGCTTCCTTCGCCAGATATGAGAGCGGGATGAAGAGCGGGAAATAGGCGTTCTTGTGGCCTGTGGCCTTGAACATGCCGTCGAGAGCGCGCTGCATGTTTTCCCAAATGCCATAACCCCACGGCTTGATCACCATGCAGCCGCGCACGTCGGAATTCTCGGCGAGATCGGCGGCGCGCACGACTTCCTGATACCACTCGGGAAAATCTTCGTCGCGGCGTGGATTAATGGCTGTTTGCTGGCTCATAGGTTTTTAAAAAAAATGGAGGGACAGTGTTGTCCCGACTGGAAAGGAAATCAATGTCTTATCGGTTGGCGAAGTGGCGGGGAAATATCCCGCAAGGAGTTGAGTGACACTTTCGAGGGAAATTTATGCCGGACTTTTTAGGACCTGGCCGGACGTGGCCGGACGGTGTTTGAGATTTATGGCCGGAACGCAAGACGAAGCGATCCAGACGATGGATCGGAATCTGGTTTCCTGCAGCGAGTGTATTCATTTACAATGTGCATTCAGATTTTTAGCGAATGCGCCGACGGAATTATAATTGCCCCTATGCCCCTATATTTCAAAATCTCATATATATGATATTTTGTGAACAAATTATTTACAAAATATTTTCGTAGAGCGAATTTTACAGAGTAAAAGGTTAAAAATTTCAATTTAAAAAGCGACGTGGATCACGGGGCACGAAGTCTGGTTACCCGTATTAACAGCGAAACTTAGAGGGCGTCTAAGAGGGCGTCTAAAAAGTCCAAGTGGCGCGTGTGCTGATCGATGCAAACTACCGAAAATTAGGAGTGCAAGCTTGCAGCTTGAGAGCGTTCGACGGCAAGCCGGAGGCTTGCGCTACTTTAA
>Ga0302319_10007398_pt1 | contig 21619 bp, 13 predicted proteins | sample Bog_T0_2_FD_203319 | JGI IMG/M metagenome (GOLD analysis project Ga0302319, IMG submission 203319) | Peat permafrost microbial communities from Stordalen Mire near Abisko, Sweden - Bog_T0_2 | ecosystem: Environmental > Terrestrial > Soil > Wetlands > Peat | place: Sweden: Abisko, Stordalen Mire... | reverse complement strand
AGGCCGGGATCCAACTGGCCGTTGCCGTTCAAATCCTTTTCGTTTTTATCCAGCACGCCATTGCGATTGAGGTCTTCGCCCACGAGCAAATCCTCGGTGGCGCCGTAAACGAGCCGCAGTTCGTCCACCGTCTCGAACGGCGCATTTTTCGCGGCGTAGCCAAGCGAGGCGTAGTCGAGTGAAACCACGCCGTTGGTGCCGCGCCAGTCCATGATCGCGTTCGCAAAATCCGATGTCATGTCCGGCAGATATTGAAAAACATTGGTGCTGACATTGTTCAAATTTAACTTGGCGCCTTCGTCCACGAGGCCGAAATACGGTTCGCTGGGGGCCGCATTTTCGGGGTTTGGATCGCGCCCGATGAGCCAGAATTTTGCGTCACCCACCGGCACGGCCTCGCATTTGAACTGCGTGTTGTTGGGCATGGCCCCGTTGGTCGCAAAATTTTGCAGCGCGAAGGTAACGTACCGCGCCCCGCCCTCGATGGCCTGCTCCGCCGCCAGGCCGTTCACGCGGTTGTCCGACGCGGTCAGCTCGTAATTCATCGAATTGGCAAAATACAGCGCGATGGTAACCAGGCCGATGGCGATCCAGAGCACGATGATCAGGACGGAGCCTTGCTTCGAATGGGGGAAACATTCAACATTCAACTTCGAAGGCCCAACATCCAACGCCGCCGGGCGCCTGGCGATCCGGGGCGTTGGGCGCCGGGGGTTGAAGCTTGAAGGTTGAAGGTTCATTTGCTCAACTGGCTGGCGTGGTGAGCACCATGTTCGTGCGCGATTGCGAATCAATCGGCACCACAATTTCAATGGGCTGCATATCCGGGCGGCCAGCCATCAGGACGTCCACGCGCACGGCCAAGGGCAGGTTGGTATAAGTGGCGGTGGAGCTGGTCGTGTCCCACGTTTCGTCCCATTGGGTGCCGTCGTAGCAGGAGAATTTCAAGCTCTGGACGCCGCTCAACATGAGTTGTTCGGTCACATCGGGCGTGGACACGGCGAGCAAATTCCGCGTGACACTGCGATACAAATCCCGGCCTGAGGCGGTTGAAGAGGTCGGAGTTTTTAGCTCATAGGTCACGCGTTGGATGTCGCCCCAGGGCGCGCTGTCGCTTAAGGCACCGGAGGCGGTGAACATCTCAATGGCCACCGGGTCGCTGACGCCTGTGCTGGTGAGGTTGTCGCCCACGCGGAAGCCGCCGGATAAAACTTTGCTGGTGCCGTTGGTCGGCGTGACGGCGCATTGCAAATCCCGCTTCATAAACGTCACCATGGAATCCACCGGCGAAGCGGCGTCCACCATTTCCGCAGTATCGTTGCGCAAATGTAACGCGGCAAAAAACACCGTGTTGACGGCGATGAGCACAATCGCGGCAATGCTGATGGCGAGAATCAACTCGATCAGGGTAAAGGCGCGGCGGGAATTACGAATGGCAAATGACGAATGGAACGCAGACGCGCCCGGCATTTGCCGGCGCGCTGTTTGCCATTCGTCATTGGTCATTCGTAATTTCATTTACTGCGTTGAATTGCCTGTTCCTGCCGGCTGCGCCGCTGTTTGCGAATTTGCCAGCGTGCTCATCTGCACCGAATAATCTTTGCCCTGCGCTGCATAGGTGACTTGCACCGTCAACAGCTCCATCGAATCCTGCGGCCAGTTTTGGCTCGTCAGTTTCCAGCGAAAATCCAGGATGCCCTCGGTGACCGTGCCGTTCTGCATGCCGCCCGTCCAGTTTGTGGTCACCAGGCTTTCATTTAAAACACGGTCAGCCACGCGGGCGGCTTCGCTTTTCCGCGCCGCCACTTCTCCGGCGAGGCTGGCGACATGCAGCGCCTCGACCGCCGTTGGAATCACGATGGCCAGAAACAGCAGCGCCGCCAGCACCTCGGCCAGGGTGAACGCCGAGCGCCCACAGTGGCGCGGCCGTCCCGCCCGTGATTTTTCCGAACACCACGCGCCTTTCGGACACACAGGCAGGATGCCGGTGCCACTACGGTGCTGTGTCGGTAATCTCATAACCCGTTCGCAGGCGCGTTTCGGTCAGCCAGCGCGAGAACCCGTCGCTGTCCGTTAATTTCAGCGTCTGCGGGCTGTTCTCGTCCACCGTGCCGTCCGCCTGAAAACGAATGGCCGGCAGGTTGTTGAACGTCGTCGCCACACCTGTGCCGGTGTTCAGCACCGAAATCGCCAGCGTTGAATCTATCGCCATGGTTTCCGCTTTTGGGTCGCCGTTCTGCCCGCTGGTCTCGGCCGCAAAGCCGTAGCTGCCGGATTTCTCGTCCACCCACAACACCATCGGCATGCCTTCCGACACCGCGCGGCTTTGGGCCAGATGCATCAGCGCAAACAACCGCCGCGACTCGGTATCCAGGGCGCGCCCACGAATGAACCGCGACATCGCCGGGGTGGCGATGGAGGTGATGATAACCAGCAGCGCGAGGACGAGAATGAGTTCGATTAACGTGAAACCGAATGACGAATGACGAATGACGGATGACGAATTGGCTGCCGACGCTTCAAGCTTTCGCTTGGGCATCGTTCTCCATTCATCATGGGTCATTGGTAATTTCATTCCCTGCGACGGCGTTTAGTTCAATCACCGATTACTGCCAGTTGCCGATGTCATCGTCCGTTCCTTCCTTGCCGTCCGGGCCCATGGACAGCAGGTCGTAGCCGCTGGGATTGTGTTTGCCGGGATAATAATAAACGTATGGATTTCCCCAGGGATCCATCGGGAGCTTGGGCGGATCGAAATAGGGCCCGTGCCAGTTTTTGGCGTTGCCCGGCTGGACCAGCAAATCCTGGAGGCTCCGGGGATAAAAGCCGTTGTCCACTTCATACTGGCCGAGCACGGATTTGATGCCGCCGTTGATGTCCGCGCGGGCCGTGGTGATGCGCGCCTGTTCGCCGCGGCCGACGAGCTTGGGAATGACCAAGGCCGCCAGAATGCCGATGATGGTGACGACCAGCAGCATTTCAACGAGCGTGAAGCCGCGGCGCAGTTTGTTTTTTGAAACAACGATTCTTTTGATTTCGATTTTCATAATTCTTCGAGGGTTATTTGATGTATTCGCTCATGGAGAGGACGGGGAGCAACATGCCGATGAAAATGAAGCCGATGAACCCGGCGATCAAAAACAGCATCAGCGGCTCGGCAAAGGCCACGGCGGTTTTTAAATTGCGGTCCAGGTCCACCTCGGTTTCGCCGGCAATGCGGACGAGTTCGGCATCAAGCTTCCCGCTTTCTTCCGCGACGGCGATCATTTCGAGCACCGAGCCGGGAAACAACGTCCGGCAGTCCGCCAAACTCTGGCCGAGCCGCCCGCCCTGCTGCACCCCTTCGATGGACTTGGCGACGGCATCCACGAGAATCTGGTTTCCGATCGAGCGGCGCGCGACATTCAGGCCATGCACCAGCGGCACACCGGCCCCGATCAGGGTGCCGAGCATGCGGCAAAAGCGCGCCATGGCAAATTGCGCGATGAGGGGGCCGACGAGGGGGGTCTTCAAAATCAAACCCTCCCACGTGCGCTTGCCTTTTTCGGAAGCAAACCAGGAGCGCACCATGAAGAAAATTCCGACCAGTCCGGCTGCAATCAACAAGCCATAGGAGCGCATGGAGTGGCTCGCGACAATAATAATCCGCGTGATGAGCGGCAGCGAACCGTGGATGCTGGCAAACACGACCTGGAACTTGGGAATGAAAAACACCAGCAACACCGTCAAGACAATGAGCGCGAGCACGAACAGGATGATGGGATATAACATCGCCGTCATTACCTTCGATTTCAGTTCCTTTTCACGCGACTGAAATTCGGCGATCTGCGCCAGCACCACGTCCAGAAATCCGCCGGCCTCGCCCGCCTCAACCATGGCCACATAAACCCGTGGAAAGGTTTCCGGCGATCTGGCCATCGCGTCCGCCAGTGAGAGGCCGTCCACCACGAGGTCATAGACCTCTTTCCACTTCGCCCGGGCGGCGGGTGACGAGGCTTCTTTTTGCAAGATCACGAGTGCACGGCTCAGCGGCACGCCCGCCGCGAGCAGGCTGGAGAGCAGCCGCGTGAAATTTTCCAGCTCCTTGGCCGAAACTTTTTTGCCGCCGAATTTAAAAGAAACGGACGTGGATGACGCCGGCGTGGCCGCGCCGTTTTTCCCCGCTTTGGAAGATTTCGCCGCCCGCTCCGCCACGTTCACCGGCCGCAGGCCGAGCGTCTCGATTTGCCGCAGGGCATCTGGCCGGCTGCCGGCATCGAGCACCCCTTCGGCAATTTTGCCGTCGGCTTGCAACGCTCTGTAGGAAAAGGAGGGCATGTTTAAAAATCCGAAGGCCGAAATCCGAAATCCGAAAGAAATCCGAAGGCCGAAATTAGAAAACCTTTCGCCCGGGCTTGCCGCCCAGATAAAATTTGGGTTTCGGAATTCGGGCTTCCTTCGGATTTCGGATTTCGGCCTTCGGATTTCATATCACCTTGCCACCGCGATACTGGCGGCGGATTCGCCGGTTTGATTTTTGGTGGCGGTTTCGACTTCTTTCGCGGTGGTCACACTCAATACTTCCTCGACCGTGGTGACCCCGGCGGCGACGAGCCGCCAGCCGTCTTCGGCGAGCGTGCGCATGCCGGCCCGGCGGGCGGCGTTGCGGATTTGATCGGTGGAGGAACTCTTCAAAATTAACTGGCGGATTTCTTCGTCCGTGTCCATCCATTCGAAAATCGCATGCCGCCCGAAGAAGCCGGTGTTCCGGCATTCGCGGCAGCCGACAGATTTGTAAATCGTTTTATCCGCCGCGATACCCAGCTTGGTCTTGAACTGTTGCGCCGTGGCGGAGTCGTCCACTTGTTTGCAATGCGGACACAACACGCGGACGAGGCGTTGCGCGAGCACGGCTTCGAGGGACGAGGCCACGAGATACGGTTCCACGCCCATGTCCACCAGGCGCGTGAGGGCGCCGGGGGCGTCATTGGTATGGAGCGTGGAAAAAACAAGGTGGCCGGTCAGCGAGGCCTGCACCGCAATCTGGGCGGTCTCGGCGTCGCGGATTTCGCCGATGAGGATCACATCCGGGTCGTGGCGCAAGATGGAGCGGAGCCCGCGGGCGAACGTCAGGCCGGATTTTTCGTTGACCTGAATCTGGTTGACGCCCTTGAGCTGATATTCCACGGGGTCTTCCACCGTGATGATTTTGCGGACGGAGTCGTTGATTTCGTTGAGCGCGGTGTACAGCGTGGAAGTTTTGCCGGAGCCGGTTGGCCCGGTGACGAGGATGATTCCGTGCGGCAAGGCCAGGACGTGCTGGAAATGTTCCAGCTCGCGCGTGTTCATGCCGATTTCCGACAATCCGCGCAGCGTGGAATTTTGGCGGAGCAGGCGCATGACCACCGCTTCACCATGCAACATGGGAATGACGGAAACGCGAATATCCACCTCCGCATCATCAATGCGGACCCGGATGCGGCCGTCCTGCGGCAGACGTTTTTCCGCGATGTTCAGATGGCTCAGGATTTTGACGCGTGAAACGATGGCCGGCTGGAATTGCTTCAATTGTCCGGGCACGGGGACATCCTGCAATTCGCCGTCAATGCGGTAACGGATTCTAAATTCATCCTCAAACGGTTCCAGGTGAATGTCCGAGGCGCGCAGCTCAATGGCATCTTTTAGCACCTGATTGACAAAGCGGATGATGGAAGCTTCATCTTCCACGCCTTCGTCGAGGTTGTTGCCCTCGGCGTTTTCATCCACCACCTGAATTCCCTTTTCCTCCTCCAAAGTGCCAATGGTATCCGCGCCGACACCGAGGCGCTTCTTGATTTCACGCTGGATGGCTTCAGAAGAAGCGAGCACCGGCTCGAGGTTCAAGCCGGTCAGGGTTCTCAGGGTATCCAGTCCCTGAGTGGCCAGAAGGCGGCTGGTCGCGACTTCGACGTGGCCATTCACGCGCTGGAGCGGAAGCAACTCTTCCTTCAGCAAAATGCGGGCAGGAAAGAGGGATAAAATCTGGCGATCCGGTTCCACGTCTTCGAGGGTGGTGTAGCCCAGGCCGTATTCCGCGGCGAGCCAGCGGAGAATTTCCTCCTCGCTCGCAATGTGCGGGTGGGTGCGCAACAGCACATCGGCATCCAGCGAAGACAGTTGCCGGGACGCGACCATGCGTTCCAGCAACTGCTTCGTCGAAGTATCCTGAACCGTGGGGGCAGGCATGAATCGTCAGCTTTCTATTATTCGTTCACCGCACCAAACCGAGCAGGTAGGCCTGCGCCTCCTGTTTTGAACTTAATACGGATTTGAGGGCATCCTGTGCGGCTTCAAGTTTCGCTTCCTTGGCTTGCTGTGAAGCCTTGTATTTGGCGAGCAAATCCTTGACTTGGGCCGCCGGAGCGTCGGCATCCAGGGCATTCTGCAAGGCTTCCTGTTCCGGGCTGGGCTGGCCAAAGAAACCGCCGCCGCCGCGTCCGCCTTGCCCACCCTGTTGACCTCCGCGGTTGCGGCCAAACAAGGCGCGCATCCCGGGACCTTGGGAGTCACGCCGGGCGTCTAAAACTTTCTGGACGAGCGGTTGCACCGCATTCCAGTCGGTGTCGTTGGTGAAATTCAAGCTGTCCCGGACGTTGTCCATGATGCGTTGCTGCATTTGGGCCGGGTCAAAGTTTCCGCCGCCTTGGCGATTGCGCCGCTGTCCGCCGCCGTTGTCGTTGGCATTGCCGTTGGCGTTGCCGTTACCGTTGTCCTGTTGCGCGAAAGCGCTGCCAGCGGTCAAAGCCAGGGCAGCCGCCACCGCACACATGGTAATGATGCGATTCAGTTTCATTCGAATGTTCCTATGGTTAGTTTGTTGTTCAATTTATCAGCGGCGACACATGCATTCTATCGCCGGGTTTCAAGGTGGCGTTGCAAGGAGCGTGCCAATACGAAAGTGTGGATTTGCCAATGAATTAGACACGGCAAGCCGGGCTGCCTGCGCAAAGGCTGCGCGTTTGAGGAGTGCTGCGCATAATTTGCGCAGGCGCGTAAAGCTCCAAATTCCAAGCACCAAGCTCCAGAAAAACACCAAGCAACAAGCTTCAAACCGCGCACCAGCGCTCGTTTATGTTTGGAGCTTGGATGGTGGTGCTTGGAGCTTTGTAAAGGGCCGTATTAAATATACAGGCCAACTCTCACATCGCCATGCCGTGCGCCTCGGCCACGGCTTTGTAAGTAACCTTGCCGTTTTTGACATTGATGCCGCCGATCAGGGCGGGATTTTTCTGGCACGCCTCATCGAGGCCAAGGTCCGCCAACATTTCCAGATAGCGATACGTGACGTTGGTCAGGGCCTGCGTGGCCGTGCGGGCATAGGCGCCGGGCATGTTCGCCACACAATAATGGGTGACGCCTTCCTCGACAAACACGGGATCGTGATGCGTGGTGACACGCGAGGTTTCCGCGCAGCCGCCCTGGTCAATCGCGATGTCCACCAGCACGCTGCCGGGGCGCATGCGGCGCAACATCTCGCGGCTGATAAGCTTGGGCGCCTTGGCGCCGGGCACCAGTACCGCGCCGATGAGCAAATCCACCGTGGGCAGCAAATCCATCAGATGCGCCTCGTTAGAGAACAATGTATGGGCCGTGTGCAGGGTGATGTCCAGAAAGCGCATCCGTTCGAGGTCCACCTCCAAAATCGTGACGTCGGCACCCAGCCCCTGCGCCATGCGCGCCGCGTTGACTCCCGAGGACCCGCCGCCCAGCACCACCACTTTTCCGGGCAACACTCCGGGCACACCGCCGAGCAACGTTCCGCTGCCGCCAAAATGTTTCGCCAGAAAATAACCGCCCACGAGCACGCTCATGCGCCCGGCGATTTCACTCATCGGTTCGAGCAAGGGCAGGCGGTGGTTCACTTCAATGGTTTCGTAGGCGATGCAGGTCGCGCCGGATTTCATCAAGGCCTCGGTGAGCGACCGGCTGGCCGCCAGGTGCAGATAGGTGAAAAGAATTTGTCCGGGGCGCAGCAGCGGATATTCTGACGGCAGCGGCTCCTTGACTTTGATGACCAGGTCGGCCTGCGCAAAAATCGCGGCGTGCGAATCCAAAAGTTTTGCGCCCGCGCTTTCATATTCCGCGTCGGGATAACCCGCCCCGATGCCCGCGCCGCGCTCCACGATAACGGAGTGTCCGCGCCGGATGAGCTGGTAGGCGCCGCTGGGCAGCAGCGCGACGCGGTATTCCTGTTCCTTGATTTCTTTCGGGACGCCAATAATCATAATATTTGAGATGGTGAGGACAATGGGTTTTTACTGCACACCGTTACGCCACGCTATCAAAGTCGCGACGGGTGTCAACATAAGTACATAAACACCTTTTATCAGGTGTTAAATCGGCGATTTTGCAACGGACACATTTTCCGGGCCGTTGCTTTCAAGGTTGCATTTGCCCCCGCGGCGCGATTAGATTCGCGCCTGCGAGAATTTATGAAGGGGTTTCGCATCAAGATGTTTCTGGCCGGGCTGGCGATTCTGTGCGGCGCGCTCGGGGCGCGCGCGCAGGAGACCAATGCCATCGGCTCGCTCGACGAATTGCGCTCGCAAATGGCGGCGTATCTCGCCCAGCCGCGCTATGACGAGGCGTTGTGGGGCGTTAAAATCGTTTCGCTCGGCTCCGGAAAAACGCTGTTCGAATCCCATGCCGACCGGCTGATGAGCCCGGCTTCCAACAGCAAGCTCTACACCGGCGCCCTCGCCCTGGACCGGCTCGGCGGCGATTATCGCTTTACGACGCCTGTTTATGCGGGCGGGAAAATCAGCGACTCCGGCACACTGCGGGGAAATCTCATTGTGGTCGGCCACGGCGATCCAAGCTGGAATGAGCGGCGGCTGGGTACGAATTTTTGGACGGCGTTCGAGCCGTTCATCACCATTCTCACCAACGCCCATGTGCGCCGAATTGAAGGAGACGTGATTGCCGACGCGACGTTTTTCCGCGGGCCGCCGACGGGTTCGAGCTGGGCGATTGACGATTTGGACGGCGGCGAGGTGGGCATGATCTCCGCGCTGACGCTCAATGATAATCTGGCCCAACTTCGCGTGGAGCCGGGGCTCAAGGTTGGCGCGCCCTGCAAGTTGACGTTGTTGCAGCCCGGCACAGGTTTGGTTCTCAGCAATCAAACGGTCACGGTTCCGCCAAATCGTCCGGCGCGTCTCGACTTGTTTCATCCGCTCGACAGCCGGGCCGTTTTTGTTCTCGGCGAATTGCCGGCCGGGGGAGAGGCCAAATATCTCGACTTGGTGGTGCCGCAGCCGGCGGAGTGGTTTGCCGGGGCGTTAAAAATCGCGCTGGCGCAGCATGGCATCACTGTTACTGGCCACGCGCGCGGGCTGGCGTGGCCGGAGGGTGGTAGCGGCGTTGCGGCTGGGAGTTTTGCGGCGTCTGGTTTGCAACCAACTGAAACGGACGGGCGGGACGCCCGTGCCACTATCAGACTCGGCACGGTGTTTTCGCCGCCGTTGCGCGACGTGGTGCGCGGATTCATGAAGCCGTCGCAAAACCTGGAGGCGGACACGGTGCTGGCGCATGTCGGCGAAATGACCCGCGACTCGAACGCCCCGCCGTGGCAGACTTCGGAGGACGCAGGCCTCGCCGCGTTAAACCAGTTTCTCGATGACGCGGGCGTCACTCCCGGCGATGTGCGGTTCGACGAGGGTTCGGGGCTTTCGCGCAACAATCTCACAACCGCCAACGCCACCGTCGCGCTGCTGCAATTCATGGAGCAACATCGCGAGGCGCAGGATTTTCTGGACGCATTGCCGGTTGGCGGGGTGGACGGCACGCTGCGCCGCCGTTTCAAAAACACCGCCGCCGCCGGCAACGTCATGGCCAAGACCGGCACGTTGCGCTGGGCCCACGCGCTGTCGGGTTACATCACCACTGCTGCCGGCGAACGGCTGGCTTTCAGCATCATGCTCAATCGTTTTGCCGCCGCGCCGGGGCGGAGCGGCCATGATGAAATTGATCCGCTGGTGTTGATGCTCGCGCGATTTTCAAGCCGGTCGGACGACGTGGCGTCACTTGAGAAATCTTACGCGCCGCTGGGCCGGCTGCTGGTCACACCCTTTGCCAGCGCGCCGTTCCCGCATCCCGCCCGCGCCGGAGGCCATCAATATCATGACCAGTTTTATTCTGCGGCCGAACATTACCAGGACAGCACGGTGGCGCTGTTCATTCCGAAAAATTTCCGGGCGTCGGACAAAATTGATTTTGTGGTCCATTTTCACGGCTGGCGGCATACCGTGGCCGGCACGCTGCCGGAATACAAGTTGATCGAGCAGTTTGCCGCCGCCGGCAAAAACGCCATTCTTATTGTGCCGCAAGGCCCCTACAACGTGCCGGATTCGTTTGACGGAAAACTCGAGGACACCAACGGTTTTACGCGCTTCATGAACGAAGCTGTCGCCACCCTGAAAACCAGCGGCGCGCTGGCGCAAACGAATTTCGAAATCGGCAAGATCATTTTATCCGGCCATAGCGGGGGTTACCATGTGATGGCGGCGATTCTGAATCACGGCGGTTTGGATGAGAAAATCAAGGAGGTTTGGCTGTTCGATGCGCTTTATGCGGGCACCGAAGATTATGCCGGCTGGCAGAAGAGTGAAAAGGGGCGGTTGCTGAACATTTACACGGACCACGGGGGCACGAAGGAGGAAACTGAAAATTTAATGGCGACCTATCGCACCAACGGTGTCAGCTTTTTCGCCGCCGAAGACAAAGGCGTCGCGCCGGACAACCTGCTGACGAACAAAATTATCTTTTTGCACACGGACATGGTTCACAATGATGTGCCGACGAAGCGCAATACGTTTGGCTTGTTTTTGGTGACCAGTTGTCTGCAAAATGAATAATCCCCAATGAACCGCCGCCTGTTATTCGTCTGCCTTCTGGCCACCACGCTCGCCGGCTGCCACTCTATGTCACCCTTGCAAAAATCCGCCGCCCGGCCGCCGGTCAAACTCGGCGACGAGGTCCTGTTTGAAAAGCACCTCGACCTGATTCGCGGCAAGCACATCGGCCTCATCACCAATCCCACCGGCTTGGACAGCCAGCTCGACAGCGTGATTGACAAATTCCGCGCGCAGCCCGACGTGCATCTGGTGGCGCTCTATGGCCCGGAACATGGCGTTCGTGGCAACGCGCAGGCCGGCCAGTTCGTGGCCTTTTATTTTGACGACCACCTGCAACTGCCGGTTTTCAGTCTTTACGGCCAGACGCACAAGCCGCCGCCGGACATGATGACGAACATTGACGAATACATGCGCTCGTTCGACACGAAGCATGAGGGCAAGCAGGTCGAGTCCGGCATGATGAATTCCGTGGATGTGATGGTGTTTGATTTGCAGGACGTGGGCACGCGGGTTTACACCTATCTGGCCACCATGGCCAACGCCATGCAGGCGGCGGCGGACGCGGATGTTCCGTTCATCGTGCTGGACCGGCCAAACCCGATTGGCGGGACCATGATGGAAGGCCCCATTTTGGAATACCCGAAATACAGTTCATTCATCGGCCTGTATCCCATTCCGCTGCGGCACGGCATGACAGTGGGCGAACTGGCGCAGTTGTTCAACGCGAAATTCCTACACAAGAAAGTGAAACTCACCGTGGTCCCGATGGAAAACTGGTCGCGCGACGAATGGTTTGATGAAACATCCCTGCCGTGGGTGCTGCCCTCGCCGAATTTGCCCACGCTGGAAAGCGCCACCGTTTATCCCGGGCAGGTCATTTTGGAGGGGACCAACCTGTCGGAAGGCCGGGGCACAACCAAGCCCTTCGAATTGTTCGGCGCGCCTTGGATTGACGGCTTTGTGCTGGCCAAAAAATTGAATGCCTTGAACCTGCCCGGCGTAAAGTTTCGCGAGGTATACTTCACGCCGACGTTCTCGAAATTTTCCGGCGAACAATGCGGCGGCTGCCAGTTGCACGTGACGGACCGCAATGCCTACCAATCCATCGCCACCACGCTGGCGATTTTGTCGGCGGTGAAAGAGCTTTACGGCGACAAGCTGGAATTTCACGCCAAATATTTTGACAATGTCCTGGGCACATCGTCCGTGCGCGAAGAGCTCGAACGGGGCGAGCCGGTGGAGAAAATCGTGGCGGAATTCAAACCGGGGCTGGATGAATTTGCCCGGCTCCGATCGCAGTATCTGTTGTATCAATGAACAATTTTATGCGTTTAAAATTCCCGGCCTTTCTATTTGCCCTTTGGCTGGTACTCATTTTCACCGGCTGCGCCACGCATCAGGTCTCTCTTTCACAAGCCTTTCACACGGATAAATTGGCGCAGATGGATGTGGCGATTGACGCGGCTATTGCGAGCAACCGCTGCCCCGGCGGAGTGCTGTGGGTGGAACATGACGGCGTGGCGTATCACAAGGCCTTTGGCCATCGCGCGCTGGTGCCGGCGGTCGAGCCCATGACCGAGGACACGATTTTTGACGCGGCATCGCTGACCAAGGTCATGGCCACCACGCCGGCGGTGATGCTGCTGATTCAGCGCGGACAGATCCAGCTTGATGCGCCCGTGACGAATTACATTCCCGAATTCACGGGCGGCGGCAAGGAGGCCATCACCGTGCGCGAATTGATGACCCATGCTTCGGGCCTGCCGCCGGACATCGAAACAAAAACCGGCTGGCACGGGCAGGCGGAGGCCATCCGCAAAGCCTGCGCGGAGGAATTGCAGAGCACACCGGGCACGGCGTTCAAATACAGCGACATCAATTTTTTCCTGCTCGGCGAAATCGTCCAGCGCGTGAGCGGGACGCCGCTGGAGACCTTCGTGCAAAAAGAAATTTATGGGCCGTTGAAGATGACGGACACCGGTTACCTGCCAGCGGCGGACAAACTGCCGCGCATTGCGCCAACCGAAGTGGTGGAGGGCAAGCCCTGGCGCGGCATCGTGCATGACCCCACTTCGCGGCACATGGGCGGTGTGGCGGGGCACGCCGGGTTGTTCACCACCGCGCCGGACATGGCGCGCTACGCCCGCATGCTGCTCAACCAGGGCAAGCTCGATGGCGTGCGGATCTTCCGGCCGGAAATCGTGACCCTCATGACCACCGTCCAATCGCCGCCGGGAATTGCTGCGAAGCGCGGACTCGGCTGGGACATTGATTCACCTTACGCCGGGCCGCGCGGAAATATTTTTCCGGTGGGTTCCTACGGCCACACGGGCTGGACGGGCGGCTCGCTCTGGATTGATCCGGTCTCCAAAACCTTCGTGATTTTCATGTCCAACCGCAATCATCCCACGGAGGCGGGCAACGTTTTGCCCTTGCGGCATCAGCTCGGAACGCTGGCGGCGGAAGCCGTGGCGGATTTTGATTTTTCAAAAATTTCCGGGATTCCCGGCGGCCATTAAGGGATTTTACCCGCCGGTTGGCGAACCCCGACGTACGCTCTCAATGCTTGAAAATACGTTGATAATAAAGGTCGAGGCCGCGTTATAGTTGCGTTTTTGTAACACAAGTTGTGATAATGTGACGATTTGCACATTTAATACATTATTTTCACTTTTTTTATTGCAATTAAGTGGTTGCAGGCGTAAAAACAAACCAAGTTTCGAGAGCACGAGACAAACCAACGTAACATGCAAGCCTCGCGGCCGTGCGTGAAAAACCCAATCGCAGTGAGAAGGAGTAATATGAAGAAAATCACTAGTCATGTAGTGTCGTTAGCTGGCGCCCTGATTCTGGCGGCAATCCCGTCCTCTCTTCAGGCAACACCCTATGCATCCGGATGTACAAATGTAGCCGGCACCGTCACGTTTTATTTAAACGAAAGCGGCGGCAATGTGACCGTTACCTATGAGGACGGAAGTACGAATGCAAGTTGGAACGGCATCACCACCGGCACGAATGTGACCAAAGGCCCGCAAACCTTCAGCATGGGTGATCACACCGGTTATGCCATTCAAGTGTTTAAAATTGGCAATGGCACACCTTCACAAATCAGCGTGGATGCGACCCCCGGCTGCCTGTGGCCTTCCCCCCGCGGCGTGGCCGTGAACAAAAACCCACAAAACGCCAGACTATTCGGGCGTGTCTATGCGGACAATAGCAGTCCGGGCAACTCCGGCGCTAATGCAAAAGGCCGTGGACTCTATGCCTTCAACCCAGATCTGACGGAGGCCTTGGGCAATGGCGTGAACGCCGCTGGCACGGGAGGTTTTACCTCCGCCAGTTCGAGCAGCCCCTATCATATTCGGGTTGCCCCGGATAACACCCTTCTGGTGGGTGACTTCTCAACAGCGAATGCCTGCCTCCGGCAATTCGCCCCGGATTTGACAACGTCCAACCTAGTGTTGGGAATCATCGGTGAGAATGCAGCGGTTGCGGCAGGACTCCATGGTGATATGTTTGGTACGGCCAAACTCACCGGTTCGCTGGCTCAGAGTAACTTGGTGCTATGGGTCGGTGATGGCGGAATGGCAGTTCCACCCGCCACTCAAGATCCAACCATAACGCTTGGCCCGGGCACGGGCGTCGGACAGTACAACAATATTTATCGGTACGACATCGGACACGGGCCATTGCCGTGGACCAACGGACCAAACTATGCCTACAATGTGGGTCTCTCCAGCATTGCTGAACTGAATGTTGACTTCGATATTGGCAAAGATGGCAAAATCATCGCCATGTTTGACCGGGGTAACCTTTCCAATCCCGATGTTCAAATTGTTGATTCAACCGGCCAGAATTTGCTGTGGACCTCGTGGAACGATACCGGCGGCAACAGTGATCCTTGGGCTGGCCAATATACTGTGGGAAGCGATGTGGGATTATTTGGTGGCATACGCGTCTCGCCTGATGGCGTCTATCTGGCCGGCGTGGATGTGGATAACGGCATCACGATTGCGAACCTGACCAACGGCATTCCTGACGATTCCACCCTCTTCGGCATCCAAAATGCCTCAAATGTCGGCAACGCGCGCGGCATGGACTGGGACGCAGCGGACAATATTTACGTTATCAGTTCCGGCCAGGGCCTGCTGCGGGTTTATTCCCTTGGGTTGACTACCACTTGTATAACCAGCAACGACATCACCGGCACGAACGGCACATTCCAGTTAATCCTGCCGCCGGTCACCGCCTCGGTGTTGGCTACGACGAATATCGCCTCGCAAAATTATGTCAACAATACCGTGAGTCCAGGCACACCCATCCCTGGTCAGGTTACCTTTACTCTGAGCACCAATACGCTACCGGCACCCGTAGTCCTGAATTACCTGCTCACCGGCTCGGCGGTGACGAATCTCAACTTTACCATCAGTACGGGCACCAACGCAGACGGAGTGTCTGTGACCACCTCCAACCTTGTTTTCCCGGCCGGCACTTATCCCCATGGCGGTAATTGGTCCGCGTCCCTTTACGTGACCCCAACGGCCATCCCCGTTTCCGGCCCCAGCCTTACCGTCGGTTTTACCATCTTGGGCGGCGCTCAAAACGTGGTCGGCTCGCCTGCCCAAGCCATTGTGTCCATTCAGAACACCGGGCCGCAATTGATCTTTGTCACCAACAACGCCAGCATCTTTGGCGGCGGTGTTGGCAATACCATGAGTCGCAGTGTGCCGGGCGACTATTGTAAATTCCGCATCATCCGCTGGGGTGACACCAATGGCCCCGGCAATAATTCACTAAGCGTCAATCCGACGACTTACACTGTGACTAATTTCCTTTACAGCGGTACAGCCGTGTTCCCCACAGATTACACCGCTCAAGCCCAGCGCAGCGACCCGGCATTCAACGGAATTATCCAGTCGCCCACCCCTGGCTCACCGGGCGTGGTCATCAATCCCGGTGATACCTCCGTGATCGCCGTGATCGGCGATCCAGTCGCGCACTCCAACATCCATGTGCCGCCCGTCAACCTGACTATCAACCTCAGCGCCACCAACACTGTCTTCCCCTACACCAATTGCACTTCGTCGGAGGGGTATGCCTATTCGGTGGTGCCGACCCCACCCGTCGTCTCCTTCACAGAATTTGACAATGCCCTTGGCGCCGAAGTGGTGCTCTGGTCCGATCCGCTGACCAATGCGTTGGACAGCACCAACTGGACGCTCGCCTATGCATCCACGAACTTTGCGGCATTCCCCGTCGCGCCCGTCATTATCCCCAATTACACCAATGACGAAACCGCACTTGTCACCGGCGGTACCAATGACTTCCGCGCCGAATTCGGCGTCAATACCATGGTCAATGACAGTGTTCCGCAGTCTGCGGCCATGGTGCAAAACGGGTGGACCAATGCACTGAGAATGACGGTGAACCAGGACAGCGGTTTTGGCCAGGTCTGCGGCGTCAACCTCTTTCCGCAAAATGTGAACTTCGCCGGCAATTATGCCTTGCGTTTCAGCATGTATCTGTCGTTGGAATCAAGTGCCATTGGCAATCCAAGCCCGGGACTTTATCCTTATGAATTCTCGCTCTTTGCTGTCAATGCCTCGGGCACTAATTGTATCTGGCGCACGGATGTTTCGATCCCGCCCGCTCCCGGGTATGCCGCCCCAACCAATGTTGACGGCGTCTGGTTTGCGATTGATGCCGGCTACGGCGACATCACCCCTGCGGATTTCGATGCCTTCACTCCGCCGGCCTTGCCCTATCTTGGGGGCTCAGACTACCAGAGCAGCACTGCCCTGTCGCAGAATGGCGTGTTCAAATCCCCGCCCTTTGACTCCGCCGGCAACTCCCCGAGTGGCGGCGAGCCCGTGGACCAGTGGGTGGATGTCAGTGTGGAACTCACCAGCCATACCAACCTGAACCTCTTGATGGATCGTTCGCAAGTCATCCCGAGCTTCAACTTCACCAACGGCGGCGGCAATTATGTCCAGGGCAAGCCCATGCTGGGCTATTTGCAACCCAACCCATACCCGAGCGGCGGGTTTGTCTACTACTCCAACGTGCGCGTGGTGGAACTGGCTCCGTACATCTACGCTCCGCCGTTGAGTTTGATTGTAACCCAAGGTGCCAACGTTTCCTTCTCTTCATCAACATGGCTGGCGACATCGCCAGTTACCAACATCTGGTACCGGGCCACGTCCGCCGGCGTGGCAGTAGCTGGCGTGCAGACCAACGTCAACGCCACGGTTGGCGCCACGAATCTCACCAGCTCATTGACATTGAACAATGTGCAGGTGGGAACCAACTACATTTTGGTGGCCAGCGACCCGGCTGGCTCTGAATCCAGCTTGACCCCGAGCTTTGGCGCGGTGGCCAGCTTGGAAGTGATCATTGGTCCGACGAACCGGACCGTAAGCGCGGGCTCGAATACCGTGGTGTTTGCGGCCATCCCCAGCGGTTTCTCCGCCCCGAGCGCCTATCAGTGGTACACCAATGGCGTGGCTCTGGTGAACAACAACCACTTCGCCGGCGTGACCACCGGCACGCTCATCATCACCAACGCGCAATTGCGGGACGCGGTGACCTATACCGTGAGCGTGGCCAATGCGGCCGGCAGTGTGGCTCCGTCCGCCACTTTGACCGTCCTCGCAGCGTCGCCAACCTTCTCAACGGTGGCCATCTCCGGCACCAACGAGCTGTTGAACTTCACCACGACCGATCCGTATGACAATACCGGTTCATTCACCCTCCAAAGCAGCGGCGTCGTGAACGGACCATACACTAACGTGCCCGGCACCACGCTGACGGGCGGTGCCGAGGCGTTCCAATTCAAGGTGCCCTACCTGACGAACAGCGCCATGTTCTACCGGCTCATGCACAACTAAGCGAAGTATCTGGCGGCGTCGCGCGGCGGAATGCGTCGCGCGACGCCACCTAATGTGTAATATTAACAACGCAGTTTTTTGACCGAATTAAATCCTAGAGAATGAGAACAACCTCCAACAACTCTGCCGGACGCTGCCCACAACCTGGGATACAACGGCCTACCGCATTCACCCTGATTGAGCTGCTGGTGGTGATCGCCATCATCGCCATTCTGGCCGCCATGCTGTTGCCGGCTTTGGCCAAGGCAAAATCCAGGGCATTGACCACCGAATGCTTGAGCAACAAAAAACAGATTGAGTTGGCCTGCACCATGTACAGCAATGACTTTGGTGAATGGCTCGTCCCCAACGCCCCATTAGGAAACATCTATGGCTGGTGCAACACCTCCGCGGGTGAGGATTGGCACAACCAGGATGCAAATATTGACCCGGCTTGTTATAACACGAACTGTTTGGCCCCTTATGTGGCCGGACAGATCAAGGTTTATAAGTGTCCAGCGGATAACAAACCGTCTGATAACGGGGACCGTATTCGCAGCATTTCCATGAACGGCATGATCCTTGGCGGCCTCCCGACCGCCGGTGAGACCGCGCTGATCGCGTACAATGCCAGTTGGCCCGTATATTACAAAACAACTGACTTCATCAAGCTAAAGGCGGTAGATGCCTGGATTTTCTGCGATGAAAGCATGACTTCGCTAAACGATGGCTATCTCCAAGTGGAACTGAACCAGCCGGGATTCCCCGATGTTCCTGCCAACTATCATAGCGGCGCTAATTGTTTTTCCTTTGCCGATGGACATGCAGAGTCTCACAAGTGGAAGAGCGTGCTCGTTCCAGTTCCTTATGTGTACGGCATAGGCTATCCCCAGCCAGCCCTCGCGGTTCCGAGCGGCTACGCAGATGCGGATTATTCTTGGTTCAGCAGTCATTCGTGTGCCAAATAACAATCGTTGGTTCAGCGGGGTTTGCGGTATCCCCATTTGTCGCCTCACCTTTCGCAAGGCAATTACTGGCGATCCGGCAGCCATTGCCAGGTGATGTCGTCAAAGGAACCTGACTCGCCCAGCCGCAGGTGGTGGGAAAAGTTTCGCCGACTTGGCTGGCGCTGATCCTGCTTGTCAGCCCTACCATTTCGTTTATTGAACTGTGTTCGTCATGGGTTGAACTGAATCGTTCCGGTTTGGCAACGACGGCGGGATAACCGCTTTAACACGCACCAAACATAAATGAACAATTCCTAATTTTGGTCCGCGCGAAAGCCGGGTGGGGCTGCGCTTCCAGCCGCAGTCCCAAAACCTCGCGAGATTCGGCCGTAGGTGTTTCGAGATCGGTCGCGGACACCGGTACAGTTTCTTAGGAATTGCTCTAAGGCCCCGGCACCTGCTGCAGCCAGACGCGGATGTTCATGAACAGATTGGTCGGGCTGGGGAAGGGCATGAGGGCGCGGGTCTTCACGGTTTGCGTGAGGCCGTCGGGGTTGTTCGTGGTGAAGAAATCCTCGACGTAGTTCGTGCCGGTAAACCAGTTCAGCAGGTCGGTGGAAACATAAACGCCGTACTGCACCACGCGCGGCGGGAGGATGCGTGAATAGGTCAGGGTCAGGTGCAGCCGGTTGTCGTTGGTATCGGTTTCAAAGTCCCAGGCATACGGCGGGTTGGAATTCTTCACCCGGGGATTCAGGTTGAAGGCGTATTTGGCGAAATTGACGATGCCGTCGCCGCTGAAATCCGCCCCGGCGCCGCTCAACTCCGGATGGGTCAATTCTTCCAGCGTGAAATTTTGGATGCTCCAAACGCCGTACGGGGAATCGTGAATGGTCACGGTGGCCTGCCCGCTGCTCCCCACATAATAGGCAATGTTGGTGAGGATGGTCACAACGACAGCCTGATCGCCTTTGATGCTGTAATTAAGGATGGGAAGCACCGGAATGGAAATGGAGTTTGAGCCCGCAGGAATGGTCACGGCATTGGTTATGGTAACGTAATCCACGCCGTTGCTGGCGGTGCCGGAAATGGCGAGATAGACGGTGAGGTCATTGGTGTTACCGGTTTGGGTGAGGGTAAAATCTCCCGAGACCGGACCCATGTCATAGGCATCGGATATGTCGGCGGTGATGTCCACCTCGGTCGGCGGGATCACAGTGACGGTCACATCCGCAAATGACGTCAGCTCACCGTCGGAGGCGGTCAACTGAAAAACATAAACGCCGGGGTCGCCGAAGATGAAAGTATTGGTGAGACTGGTGGGATCCGGAATGGTGATGTCATTGGTGCCGAGGTAAGTCCAACTATACGTGACCATGCCAGGCGGATTTGGCAGACCGTCATCGGTGACCGTGCCAATCAACGTGACTGGCACGCCGATTTGCACAGTGACGTCCGGCCCGGCATTGACGACCGGCGCGTAATTCGTCACCGGCCCGTCCGCCAGGGCCAGAATTTCATCCGCGCTCAACGCGACGTTAAAGACCTGCACGTCGTCCAGCGCGCCGTTCCAGGATGCCGGAGTGTCCAGCGAACCTTTGCCGATGATGAATTGGGGACAATTTGTCAACACACCGGACACCGCCACGAAGCCCGCCAGGGGCTGGTCCAACTGGCCGTTAAGATACAGTTTGGGCTCCTCACCATTGGTCCAGGTCAAGGCCACATTCTGCCACTTGCCCGGAATCAACGCATTGCTCGCGCTGGCGCGACGCACCACGCCGCCCGTCGTCGCAATGGTGGCTTCAATGACATTTGTTTCGTTGCCGCACGAGGCGGAAAGCCTGGTTGCCAGCCCGAAGGTGGCATTGGTATCGGCATCATCGCCGGTCAAAATCCCCCGGTCCGAGATGACCGGCGCGGGCCTGATCCACAGCGAAACCGTAAATGCATTGAGCCCATTGAGGGTGTTGGAGCCGGCGGACTGGCGCACGCAATCGTTGGTGCCAAAGAATTGCAGGGCGCCGGCAATGGCGCCATTGGTGATCCAGGCCGGGCGGCCGCTGAAAACGCCGTTGCGCCCGTTGCCTGAACTGTCGGCTACATTCGTGCCGGTTCCATCGTCCAACGCCCAATGGAGTATGTTGGTTTCCGACAACACATCGTCGCTGACAAAAACGAGAATGTCCGAATAGCCTTGCAGCACGCCATTGTCGGCCGTGAGCCTCAAATCGTAAACGCCGGTGTTGGTGAACGTGACAGTCGTGTTGGTCAGGGTGGGATCACCAAAGATGGCACTCCCGTCGGGCCCGCTGACCTCGCTCCACGTGAACACGTCGTTGGTAGGAACGGCATCAATAATGGTGGCGTCCAGGACGAGTCCGGTGTTGGTGCCATCCAAAAATGCGACGTACGTGGGCGGACTGGTGATGATGACGACCGGCGTTTGATTGGTGCCGGCGTCCGTGATGGTCAGCAGGGCGTTGCTGGGCGAAAGCACCGTGTAAGCCGGGTTCGGCAGGATGGTGGCGGTCACCGTTTGGTCGCCGTCCGCCACAAGATTATTCGAAGTTGTAATAAGCAGGTCAATCGAGGTCATGCCGCAGGTGAAATAAATATTCGTTGGGAACGGCAGGTAATCCAAGCCGTACGTGGCCGCGCCGCCGACCCCAAGATAGGCGGCGAAATCATACTTCGGGTCGCCGGTGCGCGTGAGGCGGAAGACGCCATTGGAAATGCCGCCCTCAAGCACTTCCGGGACGATGGCGGAAATGGTGAGTTCCGGCATGTCGTCGTCAATGGTCACGGTGCCGCTGACGGGGATGCCAAGGACATAAGCGGCGTTGGCCAGCACGGTGAGCGTGGCAGTAACCGGACCTTTTACAATGCCGGTATGCAGCGGGAGAATGGGCAGGGTCACGGTCAGTTGCCC
>Ga0302319_10007397_pt1 | contig 21621 bp, 13 predicted proteins | sample Bog_T0_2_FD_203319 | JGI IMG/M metagenome (GOLD analysis project Ga0302319, IMG submission 203319) | Peat permafrost microbial communities from Stordalen Mire near Abisko, Sweden - Bog_T0_2 | ecosystem: Environmental > Terrestrial > Soil > Wetlands > Peat | place: Sweden: Abisko, Stordalen Mire... | reverse complement strand
GGCCCGTTCCTTCTGCTCCTCCATGGCCTTCTCGTAGCCCGCGACGTCGATGGAAAGCCCCTTCTCGATGGCCATCTGCTCGGTGAGGTCCACCGGAAATCCGTAGGTGTCGTAGAGCTTGAAGACATCCTCCCCCGAGATCGTTCCGTCCACGGCGCCCGAGGCGGCCTTCCGGAATCGATCCAGCCCCTGGTCCAGGGTGCGCCCGAAGCGCTCCTCCTCGGAGCGGATGACGGTGGCGATGTGCGACTGGCGCGCCACGAGTTCCGGAAACGCCCCCCCCATGATCCGCACCAGGGTGGGAACCACCTCCGCGATCACGGGCTGCCTGGCCCCCAGCTCGCGGGCGAAGCGCGCCGCGCGCCGGAGCAGGCGTCGCAACACGTAGCCCCGCCCCTCGTTGGAGGGGGTCGCGCCGTCGGCGATGGAGAAGGAGAGGGTGCGCACGTGGTCGGCGATCACCCGGTGTGCGGTGCCTTTTTCGCCGCGGTCGTAGGGGACGCCCGTGAGTTCGGCGACCTTTTCGAGAAGCGGCACGAACACGTCCGTGTCGTAGTTGGAACGCACGCTCTGCATCACGCGGAGCACGCGCTCGAAGCCCATTCCGGTGTCCACGTGCTGGGCGGGCAGGTCGCGCAGCGTCCCGTCCTCGAGCCGCTCGTACTGCATGAACACGTTGTTCCAGATCTCGATGAACCGCTCGCAGCCGTCCACGTTCACGCCCGCGATGTAGCCCGGCTCGCCCGTGCGGGGATCCGACTCGGGCCCGAAGTCGTAGTGGATCTCGGTGCAGGGGCCGCAGGGGCCGACTTCGCCCATCTCCCAGAAGTTGTCCTTCTTGCCCGCCTTCAGGATGTGGGAACGGTCGATGTCCGTGAGGGTTTTCCATAGTTCCAGCGCCTCGTCGTCCTCTTCGTAGACCGTGGCCCACAGCCGATCCTTTTCCAGGCCCCAGACCTCGGTGAGGAGTTCCCAGGACCACTGGATGGCTTCCTTCTTGAAGTAGTCCCCGAAACTCCAGTTGCCGAGCATCTCGAAGAAGGTGTGGTGGTAGCTGTCGCGTCCCACCACGTCCAGGTCGTTGTGCTTGCCGGAAACCCGGATGCACTTCTGGGAGTTGACGGCGCGTTTGAGTCCCGTGGGGTTGTCGCCTCCCAGCAGGATGGACTTGAACTGGTTCATTCCCGCGTTGGCGAAGAGGAGCGTCGGGTCGTCGTACGGCACGACCGGCGACGAGGGCACGAACCGGTGGCCCTTTCCGACGAAGAAATCGATGAACGACTGCCGCAGGACCTGCGACGTGACGGGCTTCTGGAGCATCATAGGGCGTGAAAGTTAGATTCGGCCCCGAAGCTCGATGTTTCCCGGGAACGCCCCGTTCCAGAGGCGACCGTTTTCCTCCCCGGGGGTCGGAAGTGTGGAGCGGGATCCGGGGACTTCGAATTAGGTTGATGGCTCATGATGGCTCTGTCCCGGTCCATCCCTCCCTCTCGGGGCCTGTCCGAGGTGGCGGGGGCGACTCTATCTCGCTCCAAGGACCCCTCGGTCGCCGGGCCGGTCCGCGTGGGGTATGTTTTGACCGCCCTTTGCGAAGGCGGCTTGGAGCGGTTCACCCTGGAACTCGCCCGCCGGTTGCCCAAGGACAGATTCCAGCCCATCGTGTTCTGCTTGACCCCATTGGCACCTTGGGCCGACCGGTTCCGCGAAGCCGACGTCCCCATCGTGACCTACGACGCCCGGAACAAACCTGGATTCGCCTCCGCGTGGCCGAACCTGCGGACGCTTCTCAGACTGGCCAGGGACTTCCGCCGCCAACGAATCCAGATCGTGCACACCTGCGACTTCTATCCGGCGGCCATCGGTCGACTCGCGGCGCTATTGGCGAGGGTTCCCGGTCGAGTCCACACCCTGCACAGTCTCTACGACTGGTACCCGGGCTGGGCGCACCAGGTCAACCGGCTGTTGGCGACACGCACCCACCAGGTGACCGCGGTTTCCCATCCCGTGCTGGAGTCGTCGCTGCGGCTGGACAAGCTGCCTTCCGAAAAGTACAGGCTCGTCCACAACGGCGTCGACGCCGAGGAGTTCAGGCCGAAGGAAGAATCGCGAAACGAGCTCCGGGCGATGTTGGGGATCCAACCCGCGGCCCGGATCGTCGCGACCGTGGGAGCCTACACCGAGCGGAAAGGGCATCGGACCGTGGCGGAGGCTCTCGTGCCGCTCATGAAGGAAGACCCCCTCCTGCACCTGGTTCTCATCGGCACCGTGCCGGAGCCGGAGTTCGACCTCCGTCCCGAACTCGTGGCCATGTTCGAGACGGCCGGGATGGCGAGTCGCCTGCACATGCCAGGACCCCTCGACGACGTGCGTACGGCCTACTGCGGCTGCGACATCTTCTGCATGGCCAGCCTCGTGGAAGGGCTGAGCCTGGCCTGCATCGAAGCCCAGATGTGCAGTTGCCTGTGCCTCTTCTCCGACATCCCTTCGTTCCGGGAGGTCGTCCAGGACGGCGTCAACGGGTTCCTGTTCCCCGTGGGAGATGCCCAAGCCCTTCGGCGCACGTTCACCCAAGCCCTGAATCTTCCCGGGGACCGGGTGGAGTCCATCCGGGGACAGGCGAGACTCCTGGCCGTCGAGCGTTTTCCGATCGAATCGACCATCGCCAGCTACATGGGCATCTACGAAGAAGTGATCGACGGATTCGGGGAAGACTGATCGGGGCCACCGCCGCCACGGCTCGACAAGAGGCTGGCGAGGATCGGAACCAGCCCCATCGACCCCGAGACCGTCCTGGGCACCTCGATTCCGATGGCCGAAAGGAACAACACCAGCGCCAAGGCGCCGATGGCCCAGAACGCTCCGCTTTCCAGGTGCGCGAACCGAGCCAAGGTTCCCCTCTCGACCATGGCGAGGGTCAGCGACCGCACGAACATGGCGCCGATCCCCAGTCCGAGGGCGATGATGTAGAGGTTGTCGCTGATGGCGAACGCCCCGACGACCCCGTCCAAGGAGAAGGAAGCGTCGAGGACTTCGAGGTAGAGGAACCCGGAAAGCCCTCCCGCCACGGACGCCGCGCCCGCGGATCCCCGCCCCAACAGGGTTCCCAAGCCCTCCACCAGGAGGTGCGCCAGGAAGGAAAGCGCGAGGGCCGATCCGATCCAGGCCGACTCCGTGCGACCGATCCGCGCCAACCCCCGTTCGATCCACCCCAGCCAGTGGTGTTCCTTGCGGGCGTCCATGAAGAACCGGAAGAACACCATCCAGAGGAAGGCGCCGCCGAATCCCGCCACCTTGACGTGCTGGGCGACAAGGACGCTCCGAAACGCCTGGGGATCCTTCCAGGTGGTTGCAGCGACTTCGGAGATGGACCGGTCCCCCACCGCCCACACGATCAGCAGCGGAAAGAGGATCCGCATCCCGAAGACGGCGATCGCCATTCCCGCGGTCACGAACATCTTCCGCCAGAATCTGGTCATCCGTCCGAGGATCCGGGCGTTGACCACCGCGTTGTCCAGGGAGAGCGAGGTCTCCAGCACGCCCAGGATGGCCGCGGCGTACAGCGCGGAGATCCCCGAGGACAGCGAACGGCCCGATCCGTACCCTACGCAGAACGCGGCGGCCAGGGCGAGGAACGCGAAGGCGGCGCTGCCCCGGAAGCGATGGAAGGCCCGCGTCACTCCTGGATCCGAGGAACGAGCCCGAGGAACACGTCCAGGATGTGGAAGTGATCCTCGAAGAAGCGGTCCTCCATTTCGGGAAGGCTCGATTGGGCCACCCAGCGCGCCGAACCGCCCTCCCCCCCGCCGACCAGAACGGGAAGGACGTCCCAATCCGGTTCGTAGAGGAATGCATGGGTGACGATCCGCCCCCTCTGGCTCCGGTCCGGATGCGAAAAGACCGCCTCGCGGGAGGGAGCCTGGTCCAGGGCGATTCCCGTCATCTCCGCCAGCCCGCGTGCGGCGCACGATTCCAGGCTCTCTCCGGACTCGGGGAATCCCCCCGGAAGGGATTCCAGCCCGAGTCCCGGACGATGGTCGCGCCTCGTCAGCAGCACATGGCCCAGGGACCGCACCACGGAGTCCACGGCGACGAAAGGCCCCGGCCCGCGGCGACCTCCCCAGGAGAGGTTCGCCTGCCCATCCTGTGCCAGTTCCCGTCTCCACGGACCACGGATCCAGTCCGAGAGCCACTCCAGGACGGGGGTCGGCAGAGCCCCGGAAAGCCCGGAGAGGACGGATTCCGACGGAAGGTCGGAAAGGATCCATTCCCGCAGCGGGGTCGCATCCAAGGGGCCCAGGCGTCCGGTCTCCACCTCCGTCCATTCCGGAAAGGCTCCCAGATAGGAACTGGATTCGTCCTTCCTGTGTCCGACCAGCGCCGTGCGGCCCCCTGCCGCGGCCTCCACCGCGGCACGCACCTCGCGGGACCACCGCCGGACATCCCACACGTCGCGCTGACCGGCAACCACCAGCCGCTTGTTGTCGGGTTCCGTCAACGTGGCCCGGATCATGGCCTCGCGCTCGGCGGCGGTGAAGGGATTGCGCGGGGTGCGCGCGGCGTGGGCGGATCCCAGCACGAGCACCACACGCGGCGCGGTCCGGAGCGCATGGGCCAGCAACGCGGCGTGCCCCGAATGGAACGGTTGGAACCGACCGATCAGGACGGCGGTGTCGAATCCGGTTGGCACCGGCGGTTCAGGCCTTCTCCACCGCCAGGTCCAGGTCGATCCCGTCGATCCGGATCCCCGTGGCGGCGGTCCGGACGAACTCCAGGCTGTCGGCCTGAACTTCCAGCGCGATGGCAGGGCCGTGCGCCGCGACGACCGCCGCGAGATCGTCGGATGCGCAGAGGACCTTGACGAGGATCCTGTCCGTCACGGCGAGATCGAGGTCCTTGCGGTGGGCCTGGAGCCGGCTCTGGAGTTCGCGGGCCAGGCCTTCGCGCCGCAGTTCCGGAGTGAGCACGGGATCGAGGGCCACGGTCAGGTCCTCCGCGGCTTCCACGACCAGGTCTCCCCTGGTGGTCCGATCGATCAGCAGGTCGTCGGGACCGAGCTCGTGCCCGGCGACGGAGATCGTCTCCCCGGCCGCCGCCCTGCGCAGGGTCTCGGCGTCCAGCTCCTTGAGCCCCTCGCCCACGGTCTTGAGGGCGGCGCCCAGGCGCTTTCCCAACGTCCGGAAGTTGGGACGCGCGGACAGGGTCACCAGGTGGGTCTCGTCGCGTTCGATGCGGAGTTCCTTCACGTTGAGTTCCTCCAGGATCACGTCGCGCATGGCCAGCAGATCCGATTCGGCTTCGTCGGAACGAGGCACGACGGTGAGGGAGGCGAGCGGCTGGCGCACCTTGAGATCGTGCTTGGACCGGAGGCTGCGGCCGTGCTCCACCGCCGTGCGCGCGAGCTTCACGCGACGGGTCCCCACCGGGTCCCTGAGGGTTTCGTCCGGACGCGGCATGTCGCAGTGGTGGACGGACCGGGGGAGGGACGGATCCACCTCCGCGGCGAGGATCTGCCAGATCTCCTCGGCCAGGAAGGGAAGGTACGGAGCGAGCACCTTGGCGAAATCCACCAGGACCCTGTGCAGGGTGGCGTAGGCGGCGGACTTGTCGCCGTCGTCGTCGCTCTTCCAGAAGCGGCGGCGGCTGCGGCGGATGTACCAGTTGGTGAGGCTGTCCACGAACCTCACCACCTCCGGGACCACGTTGTAGAGCCGGAATCCCTCCATTTCCCGTTCCACCGCGGCCAGGAGGTCCTGGAGTTCCGCCAGGATCCAGCGATCGAGGTCGGAAAGCGGCAGCGTCGACAGTTCCTGGTCGGGCGTCCAGGAGAGCTGCCCCTTGGAGCGGTCCGCGTTGTGGTAGGTGCAGAACAGCGAGACGGAATGCCACAGGGGAAGCAGCACCGAGCGCACCACCTCGCGCACCCCGGCTTCGGAGAAGCGCAGCTCCTCCCCCTTCACCGCGGCGGAGTCGATGAGGTACATGCGCAGCGGATCCGCGCCGATGGACTCCAGGACCTCGTTGGGATCCGGGTAGTTCTTCAGCCGCTTGGACATCTTCTGTCCATCTTCCGCCAGGATGATCCCGTTGACGACCACGTTCAGGAACGCGGGCCCCTGGAACAGGGCGGCGCCCAGGACGGTGAGGGTGTAGAACCAGCCGCGGGTCTGGTCCAGGCCCTCGGCGATGAAGTCGGCGGGGAAGAGGTCCTGGAAGCCCTCGAAGTTCTCGAAGGGATAGTGCATCTGGGCGTAGGGCATGGAGCCGGACTCGAACCAGCAGTCGAGCACTTCGCTGGTGCGCCGGTAGACCTCGCCACCGGGATCGAAGGTCTTCCCGTCCGAGGTTCGGATCTCGATGGAATCGATGAAATGCGTATGCAGGTCCGCGATGGTGGCTGGATCCCTTCCGGAGAGTTTCGCCAGCTCGGCGACGGAACCGATGCACAGGAGCTTGCCGTCCCGGGACTTCCAAACCGGGATGGGCGTGCCCCAGAACCGGTTTCGGGACAGGTTCCAGTCTCGCGCGCCGTCCAGCCACTTCCCGAACCGCCCATCCTTGATGTGCGCGGGCACCCAAGTGATCTGCTGGTTGGATTCGATCATCCACTCCTTGAGGGACTTTGTGACGCCCTCGCTGTTCGTGACCGGCCTGTCCACTCCCAGGAACCAGGTGCGCATGGCGCGGTACAGGAGCGGCACGCCGGTCCGGTAGCAGTGGGGATAGCTGTGGACCAGGGTCTCGTGCCGGAAGACCAAGCCCCTGTCCTTCAGCGCGGCGACGATGTCCTTGTCGGCGTCCTTGGCCTCCCTGCCCTTCCATTCGGGCACCAGGTCCGTGAAGCGGCCGTCCGCATCCAGCGGGTCCCAAAGGCCCAGGCCGAGGGCCTGGCCCAGTTGGAAATCCTCCTCGCCGAACGAAGGCGCGATGTGCACCGCGCCCGCGCCGTCTTCGGTGGACACGAAGTCGGCCAGCACCAGCGTGTACTGCCTTTCGGAAAGTCTCGGGGCATGGGTGAAGAGCGGGGCGTAGCGTCGACCGGCGAGCTCGACGCCCTTGCGCCTGTCCAGAACCTGCACCTCGGCGGGGTCGAAATGGGCCGAGAGCCGGGATTCGGCGATCCAGTAGACGCCCGACTCGTGGCGGATCTTGACGTATTCGATGTCGGGGCCCAGCGCCACGGCCAGATTGGACGGGAGGGTCCACGGAGTGGTGGTCCAGACCAGGAGGGCCGCTTGGTCGGGATCGCCCTCCAGGAAGAACTTCAGGGTGAGCGACGGATCCTGCCGGTCGCGGTAGCCCTGGTTGACCTCGAAGTTCGAGAGCGGAGTCGCGAGCTTGGGGGAGTAGGGCACGACGCGGTAGCCTTCGTAGATCAGGCCCTTGTCGAAGCACTCCTTGAAGACCCACCAGACGGATTCCATGAAGGACGGATCCATGGTCCTGTAGCCGCCCTCGAAGTGCACCCAGCGACCCATGCGCCGGACGGTCTTTTCCCATTCTCCGGTGTAGCGCAGCACGATGGAGCGACAGGCTTCGTTGAACCTGTCGATGCCGTAGGCCTTGATCTCGGCCAAGCCGGCGAGATTCAGGTTGTTCTGGATCTCCGTCTCCACGGGAACGCCGTGGACGTCCCACCCGAAGCGTCTGTCCACCCGGCGGCCGCGCATGCTCCAGTAGCGCGGCACGATGTCCTTCAGGGTACCGGCGAGGAGATGTCCGTAGTGTGGAAGGCCCGTGGCGAAAGGGGGCCCGTCGTAGAAATGGAAGGCTGGCGCGTCGCGTCGGACGGCTTCCTGCCCCTCGAAGGCCTTGGTGTCGTCCCAGAAGGCCAGGATCCGGCGTTCGATCTCCGGGAAGGAGACGTTCTTCTCTGGTTCTCGGAACTGCGGCATAGGGGGGCAAAGGTAGATCGAAGGCCCATCTGGATCGCTCTTCGCGGGATGACCGTTGACAATCCACCAATGATTCCCTTCGTGGCGAAGCCGGATTCGCCAGCACCATTTTTCACTCGACCGTATCGTTTCGGAACGATGGAGCGTCCAGCCAAATCGAAATCCGTGGCGGAATGGATCGAGCGGTTGGGCTTGGAGCCCCACCCGGAGGGGGGATGGTATCGGGAAACCCACCGTTCCCACCAGATCGTCGAGTCGCCTCGGCATGGGGAAAGGTCTGCATTCACATCGATTCTCTTCCTGCTGGAGCCGCCCCAGGTGTCCCGCATCCACCGCATCGACGCGGAGGAACTTTGGAATTGGCACGCGGGCTCGCCCCTCAAGATCCACGTCTTTTCCGACAGCGGCGAGAGGGAGACCCGCTGGCTGGGACCGCGTCCCGGCGATTGCTTCCAGACGGTGGTTCCCGCCAACCACTGGTTCGGTGCTGAACTGGAGGACGACCACGGATGGGCGCTGGTGGGATGCGTCGTGGCGCCCGGATTCGAGTTCCCGCTGTTCCAGTTCGGGGATCGGCGACGGCTCCTGGGAGAATATCCCCTCCACGCCGAAACCATCCTCCGCCTGACTTGATCCTAATTTGATCCGATCCATGTCCAGCTCCAGTCGAGCATCCGACATCCCGACCTTCGCTCTCATGGTCACCCGCCTGGATGGCTGGTACCAGAGCCAGGTCTGGCACGGGGCGTCCAGCGCGGCCCGGCTCCTGGGGGTTCGGCTCGTCGGCTTGGTGGGAAGCGCCTACGACGACCCCGAAATCAGGGGGGGTCCCGTCGAGATCTTCGACCTCGCTCGGATGAAGGAGATCGACGGCTACCTGATCCCCACCGGCACGCTCTGCAACTTCACCGGACCGGCACCGGTTCTGGAGCTTCTGGGTCGGCTTCCCCGTCGTCCCATCGTCAGCATCGGTCTGGAGATGCCCGGCATGGCGTCCGTGGTTCCGGACGGGGGAGGGATGGATTCCATCGCCCACCACCTCGCGGGCACGCACGGATTGCGCAGATTCGCCTACATCGGGGGGCCCGACTCGAATCCCGACGCCCGCAGAAGATGGGCGGATTGGATCAAGACCCTGGCCGAGTACGGCCTCGCCCAGGATCCGGACCTGGTGGAAACAGGGGATTTCACGTTGGAATCCGGTCGGGAGGCCGCGGATCGGATCCTGAATCGGGCCCGACTCCCCCAGGCGATCGTGTGCGCCAACGATCCGATGGCCTTGGGCGTCCGCAAGGCGCTGTCCAAAAGAGGATTGCGCATCCCCCACGACGTTCTGCTGACCGGGTACGACGACATCGAGGAGGCGCGCACCATGGTGCCTCCCTTGACCACGGTGAAGGCGGGCACCTACCAGGTGGCCTTCCGGGCCATGGAGATGCTGCTTGACCTGCACCGGGGCGGAAAGCCCAGCCAGGTGACCACGCCCACCGACCTCGCCTTGAGACGCTCCTGCGGATGCCATGCCGGAGCGGCCACAACGTCCATTCCCCACCTGCTCGCGGAGTCCGCCGGGGTTCCCGCCCCGCACACGCTTCGGCAACTCCTGTCGAAGCCGGATTCCCAGAACGCGTTCCTCGACCACATGGAGGAGACCCTCGACGGCGCCGAGCACGCCGAAATCGATCTCTGGGAGGAGAATCTCCTGCTCGCCGCCTGTCCGGTTCCGCCACCCGAAGCCTCCCGCGCGCTGGTGGCCGCGGAGGCGCTGGTCTCGCAGGCGCGGCACAGCCTGGACACGCGCCGCCGCCAATCCTTGCAGTACCTGATGCGGGTCCAGTTCCAGGCCATCCAGACCCTCACCTACGACATCCCGCGCGACGAGCTGCCCTACCGCATCGTCGACGCCTTGCAGCCCTTCGCGGAGAACCGTCTCCGTCTTCTGCTCTTCAAATCGGATTTTTCCGCGATCCCGCTGTCGGAAGGGTTCTCCCGGCCGTTCGCCTTCGCCTTGGACACCCACAAGAGGCGGATCGGGCCTCCTGGACACAATCTTCTGCTCCCTCGCGACGACAAGCTCGCGGGTACCTGGGCGACACTATCCCTGTCGCTGGGGAACGAGCACTTCGGGGTGGTCCAGGTCCGGGACTGGAATTCGAACGAACTGTTCCTGGAAAGCCTCCGGCTTTCGCTCACCATGCTCCTGTCCGGCATCCAGAAGGCGGCGCGGGAAAACCAGATCAAGGAAGAGCTGGTACGACTCGCGCGGCGCGACGATCTCACCGGCCTCCTGAACCGCCGGGGGCTGCTGGAGCAGGGGGCGATCCTGGTGCGGGCGGCCCAGCGGGGCCAGTTGCGGATCGGCGTGGTGCTGTGCGACCTGGATGGACTTAAGGAGATCAACGACGTATACGGCCACGCCGACGGCGACATGGCCATCCGCAGCCTGGCCCGCGCCCTGGAGGACGGATTCCGCCAGTCCGACGTCGTGGCGCGGCTCGGCGGGGACGAATTCGCCGTCATCTCGCTGATCGCCGACGACGGAAACCTGGAGGGAGCCATCGCCAGGCTCCGGGAGGCGCTGGAACGCCGTTCGCACGAATTGGGAAGGCCATGGACGGCACGGACAAGTGCCGGTTGGATGGCCTGGAACCCCGGCGATGGGCAGGACCTGGACAGCGTGCTCGCCCAGGCGGACGCGCTCCTCTACCACGACAAGCGCGAGCGCAAGGCGGCCGCGCAGCGAATCTGAGGATCCGGTGGGATCCACCACCACGAATCTGGCGTTGGTGGGATGGCATCCGACGAGATATATTGGCCTTCCAAGGGCGCGCCTTCGTTCCACGCGATCGAGACGTTCCCGGATCCCACCCCATCCCTGGACATTTCCCATGCGATCTCGCCTCCATCCGATCGGACTCGCGTTCACCATGTTCTTGGCGGGAACCGCCTGGTCGACCGAATTCCAGTACCTGTTCATCCAGGGACAGAAGAGCGGCGAGATCAAGGGTTCCGTCACCGCCAAGGGCGAGGAGGGATCCATCCTGGTGGACTCCATCTCCCACGAGATCGCCATCCCTCTCGACGCGCAGACCGGCTCGTCCGCCGCGAAGCGCCAGCACAAGCCGTTCGTGGTCGATGTCCAGGTCGACAGGGCCTGGGCGCCGCTCTACAACCTGTTCGCGACCGGCGAATCCCTGGCTCGAGTCGAATTGCGGGTGGCGGCGCCCAATGCCACCAAGACCATGACCATCCAGCGCAAGGTGCTCCTCACCAACGCGTCCATCGTCGGCATCCGGCAGTTCACGGTGAACGGCTCCAACGGCAAGCCGGACCACGACGAACTCAGGATTTCCTTCACCTACCAGAAGATCGGTTGGGAGTGGATCGAGGGCGCGATCACAGCAAAGGACGATTGGCTTTCGCCGGCCCAATGACAGTACCCGTCCCAGACCCGTTTCAAGCGACCTGAATCCGCAGGAGATCGCGTTCCCTCTCCAGCAGGAACTGCGCTTTGTGGGCTTCCTCCAGGGAAAGCCGGGCGCAGGGCAGGGCTTCCAGCCTCGAGGACAGTATCGGGAGTCGCCGCGCGGATGCGTTCCAGTCTTCGGGAGAAGTGCCACCCATGGTGGTCCACGAGGCCTCAGCGGCGGTCAACCGCGCGGGAAGATCGGGAACGTTTTTCCAGGGCACGAAGGCCGCGATGGCTGTTCCCGGAGACAGAAGATCCAGGGCGGATCGGACGGAGTCGACCTCCCCGTCGAAAAGGAGGATCAAGTCGGCGGAGCCGTCCAGGGCTTCGCGGGCGGCGACGGTGTCCGCGACCACCTCGTGGTATCCATGGGTCGCGCCCCCGAAGCGGGAATCGGGATCCAAAAGCACCCGACGTCGCGGCCCTTCCAGGGCCATGCCGGCCAGGGCGGCGGGAAGGTCGGCACCGATGGCCAGGATCCTGTTCCGGCGAGGAAACAGGCGCTCCAATCTCAGGATGCGGGCCAAGGGTTCCAGCAGGGACGCGGCGCCGGGTTCCAGATCGGACGGCAAAGCGATCGTGCCCCGTCTGGCCGACCAGGGATGGAGGACCCGATGGCGGGAGAACCATCCCGGTCCCGAAGCTCGGATTTGGGCATCCAGGCAAAGGGAAGGACATCCCGCTTTGCAGGACGGACAGAACCCGCAGGGCGGGGAAGGATGGGAGAAGAGTCGGAGTCCGGGAACCACGCGCGACTGTTCCTGGCAGGCGAGAACTTCCCAAGCGGCGGAAGCACCCGGCAGCCAGTGCCGTTCCGAACGGAACACGGTAGCCGACACGAGGGACAGGATCAGCCCTCCATCCTCCGGCGAGGGAAGCCGAACCATCTCGGGGACCCATTCGCCCGGCCGATTCCCAAGAGCAAGGGTCCGTTCGGGCAACGCTTCGAGGTGGATCCAGTCGGAACCGAGGTCCATGATTCCAATGTAGTGCGGGGGCCTCTTTTCTCCCCTTCGACGACGGATTGTTTCTTTTTGAAGTTGGAAAGGGAGATTCAGACCTAGATTTCCAGATATGCCGGTCCGATCAGCCCAGGACCGATTCTCTCGAGGAGATCCCATGTCCACCTCAACCGACCAGACGCGCAGCCAGTTACGCAGAGGACTGGGGATCGACATCGGTGCCGCCAGCGTCAAGGCCTGCTGCATCGAAGACGGCACGATCGTCTGGTCCGAATCCCGACCGCACGACGGCGATCTCCCCGGAACGCTGCGTCGGATCTTGACGGAACACTCCGTGAAGCCGGGCATCCCCACCTTGATCACCGGCCAGGAGGGGCGGCGACAATTCCGGGTTCCCGATCGCATCGCCCCCGCCGCGGTGGAACGCGCCGTTGGCCTTCTGGGCGAGCGGGTGGAGGCGGTCGTGTCGGTGGGCGGAGAAGACCTGGTGGTCTACACCCTGGATTCCCACGGGCGCATCCAGAACACCTACGCCGGCAACAAGTGCGCCTCCGGGACCGGTGAATTCTTCGCGCAGCAGCTCAAGCGCATGGGGCTCGGGGTGGACGTCGTCTTCGATCCCGCCCTGGACGACTCCACGGCCTGCAGCCTGTCTTCGCGTTGCTCGGTTTTCATGAAGAGCGACTGCACGCACAAGCTGAACAAGGGCGAGGCCGACAAGAACGACATCGTCCTGTCCCTCTCCAAGGTGATGTCCCGCAAGGTGGTGGATTTCCTCCGCCGCGCCCGCGTCACCGAAGGGCGCGTGCTGCTCAGCGGTGGTGCCACGAAGAATCCCCACCTGGTCCGGTACCTGCGCGAGGAGCTTCCCGCCGTGGTGTTCGTGGTGCCGGAGCAGGCGTCCTGGTTCGAGGCCTGGGGAGTGGCGGACATCGCCGTCTGGGAAGGCGAACCTCTGCCGGCCCTGGAGTTCCTGATGGGCGACGCGGCGGTGAGCTACCCGCGCGCGCCGTCGCTGGCGCTGGCCAGGGACCGGGTCACCTTCGCGCCATCCCAACGAGGCGAGATCCGGCCTGGGCGCAAGTACGTGCTGGGGGTGGACGGCGGATCCACCACCACCAAGGTGGTGCTCCTGGACATGGAGACCAAGGAGATCGTGGCCAGCCACTACGGCCGCACCCTGGGCGATCCGGTGGTGTCGCTGCGCCAGTGCCTGGAATCCGTGCGCACGCAGATCCGCTCGGCGCTGGGGCCCGACGCCGAGGCCGACATCCGGCTGGTGGCGACCACGGGCAGTTCGCGCGAGCTGCTCGGAGTGTTCTGCGAGACGGACGGAGTCTACAACGAGATCATCGCCCACACGGTGGGCGTGACCTTCTTCGACCCCGACATCGACACCATCTTCGAGATCGGCGGGCAGGACGCCAAGTACGTGAACCTGAGGAACAGGGTGCCGGTCGACTACGCGATGAACGAGGCTTGCAGCGCGGGCACGGGATCGTTCCTGGAGGAAAGCGCCGCCGGGGACCTGGACATCCACACACCCGAACTCATCGGACCGGCGGCCCTGGCCGCGACGGCACCACTGCGGTTCGGGGAACACTGCTCTGCGTTCATCAATTCGGACATCCGCAAGGCCATCCAGCAGGGGGCCACCCGCGACGACATCCTTGCGGGGCTCGTCCTTTCCATCGTCTCCAACTACCTGAACCGCGTGGTGGGAAACCGCCGTGTGGGCAAGCGCATCGTGCTGCAGGGCGGCGTCGCCAAGAACCCCGCCGTCCCCATGGCCTTCGCCTCGCTCCTGGACAAGGACATCGTCGTTCCGCCGGATCCGGAATTGATGGGTTGCTTCGGCGTGGCGCTCCTGGCCTTGGAAAAGAACACCGCCGGCGACCTGGAGCAGGGGGAGTGGACGCTCGCGAACCTCCTGGCCCGCGAGGTCAGCCACGGCAAGACCTACCGCTGCAAGGCCTGCGAGAATCTCTGCCCCATCCAGATCCTGGACGTGGAAGGCCACAAGTACCACTTCGGCGGGCGCTGCAACCGATACGCCAACCAGCGCAGGAAGTCCACGGGAGAGGACGCGGTGGACTGGGTCGACAAGCGCCGGGAACTCTACTTCGAACGCTTCGCCGCGGACATCGCCGCCCTTCCCGACACCGCGACGGTGGTGGCCGTGCCGGAGGCGTTTTCCGTCCATACGCTCTGGCCGCTGTATTCCAACTTCTTCGCGCGGCTGGGCGTCAAGCCCCGCCTCGTCTCCGCGCTGGACGAAGCTGGAATCGCCAAGTGCGAATCCAGCTACTGCTACCCGGCGGAGCTCGCCCATGCCGTGACGGAAACCGCGCGGAAGTCCGACGCGAAATGGTATTTCCTTCCCCAGTTCAAGGCGATGCCTTCCTACCAGGAAGACATCCACGCGTGCCTGTGTCCCATCATGCAGGGCGTGCCCTACTACCTGCGAACAGCGCTGGGCCTGGACGATTCCAGGATCCTTCGCCCGGTGCTGGACTTCACCACCGGCTTCGACGAAGGCTCGGAACCCATGGTGGAAGTGGCCGTGCAGCTGGGATTCTCCAGGTTGCAGGGTCGCAAGGCCTGGGACTTCGCCCTGGAGCGCCAGAAGGCCTGCTACGAGGAAGGCCGGCGCATCGGCGCCGAGGTGGTCGCCAAGGCGGCCGAATCGAAGAAGCCGGTGATCGCCCTCTTCGGGCGACCCTACAACGCGCTCACCAGCCAGGCGAACATGGGCATCCCCCGCAAGTTCGCGACCCGCGGCTACACGGTGATCCCCTTCGACTTCATGCCGATCTCCGACGAAGAGATCACCGACAACATGTACTGGTACTACGGCCAGCAGAACCTGAAGGCCGCCGTGCAGATCAAGAACCACCCGAACCTGTTCATGTGCTTCGTCACCAACTTCTCGTGCGCTCCCGACAGCTTCATCCTCCACTACCTGCGCTGGATCCACAACACCAAGCCCTTCCTGATCCTGGAACTGGACAGCCACACGGCCGACGCCGGCGTGGACACCCGCATCGAGGCGTTCCTGGACATCGTGGAAGGATACCGGCGCGCCGACATCGCCGAGGAATCCATGATGGTGGACCCCGACTGGCAGATCCAGCTGGAAGGCAAGAAGACCTGCGTGCGGAACAACCTCACCAACGAGGTCGTGGACCTGACCGACAAGCGGGTGAAGCTCCTGTGGCCCTCCATGGGACAGATCGGGACCCGCCTCCTGTCCGGCATCTCCAAGTCCCACGGCATCGATTCCGAGGCGCTCCCGGAAGCCGACGTCAACACGGCGAGCCGCGCCCGAGCGGTGGCGTCCGGCAAGGAGTGCATCCCGTCGCTCCTGGTGCTGGGAGCCTTCCTGGATTGGTTCGCCAAGCACGAGATCGACCCCCAGCGCGTCTACGTGCTGTTCATGCCCCTGACCACCGGTCCCTGCCGGACCGGACAGTACGCCATCTTCTACGAGAACCTGTTCCGCGAACTGGGCTACAGGAACGTGCTCTGCCTGTCGCTGAATTCGGACAATTCCTACACGGAGCTGGGCTCCGACTGGAGCACGCGCGCCTTCGTCGGGGTGCTCGTGTCGGACTACCTGCGCGACATCCGCAACACCCTGGTCGCCTTGGCCATGGACCTGGACACCGCCCTGGAGACCATGAGGACCATCGAGGAGGAGGTGGTTGAAGCCACCGAGGCGGGCGTGGACAAGATGTGGCAGAGGTTCCCCGAGTGGGTGGACCGGCTGGAGGCGATCTCGCTCAAGAAGACCTTGGCCGAATCCCGGAAGGTCCTGGTGGTGGGAGAAATCTTCGTGCGACGGGACGAGTACTCGGTCTCGCCGCTCACCAACATCCTGGCCGAGCGGGGGATCGTGACCAAGATCGCCGGACTGGGCGAATGGATCCACTACCTGGACTGGGACCAGATCCGCCGCTACAAGAAGCGGCTGGCGGCGCTCCCGCTTTGGAAACGACCCCTGTCCTGGGAAGCGCGGAAGCTGGCTTGGCAGAAGATCGAGATGGTGTGGAAGCACCGCCAGGAGGTCCGGCTCCTCAAGCTCCTCTCGCGCAGCGGGCTGGTGGCGCCGGCGGACCACGACATGGAGGCCACCATGCTCCGTTCGCTGGAGTTCGGGGATCCCGAACTGGAAAGCGAAGCGTCCCTCTCGCCCGCCGTGGCGGCGATCGCGATGGAGAACGGATGGGACGGAATCGCGATCATCTCGCCCTTCGCCTGCCTCCCCGGACGCCTGATCGAGGCCACCTACGGGCCATGGGCGCGCCAACGGGGTTTGCCCGTGATCGCCATCGAGAACGACGGCAACGCCTATCCCCCGAACGTGATCAGCCGCATCGAGATCTTCGCCCACAACGTGTCGCGCGGCCTCCGAGGCGACGGTCCGCAGGACGATCCCATCCTTCCGGAAGACTGCGAAAGGGTGGAACCTTCCGCGAACTTTGCTACAAAGCGGAAGGAACTCCAACCGAGGTGATGCCATGGACGTGCTAGTGATCGGCGGAACGGGCCTGATATCGACCGCCATCGTGCAGCAGTTGCTGGACCGGGGCGATCGGGTGACGCTCTTCAACAGAGGCGAGACGCCCGTCCGGTTCCAGGGGGAAGTGGACCGGTTGCACGGCAACCGGTGGGAGGCGGGGTCGTTGGAGAAGGCCGTCGCGGGCCGCAGATGGGACGCCGTGGTCGACATGGCCGCGTTCGCGCCGCAAAACGGCACCCAACTCGTCGACACCTTCTGGGGGAAGACGGGTCAGGTGCTGTTCTGCTCCACCTCGTGCATCTACGGCGGCCCGGCCGACCAACTCCCCATCAGGGAAAGCTCCCCTCGGCGTCCCTTCGGGATGTACGGAATCAACAAGGCGGCCATCGAAACCATCCTCATGGAAAACGACGGGCGCGACGGAACGCGTGCCACCGTGCTGCGCCCCTCCTACACCACGGGCGAGGGCGCGACGGCTTGCGGCCTGCTGTTCGACGATTCCCTGGTTTCGCGGATGCGCGCGGGCCTTCCCTCCATCGTCATGGACGATGGAACCTGTCCATGGGCCATCGCGCACGTGTCCGACGTGGCTCGGGGATTCGTGGCCTCCCTTGGAAATCCCAAGGCATTCGGGAACGACTACCATCTGACCTCCCACGAACACACCGACTGGAACGGCGTGTACCGCACACTGGCCCAGGCCGCAGGAGCCGATTCGGAGATCGTCCACATCCCCTCCGGATGGCTCCGCCAGGTGGCCCCTCGGCGCAGCTTGGGCGTGTGGTTCATCTACCGCTTTCCCAGCGTCTACGACAATTCCAAGGCCGAACGCGACCTGGGCTTCGCCACCACGGTGCCTCTCCTGGAAACCTTCCGACGCCAGATCCGGTGGATGGAGGAGAGCGGAACCCTGAAGGCGGTCGACCAGGATCCCTGCCAGGACATCCTGCTCGAGGGCTGGAGGCGTCATGCCCAATGGCTCGGCGACGACCCTCGCTGGGTGGATTGGAATCCCTGGGGAAACAACACGGAGAATTGATAGGTTGGGGCCGATGCTGTTGATAAAATCTCAACACCTCGGGCACCCGGCCCTATGCTGATCCCGCGCAGCGTGCGTACACTCAGACGGTGAAGCATGTCTTCGATTATCTCGACTATCGGGACCTGCTCAAGGATGCCTACGAGGATGGCAGGGTCGGCGATTCCAGTCTCTCCTACCGTACTCTCGCCGCGAGGTTGGGTACGGATGGGAGCTATCTCTTCCGCGTCCTGCGGAAGGAACACCATCTCCCCGCGAGGTGCACGCCGAATGCCCTGGAATTCCTTGGACTTTCGGGCCGCGGTGCCGAATACTTCCAGTTGCTCCTCGCCTGTGGGCGCACCAGGGGAAAGCGCCAGAAGCAGGAAATCCTCCTGAAGGCCTCGGCTTTGCGCGACGTGGAGCGTCGGCGCATCGGGGAAAAGGAGCTGGAGTTCTTCCGGGACTGGTGGGTCGCCGGGGTGCGCTGCTCGTTGGAGGTGACGGAAGGCCGGGCCCAGCCCAAGGAACTGGCCGACCGTTTCCAGCCGCCCATCCCGGCCGAGGAGATCCGGAAGGCCTTGGATCTTCTGCTGGAATTGGGCCTGGTCAAGAAAGCGCCTTCCGACAGGCTCCTCCTCACGGAAACCCACCTGACCTCCGGAGGCGACGAAAGGGTGAAGGCTCTGCGCGCCTTCCAGGCCCAGGTGCTGGACCTCGCCAAGGAGAGCCTGACCCGGTTCCCCCCGGGTTTGCGCGACGTCTCCACATTGACCCTCGCCGTGGACGAGGACGCCTTCACCGACATCCGGGCGCTGCTCAAGGAATGCCGCCGCCAGATCCAGAAACGCGTGGAGACGGCATCCCGTCCCGACCGGGTCCTGGAGCTCTCCATGGCGATCTTTCCCATCATCCTTCCCCCCTCGGAGCAGGTCTGATGCGCGTGGAATCCGCGCTTGCGGCGATGCTCCTGGTCCTGGCGGGTTGCGGCGAGCGCACCGCGGGAAATTCGGTGGAGACCGAGAACACCGTCGGCGCGCGGGTGCTGGAGGTGGATTCCTTCCTTCCCGCCTGGAATCGTCCCCAGGGCGGAACCGTCGCGACCCTCCGTTTCGATCGGACGAATTTCGTCTTCCACGCGTCCACCACCGACGGACGCGACCTCCGGTTCGAGAGGCTGGACGGCTCCCTGCTCCCCTTCGAGGTCGACGTCTGGGATTCCGCCGCGGAGCTCGGACGGGTCCTGGTCCGGCTCGACGCCCCCCTTCTCCTGCCCCGGGCGGCGATCCGCATGCGCTGGGGAATGGACCAGACATCGCCGGCGAACCCCTCCGCGGTCTGGAGCGGCCTGCCGGACTCCGTCGGTCTCCTGGCCAACTCCGTGCTGGTCGACGACTTCGAGAACGGCACCGACACGACCGAACTTCCCGACCGGCCGGTTTGGCGCGACGGCGCTTCCGACTCCGCCACGATCTCGGCGCTTTCCTTCCCTTCCGCAGGGAATTCCCGTCCAGGCACGGCCCTCCACGTCGCCTATTCCGCTCCCGCTCCTCGTTACGGTGTGGTGGCCACCGCGCTTTCCACCGGGCCCCGCATCCTGCGGAGCCTCGACTCCCTGGTGTTCTGGACCCGCGGGACGGGCACGCTCTACGTCGCCTTCGAGCACCTGACCGGGTCGGCCGGACCCAAGGCCTGGATGCACTTCGCTCTGGACACGAACTGGACACGGATCCGGATCAGGCCCTCCGACCTGGACACCGCCGACGGGATCGGGGGCAACCTCGGGTGGGCCGCCGTGCGCGATTCGGTCACCGACTTGACGTTCCTCGTGCAGGACGGGACGGATCTGTGGCTCGACGACGTGCGACTGCACGGAATCGATCTCGACGATCTGCGCTAGTCGTTGCGAGAATGTCAACGATTCCACCCCGATTCGGGCAACCCCACGCCAATGGGGGGTGGGATGTCCCGCGTCGCCCGCCAGCCAGCGGATCGCAAGGGCGAAAACGGGCCGCAGGTCGGACATTCTCTCCGTACTTTGACAATGGTGCGGTGCCTGAAATCCGCGGGGATCCTGCTCCCGCCTGCTCCACCTCGGTGGTGGAAGGATGGTTCGAGAGGCGGGCCGTGGTCTCGCGCGGTTGTGCTCGACCGGGAAAATCTCCAAAACACGAGGACTCTCGAATGAAATCACAATATCCCCACCTGGGGGCGACGGCGGCCCTGGCCTGCCTCGCCCTGACCAGCCGGACCGATGCCCAGGTGGATCCCAACTTCTACGTGTTCCTCGCCCTGGGACAGTCGAACATGGAGGGGAACGCCGCCCTTCCGACACCGGCCGTGACCCTGAGCACCCGCTACCAGGAATTGTCTCCGGTCACCTGCTCGGGCTCCGGAGTGACCAGAACCGAAGGACAATGGGGCGCGGCAGCCTCGCCGATCGTCCGGTGCGACACCAAGTTCAGCCTGTTGGAATACTTCGGGAAGACCCTCACCGACAGCCTCCCGTCCAACATCCGGATCGGGATCGTTCCGGTGGCCGTGGCGGGGGTCCGGATCACGGGACTCTATCCGGTCGCCAACGTGGCCTATTACACCGGTTCGGCGGCCCGAGGCGAGGGATACATGGCCACCATCGCGGCCGAATACGGCGGAGATACCTACGCGCGGCTCGTGGCGATGGGGAAGGTGGCGCAGCAGACCGGCGTCGTCAAGGGAATCCTGTTCCACCAGGGTGAATCCTGGGCGGGGGGGAACCCCCTGTGGCCGGACTCCGTCAAGACGATCTACAACAGCTTGCTCTCCGATCTGGGACTGAAGGCCGCGAATGTGCCCTTGCTGGCAGGAGAGACGGCGACCAACACGGGAGCCAACACCGCGATCGACGGACTGCCCAACACCATCCCCACCTCCTACGTCATCTCGTCCCAGGGCCTCCCGTACCAGTCGGATGGTCTTCACTTCACGGTTCCCGGATACGAGACCTTCGGGACGCGTTACGCGGTGCAGATGCTCGGTCTCCTGAGGAAAGCTTCCGCGTCCATCGAGCCGGGCACGCACTCGGAAGTTCCCGGGTTGAGCGTCACGACCTCCGCACGGGGCGTGGTCATCCGGTCCGGCGTGGCGATGGATCGGGTCTCCCTGGTGGCTGTCGACGGTCGGCAGGTGGACTTGGGATCGGGCGTGGAGGTTCGGATCCTTCCCGGCCAGTTCCGTCCCGGCGTGTACTTCCTTCGGGCCGCATCCGGTGCCTTGGTGGAAACCCGGTCGTTGCTGATCTCCCGCTGAGAAGCGCAGTTCCGAAGCGAGGGGTCCTGTGAGCGACTGTTCCCCTCGCTTTTGTAGAATCAACAAGCGGCGCGAACACATCCGGCGATAAATTCCTGCGGTAGCCCGCTGGGTGGCTGGGGTCGGGGCGATGCGCGTTCCGACACCGGTGGCTCGGCGTTCGGATCCCATCAAGGAGTCGGAATCATGGACAAGATGAAGTGCGCGACAACCATTGCGCTCCTGCTGGCGGCCACCGCAACCTTGGCGGGGCCCGTGACCACCGTGCCCTGGAACGGCAATACCGGTGCCGCGAGTTTCACCTACGACGATGGCCGTCCCAGCCAACTCACCAACCTCGTCCCGCAATTGGACAATCTCGGCATCAAGGTGACCTTTTTCCTGGCCTACGGCATCTACAACTTCCCCGCGAACGAAACCCAATGGACCGCCATCGCCAAGAAGGGGCACGAGCTGGCGAACCACACCTA